>FWPV01000339.1_pt1 | contig 153701 bp, 130 predicted proteins | sample 2228371 | NCBI WGS metagenome assembly FWPV01 (sample SAMEA103939776, study PRJEB20133) | metagenome
GCTGCGATTGTTGATTTTGTCCCGGATTATCTGCCTAATCTTTCGATCTGTTAGCTTTACCGCTTTATTGCGCTTCCCCATGCACTCAGGAAGACTATATAAAGCCAAAGATTTCGGGACTATACAGCTCCAAGGATGGATCTGTCCGAACGAGGATTAAGCGTTTATGACATGCAGAAGCTGTAAAGGTCCAAATCTCTGGCCTCAGCGCTTATCCAGAGAGCTCCTCAACGAGGGAGCCGTCTGAATAAGCATAGAGCACCTCGGATTAACAATAGCGACTAGGAGTCTCTCCGAGATCGATCTCTTTATCCGGACGCGTCCGCAGGGCCCGGCGGCGCCGACAAAATAAAGATATACATTCTCATGTATTGCTGATCGGATGAACACAGCAGAGGCGTTGGTTCTAGGAATCCTTCAGGGCGTGACAGAGTGGCTTCCAATAAGCAGCGAGGGCCAGACGATGCTGGCCATGATCGCATGGCTCGGAATATCGCCATCTAATGCCCTCTCATATTCGATATTCCTACATCTCGGAACGATGGCTGCGGTGCTCTTGAGATTCAGGCGCGAGTTTCTGGGCATGATCGAAGTAGACTCGAAGCTCAGAAGGGTCGTGCTCGTCTCAACCCTATGCACGTGCTTTACGGGCGTGCCGCTCTACCTTCTCTTCAAGGAGAGCTTCACATCCGGCAGAGAGGCGATGATATTGATAGGAGCTCTTCTCATGGCCACAGGACTCATGCTCCGGATCAAGGGCTCCGCGATCCGGGGGATTAGCGATATGACCCTCCTGGATATGGCTATTCTGGGACTGGCCCAAGGCTTCTCGATACTCCCCGGCGTATCGAGATCCGGAACGACTCTGACGGTGCTGCTGGCAAGAGGCGTGAAACAGGATGATGCCCTGCTTATATCATTCGTGATAAGCGTGCCCGCGGTCCTCGGCGCTATAGCACTCGATGGATCATTGCCAGCTGTCACAAGAGCAGAAGCTGTAATGCTCGTATCATCCTTCATAGCGGGATACATAACAATGGATGCGCTCATAAGATTCGCAAAAAACATCAGCTTCTCAACATTCTGCCTCGCGCTTGGAAGCCTCACGCTGCTATTCTCTATGCTCATGTGACTTTCCCTCCGGCCTGAGATGAGGGTTTCATCATCTCGCACCCGGAGATAGGCGTTCTGAGCCACTCTCCAAAATCGGTCGTGTACTCGCTCTACTGAAAATCTCCACTAGAATCGAATGGAAGGGATTTATTTCCTGCCAAAGAGCTATCAGTTCACCGGTTAGCGCTATTCAGTAATCTGAGTACGCCACCTCAAAATCAGACAAGCCAAAAGATATTAACTTCATCAGCCGACCTTATAGTATGGAAAGTTCTTTACAGCTCGGCAAGATCATGGGCATACCGATCAGGCTTCATGTAACATTTCTCTTGATAATCCCCTGGGTTGCGTACCTCTTCGGAAGCGTCAGCGCCAATGTTTTCGGCAAGCTATACGGATTCGGCGCTGTCGAGCCACCGTTAATAAGATGGATATATTCCTTCGTCTTTGCGGTTCTTCTCTTCGTCTGTGTGGGGCTTCACGAGCTGGGCCACTCGTTTGTAGCTAAAAGATACGGCATAGTGATAAGAAGCATCACGCTTTACTTCTTCGGCGGCGTGGCCTCGATGGAGGAGATACCCCGAAATCCAACCATGGAGCTCAGGATGGCGATCGCCGGGCCAGCGGTGAGCGGAGCTCTGGGCTTGCTCTCAATACTTCTCTACCAGCAGTTCGCATCGATCCTAGGCGAGAGCCACCCCTTCCCGATACTGCTCTGGACGCTCGGAATAATGAACATAATACTGATGATATTCAATCTGATCCCCGCATTCCCGATGGACGGCGGTCGCGTGCTCAGGGCCTGGTTCTCTACGAGGATGCCTTATGTCATAGCAACCAAAAACGCAGCAGCTCTCGGAAAGATATTCGCGGTATTTCTGATATTCCTCGGGCTCTTTACCCTGAACTTTCTAACCCTGATAATCGGCATATTCCTGTACATAGCAGCCTCTGAGGAAGACAGAAGCACCACGATAACTGACAGCTTGAGTGGTATAAAAGTAAGGCATATAATGTCGAAGGATGTCAGAGTCGTTCCGCCTGAGATGAGTCTATCAGAGCTTATGCGCCTGATGTTCTACGAGAAGCATAGAGGATATCCTGTGATGGCTGATGGAGATCTCGTGGGAATCGTGACGATCACCGACCTCCAGCGTGTTCCCGAGCCACAGCGGGATACAACCCGCGTGGCGGATGTCATGAGCAGAAATATATATGTGATAGGGCCGGAAGAGGAGGCCACATCAGCCATAAAGATCATGAGCGAGAAGAAGATAAGAAGGCTGCCGGTCGTCGAAGATGGACGGCTCATAGGCATAATATCGAGAGAGGATCTCCTCAGGGCCATAGAGCTCTGCTCGGATGTGAGGCTGTAGAGGAATGGTAGATAGCGTGGTAACAGATTCCAATCCGGATGTCGAAAGGATAGAGATAGTCGGCACGGCACACGTCTCTGAGAAGAGCGTGGCTGAGGTGAGAGATGCGATCATACAGCATAGACCCGATATCGTGGCGGTGGAGCTCTGCCAGAGGCGTTATCTGGCTCTGACAGGCCAGGATACTGAGGATGATATAAAAATAAGCGAGCTGCTTAGCGGCGGCAAGATCTATCTCGTTCTGGTGCAGTGGCTCCTCGCATATATCCAGAAGCAGATCGGCTCCGAGATGGGCGTCAGGCCAGGTGCGGAGATGCTCGCGGCCATAGAGAGCGCGCGAGAGATCGGCGCCAGGATTGCTCTCGTTGATAGGGATATCAGCATAACAATCCAGAGGTTCTGGTCGGCAATGAGCCTCTGGGAGAAGATGAAGATGCTCTGGAGCATCTCGCTCGCTGCCCTGGGCTTCGGCAAGGATGATATCGATATCGATAAGATGACTGACTCGGATGTGGTATCACAGCTCATGGACGAGTTCAGGAAGATCGCACCGTCAGCTGCTCGAGCGCTTGTGGATGAAAGAGATGCGTATATAGCTAAAAATCTCTATGAGCTCTCGAGGTACGGAAGGGTTCTCGCGGTTGTCGGCGCGGGACATCGAGATGGTATAATGCGCTATCTCTCAAACCCCTCCTCGATACCGGACACAGAGATGTTTACCGCAACCACCGAGAAGCGGTTCGGCCTAGGCAAGGCATTTAGCATCGCTGTGACACTTATTATAATCGCCACATTTGCTTACATACTCCTCTTCGGCCATTCGAGAAGCTCGCTGCTTCTCGCATTCGGGATATGGTTTCTCATAACAGGCGGCCTTTCAGCGCTCGGTGTTGTGGCTGCAAGAGGCCATCCGCTCTCGATAATCACCGCATTCATGATAGCTTGGATGACGACGTTGAACCCGCTGGTCGCGGCAGGCTGGTTTGCCGGCATGGTCGAGGCGTGGAAGCGGAAGCCCACGATAGGGGATGTAAAAGGTCTTGCAAATGCTGAGAGCATGAAGGATATGATGGACAACCGCTTCTTCAGGGTGGTGCTTGTAGCCGCCCTGGCGAACCTCGGCGCCACATTGGGCACCTTTCTCGGCATATACATAATATGGCAGAGGATGGGCCTCATAGATCCGCATGAGATCCTGAGCCATATCATCTGATTCGCTAGTCTCAAGTCTGAGTACCGGTGCGCGCGTTGTACGATATACCTATGAAATGCTCGATCCCGAAATAGGTTCCAAGGAGGTGTCACACCATCCAAAACCTTCATGGCCTAACGGCCGCCTATGGGGATGAAGAGTAGGCCTGATCGGGATCCTATTTTCATACCAAACCTTCCTGAAGCAAGGTCGCATGGTTCATGACTCGGAGGCGTTTCCATATCTCTTCTGTCTTCTTTGCAATCGATCATCCAGCGCCGCCGACTATAGCTTCATCTATGAGTATATGAGGAGCACCATCGCCCACGGGTACGACCTGTCCAGATTTTCCGCATCCTCCGCTGTTAAACTTCAGATCATTTGCAAGGGCCTTCACGCCCCTCAGTATTCTCAGGGTCTGGCCTGAGAGCGAGACATCTCTTATGAGATCCGCAATCTCTCCATTCTTCACAAGATAACCCCTTCTGGCATTGAACTGGAAGATCCCCTCTGCGGTATTCACCTGCCCCCCACGGCTGCCTATCAGATAGACACCGTCCTTCATCTCCTCGAGCAGCTCTTCGAAACTCCAGTCTCCAGCCGCCAAGTAGGTATTGGACATCCTCACCACCGGGCGGTTATATCCCTGCGCTCTAGCATTGCGTGGCACGCCGCCCAATCTTCCAGCGGTCTCTCTCGAATGGAGGTACGATTTCAGCACGCCCTTATCGACCAGAACCGTCTCTTTTGCTGCCGAGCCCTCATCATCGAATGGATAGTGGCCGTAATGCAAAAGCGATGGATCATCCTTGACGGTAACGAGCTCGGAGCCTACCTGCTCTCCTATCTTCCCCTGAAGTATCGACCCTCCCTCTAAAACGATGTCGCCTTCAACCGCATGCCCTACTGCCTCGTGTATGAAAACGCCACCGAGCTCCTGGTCCAATATGACAGGAAACCTTCCACCCATCGCCACCTTTGCATCGAGCAGCTCTAAAGCCAGCTTTGCCGTCTTGTGTGCAAGCTCGAATGGATCCTCTCGATCGAATATCTCAAGTCCGCATACACCGGCTCGTATCTCGCTGCTAGATTGAAGAAGACCGGCTCTTGCAGCAACAGCACTTATGCCGAAACCGGCTCGTGTTACGAGGCTCTCCAGCGATGCCCCCTCCGAGCTCGTGTATTTCGTCTCGGTCTGGCTCTCAAAATAGAACACCCGTGTGCTGGAGATCCCTGGGATTCTCGCCGCAGCTTCGATCTCTTTAACAAGATCTACCTTCTCCTCCAGGGAGATCGAGGAGGGGTCTCTCCTGACCGGGACTTTACAGCTCACCCCCCTCTCGCTCTCAGCCAGTTTTAGGATCTCACGACCATCGAGGTTTCTTGCCATCCTTCTGGCTCTTTCGATGTTTTTCTCTATGCTATCGATGCTGTCGCTCTTGACAAAACCCCACGAGCCGTTTATCAGTGCCCTGACCGCAGCGCCCTGAAATACGTTCTCGGATATCTCCTCGACCTTAGCGTTATCTATTACTATGCTGGTCCGCCTGCCCCTGACGACTCTCGTATCGAAGAACTCCATGCGATGCCCTCTAGATGATGCTCATTGCCGGAGTCGGAATGCCATCTGGCAGAGCTATGCCGATCTTCTTCTCTGTTGCGAAGCGCTTGAGCTTCTCGAGCAGCTTCGACCTCTGACCGGCGAGACTGTACTCGAAGACCTCACCGATATTGGATACAGGGATTATCTCGATCTTCTCCTTTATGGATTCGTCTATCAAGACATCGCCCAGATTGGATTTGGGTATCAGAACGGTCTTTATACCAGCCTGTGCTGCAGCCTCAATCTTTTGAGTGACTCCCCCGACAGGAAGCACATCGCCTCTTACCGAGAGCGAGCCTGTCATAGCGACGCTCTGCTTGACCGGTATGCCTTCTAGCGCGGAGACAACTGCAGTGGCTATCGATATTGAGGCGCTATCGCCCTCAACGCCCTCATAGGTTCCAATGAACTGTATGTGCACGTCCTTCGTCGTGATATCCTCGCCCTGGAGCTTCTTGATCAAGGCGGAGACGTTTGTAACGGCCTCCTTCGCGATCTCCTGCAGCCGGCCGGTGGCGATGACGCGCCCCTCCTCCTTGGATTGGGCCGGAGTGACCTCTGCCATTATCGGCAGAACTATGCCTGAGTCGCCGATGACAGCGAGCCCGTTCACCCTTCCGACCTCATCACCGGAGCACTTGTACATGCTGTACTCCTTTCTCCTTTCCAGGTACCTGTCGGCCATTTGTTGCTCTAACGATCTCGCCATCCTTTTGGCCTCTATGACGTGTCTAGCCTCAGTCAAGTTTGCGCCCTCGGACCTGGCGATATCGCCTGCGACCCGTATCAGGCCGCCGAGATCTCTCAGCATCAATGTCAGATGGCCCTTCCTTCCGGCCCGCCTCTTTGCCTCGCGAATTATCTCGGCCACCGCATCCCTGGTGAAGTGGGGGATCTTTCCATCCCTTACGACCTCTTGAGCCACAAAGCGGATCAGTTTGTCCCTGTTCTCAACGGTATCCTCCATGGTATCTCGCATGTAGACCTCATATCCATAGCCCTTGATGCGAGACCTCAAGGCAGGATGCATTCCCTGCACCGCATCCAGATTTCCTGCGACGATCATTATAAAGCTGCATGGCACAGGCTCTGTTCTGACCAGAGCTCCGGAGGACCTCTCGCTCTGACCCGTTATCGGATATTCGCCCTCCTGAAGCGCTGTCAAGAGGCTCTGCTGTGACTCCAGCCTGAGCGTGTTGATCTCATCTATGAAGAGAACACCCTTATGCGCTTTGTGTATCGCTCCGCACTCGACCCTCTCGTGGCTCGGTGTCTCAAGACCTCCAGACTGGAATGGATCATGCCTCACATCTCCTAGCAGAGCGCCGGCATGAGCGCCTGTTGCATCCACGAAAGGAGCTGTCTTCTTGTTGCTGTTATCGACCAGTAGTTTGGGTATGAAGGCATCTTCTTTTGGTATCAGATATCTCATGGAGAGGAATATCAGTGCCGCTGCGATTATGCCAAAGAGGAGCTGGCCTGTGTAGTACGCGTACACTATCAGGCCCATGACGATGAGCATGAAGAACATGTTTCTGGTCTGTACCTTCTTCCTAGCCTCCATCTTGTGCGTTTCCACGATCTGTCTGCCTCTGCCTGCTGGCACAACCCTGATGCGTGGATTGTTGTTGTCCTCTGGGTTGGGATAGACCAGAATATCCTGGAGCTCCTCCACGGGAAGAAGCTCGCTCATCGCCTTTCCAAGCATCGATTTTCCGGTTCCAGGTGAGCCTATGAGCATCACATGCCGCCGCTGGTGCGCGGCCTTCTTGATCACCTCCACGGCCTCCTCCTGGCCTATGACCTGATCTATCAGGCTTTCTGGAACCGTGATGCTGCTTGTATCCTCGAACTGAATGCTTCCCAGCAGCTCATTCGATTCTTCCATACTCAATGTCTGCCCTCTCAAACTAATCGTCATCCTTCTGACCTAAATATCTGATGCTTGCTCATCGAACCCGCTCCGAAAACTCGCTCCGAATAGGCTGACGATGACCGGAGACGAGCCTTGAGGAATCTGGTTATCGTTCTCGCTTTTTCTTCTTCGGATATATCCTTTATCAACCATCATCAAAATCCCCGTAACTCAGCTCTTGCCAAACATCTCCATTATCTTGAGATACTCCTTTAGAGTCTCTTGGGGCATGTGCGGCTTGACGTTCTCATATGCCCTATGGAAGTGCTCAGCCCTCACCACCACACGATCCAAGATCAGAGACTCTCTCTTCATACCCGGCTTGATTATCTCACGCAGAGCGAGCATACCAGCCTCTCTGCAGATCATCTCTATATCTGCTCCAGTATAGCCCTCTGTTCTGGCCGCTAGCTCTTCTATATCCACATCTCCAGCTATCGGCATCTTTCGCATATATATCTCGAAGATCTTCTTCCTCGCACTTAAATCCGGCACCGGTATATAGATCATCCTGTCGAATCTGCCTGGTCTGAGAAGCGATGGATCTATGAGATCGGGCCTGTTTGTAGCCGCCATAACGACGACGTCCTTGAGCTCGACGAGGCCGTCAAGCTCTGTGAGCAGCTGGCTCACAACCCTCTCCGTTACGTTCGAGTCCCTGCCGGAGTCCCTTGCTGGCACTATGGAATCTATCTCATCGAAGAATATCAAAGCTGGAGCCGCCTGCTTTGCCTTTCTGAAGACCTCCCGCACCGCTCGCTCCGACTCGCCAACCCACTTGCTCATGATCTCTGGGCCCTTTATGCTTATGAAGTTCAGCCTCGATTCTGTTGCGACAGCCCTTGCTATCATAGTCTTTCCCGTCCCGGGCGGCCCGTATAGCAGAACCCCCCTCGGAGGCCGGATTCCAATGGCCTCGAAGGCTTCAGGATACATTATCGGCCACTCAACAGCCTCCCTCAACTCCTGCTTCGCATCTTCCAGGCCGCCTATATCGCTCCAGTGGACCTCGGGGATCTCAACAAGAACCTCACGCATTGCGCTCGGCTCGATCTTCTTCATGGCGGCCAGGAAGTCCTCTCTGCTAACCTTGAGCATCTCTAGTATCTCAGCTGGGATCTCCTCCTCGACATCGAGGTCTGGGAGCATTCTGCTTATGGTATGCATCGCGGCCTCTTTGCAGAGAGACGCGAGATCTGCACCCACAAAGCCGTGCGTCATCTCGGCGATATCATTGAGATCCAGAGACTCCTCGAGCGGCATTCCTCTTGTATGTACATAGAGGATCTCCAGCCTGCCGCTTTTATTGGGGATGCCGATCTCAACCTCTCTATCAAACCTGCCACCCCTGCGTAGAGCCGGATCCAGCGCATTCGGCCGGTTCGTGGCCGCTATGACTATAACCTCTCCTCGTGATGTGAGGCCGTCCATGAGCGATAGCAGCTGCGCTACTATTCTTCTCTCCAGATCTCCTAGAACCTCCTCCCTCTTCGGGGCGATCGAGTCTACCTCATCTATGAATATTATAGATGGGGCGCTCTTCTGTGCATCCTCGAAGATCTGCCTGAGCCGCTGCTCGCTCTCTCCATAAAACCTGGACATTATCTCAGGGCCGGATATCGCTATGAAGGTCGCATCCGTCTCGCTTGCCACAGCCCTTGCGATCAGCGTCTTGCCCGTGCCAGGTGGTCCATGAAGCAATACTCCCTTTGGGGGTGTGATTCCTAGCTTCTGGAAGATCTCCGGATGTCTGAGAGGAAGCTCGACCATCTCTCGTATCGCCCTTATCTCCCTCCCGAGTCCTCCTATATCCTCGTAGGTGACGTCTCTGAACTGGAAGCCCTCTATCTGCTCGCTTGTTATGTTTATGACCGTATCTCTGGTTATCACGACCGGCCCGCTTGGAGTCGTGCTCACGACCACCATCACAAGCGAGTTTGTGATCATGTCTATTCGTATCTGCTCGCCTTTTATCACCGGCCTGCCCTCTAGAACCCTGAGAAGGTACTGCGGCCCGCCGATCAATCTCACGCTTCTCGTCGGAGACAGCAGGACCCTTCTGGCAGGCTTGACCTCGGTGCGTCTTACAATAACTCTGTCATCTATGCCCACACCCAGATTGGATCTGAGATTTCCGTCGATCCTGATTATATCGGGGGCATCTCCCGGATTTCCGGGCCAGGCGACTGCGCATACTTTATTTCTGCCCTGTATCTCCACAACTTCGCCATTCTTCAGCCCCAGACGGTTGATCATCTCCAGGCTGATTCTCGCTATGCTCTTTCCAGCATCCCTGTGATATGCCTCCGCTACTCTGAGCGCGATCTCCTCATTCATACGATCTCCTTTCCGAGTTCAAATACTCCAAACACCATTTTCGGAGTGCACCAATCCTCTGGATTTAAGTCCATCGAGGGACTCCCTCACAACAGCAGGTGGAATCTTGAGCCGTTCGGCCAATGAAACTTCTGTCGAGCTTCCTGAGAGCAATGTGTATAGCAGCTCTGCCTCTATCTCGTCATTCGTGCATTGCTCTATAGCGTTCACCGCCTTCTGGCGCAACTCCAGCTCTCTTGTTGCGATCTCCTCTAGAGATCTTCTCAGCTTCTCCCTCTCAGCCGCCAAAGCGGATAGCTCTTCATGTATCGCTCTTAGATCATGACAATCAGAATCTTTATTTACAGATGGCCCCGAGAGGGCATATACCCTAACCCCGTAGGAGTGTGAGGCCAGAGCAACCTCCAGAAAGACATTCCTTGCGATCCTGAAGTACTTACGCCTTCTCTCGTCAGTGTAACACTCTATCAGGCCGGCCGCCTCAAGTATCTCCAGGTGATCTATAACGGCCTTCGGTCCGACATCGAGCCTCTTCGCTATCTCATTGAAGTAAAACGGCCGGAATGAAAGAAGCTGAAGTATGCGCCTCCTGTTTTCATTCCCCAGGACATCAAGCAGCTCGACCGGATCCAAAAACACACCTCGCCGCTAAATCATAACTGATGGTTAGTAACAAAAAGTTAGATATAAGCGTTTTGGTTGCTTTGAGGGACCTGTCCGAATAAGGATTGAGTGTTTCTGACAGGCAGAAGCGGTAAATGTCCAGATTTCTGGCCTCAGCGCTTATCCGGACAGCTTCGCTTTGAGGTACGTGCCCGGATAAGATCTCCGTGTCAGATAGACAAGCCTCCTGTTATTTTGTTGTCTGAGCTACTTTGTGCTTATTCGGACAACTCCCTTTGAGACCGCTCTGGATAATATCCCAGTGCCGGATAGACGAGCCTGGACGAGCCTGGTAGCTGTTGTTTACAGAAAAACGCCCCAGCTCAAATGTCACTGGTTCATGGTTCGGAGGCATTTTCATACCAAACAAGCCGAAAACGATTTATATCGACGTGCAAAAGCCGGTGTTTGATAAGATCTGTAAAACCGGGGGTTTAATGTTGAAATCATATAAATTCATGATCATTTTCCTCATTCTCGTTATGGTGCCAGCATGGGGATATGATCATGGAGTTGGAGCCGGTGAAGATAACTGGTGGATCACATATCCGGATGAACACACAAATGCAGGTGGTTCTGTAGAGCATCCCAGCTGGATTCTAGAGGCATTGAAGGAGCATCCTGTTCTGCTCTACGTCCATCTAAACTGCGAGTATTGTATCCCTCAGACTGAGGCGATCGAGGAGGTAATGCAGGATTACGCAGATAACGTGACTTTCTTCGACATGGCAGGAGATGGATCCGATAAGCGTGCTACAGAGGCGATAGTTTATGATCCAAATGGCGGGAAGGCACTTGTTCCACTGACTGTTCTGGTCACGCTTGTAAAAGATGCGAACGGTGATGTCGTCGTCGGCTGGCACAGCTCTGAGGATGTAACAGGTGCGGATTGGCTCAGATCCTATATCAGCGACGCGATCGAGCTCTACACGATCAACAGGGCTGAGTGGGCTGGAGCTTGATGAGAGCTTGCCTCTTATTTTTGCTGATCTGCTTATCTCTAGATCAATCTCTTGGATCGCAGAATGCCACGCTCGCGGAGACCGGAGAGCCGCTTTTGATATACATCGCCAATATAGAGAGCCCGATCTGCAGAGAGTGTGAGGAGGTCCTGTCAGCCCAGACGAAGGAGATCGCAACTCTCTATTCCGAGCATCCGGATGCGAGCATCATAGCTGTAAACATCAGAAAGAACCCATACTCAGAGGATGGCAGATCGCTGGCCCTCTCCTGGTGGGGTGTGAATGCGACATGGCCTTGGATAGAGGATTATCAGCCGTATCCGGTCGCAGGAAGATACATGGAGTACTGGTCCAACAGCGCTGGCTTCTCTAACCCAACGATATTAATAGTGAATTCGAGTGGTGCTGTCGTCAAGGTTTACCATGTATACCAGATAGGTAAAGGTCTCATAGACGGGATTCAGAGTTCCGAAAAGCTCTACAGCGATCTTAGGAGCGCAGATGTCAATGAGAAGGTATGGTTTTCCGGATCGGACACAAAAACCTCTCTCATCGGCATGTTCGCCCTTGGAATAATGACCTCGCTCTCACCATGCTCTGTCGCTCTCTTAGCGGCACTCTTCTCCTACATGATATCGAGAAAGAGGCGGGAGAGCGGGACGTATTCGAGAGAGGGGTTGCTCATAGGAATCTCATTCACAACAGGCATGGCACTTGTCTTCTTCGTCATAGGATTGTTCGTATCGCAGCTTGGAATCTTCGTGCGCAGCGCCAGGTTCTTCGATCTGATCGCCGGTCTTATTCTGGTGACTCTGGGGATCAATGCGCTCAAGCCGTTAAGCGAGATTATTCCAATCTCCAGACAGTCGGCTAAAGATAGCTATCTTCAGCGTGTCATCAATACATCTGTAGGTCTGTTCGAGCGCTCATCCACTCTTGGCGCTTTCTTTCTGGGGGTCGTATTCTCACTGGGATGGGCTCCATGCGCGATATCTCTTGTATTCCCTGTCATCATATGGCTCGTCTCGCAGGAAGTATCTCCTCTTGGAGGTGGTCTAATGCTCTTCATCTTCGGCCTGGGCCATGGCATACCCGTGATTCCCCTAGCGGCTCTATCCAAGCCAGCTGCTGCGAGAATAGCAGACAGATACATTTCAGCAGGTGAAGTCGTCATGAGGATATTCGGGATCGCGATTATAGCTCTTGGAATTCTCTTCGGAGCGCGGTATCTCGGCTTCGCTTTATGGTAGAAATGATTTAACAAATCGATGCTGTGTTGAATAATTCGAGGCGATGCGGCCGCTAGATATAGATTCTTATCAAAATCTTTATTCGTATGAATTGGTCCTCTGCTATTGGATTTCTGAACATTATTCAACACGGCACAAATCGATGCATTGCTTTTGTTGAGCCCGTCGAGATATAAGCGATAATGTTAGAATACGAGCTTTGTTTACCACTGCATATGGAGTGGGAATCGTCATTCAGGAGCGGGTCTCGCATTCGCCATGAATTTCAGTTTCTCGAGATCTGAGACGAAAAGCTCCATGAGCCCCCTATTTCTCAGAACAGCTGCGGGATGGAATGTTATCAGATATATATCATCGAACACTTTGCCTCTCATGGCTGTTACACCCTGCTTGCCCAGAACCGCTTTTGCAGGAACATTCCCCAAAAGGCAAATGGCTGAGGGATTGATGATCTCGATCTGCCTCCTGAGATAGGGCATGCAGGCTTTGATCTCATCCTCTCTCGGTCGTCTGTTCTCAGGTGGCCTGCATTTCACCACATTGGTTATGAACACCTCGGATCTGGATATTCCAGCCAGCTCGAGGGCCCTCTCCAATAGAGCCCCGGCCCTTCCCACAAAAGGTCTGCCAGCTAGATCCTCAGCCGAGCCTGGGGCCTCTCCTACCATCAGTATCTTCGCGCCTGCCGGCCCCTCCCCAGGCACAGCGTTTCTCCGTACCGCAGAGAGCGCACATCTCCTGCATTTTATTATCTCGTCAGCAACCCACTTGAGATCTTCGCTCATCGCATCTTCTGGCTTCACTGAGACACCTTTATGAAGTATTTTAACTTGTGGAGCGGAGAGGACGGAGCGAGAGGACCTCCGGCCTTCAGGGTGGGGATGAAAGCGAAGTCCTCCCCTTCATTCCGGCTTACTGATAATTATTTAAGGGAATTATGGGATGTATATTTCGATAAATATAATGAATGTTCATGCTTTCGTACAAGGCTCAAAGTGCTGGTCGAAAGCTGATACTGGTAGACCCACGCAACACTTCACAGAGGTGTTCCTTTTGCGGCTGCATTGTGAGAAAGGAACTGTCTGATAGAGTCCACGAATGTCCGTATTGTGGTTTCACATCCGACCGCGATTACAATGCAGCAGTAAACATCCTCTCCGCAGGGATGGAACAGCCCGTAGTGCCCATAGAGTCAAAACCTCTACATCACGTTTCTGTGATGCAAGTTTTGGCGATGAAGTGGGAAGCTCTACCATTTAGGGTAGGGTAGTTCACTAGTGGTATTTGTCTGGTTGATATAATTCAACCGCTGAGATTTCCGAATGCTCTTACAACTACCTCGCTGATCGCCGGATGTATGACCTGTGATCTGGCCATCGGCATCATATCCTGATTTTCAGCGTTCATGAGATACGTTACCTGCTGCACGAGCTCTGGAGCGGAAGATCCGATGACATGGAATCCCAGTATTCTTCCGGTCTTCGCATCGACTATCGCCTTTGCCATTCCCTCCTCGTCCATGGCGTATCCTTTTGCAGTCTGCTTGTAATACGCCTTTCCAACCAGGAGATCATAGCCATTGGCCCGCGCCTCCTCCTCGGTCATGCCGACACCGGCAATCTGCGGATATGTGAATATAGCGTGCGGCACAGCATGATAATCAACCTCGATCCTCTCGCCCCGATTTTTTACGGAGCTGATGAGATTGTGTGCGACGATCGCTGCCTCATAGTTAGCGGTATGTCTGAACATGTGCTTCCCGATCGCATCGCCAAGTGCCCAGATACCAGGCGCGGTGGTCTCCAAATATTCGTTCACCTTTACCCAGCCGGATTTATCGAGCTCAACCCCGCTTCTCTCCGGCTTGAGCAAGTCCGAGTTGGGCCTCCGACCTGCTGCCAGAAGAATCTCCTCGGCCTCAAATCTCTTGGTCTCCCCCGAGCTCCTTTCGAGCGCCGTTACCACCTTCATTCCATTCTCGAGATCCACACGTATGGCCTCCATGTTCGTGTGGATCCGCATATGCTCGGACATCCTCTTCAGCGCCATCTCCGATATCTCGTGATCCTCTGATTTCAGGAGCCTGGGGTTGCGTCCGATGATTGTTACATCAGAGCCCATTGCGGAGAAGAAGTGGCCGAACTCGCACGCGATATACCCTCCCCCGAGGATGATCAAGCTCTCTGGTATCTTCTTTAGCGAGAAGACAGAGACGTTATCGAGATAGCCAGCATCGTTGAGACCTGCTACAGGAGGCACAAGAGCCCTAGCACCGGATGCTATCACTATCCGCGGGGCTTTTATTACCTCATCCCCGACCGCTATCGCATGATCCTCGATGAACTCGCCGGTGCCTCGGTACCAGCGAAGCAGATCCTCCTCCTCAAGCGCTTTCTCCATCTCGCTTCTCTCTCCATCTACGATACTCCTCATCCTCTTCATTATGAACTCGAAATCTATCGAGTCCACGTGTGCCTTTATGCCGACCTTTACGCCGTCTTCTATGATTCTCACTACATCCGCGGCGTAGATCAACATCTTTGATGGTATGCATCCAGTGTTGAGGCATGTTCCGCCGAGAGGGCCGTGGTCTACAAGGGCTAGACGCAAGCCCTCACGAACCGCTCTCTGAGCTACGATGAGCCCCGCACCAGAGCCGACCACGATTACATCGTAATTCTCCAATTGCAGCACCTTCTCGAGCATCTATTTTTAAGCAACTGACTTTCTCGCCGAAGAGATGTCTTTTCTCAGATGCAACAGCTGAGATTGTTGTGGGGGAAGGGGTTTCCGGTATGCGAAAACAACAGATCGTCGAAGAGCCTCTCGAAGAGCTCTTCTTCAGCTCAGATACTTCTTCGGATCCTTATCGAATGCCTTTTTGCATCCTGGAGCGCAGAAATAGTACTTCTTCCCCATGTACTCGCTGACGAACTTGGCTGTCCTCTCATCGACCTCCATCTTGCAGACAGGATCTATGGCCATATTACCTCCAGCACCTGTGGAGCTTGCACATCGATTTTGCACATTGATTTTTGTGCTTCGACGCTTTAGGCATTTGTGTGCTCCACCAGATGCATCAACACCTTCAATATTTTCACATCTCTGGTATATACCTTTTGAGCATAAGCGATAATGATACAACAGTTACCGATGATAGCGCCATGGCCAGGCCCGCGAGCTCCGGCCGGAATGTTATGCCAAAGCCAGGGTAAAGGGCACCGGCAGCGACTGGTATCAGAGCGGTGTTGTACGCGAAAGCCCAGAATATGTTCTGCTTTATCCTCGACATGACCTTCCTGCTGAGAAGTATGCCCCTAACAACATCCATGAGATCATCTCTTATCAGAACGATCTCGCCGGCCTCTATTGCGACATCGGTCCCGGAGCCGATTGCTATGCCTAGGTCCGCCTGTGCAAGGGCAGGAGCATCATTTATGCCATCGCCAACGAATGCAACTATCCGGCCGGCATTCTGGAGCTTCCTGACCTCGGCTGCCTTCTCATCGGGGAGAACCTCAGCATAGACCTCATCGATTCCGATCCGCTCGGCCACAGATCTCGCGGATCGATCGTTGTCGCCGGTGATCATAACAACATCCAGCCCCATGCTCCTCAGCTTCTGTACGGCAAGCGGAGCGGAGTCCTTGATTGCATCGGAGATGGCGATGACGCCTTCCACTGAACCTCCTATCGATATGAACAGGACCGTTCTTCCCGCCTTCTCGAGATCCAAAGCCTTAGAGGATAGAGATTCTGGTATGCCAACGTTGCGTTCTGATATAAAAGAACGGTTCCCGATGGCCACCTCGCTGCCATCCGCATATCCGACAACACCCATGCCTGGAAATGCATAGAAGTCCCTGGCCTCAGGTATATCAATTCCATCTGACCTCGCCTTTCTAACGATCGCCTCGCCGAGGGGATGCTCAGATTTGTTCTCAACGCTGGCGGCCATTCTAAGCAGAAATTTAGCATCTCCCTCGGTGACGATCTCGACCACCTCAGGCCTTCCTACCGTCAGGGTGCCTGTCTTATCGAATATCACAGTTGTGAGTCTGTCTGATACCTCCAGGGCTTCACCGCTTTTGATCAGTATGCCGAGCTCCGCACCTCTGCCTATGCCTACGGTTACAGCTGTTGGCGTGGCAAGACCCAGAGCGCAGGGGCATGCAACCACAAGAACCGATATCATGGAGGAGAGGGAGAATATCAGCGCCCTTCCCTCAGGGATATAAGAGCTGCCAAAGAAATACCAGGCGATGAAAGAGAGAAAAGCGATAGAGAGGACGACGGGTATGAAGACGCTCACGACTCTGTCCGCGAGCCTCTGAATCTGCGGTCTGGATCCCTGTGCTTTATCTACAAGATCGATTATCTGCGCAAGAAATGTCTCTCTTCCCACACGCGTTGCGCGCATCTTGAGAGCTGCGTTCTTGTTCAGCGTCCCGCCGACAGCCTGAGAGCCCGGTTTCTTCACGACAGGGAGCGGTTCACCTGTGATCATCGACTCGTCAACATAGCCCTCTCCCTCAACGATCTCGCCGTCCGTCGGTATCCTCTCTCCCGGTCTGATGAGGATGATATCCCCGGGTTTGACGATCTCTATGGGAACCTCCTCTTCTCTCCCATCGACTATCAGGGTCGCGCTTTTCGGCTGCAGCGACACAAGCTTCTTTATCGCATCTGATGTTCTCCATTTCGCCTGAGACTCGAGGTATCTTCCCAGCGTTAGGAAAGAGGCGAGCATCACCGCGGTCTCATAAAACATAAAGTCATGCGCCAGGAATCCAAGAGTGCTCAGGAGGCTTGAAACAAACGCAACCCCGATGCCCATTGAATACATCACATCCATGTTCAGATTCCTGTTCCGGATAGCCCTGTAAGCAGCTCTGAAAATCCCCCCGCCCACATACACAAATGCTGGTGTAGCTATTAGCATCATGAGGATGCTCATGTAATGCGTCATGGGCGCTAGATACATGAGAGCCATCAGAACTGCGCTCGTGCCAAAACCGATGATTATCTTGCGTCTTTTATCCTGCAGATCCCTCTGCCGTATCTCCATCTCAATGCTCTCGGACTCTTCTCCCAGCACCCCAAGATACTGGTATCCTGCGCCTTCTATCGCTTTTTTAATATCCTCGAGGCTCACAACATTTGGGTTGTATGTGACATATGCCTTCTCCGTGCCGAGATTGACCTCAACATCTGAGACCCCATCGAGCTCGAGAATCGCATCTCTAACCGTCGACTCGCAGGTGGCGCATACCATCCCCCCGACTCTTACCGTCGCTCTCTCGTTTATCACATCATAACCCGCATCTCGTATCGCTTTCTCGAGCTCTGTTAATCTCACCTTTTCCGGGTCGTATTCGATGCTGGCCGTCTCGCTTCCCAGGTTGACTCTCGCTTTCTCAACGCCCTCTCTTCTCAGGGCATTCTCTATTGTGGCAGCGCATGTAGCGCATGTCATCCCTGAGATCTTTATCTCAGCTCGCTTACTGCTCATTCATAACCTCTTTTGAGATCCTCTTTCATGCGCAGATACTCATCTCTCGTCAGCTCGCCCTTTGCGTATCTCTCCTCCAGAATCTCCAACGCGCCTCTGCTCGTTCTCTCCTTTCGTGTTATGAGATATATCAGGAGGAATGGAATGCCGAGCCAGGGCAGAAGAACGAGAAGCGCCCAGAGCAGGCCATTCATACCTCTGGATTCGGCATCTTTGTACACGAGATACGCTATAACCAGGAATACCAACCAGTAGCCGAAGATGCCCATCAGCGGGAAGATGCCCCAGCCCCACATCAAGGGCATCCAGTCCATCATATGGCTGGCGATCATAATATAGCCTCAGATGAATCGTTCGAATCTATCCTTGGAGGCCTTGCATATCGGGCAGACCTCCGGTGGTTCATCTCTGGCGCATAGATATCCGCATACCCTGCATCGCCAAACCGGCTTGGAGAGCTTCTGTATATTTGTTGCAGAAGCAAAGCTCTCCCTGCGCTTCGCATGCCGTCTTTCAGGTACAGGTCTTAGTTGAGCCTCGCCCTTTGCAACCGCCTCCGATACGTATAGGGCGCAATAGCAAGCTCCGAATTCGGCTAGATCATCATCTCGATAGTCGCAAGGGCAGATTATGTCCAGATCCTCATCTCTTATTCCAGATGGAAGCCTGCAGGGGCATGCCTGATATCCGAATCGCTCCATATTTGTGAGAAGGCCGCGAACTATCCCCATCACGAAGGGCTTATCTGGGTTTAAATGATAGCCGGCAGCTTCAGCGTCGCTCTTCAGGCGCTGATACAACCTCTCCACGTCCTCATCGCTAACCATTTACGATGCCCCCAGCGCGTTTTTGATCTCTTTTTCCTTGTATCCTACGATCACATCGTTATTTATGACCAGCGTGGGAAACGTGAGATCGGGATTGAATCTCCTCATATCATCGATCAATTCAGACCTCTCAGAGCCGTTTGTGAGGTCTACGTAAACATAATCGTAGCCGACGCCCAGTTTGGATAAGAGATCCTTGGTCTTCTTGCACCACATGCATGTGCTCAGCGCATAGAGCGTTACATTGCCTGCATTCTTTCCATCAACATGTACCTTACTCATTTATGAACCCCCTTTAACTGCCGCGAAGACGATAAGAGATCGAGAGCAATTAGCGCCTCAATGCTCTTGCTTCTACTTGTTCTTATCCTGACTCCTTCTTTTTCCGAGTACACACCTCTCACCGAGAGGATTTTCGGAACTAGCTGCTTTTATGATATTCGTAATACTTAATATCAGATGTTATTTGCTTAGCAGAGCTTCTCTACCACCTATACTGTTAACAGCTTTAATTTATAATTAATCCTCATAGCTGCTGTGTTGAATAATTCGAGGCAATGTGGTCACTAGATATCTATTCTTATCAAAATTTTTATTCGTATGAACTGGCCCTATGCTATTGGATTTCTGAACATTATTCAACACAGCATACTACAGCAATCTTCTAATACAATCAGACAAAAAGCGCCATGCCGGAATTCTGAGCTGAGCGGTATTGCGATGGACGAGATACGCATTACGATCGATGGTATGGGCTTAGTGGTTCCAAAGGGCACCACAATTCTGAACGCAGCACGTAAAGCCGGCATATACATTCCAGCTCTATGCGATCATCCCGATCTTCAGCCCATCGGGGTCTGCAAGCTTTGCATAGTCGAGATCGCCGGCTGGGAGACGTATCCAACAGCATGCACCACCATCGCCGAGGATGGAATGGTAATAACCACGAATACGCCGGAGATACAGGAGATGAGAAGGCACACGCTGGAGCTCCTCCTGGCGATCACGAACCATCCGGTGAGCTGCCTGATCTGCGAGCGTAAACTGGATTGTTCGGAGCTCAAGGAATGCATGCGCAAATTTCCTGCAACCGTGGGCTGCAAGTACTGCCCGAAGGAGGGGGAGTGCGAGATACAGAAGGCAGCCGAACATATTGGCTTGAGTGAGATCAGATATTCTTTATCATATAAGGGCCTCCCCGTGATGAGGGAGTCGTTCTTCGACCGCGACTACAACTTGTGTATAATGTGCGGCAGATGCGCAAGGATTTGCTCTGAGCTACGAGGAGAAGGCGTTCTCTTACCCCTTGCGGACTACCACAGGATGAGTTACGTTGGCCCCTCATCGCTTCTCGAGAGCGATTGCAAGTTCTGCGGTGCCTGTGTGGATGCCTGTCCGAGCGGAGCCTTATCTGCGAGGTTCGAGAAGTGGGAGAGACCGGAGAGAAGCGCTGTTACGACCTGCCCATTCTGCGGTGTCGGCTGCCAGATCGAGGTGGGTGTGAGGAACAATCACATCGTGAGGGTTAGAGGTTGTAGAGACGGCGTGAACAGAGGCCAGCTCTGCGTGAAGGGCAGATTCGGGCTTGAGTTCGCCGAGAGCCCGGATCGTCTCAAAACACCTCTGATTCGGAAGAACGGGATACTTGTCAGCGCTACGTGGGATGAGGCGCTGAATACGATCGCCGAGAGGCTTGGAGCTTTCAGAGATGCCTTCGCCATGATCTCCTCTTCGAAATGCACAAACGAGGAGAACTATCTGGCCCAGAAGTTCGCCAGAGTTGTGATGGAGACCAACAACATCGACAACTGCGCCAGGCTCTGCCACGCCCCCACGCTCGCAGGCCTCTCCAGAGCCGTAGGCAGCGGCGCGATGACGAACTCGATAGATGAGATCACAAGCGCCAGATGCATATTGATAATCGGATCGAACACCACAGAGCAGCATCCGATAATAGGCCTTCGAATAAAAGAGGCCAAGCGGAGAGGCGCCAAGATCATCGTGGCAAATCCACGCCGGATCGAGCTGTGCGATATCGCAGATATCTGGATCTGTCACCGGCCAGGCACGGATCTGCACCTCATCCTTGGGATGTGCAGATACATTCTCGAGGAAGGCTTGCACGATACAAATTTCATACGCGCTCGAACAGAGGGGTTCGATGATTTCGCCGGATCTCTTGATGGTATAGATCTGAAGAGCGTCTCAGCGATTACAGGCGTCGACTTGGATCTCATAAAAGAGGCCGCGAAGCTATACGCAAACGGAAAACCATCATCCATCCTATATTCCATGGGGATAACACAACATATAACAGGAACGGATAACGTTCTCGCCCTCGCAAACCTGGCGATGATGACGGGCAATATAGGCATGCCCGGCTCCGGAATCAATCCCCTCCGCGGACAGAACAATGTCCAGGGCGCGTGCGATATGGGGGCTCTCCCGGATCTCCTGCCCGGCTATCAGAGCATAAAGAGCGGCGAGTCTAGGGCGAGGATCGAGGGGGTCTGGGGTATGCGCATACCAGATCGGCCTGGCCTGACGCTTGCCGAGATGTTCAAGGCCGCTAGAAAGAAAGAGATAAAGGCCATGTACATCATTGGAGAGAATCCTGTGCTCAGCGAGCCCGATGCGAGCAGCGTTGTAGATGCCCTCGAGAGCCTGGATCTTCTCGTAGTTCAGGACATATTTCTTACTGAGACCGCTCAGCTTGCTGATGTTGTTCTTCCTGCAGCATGCGCGCTTGAGAAGGATGGCACCTTCACATCTACGGAGAGAAGAGTCCAAAGGGTGCGCAAGATCTTAGAGCCACCAGGCGATGCGAGGGAGGACTGGAGGATAATACAGGATATAGCTCTGAGGATGGGCTACAGAAAGGGATTCTCATTCGAGTCCGCGGAGGATATAATGCGTGAGATCTCGAAGGTTGTGGGCATATACGGCGGCATGTCCTACGAGAGGCTTGATTTAGGTGGGATACAGTGGCCCTGTCCGACCCCTGATCATCCAGGAACAACGTATCTGCATAAAGATTGTTTTGCAAATGGCAGAGGAAGATTTCACGTTTTGAACTGCACAGCTCCGGAGAAAGACGAGGAGTATCCATTTATACTGACGACGGGAAGGATTCTCTACCACTATCACACAGGATCCATGAGCAGAAGGGTTCATGATCTGGAGTACCTGCGCGGCGAGGAGCTGGTTGAGATAAATCCGGAGGATGGAGCTGCTTTGGGCATCAGGGATGGAGATATCGTCGAGGTATCTTCCAGGCGGGGGAGCGTCAGGGCTAGGGCCAGGCTCACCGACAGATCTCAGAGGGGCACTGTCTTCATGACATTCCATTTCTCTGAGACTCCGACAAATTTGCTGACCAGCAACTCATTAGATCCGATCTCGAAGATACCGGGAATCAAGACCTGCGCTGTCCGTCTCAGAAGGATGGGGGGATCGTGATTATGTATCGAATAGCAAAGAGGGTTGTGCTCGCGCCCAACATAATCCACATGAGATTTGAAGCACCGCATGTCGCAAAGGCTGCTCGCGCCGGTCAGTTTATCATAGTCAGGGTAGACGAGAAGGGTGAAAGGCTGCCTTTGAGCATAGCCGACTGGAACCCAGATGAAGGATTTGTAGATGTGGTCTTTTACGTCCTAGGCACGAGCACGATGAAGCTCTCTGCTCTTCAAGAGGGCGATCACGTGCTCAACATAGCTGGACCTCTCGGCGAGCCTACCGAGATCTCGAACTTCGGCAGAGTTATATGCGCCTGTGGCTGCTTCGGCATCGGCCCCACAATTCCGCTGATTAGAGCTCTGAAGGAGAAAGGCAATTATGTGATATCGGTCGTTGAGGGGCGCGGCAGGAGCTTCATATTCTGGGAGGATCTGCTCAGAGAGCTCAGCGACGAGGTTCATGTTGTGCTAGGCGATGGCAGCTGCAGCGAACCCGGCTGGGCAAACGAGTTCATCTCCCGATACCTCTCGACGGGCAACAAGGTGGACAGGATATTCGTTCGCGGCTGCCCTTTCATGATGATGGTCGTGTCCGAGGCATCCAAACCATTTGGAATTAAAACTATTGTGAGCCTCACACCGCTTATGGTAGATGGTACCGGCATGTGCGGCGCATGCAGGGTGGAGGTCGGCGGCGAGACTAGATTTGCATGCGTAGATGGTCCCGATTTTGATGGCCATGAGGTGAACTGGAGGACATTGGTTGTCAGGATGAGACAGCTGGTCGATGAGGAGGATGAATCCCACAAGGCATGGGAGAGACGGAACTGGCACAGGCTCGCCATCCAAACGATCGCTCATGCCAATGGGCGGTGCTACAGATGATATCATGGCATATCGGGTGATCTCATGGACGCCATCCATACAACCTGCGTCTACTGCGGCTGTGGCTGTAACCTCTACCTACAGGTTGAAAACGGTAGGGTTATAGGCGTCTCTCCTTCCTTCAAACCCCCCTCCCGAGGTAGACTCTGCGCCAAAGGCTGGCTTGTGCATGGATTTTTAGACCACCCGGATAGGCTCAGGGAGCCTTTGGTCCGGAAAGGTGATCGGTATGTTAAGACATCTTGGGACGATGCACTCTCTCTCATAGTCGATTCGCTCTCAAAGATAAAAAGGGACGCGGGACCCGATGCTCTTGGGATGCTCACCTCAGCAAAGGCCACGAATGAGGAGAACTACCTGCTCATGAAACTCTGTCGTACATCATTTGGAACTAATAACATCGACAATGTGGCACGCCTCTGCCACGCGCCCACTTTGTGCTCTCTGGGATCATCGCTAGGCAGCGGGTCGATGACAAATCCGATCGAGAGCCTCCTCCACTCGGATGTTATAATGATCATCGGATCTAATACGACGGAGCAGCATCCGATTGTGGCATTTCACATACTTGAGGCGAAGCGAAGCGGCGCAAAGGTGATAGCGATCGATCCGCGGAGGACGCAGATAGCCAGGATAGCGGATATCCACCTTCAGATAAAGCCGGGCAGCGATATAGTTCTCTTAAACACTATGCTACATCTCTTGATCGAAGAGGGTATGATAGACGAGGAGTTCATCCGCTCGAGAACCTCGGGTTTCGATGATCTTCGCGCATCTCTCCTCGAATACACGCCCGAGATGGCTGAGCGGATCTGCGGTGTGTGTTCTGAGCATATACGAGAGGCTGCACGCATTTATGGAAGCTCTGAGGCAGCTGCGATCGTGTATGCCATGGGTATAACCCAGCACATATACGGCACAGATAACGTGCAGGCGATCGTCAACCTGGCACTTGCCACGGGGAATATCGGAAGGGATGGCACAGGGATCTATCCGCTTCGAGGTCATCAGAACGTTCAGGGCGCATGCGATATGGGAGCGCTTCCTGAGTTTTATACAGGGTATCAGAGAGTCCCGGAGTTCAAAGAGAAGTTTGAGGCCGCTTGGGATGTATCCCTGCCGGAATCGCCGGGCCTGACCGCGATCGAGATGCTCTCATCAGCTGAAAAAAAGATCAAAGGGTTGTACATATCAGGGGAGAATCCGGTCTTGAGCTATCCTGATAGCGAGGCGGTCAAAAGAGCATTAGAATCGCTGGAATTCCTGGTCGTGGCCGATATATTTCCGACGGAGACTGCAAGGCTGGCGGATGTGGTTCTCCCAGTTGCATCTTTTGCTGAGAAGTCGGGGACCGTGACTTCCACAGAACGAAAGGTCCATCTCTTGAGAAAAGCCATCGATCCTCCAGGAAAGGCTGTAGCTGAGTGGCTTCTGGCCGCGAGATTGCTCGAGATGTTCGGCGTGCCATCTTCTTACAAATCCCCTGCAGATGTGATGAGGGAGATATCGGCCCTCACGCCGAGCTACGGCGGGATAAGCTACGATCGACTGGAGCACGGTGGAATCCACTGGCCGTGTCCGCATGCCGAGCATGCCGGATCGCCTATACTTTATAAAGAGGGCTTCCCGCGGGGCCGCGCCAGCTTCAGGCCCGTGAAGCATCGTGATATTATAAAGCATGAGGAGAAGTTCACTCTCATCATAGGCAGGAGTCAGTACCATTTTCACACTGGCAGCATGACAAGACGCGTCTGCCTCTTGGATAGAGAGATCCCAGAGGCATTCGTCGAGATAAACCCGAAAGATGCATCTGCTCTTGGAATAAGAGAGGGGGCCGGCGTGATTCTGGAATCGGACAGGTTTTCCCTAAAGGCGAAGGCCAGAGTGAGCGAGAATATCGGCGAGAAGACGCTGTTCATGCCGTTCCACTTCGTGGAATCTCCAGCTAATAGTCTCACCGAATGGGATCTGGATCCAGAGGCGAAGATACCAGAGTTGAAGATAAGAGCTGTTAATATCAAGAGGGCTTGGCCATGAGGTTTTATCTCAAGAAAAGCGACCTCGCTTCGGTTCTTAGGAGAACGATGGGCTATTTTGAGGTCATCGCCCCGGTCCTTATTGAGGGGGAGCCGCATTTTGTGACTTGGAGAGGAGAGGAGATCGCATTAGATGCACCAAATCCTATCATCTCTCCTGTGAAGCTCTTCCTCCCGGCCAGAGATCGCATCTTCAGCTATCTACAGGAGAGCGGGATCTATACGTTCAAGGCCCAAGAGGTCAGACCTCGGCTGATCGTTGGCGTGAGGCCCTGCGACCTCCAAGCCCTCTCTTTGATTGATAGGATAATGCTCTCCGAGCCTGTCGATGAGCTCTACTCGAATCGCAGGAGATCCACAGCTCTCATAGCGCTGAACTGTGATGAGCCGGCCGAGGGCTGCTTCTGCGCGCAGATGAAGTCCGGTCCAGAAGCGAAGTCCGGATTCGATCTCCTGCTCACAGATATAGGCGATGGTTTCTTGGTGGAGGTTGGATCGCCTGCGGGCATTCTTATCATGGGCGTCTCCGGAGATCTGTTCTCAAAGTATGATGAAATGGACGGCATAAACAGAAAGAGGAAGCTCATGGCTGAGAGTTATGATATGATAGTCGGGTCCAGGCCATGGCTGTCTCCAGATCATCTTCTCTCACGCCTGAATGACATCGATTGGAGATCTCTGGCTGAGGGGTGCTTATCATGCGGCGGCTGCAGCTTTGTCTGCCCAACCTGCCATTGCTTCAACATCGCGGATCTTGGTGTGCCTGATGGCGAGAGGATGAGATGCGCCGACTCCTGCATATTCTCAGGATTCCACAGAATGGCATCGGGCGCAAATCCAAAGGCAAAGCCGGAGGAGAGGCTTTTATCGTGGCATCTGGAGAAGCTCAGGTACATTCCAATGCGCACTGGAATGATCGGATGTGTAGGGTGTGGGAGATGTGACAGGGTATGCTTCTCCCAGCTCCACAATGTAAATGTATTCAAGTGACTTCCTCCCGCGCTCAGACTCTGTCGATCCGGTTATCCGGTATCTCCCCCGCCTATACTCAGTCCGAGGGTGTTCATTCAGCGTTATGATCTCGGACCAGACGCGCAGGAGGTATTCGATTGTGAATACCCAGTCTGATGGTGTTTCATTCAGCGTTATGATCTCGATCGGGTTTTAATCCACACTGTGGACATTCATGGGCACGATCCTTCAACGTTTTTGTTACCATGAGATCACAGCTTGAACATCTCTGCGCGGTATGGATCGACCAGCTTGACCGTCTTACCGGCCCTCTCAGCCTTGTATCCTGAGCTCCCCAACTATTAGGCGAAGTAGAGAGAAAAATGAGGCATATAATATCTTTTCTTCTTCATGTATCAAAATGCCTATTGCCCGGACGTGTCCGAATAAGGATTAAGAGTTTCTGACATGCAGAAGCGTAACAAGCTGGCCTCAGCGCTTATAGGGACAGGTCTTATTGCCCACTGCTAATCGCTGTGCTTCGGCTTTATAAGCCTAAAACTGGGGAGCTTCGGTTGCAAAATTGTTATCCTCTATCATAAGCAGATCTTCTTTAATCAGATGGCTCTTCAAAATCAGCTAAAATAGCGCCGAGGGAGGGATTCGAACCCTCGATCCCCGAAGGGGAACAGGTTTAGCAAACCTGCGCCCTACCTGGCTAGGCTACCTCGACATCTCTCAGCGCTTCCTTCAAAGCACATCTGGCAGGGCCATCACTCAGAGCATGCTCAGATGCGGTCTTATCATGACCAGCTCTTCCTGCTCTAACCCGCCTCGAACATGAGCGCTGCCAGATTCATGCGTGTCCACATTTACATAAATAGCTATCGTTGCGCACACGATCGATCTCAACACTCTACTCAGATCAAGCCTCACTTCACGCATCTCAGGAGGTCCTTGCTTGTGATGATGCCCACAAGAGCCCCCTCCTTCACCACAGGAAGCCTCCGGATGTTGTGGCGTATCATCAGCTCTGCAGCCTCCCGGGTTGTCGCCTCCGGTGAGATGGTAACAAGCGGAGCCGGCGTCATTATATCCGTGACGCATACCTTCTCAGGATCCAGACCTGCTGCGAAGACCTTTGTGAATATCCGGCTTGTGGTCACGATGCCCTTGACCTCCTTTAGCAAGCCGCCTTCCGCAACTATCACGCATCCCTTCGGTCCCCTCGCCATGAGCCTTATGGCATCTATCACCCTCGCACTCGGTGGCACAGTGAGCACAGGATAGCTCATCAACTCCATGACTCGCGTCATTCGATATTCACTTCCGCGATTTCTTCCGGACTGAAGACCGGAGTTCTTGCAGTGTTACTATATCAGTTTCATCATTGTTAACCTTATTCGACGGATCGCAGCCACAAACCAAAAGCATTATGGCGATTTAGCATTCACAGGACTCTGATGATCAGAGAGCTCTTCAGGCTTCATCAGACCATAGCCACGATCTTGGCTGAATCCCGGGAGCATATAGAGGTCGCAAAGAACGCCATAATCGATTGCAGACTCCAGCTTGAGGGCTTCATAAACAGAGATCCGATCTTTCAGCTGACCCTCGAGCCCTACGACCTGCCGCTTGATGATGCCCCTCCTATCGTAAAAAGGATGTGCTCCGCATCCGCTCTCTTCAACGTGGGGCCGATGGCGGCAGTCGCCGGTGCCATCGCAGCATTCGCGGTTGAGGCCATGGTAGAAGCTGGCGCCTCTCATGCGCTTGTTGATAACGGCGGGGACATAGCGATCTGTTCCGATGAGAGCGTGCTGATCGGAATATACGCAGGCAGCTCGCCCATAAAGGACTTGGCCTTCGAGATCCCCCCGACGAAGGGCATCCTGGGCATATGCAGCAGCAGCGGCACGGTTGGCCCCTCGATAAGCTTCGGTTGCGCCGATGTCGCAACGGTCATCGCCAGAGATCCGGCGATCGCGGATGCAGGGGCGACAGCTCTTGGAAATGCAGTGACCCCCGAGATCCATCTCGAGGATTGCTTTAAAGCCGTGGATCGTGATGAGGTGATGGGAGCACTCGTTATCAGAGGCAGAGAGATCGCGATGTGGGGCGATCTTCCACCCTTGAGAAGGGCCAGGGTCGGATACCACCTAATAACAAAGGGTTGATGGAGAGTTGCCTGCAGCTCTACGATCAAACGTTAGCGGACAGGAAGAACGCCCGCGAACAGGAAAGGATTGAGAAGAACTAACATTGAGGCTTATGTCATTCCAGTTCGGCTAGGCGCCCCTCAGGAACAGGCTCCGTCCTTTAGTGATGAGTTGTTTACAGTGGACCTGTCCGGATAAGCGCTGAGGCCAGCTTGTTACGCTTCTGCATGTCAGAAGCACTTAATCCTTATCGGACAGGTCCTTTACAGTAATCAAGTCTTATATACGTAAAGAGAGGAGTCGATAGTTTGGTTGAGCGTTGTTTAGAGCTATGGGAGGCGCTTCAAACCTGACCAGGCGCTGAGGAAATGGATTACGCAATAGAGACCGTAGGGCTCGGAAAAAGATTCGGCGATCTTATCGCAGTGGATGGCGTGAATCTATCGGTGAGGAGAGGGGAGATCTTCGGTCTGCTCGGGCCGAATGGCGCTGGCAAGAGCACGATAATAAAGATGCTGACCACGATTCTGCGACCCTCAGAGGGAGATGCATACGTATGGGGCCATCACGTAGTCCGCGAGAGATCTGCGGTTCGAAGCTGTATAGGTGTGGTCTTCCAAGATCCAAGTGTGGATGGCCAGCTTACAGCCCGAGAGAACCTGGATTTTCACGGCCGGATGTATGGAATGAAGAGCTCTGAGCGCGATAAGAGGGTCGCCGAGGTCTTGGAGCTGGTCGAGCTCTCCGACAAAGCAGATGTTTTGCTGGAGGATTTCTCCGGAGGAATGCGCAGGAGGCTGGAGATCGCAAGGGGGCTCATGCATCGCCCGCATGTTCTCTTTCTAGACGAGCCGACTCTGGGCTTGGATACACAGACCAGGAGATACATCTGGGAATACATCAGAAACATGAACGCTGCCGAAGATGTGACAGTTGTGATAACAACGCATTACATGGAGGAAGCTGATAACCTCTGCGACCGCGTTGCCATCATCGATCACGGCAGGATAGTGGCTCTGGATACGCCTCTGGCGCTGAAGAACATGATCGGCGCTGATACGCTCACCCTTGAGATAAGAGATGGGTCTGAGAAGCTGCTCAAAGCTCTCTCGGGAGCCGAATGGCTCAGCTCATTCGATTCCAATAACGGATATGTAAGCATCCGAGTCGACTCCGCTCAATCAAGGATTCCAGAGGTTGTGCTTGCTGCCTGCAGGGCAGGCGTGCAGATAAGATCCGTCAGCGTCCACGAGCCGACTCTTGAGGATGTCTTTCTCAAATACACCGGAAGAAGGATGAGGGACGAGACCGGAAAGGGAGATCTGGCAAAGGCTATCATGAGGAGGAGATGATAGCATGCAAATCTTCGATCCCTATGCGATATACAGCCTCTGGCTGAGGGAGATGATACGGTTCTTCAGATTGAAATCAAGGGTCGTGGGCTCTCTAGCTCCGCCGTTCTTCTTCCTGGCATTTCTCGGCACAGGCTTCAGCGGCATGGCCGGAAGGGTTCCCGCGGGAGTCGACTATATCAATTATCTGGCTCCCGGCATCATCGGCATGACGCTCTTGTTCAGCTCGACATTCGCTGGCATGTCGGTCCTCTGGGACAGGGAGTTCGGCTTTCTCAGGGAGATCATGGTGGCGCCTGTGAGCAGGCTTTCCATAGTCCTCGGCCGAACGGCTGGAGGCGTGACACAGGCCGTCATTCAGGGGATCATAATACTGATACCAGGAATTCTCATGGGCGTGAAGATAAAAGGAGTATCCGGTCTGATTACAGCTCTCCTGCTAATGATTCTCATATCCGCTACCTTCATAGGGATCGGCCTCTCGTTCGCCTCCAGGATGAAGGATATGTCGGGCTTTGGGCTGATAATGAACTTCATGGTATTCCCTGTCTTCCTCCTATCAGGTGCGCTCTTTCCCGTGGAGAACCTGCCCCAGCCTGTCAGGATGCTCTCCTACATAGATCCCCTCACGTATGGAGTCGATGCTCTCCGGGGCTGCCTTGTTGGAGCAAATGCATTCCCGCTAATCACAGATGTGCTCGTGCTCATCGCGTGCTGTACAGCCAGCATGGCTACAGGCGCATATCTCTTTGAGACCAGCGAGGTCGATTAGCGCAACCTCTTCATGGAGCCGATCTCATTTATGCCGTGATCCCCGAGAGATGGATAGATCCCAGGCCCGAACTCCATATCGTAGGGGTTCTGGAAGTTTGCTTCTTTATAAATACGCCAGACGCCGCTCAGGACGACCATCGATCTGGGCGAGCCTACGAAGTCGCTATCGGCTCTGATATCAGAATCGAACTCGAAGATGTGCTTGTGGTCGCCTCTTTGATTAAGATCATCGAAAAGCACGGCCTCTGCAGGTCCGGCTGTGCTTCCGGCGGTTGTCACAGTGCCCTGAAAATCGGACACACCTGGCCCAAAACCACCCGGCATCATGATGTTCCGCTGTGCGCTCACGCATACGAGGGCGATCGCCAGCACTAAAACGAATGTGAAAAGTATTTTGTTTTTCATATTTTTATCACCATCCTATCGGGAGATTACTTTTTTACTCTGTCATATATCTATCGGAGCGGTATCACAGTTCATATACAATTAACATTATTTGGCTGTTTGCAACCCCATCGAAACACGAGAAATGGCATCGCTGATCTGCTGTGTTGAATAATTCGAGGCGGTATGGCCGCAAGATATCGATTCTTATTAAAATTTTAATTCGTATGAATTAGCTCTCTGCTATTAGATTTCTGAACATTATCCGACACAACATCGCTGATGCAAACCGTTTGATATACGTGATGAGACGGATACACAACCTCTTTTGCTGATGGATCGGTCAAATAATTATACCATTCTTAAGATCTGTTAGTTCTTATTTTGAGTCCGCTAAAGATACGCAAAATATATGGGGATTCAGTTTCTACTTATAGAATATCTGTTTACCAACTACTACAATTACCATTATCTATATATATTTTAACATCCTTGTTTCTATTCATGAGATTAAGGGTTGTTAGCTCTAAGAAAGAGATATCCGACCTGAATCGAAACGAGCAGGTCGTTCACCTCGCTTTCAGGGCATCCAATATGGATGTCATGAACCTGGTCAGGAACTGTCCCAGGCTCAAAGCGGTTCAGATCCCTCCATCTTACTATCAGACCATGTCAAAAGCGGCGCAGCAATTCCTGGAGCTTCAGGGGATCGAGATCCTGAAGGGAGATGTATGGGGGCATCGCAAGGACATAGACGAGTACTACTCGGTGAGCGAGAAGGTGATCGATCGAATATCCTCGCTCCTCGCCGAGGGGCATACCATCGAGGATACGGTCAAAAGGGTGCATCGCGAGACTAAGCTCTCTGAGGATCTGATACGCTATCTGCTTAAGGAGCAGGTTATGGCCTGAGGTGGCTCTCCGAAAGAGCTTCAAGGGATCCTGTTAACATCGATCGCGGCTCGCTGCGCGGATGCGTCATCGGGTGTCAGCGGAGTCTGATCTGTACCAGCCGATACGGCTCTGATAATCAGCGCATAGAGCTTGCCACTTCTCCCTTTCCGTCGCCCGTTGCTCCGGTGCGCCACCACTACAGTTTTATTGCTTGAAGTGTAAAGCCAACGGCCATGGAGCTGAAGCGACTGGTCAGCGACTTTGTCGAGCGGTCCCGGCGTGATCTCAGAGCACAGCTCGAATCGGGGTACGGGCTTGATCCCGATGAGACCGATGAGATAGTCGATCGTGCGCTTTTCAAGGTATACGGTCCTGCGCTCGCCCTGGCTGATAAGCTCTGCAGCGGCCGAACAGTTCTCTTCATAGAGAAGGAGGGATGTCCGGTATGCAGAGCTGCAGCGCCCGAGCTGGAGCGGTTCCTGAGGGATCATCCAGATTTCGCATGCTTGAGGATAGAGTATTCAACTCCTGAGGGTCTTCTCTACCATATTCTGTACGCCGGAGAGAGCGGCAAGCTACCCCTTGTAGCTGTCATATCCGATGGTATTCTGATGAAGCTATTGACAGGTGATATCAGAGAGCTTCTGGATGAGAGATCCATCAAAGCATGTGAGAATCTATGCGAGGTAAGGGCGCCAAAGGTATACAACTCAGATGGGCGCGGCAGAGGATCTTAATGGTGGGATGAACTTTGACTCTGATTGTTCTGAACTTCAAGACGTATAAAGAGGCAACAGGGGATTCAGCGGTCGTTTTGTCGAAGATATGCGATAATATAGCCTCGGAGTATGGTGTTGATATCGCAGTGGCGCCGCAGGTAGCGGACATAAGAGCTGTCGTTTCTGCTGTACGCATACCCGTGTACGCGCAGCATGTAGATGGCGTTGGCTTTGGCAGCTTCACAGGTCATGTAACAGCCGCATCTGTAAAGGCAGCCGGAGCATCTGGCTCTCTTATCAACCACTCGGAGCGTCGTCTCACGCTGGCTGAAATCGAGGCATCCCTCAGAGCATGCAGATCCGAGGGTCTGAGGTCGATAATATGCACAAACAACGTCGCTACTACGCGGGCTGCTGCAGCACTGAAACCGGATTACGTCGCGGTGGAGCCGCCGGAGCTCATAGGCACAGGGATTCCCGTATCCAAAGCGGACCCCGAGGTTGTGAGGGGCTCTGTGGATGCTGTCAGAGCCATCGATGCCTCTGTTGGCGTGCTCTGTGGCGCAGGAATTACGCATGGTGATGATTTAAGGGCAGCACTGGATCTCGGCGCGGTTGGCGTTCTCCTCGCCTCAGGCATCGTGAAGGCCAAGGACCAGAGGAAGGCTCTGGAGGATCTAGTCACCGGGGTTTGAGATCATGACAATATGCGTTCGCGTCAGGGTCTCTGGAAGGGTGCAGGGCGTTGGCTATAGGTATTATACCACGACCCATGCCAGGGCTCTTGGGGTGAAGGGATGGGTGCGGAACCTTCCCGGCGGCGGTGTTGAGGCGGTTCTCGAGGGTGACAGGAAGAGCGTGGGAGAGCTTTTAAGCCTGATGAAATCGGGTCCTTCCGGCGCGATGGTCTCGGGCATCGAGATCGCGGAGCTCAGGTGCAAGGGATACGATGATTTTAAGATAATCTACTGAACCTCCAAGGGTGAGAGATCTTCAGGTGGAGTCCGACTTGCTGAATGTTAACAGATACGTTTGCGGATATTGCGGGGCATGTGTTGGCGCATGTCCGGTTTGCGCACTAGAGCTCGTGGAGACGTGGCTTGAGGTCTCAGATAGCTGTATAGAGTGTGGAAGGTGCGTGAAGCTATGCCCGACGGGTGCTTTAAAGCTCGAGGAGGCTCAAGGATGAGATGTGATGTGGTGGTGGTAGGTGCTGGTCCGGCCGGCTCGATGGTCGCGAAGACCGCAGCTGATAAAGGGCTTGATGTCATCCTCCTCGAGAAACGCCAGGAGATAGGGGATCCGGTGAGATGTGCTGAGGGCGTGAGCAAGGCAGGTCTGAGCAGGATGATCAAGCCGGATCCTAAATGGATAGCTGCCGAGGTAAAGGGAGCGCGCCTCTACGCCCCAGATGGCTCGAGCATTGTGATGTCCGAGGATAAGTCCGGAGATGAGGTTGGATATGTCCTGGAGAGGAAGATCTTCGATCGCGCATTGGCGATGGATGCTGCTCGCTCTGGAGCGAAGGTGATGGTCAAGACTAGGGCTTTAGACCTCATACGGGTGAATGGGCTCGTAAAGGGCGTAAGAGCGATGCGTTACGGCGAGCTTCTTGATATAGAGGCTGATGTAGTTGTAGGCGCTGATGGCGTAGAGTCGAAGGTGGGCAGATGGGCCGGCATAGACACAACGCTCAAGCCCAGGGATATAGAGGTCTGTGCGCAGTTTCTAGTTTACGACAGAGGCATCGATGAGGATTACTGCGAGTTCTTTCTCGGGAACGAGATCGCGCCCGGAGGATACGTCTGGTCTTTTCCGAAGGGCAGAAACCTGGCAAATGTCGGTCTGGGTGTGATAGGGTCGAGATCCGAGCCTGGAGCGCCTGTGAAGCTGCTCAGGAGATTTGTAGAAAAGCGAATGCCTGAAGCGAAAATCGTTGAGATGGTTGTCGGTGGCGTCCCCGTTTCGGGGCCGATAGAGCGGACGGTAGCGGATAACGTTGTACTTGTGGGTGACGCGGCACGCCAGTCGGATCCGATCACGGGAGGAGGCATACTTAACGCGATGCAAGCCGGAATCATAGCTGGAGAGGTTATCGCCGAGGCGATAGCCAGTGGAGATACGAGCATCAACGGCCTCAGGCCATACGAGGAGCGCTGGAGGGATAGCATCGGCAAACATATCTCCAAACATCTGGACCTCAAAGAGTTCTTCATCAAGCTCAGCGACGAGGATCTCAATAACCTGATGCATTCGATCCAATCGGTTGATGTGTCGAAGATGGATCTCAGAGGTATGTTAAAGGTGCTGATACGTCTGAACCCGAAGATGCTGTGGGAGCTCAGGCATCTTGTGGTGTGAGACCATCCGCTCGATCTACTGGAGGGGCTACGCGCTCTTCATTCATTCTCATTTTTACTCCAGAACGCTGTACGAAAAGCACCCATGAATGTCTGCCATGGGAATGGAAACGCTTCAGAGGCATTTTCGTATCAATGAGCTTGTCTTCCAATCTCTCCGCACACGTCCAAAGCCGGCTCCTATGATCGAGGCGGTAAGCCGCTAAAGCGACCTCCTCTCCGGCCTGAAGTCCGGAGTCTTTGCTACTCCCACTCCACCATCTCTCTAACGCTGAAGATTGGGGTTACCGCTATTCCAGGGCAGCATGCCGGATTTGCTGTAAGCCGGTCTCGCATCCTCTCGATTCTATTTGCGGCAAATTCTGGACACTGCCGATTCCAGGGTCGTGTACTCGCTCTACTGAAAATCGTCAGTAGAATCAAATGCAAGGGATTTATTTCCTGCAAAAGAGCGATCAGTTCACCGGTTAGCGCTATTCAGTAATCTGAGTACGCCACACGATTCCAGTGAATTAGACGACACTAATCGCAAAATGTAAGCTCGTATCACCCAACCAATCTGGATTACAGGAAGAGAGGTGGCAAAATGGACCTGTCCGGATAAGCGTTGAGGCCAGTTTGTTACGCTTCTGCATGTCAGAAACACCTAATCCGTATTCGGACAGGTCCGGCAAAATTGCAGAAAATGCTAAATAGATAACGCGAGCCGAGATCTATATTTACGTCCAGGAGAGCATCGGATGTCTCAATTGGTCGCTGTGCCACTCTCGTTTAGCCTGAATGAGCGCGGTTGTCAGGAGGTAGGCCAGATGTTCAAGATAGAGGCTAAAGAACTATCGCTCTGGTACGGAGCCAAACAGGCTCTTAAAGACATAAATCTTGGAATCCCGGAGAACAAGATCACTGCACTCATAGGCCCATCCGGCTGCGGGAAGTCGACCTTCATCCGGTGCATCAACAGGATGAACGACCTCATAGCTAACGTCAGAATAGAGGGTGAGATCCTCTACGATGGTGTGAACATATACGATAGAGATGTCGATGTTGTCGCTCTCCGGAAAAAAATAGGTATGGTTTTTCAGAAGCCTAATCCGTTTCCGATGTCGATCTACGATAATGTCGCTTACGGTCCGAGGATACACGGATATAAAAATATCGATAAGATCGTCGAGCAAAGCCTCAGAGATGCTGCTCTCTGGGAGGAGGTCAGCGAGAGGCTCGACGCGCCTGCAATGGGCCTGAGCGGCGGCCAGCAGCAGAGATTGTGTATAGCAAGAGCGCTGGCCATGAAACCTGAGGTCATACTGTTCGATGAGCCTTGCAGCGCCCTCGATCCGATATCTACATCCAGAATAGAGGGGCTTATGGAATCGCTGAGAGGCAGATACACCCAGATCATAGTGACGCACAACATGCAGCAGGCTGCGAGGGTCTCGGATTACACCGCTTACTTCTACATGGGGGAGATGATAGAGTTCGGAGAGACGAAGCAGATCTTCGAGAATCCAAAGGAGAAGAGCACAGAGGACTATATCACAGGACGGTTTGGTTGAGCTCTTGGGGAGTGGGGTAGTATGAGTCCTTATAGGGAGAAGTACCGCAGAGATCTCGAGTCGCTCCGCGAGATGACGAAGGAGCTCGCAGCCCATGTATCAAAGGCGATAGAGAGATCTGTGGAGGCGCTCTGCAACAACGACGTAAGCCTTGCCAGAGAAGTCATACACGGTGATTATCTCGTGGACGACCTCAGTGTGAAGATGGAAAGCAAATGCATGGAGCTTCTGGCCCTTCAGCAGCCGATGGCGAAGGATCTGAGGATGATCATAGGTATACTGAAGATAGGAATAGATCTAGAGAGGGCCGGTGATCTCGCGGTTGATGTGGCCAGGGCTGCGATTCAGATGAGGGATACGAGCCAGAGAGATAAACTCGATGGACTATCGAAGATGGCTAAGATCACGGTTAATATGATCTCGAAGTCCATGGAGGCACTCGAGAAGAACGATGCCGAGATGGCAAGAGATGTCACGAAGCATGATTATGAGGTGGATTCTCTTTACGTAAAGGTCCGCGACACACTGATGAGGACGATCGCGGAGAATATAAACCAGATGGACCAGACAATTCCCTTGCTGATGGTAAATAGACATCTGGAGAGAATAGGAGACCATATCTGCAATATCTGTGAGTCTATAGTTTATATGATAGAAGGTAAGAGAGAGCATCTGAATTAGAAAGAGATCGCCATGGAGACGAGAAAGGTCCAGAAGACAGGAAAGTCAACGTTCATCGTGTCCCTCCCGAAGAGCTGGGCTGTTAGGAACGGCATAAAACCTGGATCCATAATATACATAACTCAAGGGGAGAGCGGAGATCTGGTTCTCTCGCCAGAACGCTCGAGTCAGAACCTGAGGATAAAACTGGATATAGGGGAGAAGTGCGGGGATGCGCTCATAAGGGATATCATCGGATGCTATTTATCCGGCTACAGAACTATCGAAGTGGTCTCGTCGCACATGACTCCTGCCCAGAAGAGGGACATACACCAGATCGTGAGCAAGCTGATCGGTCCTGAGATACTCGAGGAGACGGGGAACAAGGTTCTCATACAGGATCTCCTCAACTCCGAGGAGCTCCAATCGGATCGAGCCCTGAGGCGCCTCAGGACTGTCGTGAGGTCTATGATCCAGGATGCCATTGGAGCGCTTGTAAATATGAATAAGAGCCTCGCGCTGGACGTTGTGCAGCGCGACGACGATGTCGATCGGCTCAATCTTCTCATATCACGCCAGTTCACAGAGATGCTCAGGACAGGCTCTCTCTCTCAGAGCTCCATTGATGTTATCACTGCTTTTAATTACGCGCTTGCAGCCTCCAATCTGGAAAGGATGGCAGATCATGCACATAGCATAGCGAGGCTCGCGGTCGAGTACGACGTACAGATACCTCAAGAGGTGGCCTCAGAGCTCTCGAGGATAACCTCGATTATAAGTGGACTTATAGACGAGTCGATATCGTCACTGCTAAACAGAAATACAGAGGCTGCAAACTCGATAATAGCGAGGACGAAAGAGATCAGGGCGACCTCTATGAAGAGCCTTGAGCCGATCATCTCCAGCCCACCTAATGCCATCGACCAAGAGGAGATCATGGTGAGAATAGTGTTATCGAGCAGCATTGCACGTTTTCTCGACCATATAAACAATATCGGGGAACTCACTATAAATATGACGCATGCACAGGCGCAGAAGGGCTGAATATAAAATCGATGAGATATAGATGGTACCAAAACCTCTATTTTGCAGTTAAAATCGCCAAAAGGTGTAAACTTTGAACCAGTACCACGACATTTAGCAGGAGGACGTGCCCTTATAAGATCTTATTACAGCTCGAAAAGCCTTGTTGCTATTGGTTATCTGAGCTACTCTCTGCTTATTCTAACGGGTCTCGTCGTGCGTGCTGTGTTGAATAATGTTCAGCAATCCAATAGCAGAGGACCAATTCACATGAATCAAAATTTTAATAAGAATCGATAGCTTTCGACCGTACTGCCTCGAATTATTCAACACAGCAATCATGCGCGTAAGCTACATATATTGTGATAACTCAATTTACTTAGACCCGCAAGCTGAAAGTGCCGCCAAACTTGCAAATACATTCGCCTTCGCTGGATAGAGCATGTGGAAACAACAGCTTGCGATCGATTAAGCCTTCGACCCCCTCAAAGCGCCGGAAGCTCATATCTTCAGATCGGCATGGAAGCCAAGATTTCTAGCAGGAGGACGTCCCGATAACAAATAAATTGGGTAACAAAGCCGCACATTCAAAGATAATAGATGATGTATTGGCGGATCTGAACACCTCTGCCACCGGTCTTAGCCGTGAAGAGGCTCTGGCACGCCTTGAACGCTTCGGAAGGAATTCGCTTCCAAAACCCAAGCCCACCGGCATAGCGACCCTCTTTCTGCGGCAGTTCTTAAGCCCATTGATATACATTTTATTGGCAGCCGCGGTTGTATCGTTCTTTTTGGAGAGGATCACGGATACTCTATTCATATTGGCAGTGCTTCTCATAAATGCGGTTATAGGAACAGCCCAGGAATACTCTGCGGAGAGAAGCCTGGAGTCTCTGAGAAGCCTGGTCAAGACTTACGCACGCGTTGTGAGGGAGGGGGAGAGCTTTGAGATAGATGCAGAGGAATGCGTACCCGGGGACATTGTTCTGCTCGAGGAAGGATTCAAGGTACCCGCCGATATGCGCCTCTTGGAGGCACACGATCTTGCGATAGACGAATCCCTCCTGACTGGAGAGTCTCTTCCGGTGGCCAAAGACCCATCTCTGGTTCTCAAAGAGGATACGACCATAGGCGATAGGGTTAATATGGCATTTGCCGGCACGATTGTGAGCCGAGGTCGTGGCAGGGGCGTGGTGGTTGCAACCGGCCTCGATACAGAGCTGGGCAGGCTTGCGATCTCTCTCACAGACGTCGACTCGGTGAAACCACCGCTGACGAGGCGAATGGAGCGCTTCTCTGCGAATATAGCAAAGGCTGTGCTTGTCGCTGTGATCGCAATAATAGCCGTTGAGGTCCACAGAGGCCTGGATGCATCGCAAGTCTTCCTTCAATCGGTAGCGTTGGCCGTTTCGGCTATTCCAGAAGGACTGCCCGTGGCGCTTACGGTCGTTCTTGCTGTAGCCGTCAACCGGATGGCGAAACGAAATGTTATAGTTCGCAGGATGGTGGCAGTTGAGACGCTTGGCTCCTGCGATTTCATAGCATCCGACAAGACCGGCACCCTTACAATGAATGTTCTGACCGCACGACTCATCGCCGCGCCAGGTCAGGGTGTAATGGAGATAACTGGAGAGGGCATCGTACCCGAGGGTGAGATCAGAACCGCGCACGGTAGACCGACAGAGCAGGAAGAAGCTCTAATAAAAAGAATTTGCTTGGCCTCTGTCCTCTGCAATGAGGCTTTTCTCGGGATGCGCAACGGCGAATGGGTGTCACATGGTGATACCGTCGACGTGGCACTCCTGGTTATGGCGCATAAAGCTGGAGTAACGCAGGTAGCAACTGCGCCGAGATATCCACAGGTGGCCCATATACCATTCGCCTCAGAGAGAAAGTACGCTGCGACTTTGAACAAGGTGAATGGCAAGCTCAAAGCCTTCGTCAAGGGCGCTCCGGAGACCATCCTGGATATGTGCGATAAGATGGTCTCCATCAACGGAGACATCCCGCTGGAGAGAGGGGTGATAGAGCGATGCGCATCGGATCTGGCAAGCGACGGCTATCGCCTCTTGGCCATAGCAGATGGTGAGATCGAGGATGAAGAGAGCTTTTCAGACGGCCGGCTGAGAGGCCTGACCTTGCTGGGCTTGATTGGAATGATAGATCCATTGAGGCCGGAAGCCAAGCCTGCTGTGGAAAGATGCAGAAAAGCTGGCATACATGTGGCGATGGTGACAGGAGACCATCCGGTTACAGCCTTTGCCATTGCACGGGAGCTGGGGATGGCCCAGAGGATCGATGAGGTCGTGACCGGTCCGGAGCTAAAGAAGGCAGAGGCAGCCGGTCAGAGCTATTTGGATGAGCTTGTCAGCAAGGCCAAGGTCTTTGCAAGGGTCGAACCGAAGCAGAAGCTGGATATCATCCAGTCGCTCATCCGCCTCGGACACACAGTCGCGGTAACCGGAGACGGCGCAAACGATGCTCCCGCAATGCGTGCTGCTCATGTGGGTGTCGCCATGGGTAAGAGCGGCACAGATATCGCCAGGGAGAGCGCAGAACTCGTGATAACCGACGACAACTTCGCATCCATCGTGGCTGGAGTGGAGGAGGGGAGGGTCGCGTACAGCAATGTACGCAAGGTCATATTTCTTTTGGTATCGACCGGAGCCGCCGAGATCGTGCTGTTCTTCCTCGCCGTATTCGCGGCTATGCCGCTGCCGTTGCTAGCCGTGCAGCTTCTCTGGCTCAACCTGGTGACAAACGGCATACAGCACATCGGCCTTGCCCTAGAACCGGCAGAGGGCGATGAGATGAGGAGACCTCCAAGACCACAGAGAGAGGGCATCTTCAATAGGCTCATGGTTGAGAGAATTGCCCTCTCTTCAATAATCATCGGCGGCGTTGCGTTTGCTCTTTATAGCTACCTACTTAACAACGGTTCGAGCCTCGAGCAGGCGAGAAATAGCGCTGTGCTTCTAATGGTGCTCTTCGAGAACATTCAGGTATTCAACAGCCGTTCAGAGCTCCAGTCCGCATTCAGGATGAGTCCGATGAGGAATCCCTATCTCTTTTTTGGAACTCTGGGAGCCCAGATGGTTCACATAGTCGCAATGTACACGCCCGGGCTCAGCGATGTGCTCAATATAAAACCTGTATCCCTAGAACACTGGATACAGCTTTTAGCTCTTGCGCTCACGATCTTGATCGCAATGGAGATCTACAAAGCGCTCCGCAGGAAGGCGATGAAGATTTAGCAACCATATTATCATTATATTTCATTATAGTATCTCTTTTTGTTGATAGACAGCAGGATTTATACCTTCAGAGGCAAGTTTAATGTTGAGTTTTTGTAAATGCCGCGTGGTGTCCTTGATGGTGGGGCTGGATGAGATAGCGAAGAGGTGGCCGGATAAGGTAGCTCCAGAGCGAGCTATATTCAAGCAGATTCACCCTGGGGACAGGATATTCATAGGCACAGGCTGTGCAGAGCCCCAGCACTTGGTCCAGTCACTGGTCGATTACGTGAGCAAATATCCGACGGCTTTCTTCGATGCTGAGGTGATACACGTCTCAACGCTCGGTGTGGCGCCGTATACAGATGAAAAATTCAAGCTGAACTTCCGTCTCGACTCATTCTTCATAGGAGACAGCACACGCGAGCCGATCAATCGTGCAGATGCGGACTACACCCCCATATTCCTATCCGCGCTTCCAGAGCTCTTCAGGAAGGGGATAATAAACGTGGACATGGCCCTCATCCAGGCCACGCCGCCGGATGAGAACGGCGATATGAGCCTCGGGATAAGCGTTGATATAATAAAGGCTGTGATGGAGAGCGCCTCAAAGGTTGTAGTACAGGCAAACCCACAGATGCCATATGTCTACGGGGACACGATTATCAATGTGGATGATGTCGACTACATCGTACCTTATGAGGAGCCGCTGCTGGAGTACATAGAGAGCGCACCAGATCACCTGGCAAAAGCGATAGGAAAGTATGTGGCGAGAATCGTGGAAGATGGTTCTACAATACAGGTCGGATACGGGAGCATACCGAACGCCGTCCTCTCCAACCTCTACGAGAAGGAGCATCTCGGAGTTCACACCGAGCTTCTCACAGATGGGATCGTGGATCTGATTAGGAGGGGTGTAGTAGACAACAGCATGAAAACCTTGGATCCGGGAAAGACTGTGGCGACCTTCTGCATGGCCAGCAGGGAGACTTACAGATATCTAGATAGAAACCCGGAGATAGAGTTCAAGCCCATCGATTATACAAACAATCCTCTTGTTATTGCAAGGCAAAAGAACATGGTTGCGATCAACAGCGCCCTCGAGATAGATCTCACAGGGCAGGCCACCGCGGAATCTCTCGGGAGCAGGCTTTACAGTGGAATAGGTGGGCAGGCGGACTTCATGCGTGGCGCGGCGCTAGCTCCTGGAGGCAAGACGATACTGACGATACCCTCGACGGCCAGGGATGATAGCGTCTCCAGAATAGTGCCCTGTCTGAGGAGCTGCTCCGGCATAACGCTAACAAGAGGCGATGTGAAATACGTCGTAACGGAGCACGGCATAGCATATCTGCATGGAAAGAATCTTCGAGAGCGAGCGATGGCTTTGATCGCCATAGCACATCCGAAGTTCAGGGGCTGGCTGATAGAGGAGGCCAAACGATTGAATATACTATACAAAGACCAGCTGGTACTCCCGGACTGGCAGGGCATATATCCGGAGCATCTCGAGGTCTACAGGGTCACCAGGACAGGTCTGGAGATACTGCTGCGTCCAGTCCGGCTCAGCGATGAGTCGAGCCTTAAGGAATTCTTCTACTCCCTCTCGGATGAGAGCAGGTACCAGAGGTTTATCTCCATGCGGAGGGAGATCCCGCGTGATCTGCTGCAGAAGCTCACGATGATAGATTATACAAGTAAGATGGTGATACTCGCCACCCTTCCGGGAAAGGAGAAGGATCTCGTAATCGGCATAGGCCAGTATGAGGTTAACAAAGATAGGTATACCGCTGATATTGCACTGGCTGTGAGGGACGAGTACCAGAACCAGGGCGTCGGAACAGAGCTCCTCTCCTATCTCACACATCTTGCCAGGAGAAACGGTCTTCTCGGGTTCACAGCGGAGGTTCTCGCAGAGAACGATCGAGTATTCAAGCTATTCGAGAAGATGGGTTTCGGCGTCGACAAGGTGAACGATGGCGGGATATACTACATGAAGCTGATGTTCAAAACATAGCGCTCTTCGATTGTGGGTGGGTCGTGTACTCGCTCTACTGAAAATCATCACTAGAATCGAACGCGATGGATTTATTTCCTGCCAAAGAGCTATCAGTTCACCGGTTAGCGCTATTCAGTAATCTGAGTACGCCACCCGTGGGTGAAGACTACTGAAAACGCTCATGACCGAAGGTCACCCATGCGGACGAATTTCGTACCATAACTCGAGTGTTTTGTCGCCTGGCTATCGTACAGATCTTCGATCATCATAGAATTCAGAAGAGCTTCATCAGCTCATCAGCGATGATCTTGTACCCATCCTCATTCGGATGGTCCAAACCTTCCAGTATCAGTGATTCTAATGGTATGCCGGATCTCACCCGCTCCATCCAGGCGGCATACACATCGACGAAACCCACACCGAGAGCTTCGGCGATCTCTCCCAGCGCATGATAGTAATCCAAAACGAGCTCCTTATAGTAGGGTGTAAGCAGCGGCTGTGAGCTGAGCAGTATCACCTCGCTGCCGCATTCCAGTATGGTCTCAACCATCTTAACGATATTAGCCCTGAGATCTCTCAGGCTTATACCATAGGCGGCATCGTTTATCCCGAAGTTCATCGTGACCAGATCGGGTTTGTGATACAGAACCGAGAGCTCCAGCCTCGCCAGGCCGTCCCACGTTGTATCTCCGGATACACCCTCGTTATGCATCTCGATTCTAGCGGCTGGATACTTCTCCTGCAGTGCCTGCTTCCAGAAATACGGGAAGCCATGGCGCACCGCATACCCTGCTGTGATCGAGTCTCCAAATGCCACGATCACAACATCATCTCCAGCTCTCAGCATTTCTAAAGTACGCTTTACAAAACGGCTCATGATATGCCTCGCATCCCGCAGGTTGGGTTCTAGAATTTGAAACAGAAAAATACGTAAAAATTAGGAGGGCTTCACATCATGCCCGGTGGCATGCCGCCCATCCCTGGCATTCCACACATTCCTGGCATCCCGCCCATTCCCGGCATCTGACCCTCTCTCGTCTCTTCCTCTTCCTTCTTCTTGGCTGCTATCACATCATCTATCCTGAGTATCAGATTCGCAGCATCCGTCGCTGAATATATCGCCTGAACCTTGACCCTGAGCGGCTCGACGACTCCGAGATCCCACATGTCCACGATCTCTCCGGTATAGGCGTTCAGACCATATGTGCTGCCCAGCTGCTCTTGTTTGCTCTTCAGAGCAACCATCTTGTCGATCGGGTTGAAACCGGCGTTCTCTGCAAGCGTTTTGGGCACCACCTCTATGGCATCGGCGAACTTCTCGACCGCGAGCTGCTCTCTTCCCTTCAAACTTGCAGCGTACTTTCTGAGCTCTATGCTCACAGCAGCCTCTGGCGCGCCTCCTCCGGCAAGCAGCTTCCCGCTCTCGATAGCTGTTGCTACAGCATGAAGCGCATCATCAAGCGCTCTCTCGAGGCTATCAACGACCTGCTGGGTGCCGCCACGCAGTATCAGCGAGAGGTAGCCTGGGTTCTTGCATCCCGTTACAAAGGTCAGTGGACCGGCGCCTACGATACGCTCCTCGACAAGCTTAGCCTCGCCGAGGTCTTCCCGGCTCAGAGAATCGAGGTTGGTTATCAGATTTCCACCAGTTGCGCGCGAGAGCTTCTCCAGATCGCTCTTTCTTATCCTGCGGTACGCCATGATTCCGGCCTTGGCCAGGAAGTGCTGCGCCAGATCGTCGATGCCCTTCTGGCAGAATACCACATTTGCGCCGCTTCTGATCACCTTATCGACTACCTTCTTTATCTCCTCCTTCTCGTGGTCCATGAAGAGCTGGAACTGATCGCTCGATGTTATCGATATCTCGGCCTTTGTCTCGGTATCCCTTCTCTCGATGGGGACGTTGAGGAGAGCTATCCTGGCGTTCTCCACCTTTGTGGGCATGTTCTGATGTACTCTCTCCTTATCGATTATCACGCCCTGAATCAGCTCGGAGTCATCGATTCCGCCGCCGACCCTCTTCTCCACCATCACGTTGTCGAGATCCACAACCGTCTTGCCATCGAACCTGTCGACGGTTGAGAGCACTAGATCGACTGCGTACCTCGCGATCTTGTTGCTCGGAGTCTCAGCCAGCTTCCCGGTCATTGCTGTGATGGCGACCCTTTCCAGCAGCGCTCTATCCTTCTCCGAGACATCTCTAGCTGTGTTGTTGAGTATCTCCACCGCCTTTCTAGCTGCTAGGCTGTAACCTCTGGCGATAACCGTGGGATGCAGCCCCTTCTCCATGAGCTCCTTCGCGTTCTTCAAAAGCTCGCCTGTGAGGATTGCCACTGTTGTGGTGCCGTCGCCGACCTCTTTATCCTGGGTCTTGGCAGCCTCCACAACCATCTTTGCAGCTGGATGCTGCACCTCCATCTCCTTCAGTATCGTGACGCCATCATTTGTTATTGTGACATCCCCCAGAGCATCAACGAGAAGCTTATCCATGCCCTTGGGACCAAGCGTGGTCTTCACAGCATTTGCGACCGCTCTTGCAGCCATTATATTGTTCTCGATGGCCTCCCTGCCCGTCTCCCTCTGGGTGCCTTCCTTCAGTATAATTACCGGTACTCCACTTAATGCAGCCATACGCTCGCCTCCACTATCGCAGGATCACAGTATTTGATCTTCTATAAAAGAGTTTCTCAGTGGAGGTCTGATTGCCGAGCAAGAGCAGAATTCTGGTAAGAGTACATACTATTGCTTAGCCAACTACTCCGCCCTAAAGGACGGGGCCTCCTGCCTGCTCGAGGTGAATTTCTCTCCGTTCTGAAGGCCGGAGTCAGCGGCCTGCTATTCTATATACTGAGACGACTTTTCATCTCAGAGTTGAGAGGGTGCGAAGACGCCGGTGAAGGCCGGCGAGAGTCGCTCAGCTACTTTTGGCTGTCCGCAGGATATATATGTGTATTTATATGTGTATTTACATTTTGGATTTTGGAATGTACACCTGGGATCCATCGATTTATGAGAGAAGCTCATCGGCTCAGTATCAGTGGGCCATAGATGCGCTATCCGAGCTGGAGATAAGAGGAGATGAGCGCATACTGGACATAGGCTGTGGGGACGGGAAGATCACGGCGTACATCTCACAGCTTGTGCCAGATAGCTATGTTACGGGAATAGATATCTCTGATGAGATGATAGCCTTTGCGAAGCATAGGCATCCTGAGGATATCTTCAAAAATCTGAGATTCCGGCGGGGCGATGCTCTGCAGTTGGATTTCAATGAGGAGTTCGATATCGTTCTTTCGTTTGCCTGCCTCCACTGGGTCCAGGATCATATCACAGTCCTGAGAGGGATACGCAAGAGCCTCGTCCCAGGAGGTAAAACGCTCCTGCAGTGCGGCGGGAGGGGCAATGCGGCCCAGCTCTTGGACGTTACCTCAGAGGTCATCGAAGAGGAGCCTTTTGCGCCTTACTTTGAGAACTTCGCCTTTCCATACTTCTTTTATACGCCGGAGGATTACGATGAATGGTTAGAGGCTGCGGGGTTGCACAAGATAAGCGTGAAGCTAATACCGAAGGACATGATACAGAAAGAGCCGAGAGATCTTGAGGCATTCATCCGAGCCACATGGCTTCCCTATCTCAAGCGTCTTCCCCACGATCTCCAGCCCCAGCTCGTCAAGGAGATCGCCAGACGCTATATCGAGCGTTATCCAGCTAACGATCAAGGCATACATGTGAGAATGGTTCGTCTTCAAGCTTTGGCCGAGAAGCGCTAAAAGAGGATCAAAGATCAAGGGGTATCGAGTTGAGCGATTCTCGAAAAACCTTCATGGCCTAACGGATAGCCATGAGGATGAAAATGGTTCAGAGGCATTTTTCGTACCAAGAGGGGGTTTATAAATCCTCAGCACTCATCTTTTTATTTCAAAATATTTTTTGTACATTAAATAACCAATAAAATAATTCAATCTTATCCGCCAGTTTTCCCAGTAGCTTATATCGAGGTTATTCATTCTGATGCCTACAATCGCACCGCCTAGTATCCGTCTCACGTTTATAAGTTGAAAACCATCTCGGACCCTAAGACCGGCACCATACCAGCGCCATTTGACGCCTGATGGAATATCTGTGACATTCTGATGATGCAAGACTGCGACTGGAAATATGTACCACTTCAATCCTTTTCTAGAAAGAAATCTGGCATAGACGCCATCCTCTGCGCTGGAAAACCTCTCGAGTTCCTCGCATTCTAACACCAAGGAGCGATATGTTATGGTGCAGCCGAAGGCACCATTTCCGCCATCCAATACTAAAGGCCATTTGTTGTTAGCAAGACAACCTTCGTAGTAGGCGCCAAAGACGCCAGCATCTTTGTATATTCTCTCTCGTGCGTGCTTTAGAAGTTCTATCCAATCTGCTTTAATCTCTACATCAGAATCCACAAATCCGATCAATTCCGTCTCAGCTGCCCTTGCACCCTCGATCCGCGCACCACCCAAGGGCTTGGTCGATTGAATTATCGTGCATCCATGATTTCGAGCGATGTCTAAGGTCTCATCAGAAGAAGATCTATCTACTATTATTATTCGATTAGGATAGCCAAACCGCTCAATCGATCTCAGTGTGAGTTCGAGGGTTGCTCCAGAGTTCCATGTTGGGATTATGTAATCGATCCGTTCCATTACATCATCCTCGCCAGTTCATCTATCAGGGCAATTAGCCTTCTCTCTCTCAATTCCAAGCTAAAAAGCCTCTCGATTCTCTCCCTTGCTGATTCGCCTTTATCCGACTCCAGTGCGAGCTTTATAGCATCTGCAGTAGCTCCGACATCGCCGTACGGCACGTAATATCCGGCATCTCCAACAACCTCCGGCAGAGCTCCGCGGTCTGTGACAACTGGCACACAGCCACAGGCCATTGCCTCCCCAAGCGCCATTCCGAACGACTCCACGTAGGAAAGTTGGCAGTATATCTTTGATCTTCTGTAGAATTCTACGAGATCTTCCTGAGAGACACGTCCGCGTATCTCCACATTTTTTGGACATGTTGCTTTCAGCATATCAAAGACATCTTTGTTGAGACCCGCAATCAAAAATCTCACGTCTGGAAGAGCATCTGCTGCCCTTACATAAGTATCCAGGCCTTTTAATGTTATGATGTTCGCAGAGCCCGAGGCAACTGTGAGAACTAGGTTGTTTTTATATCCCTTTGGATAAAACTTCTTGGTGTCTATGCCGTTGTACACGACCTCCAAGCGTTTTGGTCTCGCTCTCGCGAGGATCTCTCGCTCTGTGAAATGTGAGACCGCAAGAACGAGATCGGCGTTCTTCAAAGCAAAGTCCGTGTATCTTCTCTTCGCCCAGCCCTGAGTATACTGACCGTAGCCGATCTCGGGAAAGAAGGCGACATCATAGCCTCCAGCTACAACCACCGATCTTTTCCCAAATATCCTAGAGAGCATCGTGCTCAGAAACGAATGGCCTGAGGCGAACCACGCAAAAACGATGTCGGAGCTGGAAATCGAACGTGCGATCCTCAAAATATCCTTTGGCTTTCTGTACTGCACGCGTTCTACATCAAAATGTCTTGAGAGTATCTCATAATCCTGCTGAACGAAGGATGAATAATCGTAATATACAAATGCGATCTTCATAGAGCGATGCCTCTTCTGACTTTAAACGCTATTCGACACTAATCACTCGCACACCCTCTCGTACACTTCTTTTATCCTCTCTGTATTCGACTCCCAGAATCTGTAATCCTTCTCGCTCATCCTCTCCGGTTCTCTCCCGATACACTCCTCTACAGCTCTTCTCAGCTCCGAGCTCCTGACAACCCTGAGATTCTTCCTCTCCTCCTCCAAGGTTATGCCCGAGGCCACAACCAGCTTCCCGAGATCCAAATACTCATTGAGCTTCCAGATGCTTTTATCGGTGGAATAAGGCGTAAGAGCATTCTCCCTTCTCGGTATTATACAGACCCTGGCCCTTCTCACCAAAGCCGCGACCATCTTGTGCGGCTGCCAGCCGAATGATCTCACGTTATTCGCCCTCTTCGCGAGATACCACCATGCAAACGGCCCGCCCCCAACAATCCAGAACTCCTGCTCCGGCAGATCCTTTGCAACCCTGAGAAGTATATCTATGCCCTCCTGCTCACAAACCCTGCCGACGAATATAACAGCATCTTCCGCCGGTGAACTATTATCGCCCTGCTCCAAGAAACCTTTTGAGGGATAGTTTGGTATAACATGTATCTCCTTGTCTGGAGCATAGCCGCCAACCTTCTCCTTGAGCGGGGTGTTCACTGTGGTTATAAGATCCGCTGCATCTGCAAGCACCTGCTCGAAGTGCTCGCACAATCTTCTGGAGGCAGATCCGAAGCGGAGACCTGTCTCAACACCCCACGGGGATCTGTAATCGTAGATGAGGCGCTTGAATCCCGCGCCCCTCAGAGAGGGAAGCCAGTGATAGATGATGTCTGGTACATTGAAGAGATGAACCACGTCAGGCCTCTCTTTTAGTATGATATGCCTGGCCTTTCTGGCTATTGATAGCCAGTTGATGGTATCGAATCTCGGAACCGCTGTCTCATATCCAAGCTCCTTCAAGGTCGCCTCGAAGAGCTTGAGCCTCGTCGTCTTCTCAGGCTGATTCGCCAGAAGAAGTATCTTCATCTCATCTCCTCGCTGCCCTTTCCAGGACCTTCTCGTACCTTTCAGCGATAGCTCGCCAGTCATACTTCATGGCGATCGCTCTGTATCTCTCAGAGTCTACAGCGCTCTCCAGGATATTCTCAACCTGAGTGATGAGGCTCTTCTCATCGTCATAGTAGTAGAGGCTGTCGCCGAGGAGACGTTCGAGCGATACCATCCTCGTGGTCAGAACCGGCCTGCCGCATGCGAGGTAGTTGAAGACCTTTCCACCGGCAGCATACTCGTTCTTCTTCATCATCCTGAGGGGGTTGAGTCCTATGTCCATAGCGGATATATACCTGTAGAGCTCGGAATAAGGCACGGTGCCTGTGAACACGACCCTCTCGCCAACATTTAGGGCATCAGCCAGTGCCTTCAGGCGCTCTCCGTAATCCGTGAAGAGGCTCGGGCCCACGACGAGCAGCGTTACATCCAGAGCGGGAAGGGCTCTCACCACGGTCTCGAGATCCACCCAGTACTCCAGAGAGCCGACATAGCCTATGACAGTACCGCTCAATCCAAGCGCCCTCTTGGCCTCATCGATATCCATGGGCTTCAGCAGCTCCGTATCAACACCGTTCGGTATGACCTCCACCTCACGAACTCCTACGCCCAGTAGATACTCTTTCAGCTCCTCTGTTACTGTTATCACAGCCTTAGAATGTCTGAGGTTGTATCTTGTTACAGCTCTGACACCAATCTTGACCGCCTGGCCTATGATCGATCCTGGATAGTATATCGAAGCGGACTCCTCGAGGTGGTCCAGGTAATCGAAGACGACCGGCACACCTGTCAGATTCGCCATGAATGATGGGAGTATATTCGCTGAGAGTATGACATCCATCTCTCCAGCTATATCTCGCAAAGTCTTGAGATGTGATGGAGCATTCAGAATGTAATAAAGAGAGGGGTCCATGGCGCTTCGCGAGCCGGATTTGACCAACTTGCATCTCGTCCCCCTCGGCTTGTTGTTCTTGAACCTGCCGAGCTCGAAGTGCAAGACGTACACATCATGCCTCTCCGCTATTATATCGAATATGAAGTTCAGACGATTCGGAAATGGGTGCCTGATCCAGTCTGTCGTGGGTATAACCAGTATCTTCATAAGCGATCGAAGTGAGAATCGCCAAAATATATAAACTAACTACCCCAAATCAGCTCTGAGATGAGGGATGTGAGAATCTGAAGGCGGTCATACTTGCTGCAGGCGAGGGGCACAGGTGCAGGCCTCTGACGCAGACCAGGCCAAAGGTCATGCTTCCACTGGCGAATATGCCATTCATGGAGCACGTTATACGGGCTCTTGTGGATAACGGCATCACCGATATCGTAGCCGTCGTCGGTTACCAGAAGGAACGCGTCATGGACTACTTCGAGGATGGCATAAAGTTCGGAGCAAGAATAACATACGTTTTTCAGGAAGAGCGGCTCGGAACCGCACATGCTCTCAGCAAGACTCAGTCGTATATAGACGACGAATTTCTCGTCTTGAACGGCGACAATCTTCTCGACAGCGCAGCGATAAAAGATCTTCTCACTACCGAAGGCGATTATGTAGTATTGAGCGCGCTAAGAGAGCAGGCTGGAGATTACGGGGTTCTTGTCGTCGATGGGGACAAGATAAAAAGAATATACGAGAAGCCCGGCCGGCCATGCGCAGGCATCGTAAACACAGGCGCTTACAGGTTCAGGCCTGAGATATTCGAGGAGCTTCGCTCAACTCCGATATCCGATAGTGGCTACTACGAGCTCACCCAGACATTGAGTCTGATGATAGAGAAAGGGGTTGAGATAAAGACCGTGATCACAAAGGGGATCTGGACGGATGCTGTATTCGCCTGGGATATGCTGGCCGCGAACAGCATAGCCACTGCGCTCATAAGGACGGAGATAGATGGCGAGGTGGAGGATGGAACTGTTATCAGAGGCCCTGTTGCTCTCGGAAAGGGGAGCGTCCTGAGAGCTGGATCTTACATCATCGGGCCTGTTCTCATAGGAGAGGGTTGCGATATCGGCCCAAACGTCACGATCCTCCCATCGACGACCATTGGAGACTCCGTGAGGATAGGCCCATTCACGGAGATAAGAAACAGCATAGTGATGAGGGGATCGAGAATCGGATCCCTCTCTGTTATATCAGATTCTGTGGTTGGAGAGAACTGCTGCCTAGGCGATATGTGCGTAATCGAATCGGGCCAGTCCTTCGCCGAGGTTGAGGGGGAGATCTACAGAGCGAACTTCGGAGCAGTCCTGGGCGATTCTGTGACAGCTGGAAGCAGAGTGCTGGTTCTGCCGTGCAGCACAGTGGGTGCAGACGCTAAAATCGGCCCCGGAATCACGATTCGCGGCGCTATCGAGAGGGGCAGCAGGGTGGTATAGATGTGCGGAATCGTGGCCTACATAGGCGAGAAGAAGGCGGGTCCGATACTCTTCGACACGCTCAGGAGGCTTGAGTACAGGGGCTATGATTCAGCTGGAATAGCGGTCGATTCTAACGGCAGGATGGAGATATTAAAGTCAGCGGGAAGGATAGAAGATCTCGAGAAGATCTACAGATCCCTCGGAGAGCCAGGTGGCTCGATGGGCATAGGGCATACAAGATGGGCAACGCATGGCAGGCCGAGCGATGAGAACGCGCATCCTCACAGCTCCGGGGATATCGCGGTTGTGCATAATGGCATAGTAGAGAACTACCTCGAGCTCAGAGAGCGCCTCCAAGCTATGGGCTATACCTTCAAGTCTGAGACCGATAGCGAGGTCCTGGCGCACCTGATCAATCACCATCACAATGGAGAGCTATGCCGAGGAGATCTCGCAAAAGCCGTTGCGAATGCGCTGAGAGAGGTGACCGGCTCTTATGCCGTTGTTGTCATGGCATCAGGCGTGCCGTACCTCGTCTGCGCCAGAAAGGACAGCCCGCTGGTCATAGGATTGGGTGAGGATTGCACCTACGCGGCCTCTGATATCCCGGCCCTCCTTCCCTACACAAGGGATGTGGTAAGGCTGAAGGATGGCGAGATCGCGGTCTTGCGAAGGGATGGCATCGATATCATGGATATATCAGGGGAGAGGCATCCCATCATCTCAGAAAGAGTCACATGGGATGCTGATGCTGCGGAACGTGGCGGCTACCCGCACTTCATGCTCAAGGAGATCCACGAGCAGCCGAGGGCCATCCAGGAGACGCTCGCCGGCAGGATCTCGGAGATAGAGGGGGATGTCAGGCTCGATCTCGGCTTGAACCAGTGGGAGATACAGACGCTCCAGAGGATCTACATACTGGCGTGCGGCACATCTTATCACGCGGGCCTCTTGGCGCGCTACCTCTTCCCTCGAACCGTGGGACTGCCTGTAGATGTCGAGGTAGCATCTGAGTTCCAGCACATGCAGCTCCGGCCGGGCACGCTTCTTGTGGCGATATCCCAGTCCGGTGAGACCGCAGATACCCTCATGGCGCTCAAGAAGGCCAAGACATGCGGCGTCAAGACCCTGGCGATAACGAATGTTGTCGGCAGCTCCATCACAGAGCTCGTCGACGGGACGATATACACGAGATGCGGGCCCGAGATAGGTGTCGCGGCCACGAAGACCTTTGTAGGACAGCTCGTAGCCCTCTTCCTGCTCGGAATCCGTCTTGGAAGGGCGAGGAATTTTCTGCTCCCAGAGCAGGGCAGGAGGCTGCTTGGGGAGCTCTCTCGTCTGCCAGGGCTGATACAGAGCGTACTTGCGAAGAGAGATCAGATAAAGGAGATAGCCGAGAGGTTCGCAGGCGCGAATATCTACTTCTTCATAGGAAGGGACTTCCTGTATCCGATAGCCCTCGAGGGCGCCCTGAAAATGAAGGAGATCGCCTACATACCTGCGGAGGGCTATCCAGCTGGCGAATTGAAACACGGTCCTCTTGCACTTATAACATCTGGGACGCCAGTTGTTGCGCTGGCCACATGTGGTGAGAAGATCTACTCGAACATGAAGGAGGTGAAGGCTCGCGGTGGCGAGGTGATAGCTCTCTCAGAGGAGGGCGACAGGGAGGCGAGAGAGATCACCGATATAGTGATAGAGATGCCGAAAACACAGCCGATCTTCTCAACGGTTCTATGCACCGTGGGGGTTCAGCTTCTCGCCTACTACACGGCTCAGAAGCTCGGCCGCGAGATAGACAAGCCCAGAAACCTCGCCAAGAGCGTGACTGTGGAGTGAGATCCGCCCCTCAATGAGGACCTGTGGGTAAGCGAGAAAAGATGCCTAATGGGCGTTCTATCTCAGTGGCTTTCCGCATGCGCGATATAGTTAAACTTTTCTGATCCATAATCAAGTAATCTTTATATACCACGAACGCAGAGCGGAGCTTATGCACATCATGGAGGGTTTTCTCCCACACCCGTGGTGGGAGCTCTGGTTTGCGGCATCGCTTCCTGTTGTGGCCTATGGCGTTCATAGAATGGGTTGGATGGCGCGTGATCAGCGCCAGACCCTGCCGCTGCTTGCAGTAGCCGGCGCCTTCATATTCGTTCTCTCATCTCTGAAGCTTCCCTCGGTCACGGGAAGCTGCTCTCATCCAACAGGCACCGGTATCGGCGCCATACTCTTCGGCCCCTGGATAACAGCTGTCCTATCGAGTGTGGTTCTCCTTTACCAGGCGCTGTTTTTAGCGCATGGCGGTCTGAGCACCCTCGGAGCCAACATATTCTCCATGGGCATAGCTGGCCCGCTGGTGGGCTATCTCGTATACAGAATGATGCAGAGGATCAACCTGTACGTCGCGGTATTCCTGGCGGCAGCTCTTGCAGACCTCGCCACTTACGTTGTTACCTCTCTGCAGCTCGCTCTCGCGTTCCCGGCAGCTGATGGCGGAGTGATCCTGTCATTCAAAGCGTTCGCTGCTGTTTTCGCGATCACCCAGCTACCGCTTGCTCTTATAGAGGGCGTCATCTCCGCTCTCATGTTCAAATACATACTCCAGGCGAGGAGCGATGTTCTTCTCAGACTCAATGTGATATCGAATCTCGATCTGAAAAGATCGGAGGAGGGGGCGACATGAAGGGAGAGCTTATAGCTCTAGCCACAGTTTTGATCTTCTTCGCCGTGTTCCTCTGGCTGAGCCAGAGCGGCGTTCACGAATGGGCTGGTGCAGATTCTCAGGCCGAGACTGTTATCGAGGAGCTCACGGGCGGGAGCTATCAGCCCTGGCTCCAGCCATTATGGGAGCCGCCGAGCGGGGAGATCGAGAGCCTGTTCTTCAGCCTCCAGGCTGCAATCGGCGGTCTCGTCATAGGTTATTTTCTGGGTTACTACAGAAGGAACACCGGAAATGAAGATTAACCGAATAAGATACCGAATGAGATCGGGTCGAACGCATGCATAGACTGCTGGATGATTATGCGCATGACAATAGATTGAGAGGCGTAAGCCCAAAGCTCAAGCTCCTGGTAGGCACATGCTCCATACTGATATGCATCGCATCCCCCACTTTTGCGGTGCCTCTTTTAGTGGCGATATCTCTCAGCTTTGCTCTGATCGGAATGGCGGGAATACCATTGGGCTTCTACGCTCGCCTCCTTGCAGTACCTCTTTCGTTCGCCCTTCTCAGTTCATCGGTGGTGGCGCTTCTGAGCCCGGGAGAGACGGTTGCAAGCTTTGGCTTTCTGAATCTTACAGATGATGGTCTTAGGTTGGGTATTCTTCTCGTCTCGAGGACCATCGGAGGCATGGCATCGCTCTTCTTCATCGCCCTGACCACGCCGATGATAGAGATATTCTCAATTCTCAGATCGCTCCGTCTACCAGAGGCTCTGGTGGAGCTGTCGATGCTGATATACAGATACATCTTTGTTCTTTTAGAGGAGGCCATGGCGATCTACAGCGCCCAGGAGATGCGGATGGGATACTCTAGCACAAGAAGATCGATAGGCTCGTTTGCGATGCTCGCAAGCGTCCTCTTTCTCAGAGCCTGGGAGAGGGGTGAGAGGCTCATGGTGGCGATGGACTCGAGGTGTTACAATGGAAGAATGGCTCTGGTGGACGAGCATGTTATAAAGCCGATACATCTGACTGCTGCTCTGATTTATCTGATGTTCATGACGATGCTTCTGGCCTTTGAGATGGGGGGTGGCCCATATTGAGCGAGATCCTCGGTCTGAGGAATGTATGCTACAGATATGGCGATGGACATGCAGCGCTCAATGATATCACGCTCTCATTTGAAGCCGGCAGCAAAGTGGCTCTTGTAGGGCCCAACGGCGCGGGAAAGTCGACGCTGCTTCTCATGCTCAACGGCACGCTCCGGCCATCTTCCGGCGAGGTGCTCTTCAGGGGCAAGCCCATGAGATACGATCCCCAATCGCTGAGGGAGGTACGAAAGAGCGTGGCTATGGTGTTCCAGAACTCGGACGACCAGCTCTTCGCACCGACGGTCAGGCAGGATGTCGCGTTCGGACCTTTAAACCTGGGCTATCCGAGAGATAAGGTGGAGAGGTATGTAGAATATGCCCTGAGATACGTCGGCCTGGAGGAGCACATGAACCGCCCGCCGCATCACCTCAGCGGTGGCGAGAAGAAGAGGGTAGCGATCGCAGGCGTCCTCGCGATGGAGCCCGAGGTCCTCGTACTGGATGAGCCGACCAGCAATCTGGATCCGGCGAGCTCTGAGGAGATCATGGAGATGCTCGATGAGCTGAACCTTTACGGAAAGACCGTCGTGATCTCCACGCACGATGTCGAGCTCGCTTACCGCTGGGCTGACGAGGTTGTGCTCATGAACGGCGGAGAGGTGGTGCGGTTTGGAGAGCCTGAGAAGGTATTCTCAGATCCTCTCACGCTCAGACGGGCACGCCTGAAGCTCCCTGTGGTCCTTGAGATCTACAGGGAGATGGTGGGGAGAGGATTGACCCAGCCGGTGGATGATATGCCAAAGAGCATCGTAGATCTGCTGTACCTTATAGAATCCGCAGCTGGTGGATCTAAAAGAAGGCCTGGCAGAATATACCTCTGCGATATATCAAACACAGATCCCTCAAGAATAAGAGACCTGCTCTCCTCTGGTGCTGTGAGCTACATCGGCGCAATGGGCACGAAGGCCAAGATGATGGCAAATGATGAGCTGCTTGAGCTTGATTTTTCCTATGGTGTCATCGACAAGTGTGTGCTCAAGGCCATAGCTGGCAAGAGCTCTCTGATCATAACATCTGGCGGCATGATAGAGCACGCCGAGCGCAGAATCCGCTCCTACGCGGATGAGTTCGGCATCGAGATAGAGGTGATTCTGCTCCCTTCCACAATGGCGCGAATTGTCAAGGAAACAGATAATATTAATTTATATTAATATTATGTTATTCTCTGTTCAGCTCCTTTTTTGAGGATGGAACCGAAATTTGTAATTGCGGTTAATAGTCTTCAAAATATTATCATCAATGGAAAGTTATTAATACTCTTATTACAACCATGTACACATGAAACAGATGAAATGCACTAAGTGTGGATACCAGTGGGTGGCTAGGGTGAGCAAACCTAAGGCGTGCCCGAGATGCAAGACACGCCTCGACATAAAGAGAAGCAGGAGGCGTGTCTGAGGGGAGATCTCCGCCTCCTCCGGATCTCTCCACTCAGCTTATCACGTGGCGTATCTTGGATTCTGTTTTCGGCGCCGTGTTCAGATAGCTGTAAGATGGAAAATCGATGCTGATGTTCATCAGCATTGAGAGCTCGGAGAATAGCGTGTTATTTATGAGATCGCTCATATAGGGCGGATTGTACATCATATCCAGAGAGAAGGTCTCTCTGTCTGTGAATGTTATGTTCTGCGATGCGTTCTGCTGCTTCACCTGCTCCCCCGTCTCTCCGGTGAAGAGCTTCTCAAGCTCCTCCAGGTCGGACTTCGTGCTATCTTTCTCCGTAACCTTGGTTATCGAGAGCACCGGTGCTGTCAAGAGAAGGATCAGAAGAGCAGCCACGCCGAGAGATAGGATCCACCTGCGCATAAACAACCCCCAACAAGGAAAGCCCCGGGCGTGATTCGAACACGCGACCTAGTGATTACAAGTCACTCGCTCTGACCAGCTGAGCTACCGAGGCGAACATTGGGGCATGAGTTCTTGCTTTTATGACTTAAAGGCTTTGCTCTGCTTAATACCCTTACATCATCGAGGAGCTGGCATGTCTTGCATATCGAGCTCCCCGTGGGCTCGCCGCACCTCTCGCACCATCTCATCTCTACATAGTTATCGGGCGCGATCTCGCGAATCCTGTCAAAACCTCTCAGGATCGAGTACTTCGTTCCGGGGTGTCTCGCCTCAAGATCGTTTAAGATCTTCTTGACCTCAAGCCTCATCGCCCTGGGCACGTTGGGACAGGAGCCAGCGCCTCGGGGGTATATGCCGTGAAGCATCGCATATACCGCGACCTCGCGCTCCGGGATCTTACGGAGCGGCTTTATCCTGGGCACCATACCCTCCTTGGGCCTCTTCGGGATGAGCCTGAATAGCCGGTCCACATCTCCTCTGAGGTAGTTGAGAAGTATGGTCTGTGCCTCGTCATCGAGGTTGTGACCTGTGGCTAAAGCCATGGCGCCCATTTCGCGCGCTGTTCTGTTCAGCAGATATTTTCTCATGACCCCGCAGTAGGTGCATGGCGCCTGCTCGGGATCTTCTCTTGCAATATCATCGGTTGTTATGCCAAAAGCTTCCTTGAAGCTGAGCAGTTCGTAGGATACTTCCAGGCGCTCTGCGAGCGATACAGCCGTCTGCAGCGTTTTTTCCCTGTAGCCCTTTATTCCCTCGTCAACCAGCAAGGCTACGAACTCTACATCTCTGCGATGCGCAAATATCTTCTTAAGTGTGTAAAGGAGCACGGAGCTGTCCTTGCCGCCGCTCAGGGCAACCGCGACCCTGCCTCCCCTGTTGAAGATCCTGTAGCTTCTGAGAACCTCTCTTATTTTTCTCTGAAAATCCTCCTCGAAATGCTCTGCGCAGAGATTGAGGCCCGAGTAGCGCTGGTCTATAACAGATGGCCTACCGCACTTGCTGCATGGGATCATGGAAGACCGTCGATGGGGATTCTGGAGCTCAAGAGCTCTCTCCAGAGGTATCCTGAGCTGGCTTCTCCGGCGGTGAGATCAGCTCAGCGTGCACCCTGTCCTCGGAGGTGTGCCTCTCGACGAACCTCACCTCCCTGAGGCCGATGATCCGCAGGGCCATATCTGCCAGAGCACGTCTGATCATGAGCCAGTCTTTGAAGTAGGAAAGCTCCCAGGGAACCGTTATCTCCGCGACATCATCGATGATCTGGGATTCAAGATCCACATCTGCAAAGGCCTTAATCAGCGCTTTGAGCTTCTCTTCCTTGTCCTCTATGCGCTCCAGGATCTTGTAATCGAACTTAACAGTCTTGCCAGCGAAGGGATGGTTGAAGTCTATGGTCGCCTTTCTGCCGACTATACGCGTGACAACCCCGATTCTACCATCCACAGATACCCGCATTCCAGGAAAGGGCTTCTCTTCCTTGAACTTGTTGACAAGTATCGAACTGATCTTCTCCGGATCGCGAACTCCGTAGGCCTTCTCCGGCGGCAGCTCGACAGATCCCGAATAGCCCGGCTCCTTTCCGACGAGCTCCTCCTCAAGCCCGGGCACTATCTGGCCCGCTCCCAGTATAACAATCTTGGGACCGTAGGAGAGGTTCTCATCGTATATCTGATTCTCCTTCGCAACATCGGCATTAGTCGATAACACCACTTTGCCGTCTATACTTCCCGTATATTCCAGCTTTATGATATCTCCTTTATTCAGAGTCATCTCATAATCCATCCTGATGATCGAGATAGATAACGCACAAGAACCAGAGGTCCATTTACTTATATCTATCTGGCGAGAGCCGGTATCCTCAGAATAATCGAGATCTGATAGATAAATCTCTCACGCAAACAGGATTTCTTCCTCGACTTTATCGATCCGGTCAGATGTATCTAAAAAGGCTCTATCCCAAGTCGAGGGTGCGGCGAGAGCTCCTGTGTTGAATAATGTTCAGAAATCCAATAGCGGAGGCCAATTCATAAGAATCAAAGTTTTGATAAGAATTGACATCTGAAGACCGCATCGATTCGAATTATTCAACACAGCAGCGAGAGCGATAAAGCTATAACCGACATGAAGCTATTAGGCATCGATGACTCAGCTATTAAAGACCGCAGCCCTTACGGTCGATTTCATCGATGAGGCTCGGAGGATGGAGGCGCATGGTGCTCTCTCTCTCATGGTACAGCCGCTATTGAAGAAGATAAACGAGAGGCTCGCTGAGGAGAAGCCTGCGCTTGTTGAGAGCGGAGTGATAATTCCATCGACCTGGCTGCCGCCGATACCAAGCGATCCCTTCAGAAGGTTGATCGTGAATGAGGCGAAGATAGCGATTGGTCGCGATGTCCCACAGACTGTGAGCATAGAGGTGACGCGCGAGTGCGGCTGCAGTTGCGAGCACTGTGTCTTGCAGGAAGGTGAGGGCGAGCTCTCCACAGAGACCATAGAGAACGTCATAGACCAGGCGCTGGATCTGGGTGCCTGCATAATAACCTTCACGGAGGGCGATCCTCTTCTCAGGCCCGATATCCTGCGGCTTGTGCGACATGTGGATAAAGAGAGGGCTGTTGTCAACCTCTTCACGCCCGGACTGGAGATGACGCCGGAGATGGCCATGGCTCTGAAGGACGCGGGGCTTTACAACCTCATAATAGGAGTGTACAGCACGGATCCCAGGGTGCATGATGATATCAGGGGCGTAGTTGGAGCCCATGAGAAGGCCATAGACGCCATCCGCATGGGATTGAGCGCTGGTCTTCTGGTGACGATGGCAACGCATGTGAACTCCGAGCGCATCGATACGCTTCCCGAGCTCTACGAGCTTGCAAGAGAGCTGGGAGTCCACGAACTATCGATATGGGAGGCCATTCCGAAGAGGCCTGAGGAACGGCTGACCCGCATCGACAGGGAGAAGATCGTCCGGTTTTACAAAAAGATGAACTCCTCTCAGGACGGGCCGAGGGTTTTCGCGAGCACGTACTTCGAGGGTGAGATGATGGGCTGCATGGCCGGCAGGCGCTGGCTTCATGTCGGCGTAGATGGCGGAGTCAGAGGCTGTCCGTATCTGACAAAGGTATACGGAAATGTCATGGATTCTCCACTCTCTGAGATCTGGAGGGCCATGAGGTGCTCGGGCGACTTCAGCGGATCCGAATATGAGTGCCCTGCGCAGAGGATATCTGAGGGCGTAGAGTGATCGTGGTTATGGAGATGGGGAAGCAGGGATAGCGAAGAAACCGGTCTTCAGGCCGGAGAGGAAGCCACCTGGGAGATTTAAGATATCCCTGCAGACCGTTGGCCTCACTATAGTTGCCATGAAAAACGCTAATACCGGATTTGACAAGTATGTTCCCAAATGCAACCAGCACCAGCCTCACTATAGTTGCCATGAAAAATGCTAATACCGGAGGTCACCCATGGAACGAAAATGGAGGCATTTTCGTACCAAACACCCAGGAGAGGTCAAGCCATGAATATGCTCCGGAGTGATTTTCGGATCTGTCCGAATAAGGATTAAGTGTTTCTGACATGCAGAAGCGTAACAAACTGGCCTAAGCGCTTATCCGGAAAGGCCTGATTTTTATACAAATAGTTCAACTCAAAGCGTAGTAGTATTCGCCGAGCTCTCTCTGCGACCTATCCAGCTTCGATCCAGGCTTGTTCACCCTCGGTCGTTTGGTATCCTCATCCCGCCGGAAGGTTATTCCGATAGATGAAAGGAAGCGATTCATGCCCTCGCGCATATCGCATGGCGGATTTGCGATGCCCCTTACCCCTGGCTGGCCCTCGAACACTATGAGCCTCTCCGAGAGCATGTCTATCAGATAGATATCATGATCCACGACAACAACAGACCGCTCTGTGGACTCCGCAAACCGCCTCATGACCTTGGCAGCCATCATCCTCTGCTCTACATCCAGATGCGCTGAAGGTTCATCAAGAAGGTAAAGATCCGCATCCATGCTCAGGCATGCTATTATTGCCACCCTCTGGAGCTCCCCACCGCTCAGCTCCGTCAGCCTCTGGTCCAGAAGCCTCTCGAGGGCCATGGGCTTGACGAATTCGGATTGATAATAACTGCTGTCGAAATCGTGTGTAATACCTCTAAGCAAGCCCTCCACGGTAACATCGGAGTCCGCCTTCAGGTACTGCGGCTTGTATGAGATCTTGAGTTTGATGTCTATATCTCCTTCTGTCGGCTTTTCGATCCCGCCGATGATCTTAACATATGTTGTCTTTCCGATGCCGTTAGGCCCGAGAATGCCAACAACCTCGCCCCTCCTGAGAAGACCGGGCCTTACAAGGAGCTCGAATGAATTGTACGCCTTCGAGAACTCGCCGTACTCAACGAGGATCGGCACATCCTTCACATCCCGCGGGGCATGAACCTCAAACTCTATGCTCTCGGAGCGTATCCGTACGTTCTCCTCCGGCAGAAAACCCCTGAGGTACTGGTTTATGCCAACTCTTATACCCTTAGGCCTCGTGATGACACCATATGCCCCTGGCGTTCCATATGCCAAATGCACGCTCTCAGCGAGCAGATCGAGAAGCGCGAGGTCGTGCTCTACGACCATAACAGCTCTACTAGCTGCCAGACTCTGGAGAGTTCTCGCCGCCAGTATCCGCTGGTTGATATCGAGATAGGGGCTGATCTCATCGAAGAAATAGAAATCCGCATCTCTAGCGGCTGTAGCCGCGATGGCCACTCGCTGGAGCTCGCCGCCGCTGAGGCTATCGATCTCCCGATCGAGAAGCGTCCTCAAACCGAGATGTTCCACCAGCGAATCGAGCTCCCCTCGCTCATCCGTCTTATTCAGAAGCTCCCTGACAGATCCACGATAGCTCTTCGGTATCCTGTCGACGTACTGGGGCTTGTAGGCAGTCCTGACACCGCGATCCGCGACCCTCTTAAGATAATCGCCAATCGCAGAGCCAGCGAACCTCTCAAGGACATCATCCCATGTTGTGCCCTCTCTACCCAGATTCGGTCTGAGATGGCCGGATAGAATTGCTACAGCGGTCGATTTTCCGGTTCCGTTGGGTCCGAGGATGCCCGTGACCTTTCCATCAACCGGTATTGGCAGGCCGTATAACGCGAAGCCGTTCTTGCCGTAGCGGTGGACGGGTGAGCCGATCTCCTCGGGGAGGTTTGTTATCGTTATCGCGCCGAAGGGGCATTTCCTAACGCATATCCCGCAACCCACGCAGAGGTTCTCGGTTATAACCGGCTTATCATCAACAAAGACTATCGTCTCATCCCCTGTGCGCACCGGCGGGCAGAAATACTCGCACTCCCTTGCGCACTTTCTCGGCTGGCATCGATCTCTGTTGAGCACCGCTATCCTCATTCAACCACCTCAATTCAGGAGTATCGTCCAGGTAACGGCCCAGAGATCTATCACTATAAACTCAACATAGAACCAGTCCTTGCCCTTGAAGGAGAGGACGTCTATTCCCACAAGCGGGTATATGAATCTCTGCAAGATCGTGGATATCAGTATGAGATTCAGAAGTATGAAATGCCACTCTACCTTCACGCCCCCAAGCATCATATCGGTTCCGGAACCCAGGAGATGGTAGCATAAGATGCCTGCGGTTATACCCAAGAGCGAGGGGATGAGCGTCTTCTTTATACCCTCTATCTGCGCCTTCCGGCGTTCCTCGGGCGTCTTCTTTTTTAAAACCTTCTTTTGTGGCTCTGGAGCTTTTGGGGCTTCCTTTTGAGCTGCCTCTTTCTCCTTCGTCTTTTTCTTTTGCTTGGCCATCGGAGACTGAGAGCTTACTTATATGATAATAGCGTTTTGGTTAACAGCGTTTGGGTCGTCCTGCTCTGTTGAACAATGTTCAGAGATCTCAATAGCAGATCAATTCATACGAATCAAGATTCTGATAAGAATCTGTATCTGGCGAAAACATTGCCTCGAATTATACAAAAGTGAAGATAGCGAGCGAGGCCATCTTCAAAGCGTGAGCGTTCTTGCCCTCAGAACTCCTGAGACGGCAAGTATCTTCTTCATGGTCTCATCCGTCACTGGAGTGTCGACATTCAGCACCATCAGCTGAGGCTCTCCTCCTGCAATCCGTCCAACGTGCATGCTCCCGATGTTTATGTTTGCCTCGCCCAGAACCACACATACGGGTCCTATGATGTTGGGCCTGTCCTCGTGAAGCACGAGAACGAGATGTCCCTCTGTCGGCACATGAACCCTGTAGTCGTTGATCTGAACGATCCTCCTGTCGTCGGGCCTGTAGACCGTGCCGTGAACCGCAAAGGTCTCCGTCGCTGTCTTGAGGCGCATCGTTATCAGATTGCTGTAGCCGTTTGCGGTCTCAGTCTTGGACTCCATCAGCTTTATGCCCTTCTCCTTGAGAAGCGTAACTGCGTTTACAAGATTCGCCTGCGCGCCTATTGCTGAGAGAATACCCTTCACTGCTGCCAGTGTTATGAGGCGGACGTCCTTCTCTGCTACAGTGCCTCCGTATACGATATCGACCTGCTCAAACCTGCTCGATCCAAGTTGGCCCAGAAGCTTTCCCATCCTCTCAGCTAGATCCATGTAAGGCTCCATCATCGCCATGGTCTCAGGGGATATCGATATCAGATTTACCGCTGTGGTCGGAAGCTGACCTCTGCTTATGGCTATGATCTGATCCGCGACAGCAAGCGCGACATTGATCTGAGCCTCGGCTGTTGAAGCTCCAAGATGGGGTGTTGTTATTATCTTTTCCTGCTCAAGGAGCGGATTTCCCACAGGCGGCTCTTTTGTGTATACATCTACTGCAGCTCCTGCTATTCTGTTCTCAGCGACCGCTTTGGCGAGAGCAGCCTCATTGATAATCCCGCCTCTGGCGCAGTTGATTATCCTCACTGTAGGCTTCATCAGCTTGATCTGCGGCTCGTCGATCATGTTTCTCGTCTCTGGAGTCAGGGGCGTGTGCACAGTTATGAAATCGCTCTCCCTGTATATCTCCTCCAGACTTGCGAGCTTTATCCCCAGCTCGGCCGCCTTGGACTCCGTTATGAATGGATCGTAAGCGAGGATGCGCATCCCAAAGGCCTTCATCCTCTTCGCAACCTCGGTCCCTATCCTACCCAGGCCGATTATGCCGAGAGTTTTATTGTAGACCTCAACACCGGTGTACTTCTTCCTGTTCCACTCCCCTCTGCGAACAGAGGCATGCGCCTGCGGTATATTCCGTGCGAGTGCGAGCATCATTGCAATTGTGTGCTCTGCAGCCGATATCGTGTTTCCACCCGGCGCGTTGACGACTATGATGCCTTTTTTCGTGGCCGCATCCACATCCACATTATCCACGCCAACGCCAGCTCTCGCGATCACCTTGAGCCGGTCAGCCGCATTTATCACATCTGCCGTTACCTTGGTCCCGCTCCGTATAACCAAAGCATCGTAACCCTTGATCCTCTCGATCAGCTCCTCCTGAGAGAGGTTTGTTATCACATCGACCTCTGCGGCCGTCTCAAGCCGTCTTATGCCCTCCTCGGCCAAGGGGTCGCTAACTAGAACTCTCATTGGTGTTCACCTCCACTGCACCGAAAGATCATCTAGAATTTCATCTTTGCCCTCGACTCTGCCGGAGCTCATGCTCTTTAAGCTCATCTCTTTAAAATCTGCGGATCCAAAGAAGCCCATTCATGTTAATTTGTTCCTCGGGTGCGACCATACAGGCCACACATCGAACTCCTCCAGGGCCTCCGATACCATGATATCGGTCATGGCAGCAACTGGAAAGACCATCTTCGCGTTCTCTATAGGTCCGTAGAGCAGGAAGTCGCCTCCGGCCAGCAATTGGAGAGCAGCTGTGGAGGCATCGCATGCGAGTCTGATGCTCTTCTCCTGTGATCTCAACCACTCCCAGGAGCTCGCAGCATTGTGCATACCAGAGCCGACGGGGAGCCCCAGCTTCGCCTTTGCGACAACGGTGAACCTGAGAGCGGCGCCTGCCCCGCTGCCGAGTGGAGCTACTCCGGCATCGATTAAAATATTATTTATTCCGATGCCCTTGGCGACCGAGAGAAGACCACCTTCTTGTGTGAGCAGTTTCACTCTGGAATCTACATCCTTTGCCAGGGGATGGAAGGCGAGTATTATCGCGGAGTCGACATCAGACTCTGTTATCGCTCTTATCTCTTCTTCACTTGAGGCAACGCCTATGCTGTTGTAGACGGTCCGATCGGCATATCCGATCTCGGTTACGTACATCGCCATTCCGACTCTCGTCTTCGCATCGAAAGAATCGATTATTACGGGCCCGTCCCAGCGCGGATCGATGAAATCCAGGTATCTTTCAAATGAGCTTAGAGTGCTGGCGAATATATGCAGCATCGCGGGATTACCCGTCTCCTCCGAGATCTCAGCTTGGCTGTATATGAGCTCCTCTGCCCTCTTCTCATCGAATATACCCCTATCCTCATCCGCGACTATCCTGTGGCCGTGGTAGAATATCGTCCCGGCCAGGACCGCGGGAAGCTCTCCCGGCTGTCCACCGATACGAATACCGCCGATATTGACGATCGACTGATCCTTAGCGAATCTGAACAGAGTTGATCACCCTCCAACCACCCATGCATCGGCATCGAGATGGAGATCCGAGCTCAGATAAACATCGATCTTCTCGCCTGAGATCAACCTCTTGCGATGCCTTCTTCTGACAACCTCAAACGGCGGCTCTGGGAAGGGCTCCGCGATTCCGCTGTAATGCTCAACAAGCCGCTCGATCTCAGCCGTATCCTCCAAGCCTCTCATATCCACGACATCGACCTGCCGCCGGAATCTATCTATCGCATCACTCTGAAGGTTCTGGATGAAGGGTATCGCACCTGCAGCTCCTATTATCCGTCCTTTATCATCGATGCCGTTTCTGTGCAGGCACAATATCGCATCTCCCGGTAGATGGCCTCGCGACTCGGCGCCGCAGACGATCAGATAGCGTATATTCGGATTGGATATAATATTAGCAACGATCTTCTCCACACCCAGGTTCTCGGTCTTGCAAGTTCCTACGATCGCGGCTCCTCTGATCTCCATCAAACTCGCCAGCGTGACCACCGCAACTCCTTTGTGCGGATCTCCAACCACATAATCTCCGCGGATGGGGGGCCAGTCGATAAGCTCTTGCATATACCTCACTATGCTGTCGCACACTCCTGTTATAACATCTTTGGGATGGGTTTATATCCGACATCTCGCATCCCGATACCTCCACACTGAGGACCTGTCCGGCTAAGCGCTGAGGCCAGAAAGCATGTCACGAAACACGTAATCCTTATTCGGGCACCTCCACCACTGAAATCGATATATTTATAAATGATGTTTGTGTAAATATCTTGGTCTCTTTAAAGAGGGCTGGCACGAGCATGGCATGATGTCGCTTTGAGTGCCGGTGCGATAAAGGGACGACATGCCGCATTGATAGGTCCTTGGGGGAGTCTATTGACGAGTTCTAACGCGATGACCTCAAGACAACCCAAGTGCGGTACACAAAGCCCGTTGCGAGGGTTGCCGGTCAGACAGAGGTAACCGTAGGATGATGCACCGGAGTTAGCATCGGGCGACAGATACTGCTGTTAGCTTGCCGGCCTATGGCCGGAGTTTTCTATATCATCGCCTTCTTTTCTGTATCAGTTGTATACTCGCGACTGAAAGAAGCTCTTCTGAAACTCGAGAAAAGTAAATATATAGTTACAATATATCTTAGAAGTAATTCATAATATTCGTGGTGGCTAAGATGATTAAGATCATCGCCCTGGGTGTTGTGCTCCTGCTGATGCAGTCTTCATGCGGCTTACCGGTTAGTAGTAGCAACGGTGTGCTTTCCTGCACAGTCTTCGACATGTTCAAAGGGCCTCTTTATGCAGGGGGATCTTATGACGTTGACAGGATGATACTCTACTTGGATGTGGGTATGAGATGGAGCAATGGGAGTATTGCTGAGCGCCCTGGTGTGAGATATACTCTTATCGACGGTAACGACAGGAGCTATATCAGAGATACAGCCTCCAGCAAGACAATCTCGCCGGGGAGGTCTCTTCTCGCATTCGTCGTTCCTAGAGAAGCGATACCCAAGCGTCTCGTGATAGATCCATCCCCCGGACTTGGCGATCTTTTCAAGGTGGATTTCGGAGAGCCTCTCAACTACACGGATGATAATATATCCCTGACATACTACGGAATCCTCGGATCGAGGCTCGATTACAGCCGCAAGATCCTGGACATAGATGTCTCCATCAGAAATAACTCCTCCTCCCCGTTGCGGGTATCTCCAAAGAACTACACTCTCCTCGATCAGTGGGGATGGAGCTACATGGCAACAGAAGGTTTTGAGGAGAGAACGCTGGCAGCCAACGAGAGCATCAGAGGATGGGTGAGGTTCAGATATCTTGCGCCATCCAGCATTCCCACGAAACTGCTGTATAACCTCTCATACGGAGATGGAGTTATAGTTATAAACGAAGACGGGTGCGGAAACATCACAGAGAGCTCCACCGCATCAAACAGCTCATCCAAATCGTGCAACAGCTGTGCAGCTATAAATGAGAACAGCGTGAAGGGAAAGGTCGCCGCCGCCAGGGAGCGCCTTGCGAGGATAAAGTCGCAGAATGCTGATGGATCTTAGCCTTACGGCCTCTTGGTACGAAAATGCCCCCGAACCATGAACCGATCTGACCTTGGATCATGTGCGTTTTTTGCCTTTCTCCAGCTCCTGCTGTATATCGCATCCTAGCCTGCCGATAGCGTCCGACCTGCACTGCCTGCAGTGGCGCATCTGCTTGATGATCTTGCTCAATTCATCCTGTACCGCCCTCTTCTCCTCAGGGCTCGGCGGCTTGATATGCGCGAATTTGTACTGGGGAATGAGTGGCATTACATTATGAATGAAAACGCCCATAGATTTTATCTTTCTAGCTATATCAAAGACGTGTTTATCGTTTATTCCCGGTATCAGAACTGTGTTTATCTTGACTATCTTCTTGCGGCGAACCGCCTCCTCGATGCCCTTGAGCTGCTTTTCCAGCAGGAGCTCAGCAGCCTCAAGCCCTTCGTATCTCTTTCCGTTGTAAATGACGTAATCGTATATCTGCTCCCCTATCCTGGGATCTACCGCGTTCAGTGTAACCGTGATGTTCGATACACCTAGGCGATCGAGATCCTCGATCCTGTCAGGGAGGAGGAGGCCGTTCGTGCTTATGCAGAGTATCAGATGAGGGTATTTTTCTCCGACAAGCCTGAGGGTCTCGAATGTCTCCTCGTTTGCAAGGGGCTCGCCTGGCCCTGCCACAGCCACCACCTTGATGTAGTGGTATTTTGCCAAAACCTCGTCCACCCTCTCAAGAGCCTCCTGGGGAGTCAGAACCCTGCTCGTCACGCCTGGTCTGGATTCGTTTACGCAATCGAAGTCTCTGATGCAGTATTTGCACTGTATGTTGCATTTTGGAGCCACTGGAAGGTGCATTCTGCCGAACGCATGGCACGCCTTCTCGCTGAAGCAGGGGTGCTCCTGAATCCTTCTCAGCTGTTCTGGATCGTAGGGAACCTCTTTCTCACCTACAGTGGCTGTTGGATATGATTCCGCCATGAATATTTCACCTACAAACTGTTCACAGGCTTTAGGTGACGGCTCCCGCGACTGAAGTCGCAGGCATTACAGCAACAGGCCATGCCGCCCCAGGGCCAAACTCTACAACTATACATATAGGTTGCCGTATATATATGCTTAGCGAGACGTACGGGCTGTATCCCGCCTTTCGGGGATTAGCCCCTGCCTTCGTCCTGACCGTATTGTTCATAGCTCCTCTCAGGATGATCGTAATGATCGTATCCCCCGCATGCATCTATTATTCGGAGAGGCCCCAAAAGCGGACGTGTCCGAATAAGGATCAAGTGTTTCTGACATGCAGAAGCGTAAAGGTCCAAATTTCTGGCCTAAGCGCTTATCCGGACAGAGGTCCCAAAAAGTAATGGAAAATTATTAGTAGAGTGGAGCCGTTCATCATGCTGTAAGAGGATGGATATGGATGTGTTCAAGAGCCTCAGGATGAATCTGGGCTTCTGGTTAAGCCGTATTTTTGGGAAAAAACGCGCGAGAATTGGCATTTACGGACCACCCAATGCCGGAAAGACAACTCTGGCAAACAGAATCGTTAAAGACTGGAGTGGGGATGGGGCTATAGGCACCGTCTCGCCGGTGCCCCATGAGACCCGAAGGGCGGTGCGCAAGGAGGGGCTGGTGATAAGCGCTAATGGAGCGAGCATCCACCTCGATATAGTCGATACGCCAGGCATGGCCACGAAGATCGACTTCAGGGATTTTATGGCATACGGCATGAGTGAAGAGGAGGCCAAGAGAAGGGCGAAAGAGGCCACGGAAGGGGTAATAGAGGCAATAAAATGGCTTGATGATCTCGACGGCGTCTTGCTTGTGATGGATTCAACGGAGGATCCCTACACCCAGGTCAACGTCACAGTGATAGGCAACATGGAGGCCAGGAATCTTCCACTTCTAATAGTTGCCAATAAGATAGATCTCCCAAACGCCTCACCTTCTCGAATCAAGGCGGCATTTCCGCAGCATCCAGTTGTTCAGATCTCTGCACTGGAGGGGAAGAACCTGGACGAGCTATATAATGCTATAACATTACACTTCGGGTGAGCATATGCGGGAAGTACAGATGGACCTCATATCCGAGGAGAAGCTGAACCGCATGACCTCAATGGAGAAGATCCGGCTTATCTTAGATAAGGTGAAGACTGGCAGGATAGTTGTGCTCGAGAGCGGGCTCACTCCAGAGGAGGAGGTGAGGCTTATAGAGATGACCATGACGGAGATTCGGGTCGATGAGTTCTCAGGAATAGAGATCGAGAGCTATCCTGCGAAGAGAGAGGGCTCCTTCATAAACAGACTGCTTGGGAAGAGCAAAGGAAGGATGACCGTAATAGGTCCGGCAAACCAGCTCAGGACGGTTGAGAAAGATCAATATCAGATAAGCACGAAAGTCTCTATAGGGGATTAGATGCCTCACATGTGCGCCAGGTGTAAAAAAGTATTCGAGGATGGGACCGATATACTTAACGGCTGTCCGGCTTGCGGTGGTAGGAAGTTCGAGTACATCAGGGAGAGAGGCACGGACACGCTCATCACAGAGGCAATGGGTGTTAGAAGGCCACCGCGAAGAATGCCCCGACAGGATATCAACGAAAAAGATACAAAGGGTCACTATGAGAAAGAGGTCCCCCAGATCGAAGAGCTGAGAGCATCGAAAATAAAGCCTCAAACAGCGAGCGACGATGAAACTCCGATAGAGAGCGTGAGGATAGCCGAGCCAGGCAGATACGAGCTCAACCTGCCAACGCTGTTCTCGAGGGATGAGCTTGTTATGGCATTAAAGGAGGGGACCTATCTGATAGACCTCAACTCGGCCTTCAGAAGGTCGAAGAGATAAGCCGCTTCTTCATTTTGTAAAGGACGAGAACTTAAAAACAGCGTCCTTTTTGTGAGGGCTCATGTTAATGCCATAAGCTCTAATCTTATCCTATCCGAGTCACTCATATCCGATGGAGAGTCTGAGGATGTTAACGACTCGTCCGGAATATAGGTCAGTGTGAGCTTCCTGCGCTTTCCATGCGTAAGTTTCACATGCTTTGGATCGAGCTCTGCGGCGCGCTTCATGACGGTTATCACGGTCGTCTTGTTAAGCCCAAGCATATCCACCAGCTCGGCAGTTGTATACTGCCCGGGTTTCTCGCTCACAATCTCTATCAGCGCTAGAGCATGCTTATCTATCGCGCGCCCTTCGCCGTATCTCACATCCTTAGAAACTCTGATATGTCTCGCCTTGAGCTGAGTCTTCAGATCTGCAACCTCTTTCGATAATCTATCGACTTGATCGATCAATCGACCTAAAAGCTCGACATCGCTTCGAGCTCCAACGCTCTCTGAGAGCTTGTTCACGGCGGTTATGAGCTCTATCATTGCCCGCTCTTCCTTGAGCCTCCTCTCAGTCTCTTCGGCTTTCTTTCTATATAGCTCTAAAAGCTCTTCGAACATTTACTTACACCTGTTAATTACATCTTTAAGATTGTTTGGCTAAAGCAAAATATTATGTGTTTCTAACCAACCACTACTATATATAGGTTTCGATGTATCTGCTGGACCTGTCCGAAGAAGGATTAAGTGTTTCTGACATGCAGAAGCGGTAAAGGTCCAAATTTCTGCCTAAGCTGGTGGCGTACTCAGATTACTGAATAGCGCTAAATGATAGCTCTTTGGCAGGAAATAAATCCATTGCATTCGATTCGGTGATGATTTTCAGTAGAGCGAGTACACGACCCCTAAGCGCTTATCAGGACAGGTCTGTGGGGGTTACGCTTCCCCTCACGACTGAAGTTGCGGGTACACGCTACCCTTCGCCCCCTCTTCATGAATCAAGCCCAAGACCCAAAATTTTGATTCGCACGAATCGGATGTTTCCATTGGATCTCAAAATTGTTCGGCGCAGCAGAAGAATGAGACAAAATCGATAGGGTGATGCTGTGTCTGATAAGTCGAGATGTGTGGTCGAAAGCTGTCGATTCATATCGAAACTCTGATTTGTGTGAATTGGTGGTCTGCTATCGAGATTCAAAGTTATTCAACACAGCAGATCATCGTCAGAACGAATTTTTAATGGTTCATGCCAGCGACTGTATATTTAACAACTTTAGGAAGTTGACGGATGTCGTTTATTATAACATCCGTGATCTCCACAAGCCTTGGATGCGGATTCGGATTCTGCTGTACCGTAAGCACGCTCAGATCTGCGGCTTCTAAAGCATAGAGATCGTTAAGACCATCGCCAACCATTACTACAAAACTGTGGTCCTCTTTGAGCTTGTTTACAATATATCTCTTCCGGAGCGGATCTGCGACAGAGTATATGTTCTCCGGATCTATTCCGTAATCGACGAGATGAATGAGACTTCTGGCGCTATCGCCTGATGCCAGATAAATGTCAAATCCAAGGGATTTCAGCTCGTCAAAGACCGATTTCAGTCCGGGAAATGGCACGCCACCCGTGCTCACAATGTATGGCACTCTCACATCTATCGTATCGGTTATTATGCCCGTCGTGCGGTATGTCTCAGGACATCTCCGCCTTACAGCCATCTGCGCCACAACCAGATCTTCAACTTTGGCATCAGAGCATCTTATCGCCTCCAGCACCTTCTCGGTATCGACCGGTGTGCTGTAACAGCTTATCTCGATGCCCTCCGAGTAGGTCTCGATAAGATGGAGCAGATGCATATCCTCGGGGCATCTCTCTATATCTTTGGGATCCAGCTGAGGCACTACAAGCGCCCTTCCCGCTCGCTCCATTACAAGCTGCGCGGTCACTATTCGCTCCATTAATCGTCTATTGATGAGATCGTTGGCCACACGATACATTCGAAGCAGCGTGCCCGCGACATCCAGAACCACTGCAAACTCGCCCATCATTTATAGCTGTTAAGAAGATAATGTATTAAAATATCGCTTACAGCTCATCGGACCTCTCCGGATAAGCGCTGAGGCCAGAAACTTGGACCTTTACCGCTTCTGCATGTCAGAAACACTTAATCCTTATCCGGACAGGTCCAGCTCATCCGCTATAACTTTGAATCTTCAATAGCGATTCATTCAACATATGTAGAATCATCAGCCAATGACACGATAGCCATTAATCCCGCTAGGTCCAGAGGCAATTGATCGAGTGATATGAGTAGACGGCACATGCGCACACACTGCAGAATGATGAAGGTTTAGGATGAGATCAGGGCCAATCCCCACCTTTTCAAAGGTGGGATACGGCCCGTACTATCGAAAGATATATAGACCAAAGCGACGATATGACACCTCGTACTTGCTGTGGGGCGGCACAGCATCGGTATAAATCCGTAGATGCCTGCGAATTCAGTCGCGGGAGCCGTCACGAGAGCGCACCGCTGCAGCGATCCAGAAGCTATTGATCAATGATAGGAGTGGGCAAGCGAGTGCATATCACTACAGCAAGCAATAAAAGTATCATGCGATATACTTCTGACCATGATACTTGGAATATCGGGCAGCCCACGCAACAAGGCCACAGAGTATGTACTCTCAAGGGCCTTGGATATGCTCCGCGAGATGGGCTTTGAGACCGTTCTCTTCAGCGTAAGAGGCAAGAATATCGGCTTCTGCAGACACTGTGACTACTGTCTGAAAAACAAAGAATGTGCGATAAAGGATGATATGTACGAGCTTTATGCTCTTCTGAAGGATGCGAAAGGATTGATATTCGCAACTCCGGTCTACAATGGAGGTGTCAGCGCCCAGACCAAGGCCGTTATGGATAGATGCAGGGCGTTGGTGGCGGCAGACTTCGACTTCTTCAGGGGCAAGGTGGGCATGGCTATAGCGGTTGGTGGCGATAGAATAGGCGGCCAGGAAGCCGCTCTATATCAAATCATAACGTTTTACATCCTAAATGGAGTGCTTCCAGTAGGAGGAGGATCGTTCGGTGCGAATCTCGGCGCTACCTTCTGGTCGAGGGATACGCTCGAGGACGTCCAGAAGGATGAGGAGGGCTTCAGATCCCTGCGAAAGACGATAAGGCGATTCTCAGCGCTCATGAAGAGTTTGGAGAGAGCAGACGAGTGACGGGGGTAGCGAAGACTCCGGTCTTCAGTCCGAAGAGGACGAAGAGCTCGGTCACGAAGATTTCTATGCAGTAGATCACACGAGCAGCACTGCTATGATGCCGGTGAGGAAGACGCCATCAAATGTGCCGGCGCCGCCTATAGAGACCACAGGAGCCCCCAGATTCTGAATTCTATTAAGATTGAGAATATCCGCGCCTATGAGCGTGCCGAGGGTGCCGCTCACGTATGCCACAACGAACTCGAGCTCTCTGGGCCCACCGTACAGGAATATGACAGCCAGCGAGGATATGGCCGCTATGAGCGGGGGGAGAAGCGCTGGCGTCACTATGCCAAGACCTGGCACCGGCCTTGCGATCCTGTTCACGGCTATTGTCACAATTGCAGTAGCTATCGCTGAGTAGAGGAGGGCATGGGAGAAGGCGTATATGAGATAGAGAGATACAACTATTGGAATCACGGCCCCACCCACGTTGAGCGCCACAGTGGTTCTGTTGTAAAAGGTCTCGTAAACAGGAATCCTGTAGTTTATACCGAAGACTCTTACGTATGCGGTTCTTGCCACCTGCACTTTGGACTCCATGTTCTTGACCGGAATGTTGATACCGCTCCCTATAAGGGATGCGAGTAGGAGTAGAAACGCGTCATGCCACGAGAAACCAAGCCTTATGAAGGCGGTCTGCAGGATTCCGATGAAGAGTACGGCTACGACCAAGAGGAGGACCAGAGCTAGAATGGACATAAATAAGAATGTCAGCGGAGCATAGAACAATCTGCCATTCATCTATCTCTTCCTCTAGTGACCTCTTCTCCGGCCTGAATATCGGAATCACGGCCTGCTATTCTCGATCGCGAGATCTCTTCAGATGGGCCTGCGGAGTTGATCATTCCATCTACAGGTTTACCAGGTGTTTATATTTTTCTGTAGGAGATCAGGGTATGTCTGAAGAAGGATTAAGTGTTTCGTGACATGCTTTCTGGCCTCAGCGCTTATCCGGACAGGTCCGGAGATCTCTATAAGAGGTCGATGGCATTCTTCATAGTTTTCTAAGCATAGCAGGTAAGTTCTTCTCTTATCAACCTCCCCAGATGGTGGAAAGGTCTTAAATATCGGCAAATAAGTATTGTGGTTTCGTCAAATCGATAAAATCTGACGGATGTGTATCCTTGACATCGAACCAGGTTGTGCTTTGGATCGGCTTCGGCATTCTCGTTCTCTTACTTCTTGCTGTTGATTTGGGTGTATTTCATAGAAGATCTAGCGTTATAAGCGTTAAAGAGTCGCTGATCTGGAGCGGGATCTGGACGATGCTCGCACTGATATTCAACATCATGATATTTTTCTGGCACGGTGAGGAGAGAGCGATGGAGTTCCTCGCCGGCTATCTGATAGAGAGATCGCTCAGCGTGGACAACCTGTTCGTATTTCTGATGATATTCAGCTACTTCCAGGTGCCGGAGAGCCATCAGTACAAGGTTCTCTTCTGGGGCATTGTTGTCGCCCTACTTATGAGAGCGTTTTTCATAGCAACTGGTCTGACGCTCATCGAGCATTTCGACTGGATAGTCTACCTCTTCGGAGCATTTTTGATAGTTACGGCGGTCAAGATGGCTATCCACAGAGAATCCAAAGTGGAGCCGGAGAGAAATCCCGTGATACGGCTTTTCATAAGAACGATACCAGCAACAGACCACTACGTGGGCGGGAGTTTTTTCACCAGAGCATACGGTCGCATCATGGCAACGCCGCTGCTCATTGTGCTGATCGCTGTTGAGCTGACAGACCTGGTCTTCGCGATCGACTCCATTCCAGCCGTTCTTGGAGTCACCCTCGATCCTTTTGTGGTTTACACCTCGAACGTGTTTGCCATACTCGGTCTCAGAGCGCTTTATTTCGCGCTTGCTGGCTGCGCGCATATGTTTCACTACTTAAACCATGGGGTGATACTCATACTCATATTCGTAGGGGTGAAGATGCTCCTCTCTGAGATCTACGAGATACCTGTCTCGATAGCCATAGGAGCGGTGGCATTGATCCTCATGGTATCTGTAATAGCATCTGTAGCACGGACATCTGATAGAGTACACAGCTGCTTCAAGAGCATCTCGGGCAAGTGGTAGAGATGGATGAGAAACTGCGTGGTCTCTCGGCAGCTGAAGCACAGAGACGGCTTCTCGAAGATGGTTATAACGAGCTTCCTTCTGAGCGGAGGCGCAGCCTTCTCTCCCTTGGAATAGAGATCCTGAAGGAGCCGATGATCCTGCTACTATTAGCTTGCGGGAGCATATACATGCTCCTTGGCGATCGGAGAGAGGCGCTGATTCTCATATTCTTCGTGATAGTAGTGATTGGTATAACGCTCTATCAAGAGAGAAGGGCCGAAGGAGCCCTGGATGCTTTGAGATCGCTCTCAAGCCCGAGGGCGCTTGTTATAAGAGACGGGAAGCCCGTGAGGATTCCCGGCCGGGAGGTGGTTGTGGGAGATCTGATCGTTCTCGAGGAGGGCGACAGAGTGCCTGCAGATGCTCTTGTCATATCCTGCGAGAACCTCATGGTCGACGAGTCGATACTCACCGGCGAATCGGTGCCTGTGAGAAAGAGCTTTTGCGAGGAGGAGAGGGAGATCCCAAGACCCGGTGGGGATGGCCTGCCGTTCGTGTACTCGGGCACGCTTGTGGTCCAGGGGCGCGGCCTCGCCAGGGTAGTTGCTACAGGCAGCAAGAGCTTCATGGGAGGGATTGGAGCATCCCTCGCAGGCATAGAGGCAGAGGATAGCAAGCTCAAGAGGGAGACGCGCTTTATAGTTAGACGGCTAACCCTTTTCGGCATAGCCCTCAGCGCTCTACTTCTCACGGTTTACGTGACGAAAACGGGCCAGTGGCTTGATGGACTTCTCGCCGGAATCACGCTGACGATGGCGATACTCCCAGAGGAGTTCCCCGTGGTTCTGACGATCTTTCTCGCTCTGGGCGCATGGAGGCTCTCGCGGATAAACGTTCTTACGAGAACGCTGGCCGCCATAGAGACCCTCGGTTCTGTAACAGTGCTGTGCACGGACAAGACCGGAACCATAACGCTCAACCAGCTGCGTGTGGCTAAGGTATACGCCGGAGACAGGATCTACGATATCGATGGTAGCCTCCCAGAGGAGGTGCACAAAGTCATAGAGTTCGGGATCCTCGCGGGCAGAAAGGACCCCTTCAATCCTATGGAGATCGCCCTGAGAGATTTGGGCAGGAGCGAATTGACAAACACAGAGCACATTCACGACGACTGGACCTTCGTTCAGGAGTATCCTCTTACAGAGGAGATACTCGCGATGTCCATGGTCTGGAGGAATGGCGATGGGTATGTTATAGCCGCCAAGGGCGCACCCGAATCGATATTCGATCTATGCCACATAAAGGGAGAACGCCTTGCGGAGCTGAACGATATCGTGGGGAGAATGGCTGACGAGGGGCTGCGCGTCCTGGGCGTGGCCAGCGCATCTGTTCCAAGACGCGATCTTCCGAAGGAGCAGCATGATTTCGACTTTCATTTTTTAGGACTCTTGGGCTTCGCCGACACGATAAGACCGAGCGTTCCGAGCGCGCTTGAAGAATGTAAAAAGGCCGGCGTGAGGGTGATAGTGATAACGGGCGATCATCCGAGAACAGCGGCATCAATTGCCGCCAGCATCAACCTTCAATCAAAAACCATCCTCACAGGCCCAGAGATGGAATCGATGAGCGATGAGGAGCTCGCGGCCAAGCTAAAAGATGTCAGCATCTTCGCGAGAGTGATTCCGGAGCAAAAGCTCAGGCTGGTCGAGTTGCTGAAGAGAAACGGCGAGATAGTTGCGATGACCGGAGATGGCGTAAATGACGCTCCTGCTCTCAAATCATCGCATATAGGCATAGCCATGGGCTCCAGGGGCACGGATGTGGCAAGAGAGTCCGGGGATCTTGTGATACTCGATGATGACTTCTCATCAATAGTAAAGGCGATACGCCTGGGGCGCAGGATCTTTGATAACATAAGAAAGGCAACCGCGTATATTCTGGCGGTTCACATTCCAATCGCGGGCATGTCGATACTGCCCGTGCTCATGGGCGATCCCATGCTCTTCCTGCCCGTACACATCGCATTCCTCGAGCTCATAATAGATCCCGCATGCTCGATAGCCTTCGAGGCAGAGGCCGAGGAGCGGGATATCATGTCCAGACCACCCCTCGATCCAGAGACCCCGCTCTTCAGCAGCAGGGTTATAGGCCTCGGCATCCTCCAGGGGCTGAGCGTTCTGGCAATACTCATGCTCGTCTATACGCTTAATCCCATAAGAGCGCTGGCCGAACAGAGGGCCTTGATATTCACAACGCTTGTTATCGCTAACCTCTTTCTCATACTCACGAACAGGTTCTGGTCTCAGACGATACTGCAGAGCATCAGGATGAAGAACACAGCGCTCTGGATCATATTCGCAGGCACGCTCTTTCTGCTCTCGATGATACTATACCTCCCGCCTCTGAGGGAGATGTTCCATTTCGCCTATCTCCATCCATCCGACCTTGGAGCATCGCTCTTATTAGCCTCGATCAGCGTGCTCTGGTTCGAGGGCTGGAAGCTGATTTGGAGATACAGAAGAGGCGATCGTCCTGCGGGATTAAAATAACCAGATGCCCCAATGCTTCCCTTCCTGGCCTTAGCTCGCTTATCATCTCCGCCGAGGATCTCAAAGTGCTGTGTTGAATAATTCAAGGCAACGCGGTCGCCAGATATTGATTCTTATCAAAAATTTGATTCGTATGGATTGGCCCTCTGCTGTTGGATTTCTGAAAAATTATTCGACACAGCATCACAAAGAGAATCCTTATATTCAATAAAAGCAAACAAATTGTGATGATCTCGCGCGACAGCTACGTTCTGAGGGCGTTTCTCGCCTCTGCTATGCTTGCACTCACTATAGTTCTGCTCGCCTTCGGTCTGATTCACGTATTCGTCTACGGCTTTCCCCTTCCATATTCCATGATTCTCGTGATCACATCGATAAGTTTCGTCCTGTTTGTCGCGATCTTCGAGCGGTATCAGATCGGCTCAACAGCCGTATCGTTTCTCGTGTCTGTTTTGGCTACGGCGCTTCTGACCACCCTAGCTGGTGGTGTTATCTATATCTCAGAGATCAACGAGATCAGGTGGGAGGACACAGTATCAGCGCTCGCCATTTCCATGATGCTCTCAATGGCACTGCTAAGCTACCTGAAACGATCGATGGGTCGGCTGGGTAGTTTTTGAACAGATCTCCAACATGCTCATCCCAATCAATCGCACTGAGATTTCGTGCTCGGTTTAATCAACCCCTGCCTGCTATCGCCACGAGATCTACGAGATCGATTATCTTGCCGTAACCTCCGGCATCATTCAGATTTCTAACGCACATCGGGCATGCTGTTACTATGTAATTTACCTCCGGTGGAGCATCGGCCAGACGCCTCCTTGCGATCTTCAGCGAGATATCTCTGTAGCCTGCTCTGACACCTCCTCCTCCGCCACAGCATCTCGCGAGCTCTCTGTTTTTATCCATCTCCTCCAGCTCGCATATCTCCTTTATGACCTTTCGAGGGGGCTCGAAGATGCCGTTCATCCTTCCAAGATGGCATGGATCATGGTAAGCAACAGTTATATCGAGAGGCCTGATCTCTATCTCGGAGATGTGATCCGCCAGGAATTCCGCAACGCTCACAACATTCACGCCGGGATAATCGTTTTTGAGCGTGGTATAACATCCAGCACAGCCGGTTATGACCAGATCAGCATCCATCTCCCGTATCTGCCTGAGATTCTCCTCCATGCATCCAGACGCATCAAGCCCTGTTCTGAGAAGCGGAGAGCCGCAGCACTGCTCTGCCGGCAGGAGCGCGACGCCAAAACCGCTCAGAATCTCAAACGTCCTCGCAGCCGTCTCCGGGTACCGGTAAGATGCCATGCATCCAGCGAAGTAAACGCTTTCAGCCCTCTCCTTTCTTTCCTTAAAAGCTCTTGATCCGAGGAGGCTCAACCACTCCCGCCTTCCTCTTGATTCTCCAAGACTGTTTCCCGTCTTTGAGATGTTGTCTCGAATCGTTCTCTGCCACTCGCCGATTATATCTCTGGATGCGAGCACCCTTCTTGCATCCTCGACGAGCTTTGAGGATTTGACGCCAGCGGGGCACATCTGCGCGCAAAGAGCGCATGTCGTGCATGTTCCTATGCTATCAAGGGCCCAGGAGCCATCTCTCTCCTCAAGCATTCTCTTGATTATCATCATCCTTCCACGCGTGTTGAATGACTCCCATCCCATCACCTCGAAGCTCGGACAGACCGCTCTGCAAGCTCCGCAGCGCACACACCGTCTGATCTGATCTAGCATGGTTCACCTCTACAAGCCGAGCTTCCCGGGGTTCAATATGTTCTTGGGATCGAGGGCACGCTTGATGGCGCGCATAACATCAAGAGCACGCCCCCACTGGAGCTCCATGTATGCAGCCCTCGATCCGCCAATGCCATGCTCCGAGCTCACGGTGCCACCGAGCTCTATCGCGCATCTGTGGATCATATCCGCCGCCTTTTCAAGCCTCTTCCACTCATCCTCATTCGTCACATCTATGAACCAGGCGACATGCAGGTTTCCATCGCCGATATGGCCGTACTTCATAGCAGGTATGCCGGTGATATTCGATATCTCCTGGACCCTCCTCATGAGATTCGGGATCTCCTTCATCGGAACTCCGACATCCTCCCCCACATAGACGCGGCTCTTCGAGGGATCCAGTCTAGAGATTGCTGCACCGACAAGCTCTCTTGCGGCCCATATCTCTGACATCTCCTTGTTGTCGGATGCGATTCTTATGTTCCGAGCGCAGGGAGCGCAAACATCCGAAATCCTCTTGACCTCCTCTGCTGTTGAGATCTCTGTGCCATCGACCTCGAATAGTATTATGTCACCCTCGGGAAAGACTATTTTCGGATCGCATCTCCTTAAGACCTTTACAGTCACCCTGTCCAATATCTCGCAGGCTGATGGAACGATTCCTGCTGAGAATATATTCACAACAGCCTCTCCGGCGAGCTCAGCGCTATCAAATGATGCCATAACTAGACGCCTTCTTTTGGGAAGCGGGACGATGCGGAGTCTTGCAGCCGTTATTATACCGAGCGTCCCCTCCGATCCCACCATGAGCCGCGTGAGATCATAGCCTGCTGAGGACTTCAAGACCTTGGAGCCCGTCCTGATGATCGAGCCATCTGCGAGCACGACCTCCAGATCCAATACATAGTTCCTGGTTGTGCCGTACTTGACGCATCTCATGCCGCTGCCGTTGTTTGATATCAAGCCACCGATGGTGCAGACGCTTGAGCTGCCTGGATTTGGCGGGAAGAAGAAACCGTAAGGCTTCAGAGCTCTGTTGAGCTCTTCTACTACAACCCCTGGCTCGAGATGAACCTGGAGGTTCCTTACATCTATATCCAGGATTCGGTGCATGCCGGACATATCGAGAACGATTCCTCCCCTGAGGGGGACCGCTCCACCTGCAAGGCCCGTCCCAGCACCTCTGGCTGTTACTGGTATATCATTCTCATATGCAACCCTGATCACCCTAGAGACCTCATCGGCTGTGAGGGGCCGGACGACGTAATCGGGCATTCCGGATACCTGAGATGCATCACACGAATAACAGCTGAGCTCAGCTGGTGAGTCAGATACTCTTGGGCCCACAATATCTCTGAGATCATCTATGAGAGCCATCAATCACCTCTCGAGCGCTCTTCCTGAAGGAGGCTGGAGATCTCGTAGCTGGAATGATATGATAAATACGTTTTGCCCAAAATTGCGGTGTTGAATCTTCTAATGAACTAAAACAGATCGCTGCCCTAGTGCTAGAGGATTTATATCTAATCTGGTAGGATCTCTAAAACAGCTCCTCATCCTGCATGTAGCACCTTCCCAGTTTCAAAGCTATCTCTGCCTTCTCCAGTTCCCGGCCGAGGTACGCAGCATGATCCAAACGGCTGACGAGCCCCAGAGCTATTGCAGTTTGTAGTATCTCTCTAGCAGTACGGCCTTTTATCACAACACGATCGTGCACAGCGATGATCCCCTTCTCGAGCAGACCTATTCTGAAAGAGCCGGCGGGATCGAATGTAAAGGATTCGCTTTCTTTTGCGGCTATCACCTCCAAATCTGGCGGCGGGGAGATCTCGGCTCGAGGCCGCTTCTCCTTCAGTACGAGAAGATCCCTTCCGAGATCCTTCGGCGGGCTTCGACGATCCCTCGCAAGCGCCATCATCTCCGCTGCCGTGCGGAGCTCCCTCACGCTCCCCTTCGCCTTGTGACTGTATTCAGGTGTGAAGAGTATCGCTGCCCCGAGCTCCTCAGCTATTGAGGCGAGCAGCGCGTTCACCCCATGACTATCCGCATCTATCAATTCCGTCACATTCCCGACGCCGAAGAAGAGCGGTATCTCTGGATGAGATCGGGCGAAATCGAGATATCTGGCTATCGAATCTGCAAGACCGCCGAGCGGAGGGGATAGCACGGGATCCGCTATCACTCTGAGACCCATATCGAGAGCGTCTCTGACGTTTTCATCAAGAGATCTCTCGGGTCCTGGTATTACAACCGCGGGCACATCTCTCTCCTTCAAAGCATCAGCAACATATTTCATGTTGTTTCCATCAATGCTCAGAATCATATCCGCGCCGGCCCCCACTCCCGCGCGTATGAGATCCGGCCGGAGGGTGTCGATGCTCATAGGAAGTTCGGAAGCGTTTCTGGCGATTGATACAACTCTCCTGACCTCATCAGCCTCGGCATCGAGCGGCAGACCGAGATCGATCATGTCCGCGCCCTGGGACTCGTAGTAGCGTATCCTCTCCTCCAGCTCTCTCGCGTTCATTCGCGTTGCATCCACTATCTCGGCCAGGACCTTCATCCTGCTTCCGCCGCCTATCTTGAGGCCCCGAAGGACCATCGCAGGCTGAGAGCCCATCTCGATTCTCAGAAGAGCCTCTTCAGCTCGCTGAGATAATCGTTCCGATAGGAGAGCGCATGCCGGAATCTCGCGGGATAGCTCTAAATCATCAATGCTATCGAGCACATCCGTGATATCAGCGGCATGCTTTGGTCCCAGTCGCACGGGGATCCCCAGCTCACGCTCGACCTCGCTGAAGTCCGCTGTTATAAGACCTGGGATCATGATAAGATCATATCCTCTGGGGGCGATTTTTCTTATATGATCCGGTGTGAGGAACGCCGCTATATCTATATCGAGAACTTGAACATCAGCTTGCGACCTGGAGGATTCAACAGCCTTCCTGACATCCTGCGCGGCCAGCCGGCCTGTTAGAAGCAATACTTTCATGATTTATGGTACGAAAATGCCTCGAACAATTTACATTCACACGGGCGACCTTTGATCATTAGCTTTTGGTATGAAATGGGATCTCCATCAGGCTTCTTTTCATCCACATGGGTGGCCCTTAGGCCGTGAAGGTTTTTCGATGTCTTCATAGGGTCCTTTCAAATAGTAGGTCAGACAAACAATAGCCTCGGGTCTCTCTGCTGTTGAGCTCTTTATCCCGGCACAGCCATTTCATACCTGTCGCGAATTCTCTTGCAACTTCATTTTATGGCATGTAGGCTCTTCTATCAGCGATCCTTTCTAGGTCTCCACGATCCACTACGAGCGCTATCTTGATGGTGTGTATATACGGAGTCGTAGCTATCTTGCTATGTACCTTGGTGTTTCATCGACCTCTATGACGAATGGTTCATAGGGCTCGATCGTGTTGATCCTCCTCACCCGGCCGATGCCGAGAAACTGTAGCTGAGCTCTGGCGGCCTGTGACTCCACCTCCTCGTAGAAGTAATCGTTGGACTGGATCATCCTGTGCGTCATTATCTGTATCTCATTAACCCTCGCGATGACTCCTGGTGTGCCGTTAACGATGTCCTTCAGGCTCGCATCCGTTACAAAGACCTTGTCTCCAGGGTTCACTCCTCTCAGCGAGAAGAAGTTGAGCGGAGATCTTATCTCTATCGTACGGACACGATTATTAACCAGGTCTTTTATAACGTTCCTGGAGATTCCTGTTAGCGCTACACAAATCATCAGCATCACCCGTACATCGGGAACTCCTTCGCAGTGGCCTCTTCGGCGCTGCTCTTAACCTGTGCCGCAAGCTGCTGCATCTGCATCTCTATCTCTGCGGCTCTCTCCAGCAGCTTTGCTGTGTTGACACCCAGCCCATATATCTTGTTTAAGGCCTCTATTGTAGCAGCAGCTGATCTCGGATCAGGATCATCGCTGAAGGTCTCGCCGAGCAGACAGATGGCTGGTATACCCTTCAGCCGGCACTCGTTCATTAGCGATCCGGATATTCCTGCTATCGTGCCGAGCTCGAAGATCTCTGTGATCCCTTTAAGCTTATCAAGTAGTTCAGCATGTGAGACCGCGCCGAAGACGCGTTTCTGATCTGTCATCAATGTTATACCAGCGAGGCATACCATCTCTCTTGCATTTATCGAGGCGGCCCATCTGACTATCTCCCGGCTCATATCGTATGAGGCCAACGGATGTATCGGAATATCGGACGTCAGCAGTATAAGGTCGAGATCCTCCCTCTCGTAAATCCGGACGGGCATATTTACGACGCCGCCGAGCAGTACCGCCAGAGGCGGGAAGTACCTCGATGTCATCGCTCCTAGATATTTCATTTTGAGCTCGTGGATAATATACTGGCTGGCGATATTTCCAACCAAGCCGATCCCAGGGAACCCCTCTATGAGAAGGGGATTCTTGCAGCTGGGTTTTCTTTCCAAGATAACCTGCACAGGATCGTGATACATGTTTTTTGATGCTGCTCTAATACGAGATAAAATCTTCTGAGGATGAACCGGACCTGTCTGAATAAGCGTAAAATTAGCTCAGATAACTAATAGTCTGAGGGTTAGGTCCTCTACTATGGAGCTTTTTATTTAGAATACCCCGCGGCTCGCTGCGGTTGGAATGAGCTTTGAATACACTCACCCTCGGACTGAGGGTATAGGCGGGGGAGATACCGGATAACCGGATCGACAGAGTCGGAGCGGAGGAAGTTACTCGGAGACAGTAGAGGAGGAACTCACATATATCTCCTCTAACAAGTCGATGGCATGGATGCTGGCTTGGATAAACTTCGTCTGAAAGTGGACGAGCAGCCCTTCGCTCGCAGACTTGAGATGAGGCTTGTTGAGCTGGATGAGGGGTACGCCAAGGTGGAGATGCGGCCGTCTGAGGAGAACAAGAACTTCTTCGGAACCGTTCACGGTGGCGCGATCTTCTCGCTCATAGATCAGGCCTTCGGCGCGGCGGCAAACTCTCACGGCACAGTCGCGGTTGCAATAAGCGTCACTGTGAACTATCTCCGCCCAGCGAGCCCTGAGGAGCAGCTATATGCAGAGGCAAAGGAGATAAGCAGAACGCGCAGGATATCGACTTACAACATCGAGGTCAGAAACAAAGATGGCGAGCTTAAAGCCACCTCACTTGCCATGGCATATAGAAGAGACGAGAAGATACAGTTCTAGTGATCTGGAGATCGAGATGTGTCCAGGTCGCGCACGTTAAATGAAAAATCTATTTTTATGTAGATAAAATATTTTACAAGTACGAGACCACAATATCAGATCGCTGCTCGTTTATCCGGAACTTGAAAATGCGCGATAAAAATAAGGTGCTTGTGGCTTCTGACCTCAAGCAGGTATTGATGCATTGAGGCCTACAGCCTCAGTTACATTCGTGGGTACAGCTGTCTCATTGATAGCTGTCTCATTGATTGGAATAACAGGAGCCACGGGTATCTTCACGACTGGGAAATCTATGGTCTTGTTGGAATCCAGCGTTACATTGACTGGCGCAACACTCTTGTAATCTGGCGGAACCACCAGGCTCAAGACATAATCGCCAGCGGTCAGGTTCGCAAAGGTGTAACTGCCGTCTGCAGCGGTCGTGGTTGTGGTCATGATTGCAGCTCCACTCAGATCGACCGTCCAGCCTTCGAGGCCAGTCTCGTTCTCATCTTTAAGGGCATTCTCGTTAGCATCCTCATATACAATGCCTGATATGGTGTAGGTCACAGGTACCTCTACAGGTGCTCCTTCGGTTACATTTGCCGTCTCGGTCGCATTTGGCTCGACTGGTGGCACCACTGGAGCGGCTTCCTCCTTAACTACAGCGGGCACCTCACCAAGTTGGAATGTATACTGGTAGGGTTTTCCGCTTGCGATGGAGTAGCTCTTTGGCCTCTGCGAGTTGAACGAAAACCTCGCAGTCTTCTCCACGACAACCTGCTCGTTGGTGAGATTGTGTGCGGGTGTCCCAGTTGATATTGAGAATGCGGGTCTGGATTCCGCCTTGTTCGAGAACGGATACGGGCTTGTATCATCCTTTATGGTATATCCTATGGCAGAGGTCATAGCAAACGCCGCCACAAGAACCATAGATATCACCAAAACGCTCCTCTTCACATTATCCTCCTCCTATATTCATCGTTTTAACCTTGCGATTGTTCGCTTCTGCATTTTAGCTTTGCGATTATTCACTTTTGCATGACTGTATGCCAAACATTCTCCCTTTTGAGAAGAACTCGGCTCTATTCTCGTATTCTTCGTATATATAGACTTTCGTAGCGTGCAAGCCATTAACGAGATCTTATATTTATTACTAATATACTATATAATCCGCATTAAAATCCACCCACGGGTTTGAAATACTTAATTAAAGAAGATCGATCGATGCTAATCGATTCTCAATACATTTGATCTTCAGAGGTTGAAGTACATCAGAGGGACGTGTCCGAATAAGGATTGAGTGTTTCTGACAGGCAGAAGCGGTAAAGGTCCAAATCTCTGGCCGAAGCGCTTATCCGGACGGGTCCCATCATAGAGCCAGGCTATTCAAGCCGGTTCGAATCCACCGATGTTTTTCTTTTACCGACACCGCAACCGCGGAATGTCAGATGCGAGCCATCGCATGAGGAGTCGCTCCTGAAGCCCTCCCTGCAGGAGCCGAAGCCCACTCTGTGTTCATGGCACGCGCTCATAACCCTCTCAAGGATGCGGTGTCTCATATCCCTTGGCAGATATCTGTAACCTCCTATGCGCTCTCCTCTCTCAAAGTACAGAGGCTTAAGCGCATCCATCTCATCTGGGAATTCTGATGTGAGACGACGCCAGCTATCCCACCTGGCTTTATAGGTGGATGATATGACATAAGAGGCACCAGCACCCACCACACTGGCCACTAGCTCCTCTATCTCAGAGTCGTTTATACCGGGTATTATCGGATCGATTCTAGCTGCCACCGGAATGCCATGATCTGAGAGTTCCTTTATGGCATTCAGTCGCGATCTGCTGGATGGCGCTCCCGGCTCGAGGCGCGCATAGTTTCTGAGTGATGTGAGGGATATTGAGACCGCAGCGCTCATATCTGCGAGAAGATCCACATCCCTGAGCACAAGATCGGATTTTGTCACCAGCTGCAGTCTAATGCCTCTCTTTTTGATAACAGTTATACAGAATCTCGTGATACCGAGATCCTTCTCGAGCGGCGGATACGGATCAGAGCTATTCGCCATTGATATGAGCTCATCTCTGCGCACCCTCAGAATCTCCGACCTCAGTCGTTCTATATCCGCTTTGGGCCTGCAATCGCCGAAACGCTTTATGTAGGAGGATGCATAACAGTAGAGGCATCTGTGCGAGCAGCCCGTGTACGGATTCAGGCTCAGCTTATAAGGACAGGTGCATAGGGTGCTACGCCAGGGATCGAAGGGTCTAAGAGGCATGGATATCTTGATATGCAGTTTGAAACTCGATCGAGATCATAATGTGCTGGACATATCTGCTAGCGGAAGTGGCAGAGCCCGTGAAGATACCATACGACCGGATAATGAAACCTCCGACCGCTCTCGACTCGGTCGATGCATGTCGAAGGTCTCGAGACAGTCGGAATACGGGAAGCATGGCTTAAAGGCAAGGGAGGAAGTCATTGTTGGTCTCTTATGATCTCATCGAACTCACTCTTGCTGAGGTATGTTGGATGGGCCTCAATCCCCATATCCTTTAGGTCCCCGACATATGAGCGCAGGTGCTTCTTAGAACCGGCGAGAAGACCCTCATAGACCGCAATTATTTCCGGATTCTCCGTTCTGGATATCATCTCTTCCAGATCCATGATGCTTATCTCCTCGAAGGTCACGGCCGCCTTCAGAGCTTCCTCATCGGAGATGCTACTATCGAGAAGATCTCTGTAGACCTGGCTGAGCGTCTGATTCTCAAAGACACCTCTTCCAAGCACAGGGATCTCAACGCCGTATCTCTCCATGAGAACCCTGACCTGATCCATATGGTTCTGCTCGGATCTCACCAGATCCTTGAAGATAGTGAGATTCGTCCGCTCGTAAAGCGATTCGTAGAGATCTCTTGCCGCCTTCTCCTCCTGCCATATGTATAGCATCCCATATGCGTCCTGGGCGGTTATGTTTTCAGGTTCCCTTCCTTTCGCGCTCTTCGCCTGGTCTAATGTTAGAATCGCCTCTCCGTATGCGATGTTGTGCTTTATCGATGGATCTTTGCTCTCCGAGATCGCCCATATTATCGATATCTTCTTGCCGGGCTGCAGAATCTTATCGAATCGATCGCCGGTATCGAGCCTCCTCTTGAACTCTATGATCGTATACTTCTCGTAGCCCTTGCCGCCATACTCCAGTATATCATCAGTACCGCCCAGCATGAGATCATCGATATGCGGGCCGTAGTTGCCCGTGGAGTATTCATCCAAGACTTTTGCATTTGTACCAACAAATCCGAGTATGATGTCCGCGTCCTTCATCCACTCAGATGGCTCGAAGCCGATTGCGAGCCATCCGCGAGAACTGCCATTGAGTGCCATATAGATATGCTCATCATCGATCTTCCAGGATAGCCACATCTCACCGCCAGTATAGCCCTGTCTTGCTGCGCTATACAATCTGAGAGTGTGAGAGTACTCGTTCTCCCCCACGATACCATCTGGAACCCACTCCTCTGAGACGACACTCTGAGAGATCTCCTGGGGCCCCTCCGGCTGTATGCAGCCTGAGAACAGAAACAGCAAAAAGATCGAGGCTGCAGCGATAATAGGTATCATATCAATTACTCCTGCCATTCAAGTTGTTCTTCTCAATCTTAAGTACTTCTTATGAACCCTCGACTCGGTCGAAGCATGTGTGACGGCTCCCGCGACTGAATTCGCAGGCATCTACGGATTTATACCGATGCTGTGCCGCCCCACAGCAAGTACGAGGTGTCATATCGTCGCTTTGGTCTATATCTTTCGATAGTACGTATCCCACCTTTGAAAAGGTGGGGATTGGCCCTGATCTCATCCTAAGGTCCTCGACGTACTCGGAACACAGAAGATTAAAGAAAAGGGAGGAAGCCACTTCATATTATATTGATGTACCTGTCTATCTCCCACTGATGCACGTATGTGTTATAGCTGCGCCATTCGAGATTTCCTAGTCTGAGTATATTATCAACAACATGCTCGCCAAGAGCCTCTCTGATAACCCGATCTTCTTCAAGATTGACAAGTGCTTCGTGGAGGTTTGATGGCAGTGTTTTTATTCCCAGACTCTTCCGCTCAGACTCGGAGAGGTCGTACACATTTTCATCTATCGGCTCTCCGGGATCTATGCCCCTGCGGATTCCATCTAGGCCTGCTGCGAGTATCGCGGCGAACGCCAGATATGGATTGCATGATGGGTCGGGAGACCTGAACTCTATGCGAGTTGACAAGCCGCGCGCTGCTGGAACTCTTATCAGTGAGGATCTGTTCGGCCCAGACCAGGTGATGTAAACCGGCGCTTCGAAGCCGGAGACGAGCCGCTTGTAGGAGTTAATTAGGGGATTTGCAACCGCGGTTACGGCTGGTGCGTGCTCCAAGAGACCTCCAATGAAGTACCTTCCTAGATCGCTGAGGTTATACGGCCTATCGGGATCGAAAAAGGCGTTCTCACCCTTCCGGAAGAGAGATATGTTTACGTGCATGCCGGATCCCGCCTCGCCGTATATAGGCTTCGGCATGAATGTCGCCCTGAGGTTGTTCTTCAGCGCGATCGTCTTAGTGACGTACTTGAAGGTGACAACCTTATCTGCATTGCGAAGCGCATCGTCATAGACGAAGTCTATCTCGTGCTGACCTCTCGCGACCTCGTGGTGTGATGCTTCTACCTTGAAGCCCATCTCTATGAGCACCCGCACGATCTCCCGCTTGACATCCTCTGCCAGATCAACAGGACCGAGATCGAAGTAACCGCCGTAATCGTGGGGCCTTGTGCCGGATCCGTTCTCCTTCTCGAATAAGAAGAACTCGAGCTCTGGGCCAACATTCATGGTATAGCCCATTCCGGCTGCTACCTCCAAGTTTCTCTTCAGCACGTACCTCGGATCCCCTTCGAATGGCGTTCCTTTAGAGGTGTAAACGTCACATATGAGCCTGGCCTCGTTCGCGCCGCCGAGCGATCGCCAGGGCAGTATACAGAAAGTTTCGAGGTCTGGTCTCAATAACATGTCCGATTCCTGAATCCTAGCAAAGCCCTCAATCGAAGAGCCGTCGAATGATATGCCGGACTTGAACGCCTTCCCCAGCTGGGTTACCGGAACTGCAACGTTCTTAACAATCCCCTGAATATCTGTGAACTGCAGCCTTATGAACTCAACATTCTTCTCGCGTACGATCTCCAACAGCTTCTCCTGCGTCTGCAATATAACACCACCATTATCAGCATGATCTCCTGTACAAGAGACGCCCCGCCCGTCCCTTGAGCCAGGGAGTCGTATGATATGTGGCCTGATTGAGGGATGGCTTATAAATATTATCTGTATGACTACCCTTCGAAAGCGAGTTGGATGCAGATGGCTGGCGCAAAGATTCTTGTTGTCGATGGTGGTGGAAGGGGCAATGCGATAGCACACGCCTTCGCTAGGAGCCAAAAGGTTGAGAAGGTATTCGTGGCTCCTGGAAATGCGGGTAGTGATCTGCTGCAAAAATGCTCACGGGCGATTAGCGATGGAGAGCCTCTCAAAAGCATAGAGGAGATTGCTTCATTTGCAGAGAGGGCCAAGGTAGATCTGACCTTCGTCGGACCGGAAGGATATCTCTCCGCGGGGATAGTAGATAGATTCGAGGAGCGTGGTTTATCGATAGTGGGTCCGGAGCGGCGTGCTGCAGTGCTCGAGGGGTCCAAATGCTGGACAAAGGACCTCCTGAGAGGGATAGGCGTGCCTGTGCCGCCCTACAAGAACTTCGATGATGCAGATGATGCCAAGGAGTTCATAGCTCAGTTTTACGAGGAGAATCCGGGAGAGAACGTTGTCATAAAAGCGGATGGTCTGGCAGCAGGTAAGGGCTCTATCGTCTGCTCATCCAAGGAGGAGGCGCTCTCCACAGTCGATAGGATCATGCTCTCGCCCAGGATATTCGGAGATGCCGGGAACAAGATCGAGATCGAGAGGAGGCTTGATGGCAGAGAGCTCATGTTCTTCGCGATAGCAGATGGAAAGAATATAATCCCGCTCGAATCCGCGATGGATTACAAGAAGGCTTTCGCACCAGATGAGATTACGGCTATAAGACTTTTCAACCGGCTCTCCGGAAACCCGAATCTAGATAACAATCCGAATACCGGAGGTATGGGCGGTTTCTCCCCACATCCCTGGCTGGACGATGATCTTAAGGAGATCATAATGTCCAGGATAGCGAGGCCGACCATAAACAAAGTTTATGAGATGGGGCTCAGCTACAAGGGATTCATTTACTTCGGGCTCATGGTGGTGGAAAACGACGGTGCACGTGAGCCTTATGTTCTGGAGATCAACGTCCGGATGGGCGATCCAGAGGCGGAGGTGATCCTCCCAAGGCTCAAGACCGATATGTATGATCTCTCCTGCGCTCTCCTGGACCAGCGGCTCGACGAGATAGAGCTCCAGTGGAGCGATGATTACTGTCTCGGCATATGTGCCGTAAGCGGTCGGGTAGTCAAGCCCCTCTCCGGCGGTGCATCTGATGAGAGGCCTGGATATCCAGGAGCTCATTACACCAACATTCCTATAAGGGGTCTTGATAATATCGACCCGGATGTCATCGTCTATCACAATGGTACCGCCTTCGGTGACTCTGGAAAAATTTACACCACCGGCGGGAGGGTGCTGACCCTCGTAGCGACTGGGTCCACACTCATCGAGGCGAGAACTAAGGCCTACAATAACATAAAGAGGATCCGATTCAACGGTATGCGTTATCGAAAGGATATCGGCCTGGATTACATATGACGGAGATGCCTATGTACGTCCTGGGAATCGAGGGAACTGCGTGGAATCTTAGCGCTGCTATCGTGAACGAGGATGATATAGTTATAGAGAGGTCCTCGACTTACATACCTGCCAAGGGCGGCATTCACCCCCGAGAGGCTGCACAGCATCACTCGGAGCATATCGGCCCTTTGATAAGGGAGGTTCTAAAGGGTGCGAGGGATCTGGGGATAAAGATAGAGGGAATAGCGTTCTCACAGGGCCCCGGTTTGGGTCCCTGCCTCCGTACCGTTGCGACTGCAGCAAGAGTTCTATCGCTGAGACTAAATGTGCCCATCGTCGGAGTAAATCACTGCATAGCACATATAGAGGTCGGCAAGTGGAAGACGGGTGCGAGAGATCCTGCGGTACTCTACGTGAGCGGAGGAAACTCTCAGGTGCTCGCCCTCCGGAGAGGACGTTACAGGATATTCGGCGAGACTTTGGACATAAGCGTCGGCAACATGCTGGATAAGTTCGCGCGCTCTGTAGGGCTTCCGCACCCCGGTGGGCCGCGAATAGAGGAGCTTGCCAAAAAGGCCAAGCAATATGTTCCTCTCCCTTATACAGTTAAGGGCATGGACTTCTCCTTCTCAGGTCTTGCGACCGCTGCAACAGAGGCGGCCAAGAGGTACGAGCTTGCGGATGTATGTTATAGCCTGCAGGAGACCGCCTTCGCAATGCTCGTTGAGGTCACAGAGAGGGCCATGGCGCATGCAGACAAGAAAGAGGCTATGCTTGTCGGCGGGGTCGGAGCGAACCGGCGGCTTGGTGAGATGCTCAGGATAATGTGCGAGGAGCGCGGAGCCAGATTTTTCCTTCCAGAAAAACGCTTCATGGGTGACAACGGCTCGATGATAGCATATACGGGATTGTTGATGTTGAAAAGCGGCGTCCGGACTCCACTGGATAAATCCGGAGTAAGACCCAACTATCGCACTGACGATGTCGACATCCTCTGGACCTAAAAGGGGATCCAGCTTATAATAGGATGGTAGCTATGAGATCGACCATGAGATCGATGCTTTGGATGGGTGTGCAGATCGTTCTGATCCTGTTTGCGTGTGCTCAGCCTGCATTTTGCGGTGTGAAGGTGATGCTCACCACACAGGAGTCCCTTCAGTTTGCCGGCAACCTCACACTTGTGATTGAGAATGTCGATCCACAGGCTGGCAGGGCATGGCTTACGCTTTACAACAACGATAACGCCCTCGTATCGTCTGTGCTAGGCGTAGGAGACCATTTCGTCTATTACGGAGTTAAGCGGATAGATGTGCAGATCGTAAATATCTATGCCGGCGGGGATCGCGATCTTGTAGTTCTTGATGTGATAGAGGGCATACTGGCAAGCCCAGAGGGATACCATAAGAAGAGCGTTGTAGAAGAGGTGGAGGAGAAAAGAAAGGAAGCTTCTGGTTTCTGCGCTGCGGAGGCGTTTATCGCATTGGCCCTAGGGATTTTTGCCATTGCTCTCTACGAGTGATATTCTAGTGCGCCATAACACAAGTTTTGAAAAATAGGGTTGGACTTGCGAATCGGTTCTTCCTGGGTATATGTATTGAATTAATGTTATGGCGCACTAGAATTTGCTCTCTTCCCGAGATAGGCCTACCACCCCTAAGCTCCCCAACCATTAGGCAAAGGAGAGAGAAAAATGAAGCACATAATATCGTTTCTTCTTCATATGGCAAAGTGCCTATTGCTCACTGCTAATCGCTATGCTTCGGCGTTATATGCCTAAAAACTGGGGAGCTTAGGATCACCAGCAGAATCCTTACGAGTTGGTTCTCTTGTTATCCGTGAATCGCTAATTAAGTCCCTGCCAAAACGTAAGATTGACAGGTTGTGAAGAGCGTCTCAGGAAGACCACGTGACAGGCGGCCGAGCCCAAGATAGGAGTTGGCGGATTGCGAAGAGCATCTCACTCAGATGATCTTCGCCTCGATACCATCTGGTATTGAGAACGGGACGCCATGCCCTGGCACCACGATCTTGGCTAGCCTGCTTATTTTGCGCATGCTTTTAAGGGCAAGATCTCGATGTGTATGGATTCTGGGAGGCAATCCCTTGATATAATTGTTGACAGTTGGCAACGCATCGCCAGCGATCACCAGCGGTTTCTCACGAATGCATAGAATTGATATGCTGTCTAGTGTATGGCCGGGTGTCTCGATTACTATAACATCCTTCGCCAAAGTATAGCCCTCTCTCAAGCCGGAACAATATGCAACAATATCTGCATTGCCGAAGATATCATTGTTGCCCGTGTGATCCTCATGAAGATGTGTGTTTACCACGACCTCAACATCGTCTCTTGATATGCCAAGCTGATTGAGATTGCTTAAGATGATATCCCTCGAGTCATGCGAGCCGGTGTCAACTACTATCATTTTATCCGAAATTATAAGCGTCACAGATGAACTGGCATAGAGTATACTTCCAGCAGCGTCTCTCTCCAGAACGCCCGGCTTTATGAGTGAGATCTTCATGCGATCACCTGCGTTGGAGGGCAGCTGAAACCCCGCTCTTCCAGGAGTGTGGAAGCGTGCCCGGCAGCTCCTTCAGGAGGGAGTAGATGACATTGGTTCCCCAAAGTCAACTACCCCGCCCTTGAAAGAGCTTGTTTCTAAGGAGAATGTCCAAGTCGACGTTTGAGCACCGAATACGCAACAGATCTGCGCATATGCCAACAACGGACCTGTCCGAATAAAGTGCTGAGGCGAGAGATTTGGACCTTTACCGCCTCTGCATGTCAGAAACACTCCATCCTTATTCGGGCACGTCCCCAACAACCAAGGTTAAACGCATTTATCCCTCGATCTCCGACTTCAGTCGCTCATCGAGCACGGTTCGATTCAGTCTTGCCTTCTTGAGCGATCTCAGAGTGAATTCATCACATTCTAGTCCGCGCAAGCTGGCACCTGTCAGATCTACATTTGTCATCTCAACCATATGCATTTTGACGTCGGTGAGCACCGCGCCAGCCAGATTCGAGTTCGTCAGGAATACGGTATCCATATCGGCCTTCTTGATCTGCACGCCACGCATATCTACATCTCTGAGATCGATATTAAATAAGAAGACCTTATTGAGATTCGCCCCGCTCAGGTTTATACCTGTAACTTTTATGGAATCGAGCGTAACCTCTGAAACATCTGCACCTGCTAGGTTTGCTCCACTCAAATCGGCATATCTCATCTTGCAGCCAGTGAGGTCTGCATTCCTGAGATCGGCCTCCGTGAGATCCGCATAATCGATACTGGCATATCTCATATCTGCGCCGGTCAACTTGGCCCTCATCATGTAAGATCTCGTGAAGTCGGATCCACGCAGCTGTGCACCGCTTAGATTCGCGCCGTAGAGCTCCGCCCTGGAGAACTGGCTGTTCTCAAACCTTCCATTGCTGAGATCGGCCCAGCTGAGATGCGCACCGACGAAGTTAGCATGGTTTAAAGCCGCTCTAGAGAATACAGCTGCCGTGAGATCGGTGCGGAAGAATCTCGTACCGGACATCTCCGCATCTGTAAGATCGACATCGTTCATCGATGCCTCTGTGCAGTCCGTCAGCGTGAGATTCGCATTGATCAAGCACGCCCCGCTCAGCTTCGCCTCTCGCAGCTTAGCTCTGGATAGATCCGCATTGCTCAGGTTCGCCCCGCTCAGATCTGCCATGGTCAAGTCTGCGCCGGCCAATGATGCGCCTTCGAGGTTTGCGTTTACGAGCCATGCCGATCTGAGGTAAGCACCGCTGAGATTCACGCCTCTGAGATCCGCTTCGCTCAGATCGGACTGGTTGAGGTGTGCGCTGGAGAGATCTCTCCCGCTGAGATCGGAAAATCTGAGATCAGATCTCTCTTTTATATCAAGTGCATATGAGAGAGACGGCAAAAGCATCAGAACAATCATTACTTTCAGCATTTTGTACACTTCCACATTCGACATCATCCGCTACCCACCTCACGCAAACCTCCATCTTGGATTCAACGAGTCGAGGTACTTTATGTCCGGAAAGCTGTAAGGCGCTGTATAATAACTACTATCTTTGACAACACCATAATAGCTATCCACCGCGAGCCACTTATCCTTGTTATCGGTATCCTCGACTATGATCCAGAGGTGGCCTTGGTTCTCGAATCCACTTGGATCATACATATATTTTATGTTGTAGCCGAAGTCTGTATAAAGATTTGCCAGCTTCTGGGAGCCATCGTAGCACATGCCCAGGGGCGTTACAGGAAACATTGTAAGTCTGCTTACCGCCTTTATGAAGTTCTGGTTGTCGGTCATTTTGTATGTTTTATTCTTTTGTATCTCCTCAATCGGTATTACCTGCATCGGGCCTGTGCTCTTTGGCGGCTCCATCCACATGTCCGCTAATCTCGGAGCACCTCCGTTGGGGGTCAGATATACCGTCTTGCCGCTGGGGAGATTTACAGTAACATAAGATCGCTCAGGTTTTGCATCGTATCCATGTGACGCTAGAAAGAACGCCAGATCGGTTACTGTTATACCGATATCCTCATAGCTTGAGATGAATAGCCAAAGATCGTTGATCTCCTCAGCCTGTGAATGGCCGAATGCTGATACGATAAGCAAAAATGCCAGTATCGCCCGTGACCTCTTCGGAGACATCTCGGCCATCCTAAGTACATAGCTTTAAGCGGGATATAATATCTTTCCCTCTCTGTGGACGTGCCCGAATAAGGATTACGTGTTTCTGGCATGCAGAAGCGTTAAAGGTCCAAATTTTTGTCTCAGCGCTTATCCGGAGCCCCCCGGTTAGATCTTCTCCGAAAAAATCATGACCCAAAGTCACCCATGGAATGAAAATGGCTTGGCGGCATCTTCATACCAATTCAAAGTTATTCATCACAGCAATGGGCGGGAAAAATAGCATGTCGGAGTTTATTTTATTAGAATACCCCGCAGCTCGCTGCAGTTGGGATGAGTATTGAATGAAGCGAGCCCGCCAGCTATGCCAAAACCGATACCTGATAACCGGATCCGTGAAGCCTTCGACGTCCTTCGTCGAAGAGGGATGCCTCGCAGCTTGCTGTGGGGAGGAGGTCACCCGAAGGGCATGAGATAGGGGGGCTCCGGCCCCGCCGGCCGGAGAGGAATTCGTTTGATGGGCCTTCAGGAACCGCCATGCAGCTCCTGGAGTTTTGTTATTCTCCTCAGCTCCTCTCTCAGAGAATCTGGAAGCCCTTTGATCTCCACATCCAGGAAGCCTCTGACTATGACTCCGGTGGCCTGGTCTTTTGTGAGCCCTCTGGCCATGAGATACTCGAGCTCTAGCTCTGAGATCTTGCCGACCGCTGCCTCATGGGACATATCCAACCCGCCGCATCTTCCATCCAATTCGGGTATGGAATCGATTCTCCCCTTCTCCGAGAGGATGAGTCCCACGCATTCGAGATGCGCTTTGACATCCGGCACCTCACCCACCATCTTGCCACGGGTGATTATCTCACCTCCCACAGAGACGGCGCGTGTTATGGAGTCTGCGCTGCACCTCGGCGCTCGGAGTATCACCTCACTTCCGGTGTCTAGATAACCCTCCTTCGCATAGATAACCGTGTTGAAGCTCGCTACCGCTCCCGGCCCATCAAGTACAGCCGTCGGATATGTCTGCAGGGTCTTCGCCGGCGTCAGGCAGATGTAGTTGTTCGAGAGTGTGGAGCCCTCTTCCATGTATATAGCGGTTCTTGGCCTTACATCGACATCCCTTCCCCAGCTGTGAATCATTGTGAAGCTCACATGCGAGCCCTTCTTTATGAAGAACTCAGACACACCTATGTGGAGACCCTTCTGCACGTGGCTTGGTGTCGTGCATCCTGTTATGACATGAAGCTCGCTGCCCTCTTCCGCTATTACTATATTGTGTACACGCTGGTTCAGGTTGGTCTGGCCGAGATACAGGCAGCTCTTCAATGGGAATATCGTCTTTGCGCCCCTCTTCGCCCGGAGGAAGTAACCGGCTGGTGGATGAAGTGCCACATCGGCTGTGTATTTATCCTGATCCGGCTGTACGAGCTTCCACCAGTAGTCCTTCAGGCCGTCATACCTCTTCAGAGCTGTGGCTATATCCAGAACCTCAATGCCCTCTGTCGAGGATGTTGCGACTACAGGGGACTGGTCCATCTGGATATACGCGCCGCCGACCTCACCTTCAAGACTGACTCCCACGTTGAGCGCCGCCCTCTTGACATCCTCCGGCACATCCTCTAGCCGCTCGACCTCCTCGTGCTCTCTTGCCTCGATATTGTATTGCTCTAAATCCACGTCCGGACCGAATGTGGCCTTCTTCTCCAAGGCCTTCTTCGCTCTCTCGACTATGTCTGGCATAGGCACCTGGCACACCCCTCATATCCTCTTGTCTTGATCTGCTCCAGGATCTCCTTCGGGCTTCCCGTGCAGACGATCGTACCTTCGATCATCACATGGGCTTTGTCAGCTGAGATATAGTCCAGTATATGGCCGAAGTGTGTTATTATGATGCCCGAGCGGGTTCGCTTACTGGGCTTGAGCTCCTTCTCCGTGAGCTTGTTTATCGCCTTTCCTATGAGCTTGATGTTCTCCAGGTCGACCCCTGAGTCAGGCTCGTCCAGCATAACAAGCTCTGGCTTCTGTGCGAGCAGCTGTGCCATCTCGGATCTCTTTACCTCTCCGCCAGAGAAACCGCGATTTACCTCCCGATCAGCGAACTCTAAAAAGTTCATCTCGCTAAGCACCTTCTCGGGATTAGCCTGGGGATTACAGAGCTTAATCAAATCTCGTAGCTTTAAACCTCTAATAGCAGGCGGGCTCTGAAAGGCGATGCCTATACCCATTCTCGCCCGCTCGTCCATCGATAGATACGTTATATCTTTTCCTTTGAAGATTATCCTGCCGCTGTCCACCACATATCTGGGCACACCAGCTATGGTGTTTAGAAGTGTTGTCTTGCCACAGCCATTGGGCCCGAATAGAGCATGGTTCTCACCGCGTCCGATCTTGAGGTTGATGCCCTTCAGGACCTTTCGACCGCCGATGCTGACATATAGATCCTCGATCTCAAGCAGTCCGAACACCTCCGGGTTTTATTGGCATCTCTTAGAAACATTGTTTATTTACATTTTTGCATCTGTAAACCTGTCCGGATAAGCGCGAGGCCAGAATTTTGGACCTTTACCGCTTCTGGGTGGCGTACTCAGATTACTGAATAGCGCTAACCGGTGAACTGATAGCTATTTGGCAGGAAATAAATCCCTTGCATTCGATTCTAGTGAAGATTTTCAGTAGAGCGAGTACACAACCCGCTTCTGCATGTCAAAAACACTTAATCCTTATTCGGACAGGTCCAAACCTCCGACCATAAGATCTAAGATCATCCAGCTCAAACCAAGAAGGATATGGATTCGCATGATGAGAATGTTCTCTCCCTCTTCGATGATACGATTCGGGAATGGTGGATCAGAAGCTTTGGCGGACGAGAGGAGATCTTCACACCCCCTCAGAGGCTCGCAGTTCCTCTGATCCATGCGGGAAAGAACGTTCTCATCAGCGCGCCCACAGGATCTGGCAAGACGCTCTCGGCATTTCTCTCAATAATAAACAGCTTATTCATTCTCTCGAGATCGAACGGCCTCGAGAACAGCGTTTACTGCCTGTACATATCTCCGCTTAGGTCTCTGGCCAACGACATACACAGAAACCTCGAGCGGCCGCTTGCTGAGATTAAATCGATCGCTGAGGAGAAAGGCATAGAGACTGTGGAGATCAGGCACGCAATAAGACATGGTGATGTGTCATCATCGGATAGAGCTAAGATGCTGAAAAGAACTCCACACATATTGAATACAACGCCAGAAAGCCTCGCCCTTCTGCTCAATTCTCCGCGCTTCCGGGAAAAGCTCAGAACCGTGAGGTGGGTTGTGGTCGATGAGATACACTCGCTCGCTGGCTCAAAGAGGGGCGTCCACCTCTCTCTTAGCTTGGAGAGACTGGAGGAGCTGAAAAGGGAGAGCGGAAGTGAGAGCTTTGTGAGGATAGGCTGCTCTGCGACGATCGAACCGCTTCAGGAGGTCGCAGCCTTCTTGGGCGGCGTTGGCAGGGATGTCGAGATCATCGACACCCGATTCTCGAGAAGGTTCGACCTCAAGCTGATATGCCCCGTGCCGGATCTGATCTCTACAACTCCAGGAGAGCTCGGCCGCGCCCTATACGAGACGCTGCATGAGCTCATACAAGAGCATAAGAACACGCTGATCTTTACAAACACCAGGAATGGCGCAGAGCGAGTCCTCTACAACCTGCGGGTGAGGTATCCAGGCCACTACAACGAAGCGAACTCCGGCTGCCATCATGGCTCGATGGGCAAGAGCAGCAGGGTCGATGTGGAGGAGAGGATGAAATCTGGGGAGATGAAGGTTGTCACATCCTCCACATCATTGGAGCTTGGAATAGACATGCCTCATCTGGACTTAGTCCTTCAGATAGGCTCTCCTAAGTCTGTGGCAGCACTTCTCCAGCGCATAGGAAGGGCCGGCCACAGCCTGGATCAAGTTGTGAAGGGCAGGATAGTTGTTTTGGACAGAGACGAGCTCATAGAGTGCGCCGTTATGCTGGCGTGTGCACGCGATGGCTTTGTTGACAGGATACACATACCCGAGAACTGCCTCGATGTTCTCTGCCAGCACATACTAGGTATGGCGCTCGAACACCGCTGGAGGCTCGAAGATGCCCTGGGGATGATAAGGAGATCGTACTGTTACAGAGATTTAAGCGAGGAGGATTTGAGATCCGTGGTAGATTACCTCTCAGGCGCTTATGCAAACCTTGAGGAGAAGAATATCTATGCGAAGATCTGGTACGATCCCGAGAGAGGAGAGTTCGGAAGGAGGGGCAGGAACTCCAGGATGATATACCTTCTCAACGTCGGAACGATACCTGATGAGTTCTCATGCGATGTCGTAACAAGAGATGGTAGATGGGTCGGAAATCTCGATGAGAAATACCTGGAAAGACTCTCCAAGGGAGACGTATTCGTTCTGGGCGGAAGATCTTATTCGTTCAGATACAGGCGGGGCGGGAAGATATACGTCGATCCTACAGGAGATCGCCCCACGATACCTAGCTGGTTCTCGGAGAAGCTTCCGCTATCATTCGATCTCGGAATGAGGGTGCTCAGATTCAAAGCCGAGATGCTGGAGCTTATCAAGAGCTCCAACGAGGATGCTATAGTGCAGCATCTCCTGGAGAGGTATCCAATAGACGAGAACAGCGCTAGGAGCATATACCAGATATTCGACCAGCAGACAAGATATCTTGGCGGCGATTCCGTATCCACAGGCAAGAGAATTGTTGTTGAGGAGACGAAGGATGAGAAAGGAAGGCGGGTATACTACTTCCTGACCAATTACGGGCTCAGGTTCAATGATGGTTTCAGCAGGATGGTTGCATATCTTGTCTCCAAAGAGGGGAGGAGCAATGTCCTGGTCTCGATAGCTGATACGGGATTCATGCTATCGATCCCAGAGAGATCAAACTCGGATCCGCTGGTTGCTCTTAAAGGTCTGAATCCGGAGATCTGTGAAGATATACTGAAAAGAGCTATCGAAAACACGAACCTGCTGAAAAGGGTCTTCAGGATTAACGCCACGCGGTTCTTCATGATCCTGAGAAACTATATGGGCAGGAGGAAGAGCGCGAGAAGGCAGCAGGTATCTGCCGATATGCTCATCGGTCTCGCGAAGCAGCTGCCAGATTTCGCTGTACTCAAAGAGAGCTATCGCGAGATAGTCGAGGATAAGTTCGAGTTAGAGAACATAAAGGAGATCGTAGGCTCCATAAGCCGCGGCGATATTGAGATAGTTGTGAAGAAGAGCCCATCTCCAAGCCCCATGTCCTTCGGCATAGCGACTATAGGGACCACGGATGTTGTTCTTGCTCAGGACAAGCTAGCGCTCTTGAAGGAGTTCCAGAGGAGGGTTATGGAGAAGATCGCGGGAGAGAGCGCAGCGTGAGCGGATATAATAGATTGCAGAAAGATCTTCAGAATAGATTCGACTTCCTTTTAGGCGCCGTTTACATCAAAGAGATGCGCACGTGCGTCATATCGGATACACATATCGGGCTCGAGGAGGAGCTTTTCAGCCAGGGGCTGGTATTCCCACTGAGGGAGAGGGAGGAGATCATAAAGCGAATAGAGACGATTCTAGCAAAATTCAATCCCAGAAGGCTTGTGATCGCAGGAGACGTCCTGCATTCTTTCGGGCGGGCCGATCATAGAATACGGAGAAAGCTTGAATCGATAATCGACACTGCAAGATCGCGATGCGATACGCTTCTCGTCTCAGGAACCCACGATGGCATGTTGCCTTACCTGGGATTCTCTACTCTTAGCAGATATGACGAAGGAGGATATACGATAACACACGGCGATGAAGATCTGAGCGATCATGGCCATCTTGTGATAGGGCATGAACATCCCGTCCTGGATGTGGAGATGGTGAGGGTGCCATGCTATCTCTTTGGCAAAAACCTCATCGATGAGATGGATCTTCTTGTTCTGCCAGCATTCAATCCGCTCTGTCAGGGCGTTGCAGTTAATCACCTCGAGATATGCGATGCGCTCTCTCCGATGCTGAGAAGAGTCGACATCGGATCGCTCCATCCCATAGTCGAGATTGAGGGCGAGGTGATGGTGTTTCCCGCGATCAGATTCTTATGAATTCTGCATGTTGGCCACTCGCGACTTTAAGAACCATACAGACCGAATACGATAGCATCGAGCCAAATTATATCTAATTCATATTAATAATTTTAGTAACTGAGCATAAAATTGGTACGAAAATGCCTTTGAATCATCTTTCGTTATCCTGGGTGAGATGTTGGCCGTGAAGGTTTTCGACATCCTGCCGAGATCGAGCTATTCTTGCTGAGATACATCTTTTAATACGTCATGTACCCTCTTCAAGTCCTCCAGCAATTTTATGCCCTTCTCGGTTGTTGTGTATACTAATGTAGATCCTTGAGACATTCTCAGTAGATCACGCTCTAGCAGGAGATCCAGATAGGGATTAACAGTCTTGAAGTTCAGATTTACTTTATACACTATGGCGGTCTTACTTGCGCCTCCTATGCATTGCTGTAGTATCTCAGATATTATATCTAACCGGTCTCTTTTTAATACCATCTTCTCAGATCCAAAGTAAATACCTATTCCGACAACATCATAAATGTAGCGAATATGTATTAGAATGTGTCATATAAAGATTTTATCTGAGGATTCCTATTTACCTTGTTTTTCAGACGTCTTTTTCATCATCAACTGCAATATTTAGCACATTTACGTCCGAATTTTTGTAATTTGCCGTGATTTCATCATGTTTTGTCCTGTTTTTAGGGGGTTTTTCGATGAGCTCCGCTAGGTTCAAATTACGCCGGCATTTTTCAGCGTGCATAGCTGATACAGGTTATAAGCAAATGCAGTGACCACCATTTTCACGTGAACCCTCGCGACTGTGGTAACAAGAACTCTACCGGCATTGAAGATTCTCTTTATCACGGCATGAGGCCTCTCACAGGGAGCTCTGATCCTGCTTATCAGATTGTTATACTCTTTATCGAGCTCTCCAAGCGGTTGCTTTGTTGTTCTGCGTTTCATCGTGTAATCGATTCCTTTTGCCTTTACACCGAAATATCCTCTATCCCTGAGAATAACCTCACCCTCTCTGGATAGATCTATCTGACTATCGTGAAGTGATGCCGTAGAGGTCTCTATATCTCTTATGAGGTTGTAATCGAGATCAGTCTTCTGATGCAGCTTATACCCGAAATGAAACTCATTACCCTTTTTAGTCCAGGTACCATCTCTGCTCCGACGTGTATTTGCACCTTCACCGCGTGGCTTTTTTGAGCTTCCCGGATCAGCTTCAATAAAAGTTGCATCCTGCGCGCAGCCATTTATGACCTTCAAACCCATTGAATCGAGCTGGATTTGCAGCTCATTCCAAACAATTCGATCCGTACCGGTCTTGCTCATACGCTCTCTGAATAGCCATATCGTCCTCGAATCCGGAATCTCATCAGGATAGCCGAGAAACTCCATGAACGAGATCCTGTCCGCGATCTGTTTCTCAGCCTCCATATCACTCAAGCCATACCACTGCTGAAGTATTAGAATCTTGAACATCATTATCGGATCGCAATTGGGCCTGCCACCACGTTCACTTGTATTATCGTACATCCGCTCAAGATGCATACGGATCTTATCCCACTCAATCGCAGCCGAGATCTGAAAAAGCTTTGAGTTACGATTACGAGCTTGATTCTTCTTTCGTTGCTCAGACATAGCCCAGCTTATAAAAGAATTCATGATAAATAATAGTACTAAAAGTATATAAAGTTTTCTATGGTAAGTTTATAGGAATCCTCATCTATCAAGTGCTGTGTTGAATAATTTCGAATTTTCGATAGCAGGAGTTAATTCACACAAATCAGAATTTTAAGACAAATGCAGGATACAGCCCGTATGATATACCGGATACAAAAGATCGGGCTTGGGCGGCATGGTCTGTGGCTGGGATGCCTGCGACTTCAGTCGCCGGAGCCGCCACTAAAAATCAATTTATATCGACCTAGACGGCTCGATTTATTCGATACAGCAGATACTCTGAAAGGAGAGGACTCCGCTTTCATCCTCAGCCCAAGGGCTGGGGCTTTCTCGCTACGTCCTCCCACATCTGAGAGAAAAGCGGGCGTGGAGGGATTCGAACCCCCGGCTTACAGCTTAGGAGGCTGCCGCCATATCCTTGCTAGCTAGATAGCTTCTAGGGAACAAGGCCACTGACCAGTGCTCCTGGCTAGGCCACACGCCCATCTCGCTTATCCTACACATAATCTCTTATATCAAACTTTCCCATAGCTGTTGGGGCACATTCAAATTAAGAATGAGATCCAACAGGCACGCGCCGTCTTTTTGGAACTTGGGTTATATCGTGCGCCTGTATCGAAATCGGCAGCATGTTGACCTATGTTGACCTCGCGGGAATCGTTACGCATTGTGCCATGAGAGGTATTCCCCTATGGAGTTTCGGTTAATTTTTAGGTTGATATGCAGCTATCAGCATTAAAAATTACAAGATTATAATAAATAATCCTTATCCAAAAAATCTATAAGCTTGTAATAGCAATATAAAAAATAGGTGTTAGATATGTCCAAGAAGAGGTATTTATGTGGATGTTGTGGCGCGGAGATCGACATAAAGAAAACAAAGAGGGCTGGCTTCGGCAGGGAGTGGGTGGAGTGCCTGCCGCCAGCTGGCAGGGATTGGAAGGCACCCACCGCGAAGAAAGAGCTCTCTGATGGCACCATCTACTACCTGGATATGCTCAATAACCTACATACAAGGGAGGAGTTCGTAGAGCTATTCGGTGTGGATCCGGAGAAGGCATTAAAGTACATGCGCGATCATATAACGCTAAACAATGGTAGAAAAATTAGAACATAAAGAATAACAAGCTAAATATCGCGGAGGCCAGCGATTTGGATGAATTCGTACGGTTCGTGATTCTCAAGGCCAAAAGCCTCTTGATAAATGTTTATAGATATAAAACAGAAGTTATTTATAGATGGTGCTCAAACAGAAATAATATAATGCTGGTGGTGGGATATTGATAAAAAAGCTCATTTGTCACCATTGCGGCTCCGTTAATCTCCTTGATACGCAGCAACTTGAAGCGGATGTCAATCAAGAAAACGACGACTGGCTGGAGTGCTCAGAGCCGGATGATTTTCAGTGGAGGCTGCCGGCTGGGAAGATAACCCCGGTTGTGGGTGATCCCATATACATAACAGGGGGAGGTCTGAAGTTGACAAGGGGTCAGTATATAGAGCAGTACGGTATAGATCCTGAGATAGCTCTTACTATGATGAGGGGAATGGGTAGAGCTGTAAAGGCAACACTCAACACAGCTGCAGAGATCAGCAAGACCGACTCGAGGATTCCTGGATCTATAAGAAAGCTAATGGAAAAGTTCAGCAGAACTAAAGGGGATCCTTGAAGACTTAGATCGAAGAGCGGGATAGTGCTTATCTGCGGAAGACGATCGACGAGAGATCGACGGGAATGAGATGCTAGCTGGCTCTTCGACCGGATCCTTCTCTTAATCTCTTCCCCAGGCAGTAGCATACTCTCAGGCCTGAAAGAGCTGAACCCTTCCAGATGCTTCAACGAAGTAGTAGGATCGATCCGCCCAGCAGGTACCTCCGCAGGCGCTACCTCAGTCCTATCATGTTAGGACTTTTTTGGATAAAAACTCTGTATCAAGAATGGAGAAACAGTAACTACCCTACCCGCTGGGGTAGGGATATTCACACACAGGTATCTAGAAGACCTTTCTTCTTGCCGCCCCGCTTCTCGCCAGGCTTGACCGGCTCAACCTTCGCGGATTCTTCTTCCTTCTCCTCTTCCTTCTTCTCGTGGTGTGTCATTTTTCCACCAATAATAGTTTCGCATTAATGTTTATTAATCTTTCCTGTAGGATGGGGGCCTGTCCGGATAAGCGCTGAGGCCAGAAATTTGGACCTTTACCGCTTCTGCATGTCAGAAACGCTTAATCCTTATTCGAACACGTCCGGATGCTCTGTTGAATAATTCGAGGCAATGTGGCCAATAGCTATCGATTCTTATCAAAGTTAGAATCTGTGTGAATGTGCTCCCTGACATCGAAAACCTTCATGATCAACAGATCACACATGGGAATGTAAATGATCCGGAGGCATTGCTGCTTTTCTAGCAATACTCTGAGTCACGGGGAGGATGATGCCACATATGCATTCCCCCGCATTTCAGCCTTTCCAGTTGCGATCGCATCCTGGAGAACCTCTGAGAGATCGGCCTCGCTTATTTCAATCCCGTACAGAAGTTTAAGCTGTCTGCGTATCTCCTCTGCTTTGAGCGGAGTCGATGAGAGAACCCGTTCGACAAAGCCGAGCATCTCCTCATGAATAGCCCATGGATAGACGATCCACCGCCATCTTTGAACCACCTCGACGCAGTAATCTGGCTTGACCCTGCTGGATATTTTGTGATGGAGCACACCTGTTTTCACATCTTCTGGCTGCATACCCCAGAGGTACTCAAGCGCAGCGCTAAGAGTATCTCCCGTGTCGGTGACGTCATCGATGACAAGAACCTTTGCATCCAAGATGCTGACGGAGAGAGGAAATCGTATAGTGGCCCTCTCCAGCTTGCGCGCTGCTACACCCCATCTCTCGATCCTGATGCTTGTGAGCTGTGTGTGAAGGAGAAGATCACATACAACTCTTGCAGGTACAAATCCCCCTCTTCCGATCGCGATTATCAGATCCGGCCGGTAGCCGGATGATTTTATGCGAGAGGCAAGAGAACGTTCAAGCTGGTAGGCCTCATCCCATGAGACGACCTGACACTCAAATGTTTCTTCGCGCATTAATATTATGTAAAACCACTATGGATAAAATAATTGGCCCTCATCTCTTCTACCAGCCCAACTAAGCGCGCATGTGCACTGTAACAAATTGGGATGAAAACGTCTCCGAACCAATTCCATGGTGTGCTGTTGGTCATGAAGGTTTTTGATATCACTGGATAAATTCGCACAGATCTGAACTTTGATAAGAATCGATTCCTATCAACAACTCGGCTTGTTACCCGCAGTAGAAAATTTTTAACATTAAATAAAAATTTTTTAGTGTTACATTAATAATATATTCCTTAATATGTATAAAGCCGCAAATGCTGACATCCATTCCCCCTCAACCAACATATCTAGAACCACGGGATTACGCCTCTTCCGGAGGTAGGCTATATACGCGTACCCGTAAAGCGTAAGGGCCATCGCGATCTGTCCTGCGTCGCCCTCCAGGAATAACGATACCGGCAGGATCGTTGTGTTAAGCAGAAGCAGCAGTATGACTGTTGGCATCTCTCCTATAATCACGGGCATTGTGCGCACGCCGCTTAACCTGTCTCCGCTCACGTCACGTATATCGTAAAGCACTGTATCGATGAAGGTCTTGATGAATATGAAGTACAGCACAAGTAGACATGCCTCGCTGTAATTGCTGTTCGATGCTGGAAGCAATACAGTCACAACCGCCCAGGCTGCTCCCACAACAAAGTTCTTCATCACCGGAATATCCTTCAGCCTCGGCAGCCAGGGCAGAAGCTTCATGCCGTAAAACGCGTTTGCGATCACCGGAACGAAGACGAGGGGCAGAGCAAGCGGTCTGAAGATCATCATCAGAAGAGCTGCTATTAGATAGGCAACTAGTGCGAGCCAGAGGAACATCTCTCTTCTCGAGTAGAGGAACATCCTCCGCTGAGGCATGTTAGAGACATCCTTCTCGATATCTACCAGTTTGTCGAGTGTGTAAACGCTGAAGGATACAAGAAAAACCGTGAAGCATACCAGCATATTAGGCTCAATGCCCAATAGAAGACTCGCTATGTATGTCTTGAAGAAGCCAGTACCTGCGATGAATAGAGATGTCACTGCCAGAAATGTCAGCAGCTTCTCCATCATCTCAAGTATTTCTCTGTAGACCAGTCCAAAAATATTAAATGGAAATACTTCTCTGATCTGCATATTCCATGTCATAAATAGATCTGATATCAATTTGAATTTCAAAAATGTCGTTTAAAAAAGGAAATTTTGCTTGAAAGGAGCTAATTTGTGCCATTTCAGCAAAAATCGGCAAATTTACGAATAATATCTTGATTAAATCCCGCTATTAGTCTATCCTTGTGTTGCCTTTACTGCTTATATTAAAGATAAATGATAACAATCATAGATCTATTTTGCCATCTTTTGTATTAAAGCTGTAAGAGAAAATCGACAGCAGGAGAACCAATCTGAGAGCGATATGTTTAGCATGTTCGCTTGAGATATTCAATGCAACCGCGTATGCGAGATAGCAGAAGAGCGCAAACTCACTAAAACATATCCTATATCCAAATGGGTTCGCGAGATACCTTGCATCTTCTCATCAGGAGCACGTTAACTAAGGTAGGTAAGCAAGAAAGCAATAGCTTTCGGCCAATCCAATGGGATTCATCCACTCAGGAGATCTTCTTCGGGCATCGACCCGAGACGGCTTCAGGCCAGTGTGGTTGAAACCTGCATCTCGCCCAATCTCTCGCGCTTTTGGGCCTTCATCGCCTCGACGAATGCGAGGAATGGTGGCGAGGGCCTTCCGGGCCTCGAACGCATCTCCGGATGGAACTGAGAGGCGAAGAAGAATGGATGGTCTGGAATCTCCAGTATCTCCATCAGGTCTCCATTCCTTCCGGAGAAGAGAAGGCCGTGCTTCTCCAGTATCTCTATGTAAGAGGGATTCACCTCGTATCTGTGCCTGTGCCTTTCAACGATCTCCGTGCTGTTATATATTCTGTGGGCAATGGTCCCCTCTTTCAGCTTCGCAGGATAATTGCCAAGCCGCATGGTAGCGCCCATCTGTCTGACCTTCTCCTGCTCTGGGAGTATGGCGATAACTGGATGCGGCGTCTCTCCGAACTCGGTGCTCGATGCACCCTCAAGCCCGCAGACGTTTCTTGCAAACTCGATAACAGCAAGCTGCATACCGAAGCATATACCGAGGTAAGGCACCTTCTTCTCCCGAGCGTATCTTATCGCCTTTATCTTGCCCTCTGTGCCACGTGAGCCGAAGCCGCCAGGTACGAGGATGCCGTCGAAGTTATTAAGCACGACCTCCGGATCGAGCCTCTCTAGATCCTCCGAGTCTATCCATGTGATCTGTGGCATGACGCCTGCCTCGATGCCAGCGTGCTTCAACGCCTCACGTATCGAAAGATAAGCATCCTTCATAGGATCCGTACATTGCGATCCGGATGTGTACTTTCCAACCAGGGCCATGCTGACCGTTTCCCTGATAGCGTCCATTCTCTGAACGAGATCATACCACTCCCTCCGCTCCTCCAGTGGAAACAAGCGCATGGCCTTCATAAGATATCTTGTTAGACCCTCAGCCTCCAGCTGAAGCGGCACCTTGTAGATATCATCGGCATCGTGCGCACTGATAACAGCATCGACCGGAACATCGCAGAAGTGCGCGATCTTCGCCTTCGTCTCCGGCAGCAGTGGCGTCTTGCACCTAACCACTATCATATCGGGTTGGAGACCAAGCTCACGCATCTCTTTGACGCTGTGCTGCGTTGGTTTCGTCTTCTGCTCGCCATCAGCTGTCATAGGAGCGAGAGTCACATGCACGAAGAAGATGTTGCCCGATTCCTCGTACTTCAGCTGCCTCATCGCCTCGAGGAACGGCATCGACTCTATGTCGCCGACTGTGCCCCCGATCTCCACCAGGCATATCTCGCTCCCTCCTGTCCTGGATACCTGGCGGATACGCCTCTTTATCTCATCTGTTATGTGAGGTATGATCTGAACCGTCTTCCCCAGATACTCGCCACGACGCTCCTTCTCGATAACGGTGCTGTAGATCTTTCCTGTTGTTATATTGTGATCTCTTGTAAGCTCTATATCAAGAAAGCGTTCGTAGTTGCCGAGGTCTAGATCGACCTCGCCGCCATCTTTCAGCACATAGACCTCGCCATGCTGAAAGGGGCTCATAAGCCCTGCATCTATATTGATGTACGGATCTATCTTTATGGCAGTTACCCTGTAACCCTTGTTCATGAGCAACCTGCCTATCGATGCAGCAGTTATTCCCTTGCCAAGCCCGCTCATCACCCCGCCGGTGACCACGATATACCTCAATGGTATCACTCTCATCCGAGCCTATGATCTCAGGAGTGTAGCTGTACCATAGATGATAAGGCTAACGATCATCATCGAGGTGGCAAGAGCTCCAGGAAATAGAGGGATGGATCTAGTGTAAAATGTCAGTATCATAAGAACAATCAGAGCCACCAGAATCGAGACAGCCGGGACGATTTCGCCTGTGTAGATGCCGTAACCCCTCGGTGGTTCATATCTCTCTATCAATTCATCCTTTCCGTTCCACCGATCTCCTCTATCATAAAAATCCCTATCCGCGTACTCATCTCTATCGCTATCGTAATCCTCCGGTTCCACCGCGTCGTCCCGGTATTCGTCCTCGCGCACCTCATCGACCTCCGGCTCTAAAGTCACGGGAATCCTTCTGCTCCCGCTGTCCGTAATCAATACCAGATCTCCGCTCATGGGCTGGCTATCAGGCATTTTCACAGAGATTGGAACGGTCTCCTCAAGCACTATGTAGTGGTTCGACCTATCGGGTTTGATGTATCTGGCGATGCTTTGATCCGCGTCTAAAACAAGATTTGTCGGCTCGCCTAAATTGACCACTCTGAGATATATCTTCTCTCTGCCAGCCGGTGGAAGACGGAGAATTATCGGCTCCGGATCGCTCTCCCCAGCGCTGTCATTTATCCTGATCACGTATTCCATTTGATATAAGAAAAGCAATCATATTTTATAAATATTTCTCTAGTATATTAAGCGTTCTTCTCGCGAAGCTCTGGTGGTAGCATGTTCGGAATTCCGTCCTCTATGGGATATGCCTCGCCGCAGGATTTGCACGTCAGCCTGCCGGTGATTATCTCCTTCTCGTCCTCCTCAAAGACCACAAGCTCGAGATCGCCCTTGCAAATAGAGCATACGAGTATCTCCATGAGATCGCGCTTCATATGCGATGAAGATATCCATACGAAGATCAATCTTTCTGGTGCGGCTGGGGATGTGTCCGAATAAGGATTAGGTGTTTCTGACATTAAGCGGTAAAGGTCCAAATTTCTGGCCACATCGCTTATCCGGACAAGGTCCGCGGCTGGAGTGATAGCACATATCAATCTTACCGCAATCTTACCAAAAGGCAAATGGTAGAGAAGACTCCGGCCTTCATGCCGGAACGAGTCCGTTACGAACGGCCGAAAAGGAGATTCTTTTGCTTTTGAGATGTGTATTGTGTCGGCAAGCCTAAAACCCATGCCTCTTGAGCAAACCAAAGGCCTCTTCATTCTGTAAGGAGTCTCTTGATCTCCTCCACACTTCCTGTTCTTCCCATCATCTTGAGCTCGCCGTCGATGAATAGCGCGGGAGTCATCATCACCTCTCGATCCATTATCTCCTTGATGTCATCGATCTTCAGGATCTCCGCATCGATGCCAAGTTCTTGAACCGCTCTTCTCACATTCTCAGCCAAGCTCTTGCACTTTGCACAGCCTGTGCCCAAGACTTCTATCTTCATCTCATCACCCCTTTATGCTAGAGCGATACTGCTCCGTATATAATGCCTGCCAGAGTGGCGCTTATAATCACAAGACTTATGTAAGCGCAACCTTTTCTCACGCCGATAATCCTAGCTATCACGATCATGTTTGGCAGGCTCAGCGAGGGACCGGCCAAAAGCAACGATAGCGCTGGGCCAGGAGCCATGCCGCCGCTGCTGTAACCGAAGAGCGTGCCAACTATCGGCACTTCCAAGAGGGTCGGCATGTACAGCAGAGCTCCTATAATCGATGCTGTAAAGCACGACTGGAAGCTGTTCGTTCCGAATACGGCTCTCACCCACTCGAGGGGCAGAAAGTACCCAATCATGCCTACGAGGAAGGTTCCCACAACCAATAAAGGAAAGATATTCCTTGCCAGAAACCACGTCTCGCTGAAGAAGGCATGCCTCTCCTCCGAGGAGAAATATGCCGCCAGAACGAAAGAAGCAGCGGCTACAAATGCGGCGATCATCACCATTTTCAGCATGAACTCCACTTTTGAGGTCGCTGAAAGCAACACACCAACAAGCAGCAACAGGAATAAAACCACACGCCTGTTTTTCTGCTGGCCACTTGTCGCTGATTCTGCGGTCGCGCGAGCCTCCTGAGCATATGGATTTCGAGATTGCACCGTGCTCTTCGCCGGGCTTCTCTCGAATATCAAAGCCATGATCAATCCAATTATAACCGCAGAAGAGACCGCCGCCAGAGCTCTGGCTATCCCCAGCTCGAGTCCGAGAACCCTCGCGGTGAGCACGATGGCCAGTAGGTTTATGGCAGGGCCAGAGAAGAGAAAAGCTGTCGCTGGACCTATGCCTGCTCCCTTCTTCTCTATCCCTGCAAAGAGCGGGAGGATTGTGCAGCTGCAAACTGCCAGTATTGTTCCGGCCGTTGAAGCCACACTGTATGATAACCACTTGGGGGTGTTCTTTCCGAAGTATCTAAGCACCATCTCGCTCCTGAGAAGCGCTGCTATCGCCCCCGCGATGAAGAATGCCGGCACGAGGCAGCTCAGTACATGAGCCGAGAGATAATCCAACAGTGTCGCGAAGCCAGAGTGGAGAGCTGCCAGCAGGATCTCTGATATCAAACTCATCAACCACCTACGATCGTTGTATGCACTGGAAGACAGCCTTTTGATCTCGATTTAACAAACCACTGCGATCTCTCCCAGGTATCGAGCGTGAGGAAGATCGCATAAAGCAGTTTCTGGATCACGATTGACAAACCACCGTCATCCTATATAAACATATCTTCATATGCAGATATAGAGATCTGAAGAATCGCTACGCTAAATCATATCCTCGAAATCCTATCCTCATGCGAATGCTCGCGAGAAATATCTTGGTCTGGTGGATAGCCGGCTTGCTCTGCAAGAGATTCGAGGCGATGCGGTCGCTGGGTATCTAATGACTCTATGCTATTGGTTTCTGAACATTATTAAACACAGCACGGCTGCCCTAAGTTTAAAATACTTTGAGCGTGGAAAGGCTAACGTGCCTCTGCCCTATGTATCCATGATGATTCGAGACGCTTCCAGTCCATTTGAGATAGATGATGTTTTTCTTGCGGAATCTGTACCTCCTCATTTTCGTGTTTCTTATCTCTATTCCTCATCGCGATGATATTATGACAAGGAGGGAGGGACAGCCTCTGGAGCGGAAAACTCCAGAGGCTGGTAAAACAACAAGAGAGTGAGATCCATTGTTCGAGCCCTTTATAGCATTCAGATACATCAAAAGCCGAAAGAGGCAGACGGCCCTCTCAGTGCTTGCTATTGGATTAGCAGTCGCTATTTCGATAACCTCTGTAGCGCTGCAGGCAGGCTTTCAGGATTACCTCTTTGACATAATCGTAAAGGATCTCTCGCACGTGAGCGTGAGCCCCAAGGAAGGGGAGGAGTACATATATCTTTACAGAACGCTCATCGAGAACATCTGGCAGATAGAGGGCGTCACGGCCGTTTCGCCGAGGCTGAGCGTTTCGGCCTCGCTATCCCACAAAAATAACGTCGAGAACGTCGCGCTGATCGGCGTCTTACCCGATGAGATGGACAAGATATTTCCCAGCATCTCAGAGCGCATGATCTCTGGAGACCTCAATACGATTCAACAGGACAACAGAGTTGTTATATCCAAAAATCTCGCGGAGAAGCTGGATGTCGAGATAGACGATACCGTGGATGCAAGATTTCCTGATGCTAGGCCATTGAATCTCAGAGTTACGGGGATATTCGATCCGCCGCAGGGATTCCCAGAGGGCATGTCGTTTGTCTCGCTTCGCACCGCAAGGAACTTTCTCGGCGAGGGAAATGTCATAAACGGCATAGATGTGAAGCTTGAGGACATCTACCAGGCAGATCTGGTCAGCAGGGAGATATCCGCCATGGGCTACAAGGCCGAGAGCTGGCAGCAGCTCTACCCCCAGATACTCCGGACAATTGCGATAGAGAATTTCGAGAACACAATCGTTATGCTTCTCATCATGATCATCGCAGCATTCGGGATCGCAAGCGTGATGTACATGCTCGTTCTCGAGAAGACCGCGGAGATCGGAATGCTCATGGCCGAAGGCGCAACAGGCGCGATGATTCGAAACATATTCCTCATCCAAAGCGCTGTTCTCGGCCTCCTCGGAGGTGTCTTCGGAGCTGCAGGCGGCATAGCCATATCGCTCTACCTAAAACGCATCGAGTTTGAGGTCGAAGCTCCTGGCTGGGAGGAGTTCACGCTGCCAGTCTTGTTGGATCCCATGAGTATCGCAGGCATAGTGGCAATCGCGGTTCTGCTCAGCCTGGTAGCCGGCGTTTATCCCGCTCATAAAGCATCCAAGCTAGATCCGGTGATAGCACTTCGCGGATGATCCCATGTTTGAGATAACCATAGCATCGCGCCACATCCTCGGCAATCCAAGAATGGCGTTCTTCACAGTCCTATCTGTCGCTCTAGCGGTGGGCGTGATCGTCGTCATGATGGGGCTGATGGGCGGATTCCAGGAGGAGATAATAAGCACCACGGTCGAGAACAATCCGCATCTGATCATCGAGCCGAAGGAGGGGGAGACCGATATCCACCTCTACAGAACGCTATCTAACATGGTGTGGATGCATAATGGAGTAGAAGCCGTATCCCCACGCCTGAAGGGAAAGGCAGTCGTCGAGCACAGGAACAAAGCTAGGGGCGTGGAGATCATCGGCGTCCATCCATATGATGAGGATCCTCTAATGAGAGTCGAGAGGGATATGATAGATGGCAGCTTCATGGATCTCGAGATCAGCAGGCGCTCCGCTGTTATAGGCAGCAAGCTGGCGGAGGAGATCAGAGCATCTACAGGTGACCGTATAGACCTGATCAGACAGAACAGATCTATAAGGCTCAGGGTCGCTGGCGTGATAGAGACCGGAACTGCTGCAGACAAAACCCTTGTCTATCTGCCATTAGAGACAGCGCAGGAGATCCTGAACAAGGGCGATGTGGTATCGGAGGTGGCAGTGAGGCTCTCAGACATATACGATGCCCCCTATATCGCTTCAGAGATCAACAATAAAACAAGATACCAGGCCAAAAGCTGGGTTGATATCAACAGGGATATACTGAACCTCATCGAGACTCAGTCATCATTTGTAATAGTGTTCTACATACTCATATTCACAATAGCGGGATTCGGAATAGCTAATACCATGATAATGATAATAACACGCAGGACGAAGGAGATCGGCATACTCATGGCCATGGGCGCGAACAGGCTCTCGATAATGAAGATATTTATATTGGAGAGCCTGATCTTGGCCCCGCCGTCGGCTCTCATAGGCTGCATTCTCGCATACGTAACAGCCGAGCTGATCATGCTATATCCCGTCGAGCTCCCCAGCGAGATATACATGGTATCCAGGATGACAATTGTTATGAAGCCCGAGTTCTTCGTGAAGGCGGTGATATTCTCGATATTGGTAAATCTTGTAGCAGGCATCTATCCAGCGTACAGAGCCTCGAGGCTGGATCCTGTTGAGGCTATAGCAGTTGAGTGAATCTCCTCCAGCCTCCCCTGCAGAGCTCTATAAAGAGTCACAAATACTCGTGATCAACGGCTATGTGAATGAAAATTGCTCTGAGGCATTTCGTACCAAACACTCATGACACAAGGTCGCATGGTTGTGTGGCATTTTCGTGCAAAAATCGACAGATTCGGATGGCTTCTGTGTCATGCCTTCATGCCAATCCCTTCTGTGTTTGTTGTAATAGCGTTGTCGCAGAGCCAATTGATTATAACTATGCAGTGATCTGCATGCAGGCTCAATGGACCTATGCTTACCGTGCTAGCGCCCATGGCTTGTAGGATATTCTCCTCATCCTCGGTCATGCCGATATGATCCCCGAGTATGAATGCGCCCTCTGTTATTGATCTGTCGAAAGCGACTCCGTCTTCTCGGAGATAGTAGAGCTGAAGGCCGTCGTTCTTCAGCGATTCCAGGAGCTCTCTTAAATCACCACGCTTGACGTAGATTCCAGGTGTGGATTCTCGCCAGCTATCGCCTGCATCTAGCGTAAGGGCGCGCTTTATCAGGGCTGCTGTGCTTCTCTCATCTGGATTCAGATGGCGCAGTCTGCTTCCATCAAAGCGCAGCACCTTTGGCTCAGGTCCTCCCAGCAGAAGGAGATCGCATCTCACATCTCTCCTTATCCCATGTGAGAGCATGAACGCCGAATTGATACATCTGCAGAGTACATCGATTCTCCCAGAGGTTCCGGGGATATCCTCTAAAGAGAAATCCGGCGACGTCTTCGCGAGATGGCCGACTATCACAAACTCACGCATACAGATTAAAAGCATCCTGTGAGTATTCAAATGTTGCTTTGTTCAGTCAAGAAAATTCGTTACGCTGCCCAAAAAGATGGCTTTAACTTGTGGAGCGGAGAGGACGGAGCGACAGGACCTCCGGTCTTCAGGGTGGGGATGAAAGCGAAGTCCCCCCTTCATTCCGGCTTACCGATAATTATTTAAGGGAATTATGGGATGTATATTTCGATAAATATAATGAATGTTCATGCTTTCGTACAAGGCTCAAAGTGCTGGTCGAAAGCTGATACTGGTAGACCCACGCAACACTTCACAGAGGTGTTCCTTTTGCGGCTGCATTGTGAGAAAGGAACTGTCTGATAGAGTCCACGAATGTCCGTATTGTGGTTTCACATCCGACCGCGATTACAATGCAGCAGTAAACATCCTCTCCGCAGGGATGGAGCAGCCCGTAGTGCCAATAGAGTCAAAACCTCTACATCACGTTTCTGTGATGCAAGTTTTGGCGATGAAGTGGGAAGCTCTACCATTTAGGGTAGTTCACATTCCGCCACTACATTTCCTGCTCTTTCTTATCCTCTTGATCTTCTGATGCTTAATCTCGCGGGAACGAGGAGGAGCAAGGGGTGAGACCTTAGACCCTAAGGTTTATCGCCTGCCGAACATCTTCTCCAAGCTCTCCGAGGATATTCGCACGATTACAGGCCTGCCATGGGGGCAAGTTCTCGGGTTATCACATGCAAATAGCTGTGCGAGGATTTCGATCATCTTCCTCTCGTCTAGAATCTCTCCGGCCTTTATGGAACCTCTGCAGGCTAGATGCTTCAGAGCTTCATCTCTGAACGAGCTCTTGCAGCTCTTGCCCATTTCAAGAAGCTCCCTGAGAATATCACGGATGGTCTCCGGGCTCTCGAGCTCCTTTCCTATAGCTGGCACAGACCTAACGCTGTAAGTCCTTCCTCCAAATGGGATGACTTCAAAGCCGATCTCGCTCAGCGTCTGCTGGAAAGACTCGATCAGGGCGGCTTCTCCTGAAGAGAGCTCTATGGTGACAGGCTGAATGAGCTCCTGCGCGAGCCTGCCGGATTCGCATTCGCTCAAAAGCCTCTCGTATCGTATCCGCTCAGCGGCTGCATGTTGATCTATAAGAATAATGCCCTCATCGTCCTCGGCTATTATGTACAGCTGAAGAGCCTGGCCTATGACCCTGAGGAGCGGCTCGGATCTCCTGATTTCATGGATCTCAAGCGGAAGCGTCTCCTGTACCAGCGGCTTCGCCAAAGGCTTTACGCTGAAATTGCGGGTTTCCTCGATATCAGCTTTCGCTGATGGAATACTGGAGGATCGTAATGCATTGAGCACGGCCTCTCTCAGAGCATCGTAGATATCATTCTCAGCCAGAAACTTGATCTCCCTCTTGGCCGGATGCACGTTTACATCCACGAGAGCAGGATCGATTTTTATGGAGACGATCGCTATCGGACTGCGACCTGAGGGTAGATATCCTCTGTATGCGTCTCTTATAGCCTGGCTGATGATCTTCGAGTAGACAGGCCGGTTGTTTACATAGACTATAATCGAGTCTGCACTCTGCCGACTTATATCAGGAGCGGATATAACGCCGCGTATCTCAAAACCCCTGCCGCTCGCCTGTAAGCGTTGCATGCCCTTTGCTATCCTCAGGCCGAATGTTTTTATGAGAACATCATCCCAGGTATCAGATGCATTCGATTTGAAGAGAACCCTCCTGCCGGAGGAGAGCTCGAAAGATATCTTGTGATGTATTATCGCCATCTCTGTTACAACCTCCGCGATCCTGGCGAGCTCCTGCCCATGGCTCGCTAGATGCTTCAGTCTCGCTGGCATGTTCTCGAAGAGACCTCTGACCGTTATGCTTGTTCCATAGGGGCATCCTGCATCCCTTATCTCGAGGATTCTGTTGTTCTCTATTCTGAGATAGGCCCCCTTCTCCGATGCCCTCGTTCTGCTATATGCCTCCACGTTCTTCGATACGCTCGCTATCGAGGCCAATGCTTCTCCCCGGAATCCGAGGGTCCTCAGGTTGAATAGATCCGCGGCGTTTGAGATCTTGCTTGTTGCATGCCTCTGAAACGCTAATGGCAGATCCTCCCGTTCCATTCCACAGCCGTCATCAACAACTCGTATCATCGATATGCCGCCATCCTCAACCTCCACAAAAATCCTTGTGGCACCGGCATCTATTGAGTTCTCTATCAGCTCTTTCACGACAGATGCGGGCCTCTCTATTACCTCTCCTGCAGCTATCTTGCTGACCGTATCATCATCCAAGATGTGTATTTTCTGCATCTTCGATTCCTTTTTATTTCCTGAATCTCCAAGGGATCAGATCTCCATCTATCTATATCAACTATGATTAAAGCCCTGAGCTAACAGGTGACTTCCTCTCCGGCCTTGAAGATCGACGTCTTCGCTAACTCTCCATCTCCCTTCTATAAACGGTCTATGAGATCATCCCGGCGACTAACCGTATCCAGACGCCTCCATCTACTTGAGAGATATCTTGTCGTATTCGTCATTCGAAGATCGTAAATAAGCTGAATGGACTTAAAATCTAGGAGATAGAACCTCTGGAAATCCGGATAAACGGATCGATGAAAGAGAGGGCTCTGCTTAAAGGCAAGGGAGGAAGTCACGAGGGCTAACCCTTAGACATAGGAACATACTCGACCCCCGGCCTTCTTCTCCCGATATCCATCCTGTACAGGGCCATCAGCTCGTAGACCTCCTGGGGCACATCGGTCTTCACGCGATCCCCCAGCAGGGATCTGACATCCTCGGCGAGGAAGGGGTGATCGTGGGTGTATTTTCCCGATACCATCTCTTCTATTATCCTATCGACGGTCTCCTCACCGCAGTCCGAGCAGACTATCCTGCGCAGCAGAGCCTTCATCTGGTCCACGGCCTTCCTCGCCTCCTCCGCGAGGATCAAGGTTTTGTCGTCGATCTCGTCGATCTTCTTCTTTTCAACCACCTTCAGTATGGATGTGGCAGGATATGCCCCTGTTTGATCGCCCAGCTGCGGATCGACCGGTCCCAGAGCAGCATTCGGATCCATGATTATCTCGTCGACCGCCAGTGCGATCAGTGTTCCGCCCGACATGGCGTAATGCGGTATTATGACCGAGGTCTTCGCGGGATGGTTCTTCAATGCCAATGCGATTTGTGTGGCGGCAAGCGCCAGACCTCCTGGCGTATGAAGTATGAGATCTATAGGCACATCCTTGGGCGCGCTGCGTATCGCCCGTAGGACCTCCTCGCTGTCATCGATATCTATGTACCTGGCAAGGGGCAGGCCCAAGAAGCTTATGACCTCCTGCCTGTGGATGAGTGTTATAACAAGAGAACCCCTCTTCTTCCCCAGCTTAACAAGTAGCCTCTTCCTTGCGATCTGAAGGGCATTCCTCTGGGCCATCGGAATCAAGAAGAGCAGCAGGAATAAAATCACCCAGAGGTTGCTGAGTATCTGCTCTATGGGTATCTGGGCGTATGTTTGCTCCACACTGCGATGTAAAATCTATGGATATTTATCTCTTTGGAGATGGAGTGCATCTTTCTGAGTGACTTCCTCTCAGGCCTTAAGACCGGAATCTTTGCTACCCCTGCACCCCCTCTCTGTAATTTCTGTAAGCAAGGAAGCATGCTGGTTCATCCGGGAACTGGAGACTGGCTCTGAGAGCAATGCCATAGGGTTAAATCCGCTTGGGTCTAGGGTATGGTCTAGATAGGCGCCTAGGGTGATACGTGAGGAGTTGGAGTTGAGAGAGATAAAGGTAGACGTTGCCGTCGTCGGCGCATCGCCGGCGGGTCTTTCTGCCGCTGAGAGCGCCGCGCGTACCGGTGCGAAGACTCTGCTTATTGATAGGGATTTCGCATCTCTGCCGAATGCCAATACTGTATTCGAGGGGATGGCGGAGATCGCCCGAATAAGAACCGATCCATTTGCCATTCACAAGGTCCGAGGCATGCGGTTGTTGTCCCCTTCTGGTCACGGCCTCGAGATCGAGGCGAACGGCTGCTTTCTCGACAGAGAACGGTTTTACGGCTATTACCTAGATCTCGCTGAGAATGCAGGTACAGAAATAGCAGAAGCAGATGTCAGAAAGGTATCAAGGACCTGCGAGAGAGTTGAACTATCGCTCTCCTCCGGCGATAGGATCTCCTCAAAGATCGTCATAGATGCAGGTGGAGTGGAATCAATGGTTGCTCTATCTCTCGGGCTCTCGCCCATTCGCTACCCGGACGATATCGCTTGGGCCATGGAGGTCGAGGTGCGTCATCCAGGCATTGGGGATGAGGATAGATTTGAGTATTGGCTAGGGAGCATAGCGCCTGGCTGGAAGGCCACATTCTCGCCTGCAGGTGGAGATCGGGCCACGCTTGGCGTGTTTGTGAGGCGGCATGGTAGAGATGTCAGGCCATTTCTAGATGCATTTCTGAGGGCGTTTGTGAAGCGCAGATCAAACCTATATCCAGGTATCGAGAGAATGGAGGTATTGGAGGTCAGGCGGGGCGGAGATCCAATCGCCGCGCTTCCCGGAGATATCGCGGCTGATAACATAATGGTGGCAGGTGGTGCCGCTGCCCAGAGCGGACTGGCCTACTCGATGCGCTCCGGCGCTATATGCGGCGATATAGCAGGATGGGCCGCTCTCTCCGGCGATACCTCAAGAGAGCAACTCTTCAAGTACGTTAGAAGATGGCGAAAAGAGCTGGGCACGCAGTATCTCCTCGGGAGAGCATCTCTTGAGACGCTGAGAGCTATGAGCGATGGGGAGATTGACAGGCTTGTCCTGGCTCTAAAGGGAAAGGATCTGGTTCTATCTGGCGGCATCTTCAAAAAAACCGCGAATTCTGCCGTAAAAGTGACTGCTGCCATGCCAAAACTCCTGCCGCGCTTTCTGATCAATCTGCTTGGCAGCTTAACCCGCTGATCGGAGAAGTCCAGAGATGACCACAGATCTGCATTTTAAGCTCGCCTTCCCCTGTCGAGAACCTGCCCGGATAAGCGCTGAGGCCAGTTTGTTACGCTCCTGCATGTCAGAAACACTCCTTACTCGGACACATCCCCCTGTCGAACAACTTCGAACTTTAAGTAACATAGAGCCCATTCAAACAAATCATAACTAGAAAGGCTTTCAACCACAACAGCTTGCTTATTGATCCTGCAGCTGAGCTGCAACTTTCATATATCGATGATTATTATGATCAGGAAGATGAGCATCCCTTTAAGAGGATGAAAGCCGTCCATCTGAGCAAAAACATAACCAGTTTGAAATGAACACATGTAACTCCTACAGCTCCGAAAGAGCTGTTAGGTTTGGTTAAGAACAACGAGTACATTCACCCTCCGACCGAGGAATGGAGCCGGTGGAGTTGCCGGCTGACCGGATGTGTGAAGCCTTCGACTTTGTCGAAGGGCTTAGCTCCGGTCGGAGGGCAGGACGCACTGCACAATTAGCGGCAAGGGAGGAAGTCACGCCAATGAAAGTCAGCGCGGAGAAGTTCGAGGCATTGATAAAAGATCTGAAGGATGATAGTTCAGAAGTCCGGGCGAGGGCTGCAGAGGCCCTCGGGAAGGTCGGAGATCCGAGAGCGGTTGAGCCTTTGATATCTGCGCTTCTGGATATCAATGAAAACGTAAGGGCAGAAGCAGCAGAGGCCCTCGGGAAGATCAGAGACTCGAGAGCTGTAGATCCATTGAGTAATGCCCTGCAGGATGCGAATGAGCTTGTCAGATGGAATGCCGCCTGGGCCCTTGGCAACATAAGAGACCGCAGAGCTGTTGAGCCCCTTATCGCTGTTCTGCAGGACAAGAGCTCGTATGTGAGGCTCAATGCAGCATGCGCGCTCGGTGTGCTAGGCGACCGAGCTGCTGTTGAGCCGCTCCTGAGCTTGCTCAAAGATGAGAGCTGGAAGGTGAGGTACCAGGCCACAAGAGCGCTGGGCATGATCGGCGACTCGAAGATCTTAAAATATCTGGAGGATATGAGCGATGAGAGCCCCATCGTCCAGAAGGCGGTACAAGAGGCGATAGAGGCGCTAAAGCAGCGCAAGTGACCGCTCTATCAAGACCAGCTAATCCCCGCCATCTCACTCCTACAAAAGTGTTATCCATTGGAACGCGTATTTGATAGCATGGGACAGTTTGTCATCACACCTGCAGCTGGAAAAAGACTCATCGCCAAGGCTCTGGCAGTTCATCCAGCGGTTAGAGATGCTATGAGAACCGGAACTGTCGTTGTCGTCGCCGGAACAACTAACGGATATGTCGCCGAGGAGCTGCTGGGGACCATTGGCCAAAGAGACGGCTTCTCGAGGAGGAGATTCTTCAGGGGGATCACATTACCCCCGTGGCGAGAGACCACAGAGATAGGCCGTCTACCAGATGAAAGAGATTTTCCAGGCGATGTCGTCATTACCCAAGAGCGCTGGAGAAAGGGCTTGACGTTATTCGATGTGGTCGAAGACCTCTCCGAGGGAGATATCGTACTGAAAGGTGCAAATGCATTGAATCTAGCACGAAGGCAGGCAGCGGTTCTGGTCGGCCACCCGAACGGTGGAACGATTATAGCTGCCCTCCAGGCAGCTGTCGGACGGAGAGTGAGATTGATGCTGCCAGTTGGCCTGGAGAAGCGCGTGGATGCGGATCTCATGGATCTAGCACGAAGATCGAACTCTCCCGGATCCAAGGGCCTCCGATTACTTCCGGTCCCAGGCGAGATCATAACCGAGATAGATGCTATACGCATGCTTACTGGTGCAGATGCAGAGCTGCTTGCAGGTGGAGGTGTATGCGGTGCAGAGGGCTGCATATGGCTTTCCGTTCATGGAGATTGCGAGGAGGCCGCTGAGAGGCTGATAAAATCGATAGCTTCTGAGCCAAATTTCATGGAATCATCTTGGGCGCAGGGATAGCGGAGGGTCGCGCCTCGCTCGAAAACTATCGCCCGGGCATTTTGTATGGAAATGTTTCAGGACTGTTTTCATCCACATGGGTGACCTTCGGTCATGAGCGTTTTCAGTACAATGCCTAAAACATCGATTGTCGGGCTCGATTCGAGCGATGAGTATTATGAGATGCTCTTGGAGAGGGGTCTTCCTATAACGTGTTGTTGCCATGAATAACGGACCTGTCCGGCTAAGCGCTGAGGCCAGAAATCTGGACCTTTACCGCTTCTGAATGCCAGAAACACTCAATCCTTATTCCAACAGGTCCGACTACTTCGACGTCGTCAGCTTCTGAAATGTTGCCTCTGAGAGCTCTGCCAGAAGCCTCGCTGCTGGCTGAGAAGCCTCAAGAGCTGCAGCTCCTCTGTGTCCGCCGCCGCTTCCTCCATGCAGGCTTGCAACGCTCTTCATTATCTCCGAGAGGTCCAAGCCTGCCTGAAGTGCTCTGAAGTTAGCTCTCCCGCTTACCCTAGCGATGTCTGCGTGCCTGCTGGCCGCAAATGCTACATCTGCTCCGATATCGATGAGCGCCATGGCTGAGGAACTCTCGAAGGCATTTATCTCGGTGCATGCTACGATCCAGTCTCCCTGCCATGAGATCTTGGCTCGACTTGCAGCTTTGAGCATCGCCACCCGCTGGGAGAAGTCGACGGGAGACTGAGAGAGTATCTCTATAACCTCGCCGTAAGTCACATCTCCAGCCTCCAAGATCTCGTACACAGACCTGAACGAGTCGTTGGTGGCATGCCTGAACCTCCCAGTGTCTGATACTATGCCCGCGAGGAGCGCAACCGCAACCTCTCTGGGTATGGCGAACCTCTCCTTCTCGGAGCCTTTTATTATGTCCCAAACAATCTGGGATGTCGAGTCGACCTCACGCTGAATATAAAACTCGGCATCGTGTAAAAGCTCCGAATCCAGGTGGTGGTCTATAACTCCGTACCTGTTTAGCTTCACGCATCCTATCTGGCGGCTTACAGCCGTATCAACAACGACCACAAGATCGTAAGAGCCGACATCCGGGTCTGCAATTGTCTTTATCCCCAGCGATTCGGCGAGCTGTTTGGCTGCCCTGCTGAGATCCTCGACAACACCTATATCCCCATCGAAAAGCCAGCTAAGAGCAAAAGCGCTGCCAATCGCATCTGGATCCGCATTCGTATGGCAGAGGTATAGTATCTTGCCATTACACAGATACCGGCCGAGATCGGCTTCAAGTATGCGCATATTCTACAGATCTTCTCCTAGATGTGGATTTCTTGTAACGGAAGGTGTGGAGCTATTGTGCAGCAAATAGAAATCTTTTTCCCAGACATAGTCGAAGGGTTATCCATGCGAGTACTCATAACCGGCGGCGGTGAGGTCGGCTACCGCCTGGCCGAGGTCATGATGGCCGATCATGATGTAACCGTTATCGAGAAGGACATCATGGCATTAAGCCGCTTTGAGGGCATGGATGTCAAGTCCCGTTTGGGGAATGCCGCGAATGCTAAGCTCTTAGAAGATGTCAATGTAAAGGATATGGATGTGGTCCTAGCGGTTACCGGCAACGATGAAATAAATATAATTACCTGTATAATCGCGAGCAGGATGGGTGTCAAGCATACAATCGCACGGGTGAGAAACCCGGATTACATCGACCTTCCGGTAAAGCCTCTGAAGGATATCGGAATAGAGTACATGATCTGCCCGGAGCTTGTGATGGTCGAGGATCTGGCCAGCACGCTCTACTTCCCAGCAGTCCTGATGAAGAGGAGGCTTGCAGGAGGAAGGCTAGAGCTGATAGAGCTCAAGGTAAATGAGAATATGCCCCTCCTTGGGCCGATCAAGGATATCAGCCTTCCTAAGGGCTCGAAGATCGTTGCAGTAAAAAGCAATAGCAGAGTGAGGCTCGCTGAACCAAATCTCTCCATAAAGCCGAATGATCACGTCTCTATGCTGATAGACCCAGCTTCCATCACAGATTTGAGGAAGAGCCTGCATGAGGAGGCAAAGGATGAGAAAGTTGTCATAGTTGGCGGAGGGCTCGTCGGTTTCTATCTTGCTAAAAAGCTGGAGGATATGGGGGTGGATCTCAAGCTGATCGAGATCGACAATCAGAGATGCAAGGAGATCTCAACATATCTATCAGATACCATGATCCTCAACGGCGATGGGACTGACATATCCTTTTTGGCAGAGGAGGATGTGGGGGATGCAGATGTCGTTTTCGCGGTTACAGGTATCGACGAGAAGAATCTGCTGAGCTCGCTTCTCTCCAAACAGCTCGGCGCGAAAAAGATCATCTCGAGGGTGAACAGAGGTTATTACATAAAGCTATTTGAGCGCGTTGGCATCGACCGAGCCGTCAGCCCCGGGCAGGTCACCGTAGACGCCGTGCTGTGGCTGGTGGTAGGGAGCGAGGAGATGGTCACGATAAGCGATGATGGCACTACGCTCATGGAGTTCACAGTTAAAAATGACTCGAAGCTCGTCGGCAGGCATCTCGTTAAAGATATGCCGCCTGGAGCTATCGCCGGAATGGTTCTGAGGAGAGGTTTTCCGATAGTTCCCGAGGAGCACATGCTGCTGGAAGAAGGCGATCGCGTGTTCGTTGTTGCCAACCCATCATCGATATCGAAGGTGAAGAAGCTGTTCATCTAAAGTAGTCTATGCTGGAGATATACTCGAAGTTAGAATGCGGAGTTCCAAGATCTTTTGCATCGCAACCCATATCCTCTAGAGGTCCCCCTGGATAAAGGGCCTCTCCGCACCAACAATAATACCTGTCTCATAATACCTGTCTCATCGATTTTGGTGGGTTCTTCTCGGACACGTTTCGGCGAGAGGACCTGTCCGAATAAGGATTAAGTGTTTTCTGACATGCAGAATCGGTAAAGGTCCGAATTTCTGGTCTCCGCGCTTATCCGGGCACGTCCGGCGAGACACCATAGTCTATATATCTCATGAGATCCATCTTCAATGGCGGTGTCCTATCATCCCGGCCATCCAGCTGGATCATTAAATCGTCCCTGTGATCCCCGAATGGCCAAAGTGATAGTGCCAACGTGCTGGATCAGCAGATTGGTCAGGCATCGGATGCTTGACTATGATACATCAGACACTATGAAATTAGTTCCAAGGTGGTGACCAACCATGGCAGAAGATGATGTGGTATTCGTCGGCAATAAACCAGTGATGAACTATGTACTGGCTGTAGTGACCCAGTTCAACAGCGGTGCAAAGGAAGTCAGGATAATGGCAAGAGGTCGTGCGATCTCCAGAGCTGTTGACGTTGCTGAGGTCTCGCGCAGCAGGTTCCTGGGCGATGTTGTGGTAAAGGACATAAAGATATCGACCGAGACGTTGAACACTGACAGAGGGGAGACTAACGTCTCTGCGATAGAGATCGTCCTTGGAAAGTGATACCTTTCGCGAAATGGAGACTCTTCCGCGCATTGGTGTCATATCCTCGGGGCGCGGAGAGAATCTCAGGTATATAATAAAGGCCACAGAGTCTGGCTACCTGAGGGCAAGGGTAGTCATCGTCCTGACCAACCAGCCGGACGCTGGAGCTCTCAGAATTGCTGCGGAGTTTGGCGTCCCGGCTGAGTTCGTCGACCCGGCAGGCCTCTCGAGAGAGGAGTACGATAGATTGCTTATGGAGAGGCTCGACCGGGCCAGGGTCGACCTGGTGGTTTTGACGGGCTACATGCGCATCCTCTCTCCCGAGTTTGTCAGGCATTACAGGAACAGGATCCTGAACATACATCCGGCTCTTCTCCCATCCTTCAAAGGCGTGGATGCGTTCCAACAGGCTCTTGATTACGGTGTGAAATGGACCGGCACCACGATACATATCGTCGATGAAGAGGTCGATCACGGTCCCATAGTTTACCAGGTGCCCGTTCCGGTAAGAGAGGGCGATACACATGAGAGCCTAAAGGCAAGAATTCAGAGGGCCGAATACAGAGCTTATCCAAAGGCAATAAAGATGTTCCTAGAGGGTGGACCCAAGATAGAGGGGAGAAGGGTCATATTCGAAAGGGCGCTAGAGCGCAGCCGGCGGGAAGGCGAACTCTCAGAACAATCCAAAACTTCCGTCTCTTCATCCGAAGATAAATCAGATACAGGCAGCAGAGATATCCGGAATAATAACTAAGTGGGCAATAAGATACAGAATTTGGTCTTGAATTTCCCATATCCACCAGCCAGAAGTGCAAAGAGAGGTAGATGCTGCAGAGACACTGCTATATTAGCCTGAGCAAAAATATCTCATACTATGACATGGAATACCGGCCGCAAACTCCGGTCTTAAGGCCTGTGAGGAGGCCACCTGGAGGCATTAGATGGATGTAATATGGGCGCCATGGCGCATCGATTATATATTGAGTGAAAAGGGAAGAGGATGCATATTCTGCGAGAAGCCGAAAGAGAAGAACGATCGCGAGAATCTTATACTGTACAGGGGCAAGAGCCATTTTATAATCTTGAATGCATTTCCCTACAACAACGGCCATATGATGGTTGTTCCATACCGGCACACATCGACGCTATCCGGCTGGAGCGGTGAGGAGCTCGCGGAGTTCATGGAGCTTGCAGACCTCGCTATACGTGTATTGCAGAAGAGCATGCGCCCGGATGGCTTCAATCTCGGAATCAATATGGGTGAGGTAGCAGGCGCCGGCATTGCAGAGCATATACACCTTCACATCGTCCCGAGATGGAAAGGCGATACGAACTTCATGCCTGTTCTTGCAGATACAAGGGTCATACCTGAGCACATAAGGGCCACTTACGACAAGCTTCTCTCCAACCTAAATACCGTGATTTCCTCCCGCCTTTAAAAAGGCGGGCTTTCTATGCTGAATATCCAGAGATCCAATAGCAGAGAGCCGATTCATACGAATCAAAATTTTATAAGAATCGATATCTAGCGACTACATCGTCTTGAATTATTCGACAAAACAGCTTCCTCCGCTCCGACTCCGTCGGAACATCCGACAAGCCTCGACTTTGTCGAGTCCCTTCGACCCTAAGCTCCCCCAACCATTAGGCGAAGGAGAGAGAACAAGGAAGCACATAATATCGTTTCTTCTTCATATGGCAAAGTGCCTATTGCTCACTGCTAATAGCTGTGCTTCGGCGTTATATGCCTAAAAAAGGGGGAGCTTAGGTTCGACGAAGTCGAATGAAGTCGCTGGCTTCATCGATCCGGTTATCCGGCATCTCCACAGGCTCCATTCCTCACTCTGAGTGTGTTATGTTCGTTAAGCGTTACGATCTCGCTCGAGCTTTTAATCCGCAGGACACAAGCAGAACTTGCAGGCAGATTCCATGATTTTTGAAGTCGACAGGTAACCGGATGCAGATTTCGCTTCTAGCCTCAAATGCAGTGCTTGCGGCCTTCATCCCGTCCCCTGAGGGAGACGGGTCTTCTGCCTGATCTTCTATAAGAATCGATAGGCATCGACCACAACATCTCGATTATTCAAAAGAGCACTTATGCAGAGGTCCGCTTTGCCGTATCTGTCGAATAAGAGAGGTTTCTAAAAACCCACCTTTTTGATATAAAATATTATTAATACAAGTATGCCGCAACAAGCGAAAATCTTAAAGGGGGTTATAGGAATCCTCAAGAAAGAGGCTGCTAAAGATCAAAAGCATTGAGCTGCGAGTTCTCAATCACAACTTCTTATCCTGGACAGAGTCTCAACGAACTGCAGATATCCGCACACTGGCCTTCCGACAGGGATTATTCTAAGGGAGACCCTATCTCCTTCGATCAAGAGCTCGCCAACAGATGGCGGAGACAGCCTGGGCTTTGTGGGGCTTCCGGGGCATACGAGCACCCTCTCTCCATCTCTCTCGAATATCGGCTTGTGAAAGTGCCCGAAGACGAGCATGTCTACATCCATCTCCCTCGCCATCATTGATACTCCTGGAGAATCAGGAGAATGTGCTGGCTTGTGTATCAAACCTATGCGCATCCCCTCCACCTCGAGTCTAAGACGGTCCGGCAGCGCCTTCGCCACATCCGGCATGTCTGAGTTTCCTGCAACTGCGTAAAGCTCTCCTAGCTCCTCAAGCTCTCTGTAAACATCGAGGCTTACAAGATCGCCAGCATGGCATATCATATCATACCCTGAGAACAAAGTCTTCAGCGTCTCAGGGAGATGCTCGAGATGCGTATCTGAGATGAGAAGAACCCTCATTGAGATCTCTCCAAATAGTATCTGTGATGGGAGAAGGCATGAATCTTGGTGATTTCCGCCCGCGGGGGTATGAAGACCGGAGTCTTCTCCGTCCTATTCGCACCTGCAAGATAAATTTCACATCCGTATGACGTTTTCAGCAGATCTCATACATGAAGCCTGCGCATTCCAGCCTCCACAATTCCCAGAAACTCTGCACCCACTGCTACAACGCTATTTGTGAATATCGAGGTGTTTATCTCGAATATCGGATATCTGTACTTTGTGAACTCGGATACCAGCCAGCTGGTCGTGCTCTTGTTGCCTTTAAATAGCTTCTCGTAATCCCGCTTTACTGGGATGAATACAACGTCTTCGAGCCTGTCCATCTCCCTGACGAGGGATATGAGCTTGGATTCCCTGTTAGCGGTGATCGGCATCACATCAGCTCCGTTTTTGAAGGCATTCCTCGCCCCCTCTAGAGCCTCATAGGTATTTCCGCTGCCCGTTATCGGTATGTAGACATCGCCTATTTGGAAGCTCGGCGTATTGAAATCTCTCTCCCAGTAGCTGATCTTGTTCAGATGTGTAAAGCGCATCTCGAATGCCCTTGCGACAAGCCCGGATCTACCAACGCCGCCAATGACATATCGACCGGATCTCGGAAACAGCCTGTTGAACCAGCGTTCGAGCTGCTCGCGATCCATATCTGCTATCAGCCTCCCGTTCTCCTCGAAGTCCAGTATCGCAGAGCAGTACTCCGGACATCTTTCATCTGTGGAGCCTTCCAACCTAGCCTGTATGTCCTTGAAGAGGGCGTTCAGAAAAGCTAGAACCTCGAGCTCGAACTCGGTGCCAAGCGGCGAAAGGCGTGAGCGACGCTCCTTGTCCGTGCTGTATTTGGTCCGCCCCTCGATCACGAGCACCGTGCCGTTCTCGTAATCCTCAACCAGCTTGTATGCTGTTCCGTTTCTGTTTGCCGTGATCAGCTTGATCTCGCCCCTCTGACCTATTACGTCCTCTATGTATTTGTTGACTGAGGGCGTCTCACCGGAACCTGAGACTGCTATGCCAAGATTTCTCTTTCTGGGATTGAAATGCCTCTGCACAGGATCCTCCAGGGTGCATGGGAAGACGTTATCGAAATGGTTCTGGAGGAGCTGCAGGAAGCTGTATAGAGATAGAGCACTCCGGCCCGCGGCGAGCCCGTAAACGAACTTGTTCCTCTCCGTCTCGCTCAGGAAAGATGCGAGCGACTCGGAGAAGGCCGCGACCTCACCCATATCAAGGCGCAGTAGCTTCTCCACAAATCCACACTGGAGCAATGTGGCCTCACGAAATATCTCGAACAGGCTAGACATGGCAACATCTGCTACGAATATTACGAAGATAAGCTTTTCCTGTAGACCTTTTGAGATGTGGAGGATGGGCCTTTCCATAAGTAGCTCTGGTAACCAAGCGTATCACTTAAAACAGGTAGGGGGAGACAGGAGGCATCAAATGCCGCTTGAAACAGATCGGCGCATGCAGAACGATGCATTGGTCTGTGCGATCTAGGCGAGTTATGCCCCCAGCCTTTCCCTTAGCTTATAACCTCGCCCAGCGCGCCCAAACGCCTCGCCAGCGCTATCTCCTGTGCGATCCTTCTCCCCGTCGAGAGGCCCTTCTCTATGAGGTCCGAATACGGAGAGCCGCTTATGAAGAGGTTCGTTCCCGCGACAATCCTGGCAGATATCTCGAAGACCTTGAAGTCCAGGTCATCCGTGACTATAGTCTCCAGACTGAAGGGGCCGATCATGCCACCGAAGAGCTCTATCGATGTCTCTACAACCCTCTCTCCGAGATCGAAGACCTTCGGCAGGAGCGATTCCCTCAGGACCAAGGGGAGGTTGCCCGTTACGACGAAGCTGGGGTAAATGCCAGCAGCTTCGAGCTCGTTCACCGACCCTATCCTGAAGATCTCGTCTGCATTCGACTCAACGCGCCTGTCTATACCGAGCATGTCTAGCGTGCCCTTTCGCAGGCGATATCCATTCTCTTTTATCGGCGAGTAGAAGAAGTGGATGTAATATCTGGTTCCGAGAATGAACTCCTGTATCGTGTATTTCTGCCCCGTCTGAATCTTGGCCTGGAACTCCTCCTTGTTCTTCGCTATGAAGAATCCCTTCCCGCCCTTAGCGCCATGGTACTTGACTATAACAGGCCGGTCGATATGCTCTGCACGCTCGAATCTCATGGGAACATTCACTCCTGCACGCAGGAGCCAGTCCCGTTCCATCTCTCTGTCGCTCTCCCATGCGAGACATCTGCGATTACCGAAGGTCGGAACAGGCAGCGCCTCGAAGTTCTGGATGCCTAGATACTCTACCATCGAGCCATGAGGTATTATTATGGCGTTCTCCTCGATCAGGCGATCGCTCTCCTCAAGCATGCCTTTGTAGCTATCCAGAGATAGAAACGCATCGGGCTTCGCGAGCGGGAACGCATCGTAGAACTTGGGTGGAGGACCTATGCATATCCCAAGCGTTCTGAAGCCCTCTTGCCTTGCTCCATGAAATATCTGAAGGCTGCTGTGGGAGCAGACTGTAGCTATTGTTATGTTCTTAAGATCGTATCCATCCAATATCTCCAAAATCTCCTCTTTTGGAATCATGACTATGACCTTTATCCCCTCGATTCGATCCTTTGAAACATGTAGGTTGGCGTTCCACTAAATAACCCCTTCGTTTGGAGGCGGGGACCTGTCCGAATAAGGATTAAGTGTTTCTGACATGCAGAAGCGTAACAAGCTGGCCTCAGCGTTTATCCGGACAGGACCGTAGGCGGGCCCGTACTAATAAGCATGAAGTAGCTCACGTAACAAATAGTCTCAGGGCTTATCTAGCAGATACTAAGATCTCAGTCGGGAACGTCCGCTGAGATCTGGATACTGTTTTATACCTTGATTTTAAATGTGTCATAGAAAAATAAGATTTGCCACTGTGTGGTCTTAATGAAGCATATCTACCTCATACTCATCGTGCTTCTTCTGAGCGGGATCGCCTCCGCGCAGCTGGAGCCAGATCGGGAGCGTTTCGATATAGAGATTCACCCTGGAGAGGTTATACACAAGACTCTAACTCTTACGAATATCGGAGAGGAGCCGGTCTCAAAGATAAGAACCACCCCGATAGGAGGAGACGCTAAGGATATGATCATGATAGATATACCTAAGAAGGGGATCGATCCAGGCGACGACATAGACGTAGACATATTCTTCGTCGTCCCTCCGGAGACCAAGCCTGGCAAGTATACAGGGTTCCTGTACATCTTTGACGATACGGCACCACCTGAGCTTCCTATTGTCATAAGCTTCAATCTCGATGTTATTGAGAAGACCAGCTATAATGTCGGGCTCTACATAAACGACGCAAAGGAGGCATCTGGCGAGGTTACTCCCGATGAGCCAGCGAGGTTCGATCTGGAGGTAAGGAACACCGGCAAGTTCAGAGACGTGATAAAAATATACATCCCAGATGTCCCCGAAGGCTGGCACCCGAAGCTCTTTGATGGCAAGGAAGAGATCGATATACCCTATCTGGTATCGCTTCCATCAGGTTCGAGTCGTTTGCTGGAGCTCGAGGTCGATACGGATGAAAACGCGAGGAGCGGATCCATGAGAATCGTAGCGGAATCGCAGGGGAATAGATCGAAGAACGCCAGCGTTAACGTCGAGCTTGACGTTGGAGTTGTTGTCAAGGGTTACGATATACGCATAAATGTTCCCAAGGTTGTGATCGTTAACAGGACTTACGAAGGAAGAGTAACGCTCTACCTGGAAAACAACGTGAAGGTATCGGTAGATATTATATCAGACCCATCTCTTCTCATCGTTCCATCCACGATGGTTCTGGATATCAACGGCAAGTACGGCTCTTCGAACTTCACAGTCTTAGCGACCGAGCCATCTGGGTATGCAATTGTGTTCAAGATGGTCGATTCGAACGGCGTGCCGTTCCCACCGGAGGTCGCATACCTAGAGGCTGTGGAGCCAGCAGGTCTTGTCATACTAACATCAAAAGATCCGAGGTATACAGCTATAACATCGCTTCTCTCGATGAACAACACAACAGTGCCTGTGATTCAGGTTGAGGAGAGAATCAGCAAGGACGTGAAGGAAAAGCTTCTCCCATACAGAGATGTCATCATAGTCGGCGACACATCAGAGGTCGGTAGAAGCATCGAGTCTGAGCTTGCCGGCTACAACACGACAAGGATAGCCGGCTCGGATCTGGCCGAGACCTCATGGCTCTTCGCGGAGAAGCTATGGCAGAACTGCACAGCTGTGGTGGTCTCAGGACCGAGTGATATAGACGTCTTCAAGTCATATCAAATCGCAAAAAGCATCAACATACCTTTGGTTATATGCGGTGACGTGCTTAGTGATGCTGTGAGATCCTCGGTGGAGAAGATGATGGCACGAGGGCTATCGAAGGCGATCATAGGCAGTGGCGTTGGGGATTCTGTGATCGAGTCGCTGAGAGGCATGGGTCTCGACACGGAGGTGTCGTGATGCGCGCATTCCACATTCTCGTTCTTTTTGTTGTTCTAGTATCACAAGCGAGCGCCATGCTCGAAAGAGGTACGAAATCCGATCTCGATGAGATGATACTCGTTGGCGGATACGACTGGCATGCTGTTGTGGCCGCGACACCTCTTTCGACGTGGAGCGAGAATAACAGCACTGTTGTAAAGCCCATGCTCATACTGCCAAGGGAGATAAAAGCAGGGAAGAGGATCGGCTGGGTGGAAGCTTCTGATCTGGATAGGTATGGTGCCGATAGCATCCTTCAGTCGATGAACTCCGCGAATATATCTGCTCTTATAATCCACGGCTCCAGCGAGGACGTCAAGAGTCTAGTTAAGTCGGCTCAGAAGCAGGGCCTCAAGGTTTACATGACCGTCTCTCTCGAGGCGGAAAGAGCGAAGGAGAGCTGGAGCGTCACACCTCTTGTAGAGACAAGCGATTCTACGCTAGCAGGGATGGTGCAAGATGCCTTCAGAGGCCTCGGGCTTTTGAGGAGCGTTCAGGAGGATAACGCCACAGAGATAGAGGGCATATCTCTAGACTCAAGTGGGAGGAAAGGAGAACTGCTCTGCCCCGTGAATCCAAACGTGAGAGAGGATCTGTACGCCAAGGTCGAGGAGATCATCGATGAGTACAAGGTAGATGGAATCGTACTTTACAGGTTTGGATTCCAGGGGGAGGATTACTGCTTCTGCGATGTATGCAAAGAGGAGTTCTATAAAGACACGGGACTGGATCTGACCAAGATAAAGTCAGGCGGCTACAACTATCAGAAGTGGCAATCGTGGAGGGAGCAGAAGGTGCTCGAGATGGCGCGGGAGGTCAGAAATATCACCGCCAATCTCGGGCCTGTGGATTTCGGCGTCGCAATAGATGGGCCATTTGATAAATCGAAGGGCTATAACTTAGGCGAGCTGTCCAACATAACAGATTTCGTGGTAATCTCCTCAGTTCCCGTCCAGGACGTGGAGCTGGCAGCGAGGGTGACAGAGAAGCCGATCTACATTAGGCTCAGCGATGATTATGTAGAGTACATCTTATCCACGCAGAATGTTGAGGGCGCCGTAAATTACATAGAGAAGCTCGTGGGATCCGGCGGTGACGGCATCGTCTTGGAGTACGATGTCGTGTACACACCCCTATGGGCAGAGCTGGAGCCTCCATCAAAGTCGGTGCAGTGGCTTATAAAAGAATTGGGCAAGAGAACTTTAGGCATCGGAGAGGTCTCTTGGAGGTGTGACGACACCATAAGATACAACAGCAGTGAAGAACTCGCGCTGACCTTGAGCAAGCGATGGCTGACATCTCCTGGCGTTGTCTTGGTGGGGGAGAACTACACGGCAGGCGTCCAGGGAGCCATAATGGCATCCTATCTAAACTGGCCGATCCTCTTCTTCAACTCCGGGATATCCAACGCCACGCTAGCAGAGATCGAGCGGCTTGGGTGTCGGGATGCGATCGTCGCAGAAACAGCGCCACCTTCTGTTTTGAGGGGGCTAGAGGAGCTCAATATCACAGTTCACACGGCGAATTTGAATCTGCTACTGAATGAGATGGAGGCCCGCAACGAATCTATAAAGACCATCGTCCTGACGAATACTCACGACATCTCGCTCTTGCCACCGAAGGCGGAGAGCAAGATAAAGCGCACATATGTCAAGGACGTTTTGGTCACGGTCGAGATCACACCAGCGAGCATACCCTCTGAGGAGGCCGGCAAGGTTGTCCGGATGAACATAACCCTCAAGAACACTGGCTCGGAGAGCGTGAACAAGATAAATCTTGTTGACATGTTCGCCAACGGGCGTTATGTGAGGATGCCGATATCCTACAAGGGAAAGCTCGCGGTAATAGATCCCATATCCAAAGAGGCATCCGATCCCGCAGGCGCTTTCTTCAACGGCTCAATACTCACCTGGGATCTGGAGAGGCTCGAGCCTGATGAATCCGTATCCCTCACCCTGGAGGTTGTAGTCTTACATCCGCTGGACGCTGGCTGGGTACAGCCTTTGGATAGGGGCATTGCCCTGCGATTCATGGGTTTGGAAGAGAACGTGACCGTAAAGACGGAGAACGATGGACCCATAACAAAAATAACATATCCAGGGACCATGCCCATCGGAACTGCCATAGTGAGCTGGAATGTGACTGTTCCGCATACATACACAGCTCTCAATCTCTACAGCCCGCACGGGCTCAGGGGCTATGTGCGATTGAGCGGCGATTCTAAGGAGTACAGCGCTGCACTTCCGATGCCTGAGCCGGGTCGCTGGATATTCAACATCGAGGTCGGCGGCGGCACCCAATACACGACCAAAAACATGACGATAGAGGTAAAGTCGACGTTACCGCCGAATAACATAACATCATTCAGCCATACCAAGGTACCCAAGCTATCCTTGGCATCCCTCCAGGTCGCAGCTGCAAAGCGCGCTTTGCTTGTGGATGTCGCCAAGGACCCGCAGTACGTAGAGCCATCTGAGGTAGAGGAGTGGCTCCAGAATATGGTGGAGGAGATGGAGCTGAAGCCTGAGTATCTCATAGTGGTTGGAGATCCTGGCTCTCTCCCATTCCCATCGACAGGCATAAAGCAGGAGTTTGAGGGTGAGCCGTTCTTATACGACATCTACAGGGATTACAGGATACAGATGGATGATGATAACTACACCGAGGTCGCTACAGGTAGGTTCGTAGGTCTGAGCGTTTATGATGTATCGCAGATGATAACCCGGACGCTCAACTACGATAGACTCCAGGGCGCATGGAAGAACACATCGCTTGTCGTGGCCACGCCTGTGGAATGGCCATGGAGCCCTGTACCGCTGAGGATCAAGGAGTACCTGGCTGCAGCCGGTCTGAACTCAAGAGATCTCAGATGGGAGGAGGCCACATTCCAGCGGGTCTCGGCGATCATGAATAACGGAGTCGGCATCGTACACTTCTCTCACCACGGCAGCGAGAGCGTCTGGGGACTATCAAGCTGGTCTATGACAGATGCATTCCTGGATGAGACGCAGGTAAAGCAGTTTGTTCTCGCTCCGCAGCTGACAACTAGCAACTCCTGTTTGAGTTCGCGGCTTAAGGGTTTCTCACTCAATATAAGCGGCACAGAGATGTACATACCCCTGAAGCTTGATGATTCTATAGCATTAGCGTTCGTGAGGGCCGGAGCTGTAAGCTATATCGGATCCACTGCCTTTGTATGGATATACGTCTCAGAGGACTACGATAAGAGATTCTACCAGGCGCTTGTCTTTGAGAACGCGACAGTCGGCAAGGCGCTGAGCCAGGCGGATAACCTGTATCTGATGAAGATGAAGAGCGCGGAGAAGATATCCTTCGAGAAGATAGAGGAGCCTCTTCCGCCATGGGAGTACTCGATGAAGGAGATGATGAACCAGACATCCAGCTGTTTCGTGCTCTTCGGCGATCCCGAGTTCAGGCCGTATCTGCCAATTACACCAGAGCTTCCATACAAGGTGAACGAAACACGGGGCAACAATACTGTGGATGTGTCTGTGGAGCCGGTAGAAGAAGCAGGAACCGACTGGCTCTACTGGCTGAGCGTGGACGCCACAGATGGAATGATACAACTCAACGCACCACCAGCCATCATAATGGAGGTAAAGCTTCCAAAAGACGCGGAGGAGATCGTTGTCAAAGAAGGATCTCGGGTCGTATGGCATGAAGAGGACATCTCAGGAGATAGCAAGAAGGTGATGTGGCCCGTGCTCAATCCCAGAATCGGAGATACTAGAAGCTTCACAGTGGACTACAAGGTGGTACCTGAGATTGTACAGCGCATAAACATCACAGCCGGCTGGAACGCGATCTCCATATACATAAAGCCGAAGGATCCAAGCATAGAGAGGTACTTAAAAGGCAAGCTTTACCGGGGAATATTCACGGTGAGCGATGATTCGTGGAGTTATACGCTGAAGGATTCGAGCACAACCAACATAACCACTTTTGAGCCTGGTGCAGGCTACATAATCGACAGCGCTGGAGACTTCGATATAAAGATAACCGGCAAGCCTGTAGAGCGTCCTTATCGCCTAAAGCTCAGACCCGGCTGGAATCTCATAGGATTGCCGGTTAACGAATCTATGGCTCCGCTGAACATAACGGTGAACACAGAGCATAGGCGATACAGCTTCTCAGAGGCTGTCGAGAAGGGGCTTGTATCCGCGTTCATGTGGAAGTACGAGGATGATGAATGGAAGCCCCTGCAAATGGACGAGCTGATGGAGCCGGGAAGCGCCTATCTCATAGAGGTCACAAAGGAGTGCAGACTGGAGTTCAGATAGACTCCAGCAGGCTCTCCAATTTTTGTAGCAATCTCAAAAACCATCTCTTGATATGCCTCTCATCCCGACAAGCGGTGCTTTCAATTAGACGGTTAAAAGATCCGAATTCCTGTGCTGTGTTGAATAATGTTCAGAAATCCAATAGGAGAGGACCGATTCACACGAATCAAAATTTAATAAGAATCGATAGCTAGCGATCACATTATCTCGAACTATTCAACACAGCAAATTCTTGGCAAAAGCGCGAATCGAACTTGTTGGGCCAGTCTCAGAGAGATCTGATCCATATAAGCGCTGCGAGTATCGTCAGGACTAAAGCCACATAGGCATCCTTCGCTCGATTTCCATCAACATCTTTGTTCTCAAGCTGCTGATCCCTGATTTCATTCACATCTACATTTTGGTTCGCAGCTACACTTAGGGTTTCAGCGCTCTGATTTGATGGCGTCTTACTGGTCTCAAGCTGCAAGACTGGAACCTCTAATGTGAACATGTTATTCTCGGAATCAAAATACCTCAAACAGATCGGCGGAAGCTTAAAGGATTCATTTAGCGATCTCAAAGTCCAAGACACGCTCTTGGATTCTCCTGGCGCCAGGCCGAACCTCAGAGAGCGCTCCCCTTCGAGCAGATCGATATCTTCTGGAATCAGATTGTATCCGTGAATAGCTGCATAACGGTTGCCGCTGTTCTTGATCTCCATGAAGATCTGAATCGAGCGCTCGGTATCTCTAGCTGAAAGTTCTTCTGCATAACGTCTGGCCTCGATAAATGGCCCGAAGACATCGACGACGGGGCTCTCGGATACAACTTCATACTTGACGCCATCTGCAAAGTACGTGCATTTAGCTGCCGGCAGGATCTGCTCCTCCCCCGGGCGCTTTGCCTTTATGACGTAGCTGAAAACCCTGCTCTCTCCCGGCCCTAGCTCAAATCTATCACTGAGTCTATCAGCCTGGAAATTATCCCCGGCGGAGTCCTCAAGGCTTAGATTCAAACGCATATCACATGTGTTTCTGATGGCAGTTGTCACGTAATACTTTCTTCCGAATTTCTGTCTCTCCTCTACATATTTGTGTAGCTGGATCGGACCGGAGATCCTGATCGTCGTGGCCGAGATAGCCTCGTATTTATTCCCGTCTGGATCGAAGTATTCTGCTCTTACCAAGAGTCCGGCATCTTTCGTCTCCGGAATGCATGGGGCTTTAAGCTTGATATCCCTCTTCCAGATTTCAGCCGGCCTTAAGATCGATGTGCAGATACGCATCTCTTTGATTTTGGTGGGATTGTTTGATTCACGCGCGTATGAATCGTCAATATTAAAATCCAAGATATACAGGCAGATATTTTCCGCATTCTCTGCCCCTCTATTCTCTGCCAAAAGATCCATGGTGATCGTTTCCCCGCAGTTATAGATATCTTTGTCCGGTACGAGAATAAGTGATAGATCAGGCCGCGCCTTGAGCTTCAGGTTTATGGTTGCCCAGGAGAGATTGGATGCGAGATCTGCCTTGGCTGCACCTTCCATTTCTATTTTAAGTTTGCAAATCCCGCGATCGTCCTTCAATAAAATAGGCTCTCCTCTCTTTAAAACGAATGATGATGTACTACCTCCCTTCTCCTGAATGCTCAGAAAAACCGCCGTTTCTCCAGCAATCGAGACGTCCTTGAGCTCTACGGAAAAATCGCCCAGCTGAACGCTTTCTCCGGGATGGAGCCTAACCTTCATGCCCTCTCCCCAGTCACAAGATGCTGGTATTAAAAGAACACAAAGGCTAACTCCTAAACAGTAGATAAACCGCAAAAACGATGAGCGCCGCATAAATGTACTTATATGTTGGGTTATCCTGCTTATTTGCGCTATTCTTTACGGTCTGTTTCGAGGGCTCTTTGACCTTTATGGCATCAAACTCTATTCTGCCCTGATATTCTTCAGCAGATGCGTTTGTCGATATGTTCTTTTTCGTTGAGACGCTCACATCATTCTTGCTCTCGGTAATCCTTTCTTCGGCCTTCTCTTGAGGGCTGTTCTCATTCTGCGAGGACTTCTTGGATTTGTCCGCATCTTTTTTGAAGATCACGCCCTTTGGAGTATAGATCATCACAGCATCATCTCTGCTAAGCTCAACACTTCTTCTTTTCTGATACTCTATCTCCGTTTCTGGATCTATCCAACGCACCGAGAGATTGTGTCTGCCGCTCTCGAGTTTAATCTTGCCCACCTCTGTCAGAGAGCTCTTCTTCGCCACGCTGCATCTCTCGAATCTCTCATCGATATAAAGACAGACATCCAGGTCTCTATCGTTCTCGTTTTTGACCAAGATGCTGAGGTAGAACTTCTCAGGGGCGGCGTTCTTCGATGTGTAAAGATGGACCGGGGTATCATCATTCACATAAACCACAACAGACTCCATGTAGTTCTTTTGTGTGTCCTCATCCCACCAGCTTATCCGGAAGCTGTGCTCCCCTTCGTTGAGAGAATACTCGCCGAATTTCGTCTCCTCCTCGGAGGATATCTCCTTCGAGGCCATCAGCGTATCATCTATAAACAAAGATATACGCAGGCGATCGTCATCCCTGTTAAATACATAAACGTGGGCTCTCCCCTCAGTCGAGCTGTTTGATGCTATCTGGCTCGAGGTGGTACTATCTTCATCCAGTGCCGCAGCTGTGCTGTATGCAGTTATGCTGTACATTAGGAGACAAACAACCAAAGCTAATCCCGCATTTCTCTTACACATGGATCTGATACGATGTCTTTTGTTGTTCTTAAAAAGCATTTTCTTGTATTTAGTGTTATCTTTGATATTAATAATAGATCTTAATTCATATCTCAAAAAGATTATATAACAATAGATAGCACATAAATGCGTGAGATCTTGAACGACTGGATTGCCGTGCTCCTGGTGGTCGAGGGAATTCCCCTTCTGGCTTTTATTTATTATCTAGAGCATAAGAGACGGATGTATATTCTCGAGAGGGGCATTTCGAGCGAAGTCTCTGCAGAGGGCGGAGTGGAGAGAAGAGTATGCAATGGACTGTTTCTGGTTCTGATTGGCCTGTTTGTTCTCTCCCTTCCAGCAATCGCGGATCTGTTCGGCATTGGAGTATCTCCAACACTCGAGCTGATTCTATCGGGCTTTGTTATACTTTCTGCAGGACTATCACTGATACTGGGCACATGGATACTCAGGAGGGAGAGAACAGGTTTGGATTTGAAGCAGACCGAAGAGCGATACTAAATTTTTAGCGGGCTGCAAACTCAGGTCTTGAAGGCCGGAGAGGAAGTCACCAGATCGCTAGCCGAACAGGGTAAGTGCTATCCAAATTATTTTATAATATATGTATTGTTATTTTCAAGTTGTTATACATATCTTCCTCCCCCTCGCACATCCACTGTGAGAAATTGTAGCTGTTGACCTTTCGGGCCATTCTCTATCACCCCTCGATAGCTTTAAATGGTGACCCAACGAAATAGATAAAAGATGTACGAAGAGCTTGATGAGGATTTGCCTGAGATCTACCTGGCTATTCTAGAGGACGAACGACGGCGCAAGTACTTGAAGGAGATCAGCGATTGGCTTGTAGAAGAGTATTATAGCCCGGACCAGGCATCTTGATTAGCAGGCCGCGAACTCCTGTCTTCACGGCCGGAATAAGGCCGCAAGCTACATATATTTTGGCAAATGAATTTATTATGATCTACAAGGCTGAATGATCTGGGTAGCCTCGCAAAATAGCCACCTTAGGACGGAGGCAGGGCTAATCCCCACCTTTTTAAAGGCGGGATACACCATATATAAGTACCAGATACATATACCTCAAAGGTTGGCCCTGGTGCGGCATGGCCTGTGGCTGGGATGCCTGCGACTTCAGTCGCGGAAGCCGCCACGACCGGTGCAGATGTAGGAGATGGCGACAACCGGATCTATGAAACCTTCGGCCTTGTCGAAGCGCAGGAAGCTGCGGTCTTCCATATGGAAAAGCACGCCACAGAGAGGTGGCATATGGAACTATTTGGAATATGCGCTGGCTGCGGAAGGGCTGCGAAGCTTTACACATGTCAGCTATGCGGCGGTTTATTTTGTATAAGCTGCTTCTGTCCCGAACTGGGTGTCTGTAGAAGGTGCGCGAAAGGGAGAAGGGTGAATGATCAAACTGGAGAAAACTATTTTTATAGATATTTTTCAGTGTAGAACCTGCCCCTCACACCATCTCCGCTTTTACCATACTCGGAGTGAATTCGCATGGCTGTCGCGAATAAAAAGCATACTTGGATGCGCGCAAACAGGGCCGTTCACAAATGTAGATTCACATGTGGTGAGTGTTGTAGAGATGAATCTACATGTTACAGGCTTTTGTGAATACTATTAAGACTACTAGCACGAAAATAAAGGCCTGATTCCAAAAATAGACGCTTAAAACAGTTTACATTGTGCCACTACAGTGTTTAAGTCTCGTAAAATTTATATACCATTGTGCCTCATGTTTCTGTGTTAAGAAGGGACCAAAATACTGCCTGATGGCGTGATGACATCCCTCGCAGATGTCATCATGTGGTATAAAGGGGTAGCAAGTCTTGGGGAGGTGGCATAGTTATCATAAGATATTAGACTTTCTGGATAGGGAGTCCTGAAGGTCTACTTTGCATGCGAAAGGGAGTAGCAATGAAAATCCGTTTTGAAGGGGAACGGATTTGGGGTAATGGCGACCTCGTGCATTACAATCAACTGTAGCGTTCAGACGGATTAAGGAAGGGGTCCGTTTCTGAAGAGCTCAGTTGCTTGCTTGAAGCAAGTATCTGAAGTACTGATCTGTAGTACGTATACATATTTAATCTGAAATGCAGAAGTGGAGACCGGATCTTGATGAGAGGTCATATCAAGTTGTTCACAATACCCGTCGATCTTGAGAAGGCGGCGAAGTACAATAAAGTTAAGGCAGACTATATTGTGAAAGACCGAAGCATATTTTACAGGGAGACACCTAAAAATTCCAAGCAGCCCGCGCTCCACTACATCGATGGTATATTATGTAGATGACTGAGGTTCGGCTGTGAAAATTGAAGTCAAGATCGACGACGGTGGCCTCACGGCCAGTATGTCTTTTGAGTTCGACAAGAAATGTATGGATGCAGTGGTATTACGTGAGAAGATAGCCGAGCAGGTCGTTGACTTTTTGATCAGATCTGGTGCAATTGTTGAGGACGCACAGCAGGCCGCATCGGATCAGCCGAAGACTCTTATGGACAGCCTTGCAGAGTTTATAAAATACGAGTTTCGTGATCAGTGGTTCACATCCCAAGAGCTCAAAGATAAGTACGAGACAGTTCGTGATGACATCAAGCTGAGCACGGTCTCAACATATCTATCAAGGATGCATCATGACGGAATGCTTGAGAGGCGCGGGAACAAGAACAAGAGAGAGTATCGCCTGGTCCGGGCAAACACTGTGGATAGCATGCCCTGCGATAGAAGAAGCAGGAGCGAGAGCAAGCTTTGATCCCAGCACCATTTCAGCATATCCACTATTCCTTTCGATACCAAAGAATCAGCTTCTAACTCATCTTGCTTAAACGACGGTTGATGTAGAGGTTTTGGCTTTACGGGCTGTTCGCCCTGTAAAGCCACCAGCGTTTTGATATTTATAGTAAAATAATTTAGTTTTACTAATTTCTGGACTCTGAAAGAAGAGGACTCCGCTTTCATTTCCGGCCTGAAGAGGGGAGCTTCTCGCACCGTCCTCTCCGCCCCAGCGAGTTAAAGGGCAGGAGGGGTTCCAGTCTCCTATTGACGGGTAGCGTTTAAATTATTCTTTTTTGATAAATAGTCATTTATAGCTGCGTGGAGCGCATCTGCGGCGAGGTTTGAGCAATGCAGCTTCTGCGGTGGAAGTCCATCAAGAGCGTCCGCGACATCGTCTCGCGTTATCTTCATGGCATCCTCCAAGCTCTTGCCCTTCGCCATCTCTGTGATCATACTGCTGGTAGCGATCGCGGCACCGCATCCGAATGTCCTGAACTTTATATCCTCAATCCGCCCATCCTTGACCTTGATGAATATCTCCATGAGATCCCCGCATACCGGATTTCCCACCTTGCCGTAGCCATCGGCATCCTCTATCGTCCCGACGTTCCGGGGATTCATGAAATGCTCCATAACCTTCTTGCTGTAGCCTATCTGCTGGGTCATGTAAACCTGATTTCATAACAACGAGCACGATGTTATATTTTTCGTCCGCATTCTGGAGCCTGTCAGAATAAGGATTGAGTGTTTCTGACATGCAGGAGCGGTAAAGTTCAAAATTTCCGGCCTCAGCGCTTATCCGGACAGGTCCGCATTCTTATCCGAATAAGCATAGAGTAGCTCCGCTAATCAATGGCAGCATGTTTTGTCTCACATTTCTCTCAATCCTCTAAGCGACAAAGTCGATGTACATTGGATCTAATCCAGTGGCACAGAGGGATCCACCTGATCCATCGTCCTGGCTCTCATCAGAGAGAACTTCGACTAAAGACGAATTGGCCTCAAATGAATTCTAATGGTTTTGCACCTTCTTTGGGCAAATATCAACGAAAAACTTCTTATCCGATAAAATCTCATCTCGTGTGACATAGGCAAGTGACGAATGGACAGGAGGATGCAAGTTGCTGATTAAAGTTCTGTCTTTGAGTTTGCTGTTCGTGCTTATCATAGGGGTAGGAATCGGTGAGGAGAACGAGACCCTCCCTAACGCTGATGTTGTAGAGATCGAAGCTAACTTAACCTCAAATGCGACCTCGAATATGACGGCAATAGAGGCTGCACCGCTGAGCCTCCAGTATATCTGGTCCCTGAGTCTGAGCAGTGGCGAACAGGTGACAATTGCGCTGAACCAGAGCGGCACAGATCTGTTCGGCTCGGCCAAGTATGAGGGTGCAGAGCCATGGAATGGTGTGGTTGTTGGCTCTGTAGATGGCAACAATGTTAAGCTGGTATTGACTGCTCTGAAGGGGAAGAGGCTGGTGCCAATGATCCTCACAGGAAACTATACTGAGGATACGATTACAGGAACATATAGCGTATACAGCCCCACAGGTTTGGTAGATAGCGGCAAGTTCACCGCGATGTGGATAAATCCGGATACCTCCGTGTACACACCAGCCGTCATCTCAGAAGCTCCAGCACAGACCGCAGCTGCTCCTGCAGAGCAGACGAATGTCACGGAGACCACGCAGGAGACTGCAAAGCCAACCCAGCTCAGCACCAAGAGGTTCTTCGATGTGACGGAGAAGAAGGAGGAGATATTCTCATCGCCTGCCAGCATAATACCCCCCGGAATGGGCATGGGGGCCGGCCTCTCTTAGTCGAAAACAAACTTATAGCACGCGTACCTCCAAATCGAGGGATATAAGCATCCCTTCTTGATTTTTATAAAATCTTTCTGCTGAGGATTCCTAAAAACCCACCTTTTTGATATAAAATGTTGTTAATACAAGTATGCTGCAACACGCGAGCACATTAAAAATGAGGTTTACAGGAATTCTCTGCTATAAAACTGGATCTTTCTGCCACAGGTGGTGTGTTGAACAATGTTCAGAAATCCAATAGCAGAGAGCCAATTCATACGAATCAAAATTTTGATGAGAATCTAGCGGCTACATCGCCTCGAATTATTCCACACAGCAGCCAGAGGCAGACAGATATTCTCGAATCTGATATTCAGAAGAGATACAAAGCGATCAAGTTTCAACAAGCCATCTAGCGCACATCTCATACGCTGTATCATTTCGTTCCTTTTTCGGCCAGCTCCTCACAGCTGACGTGTCCGAATAAGGATTAAGTGTTTCTGACATGCTTTATAGCCTCATCGCTTATACGGACAGGCCCCTCACAGCGACCGCAAGGCCTATAACTCGGCCATGAGTCCCTTCAGCCCATGCCGAATCTCAATATCGCAGTACTGGGGAAATCAGAATATTGTAAGGAGTTGGGCAAAAAGGGCACAGCAAGCGATATCACCTTTTATAACCTCAAGCGCGGCGACACAACGGTTACATTCATCGAGCCGACGAGGTATCCAGATAGACTTGCCCCTCTCTTCTATGCGGTATCCATGGCGAGAAAAGCAATAGTAGTCGTGGAGAAGATCGATCAGCTCTTCGGAGAGGCTATACTCGCACTGGACTGTATGAAGGTTCGAGAAGGTTATTTTATACTAAAAAACTATATTACAGAAGATCAGATCGCTCCTCTCGTCAAATCCACAGTTGCAGAGGGTTATGCTGTGCTTGAGGATGATCCAATAGAGATACGCGAGCTTCTTCTCGATGAAGCGAGCTCGTTGGAATCAAAGGAGAGCAACTCAGGCACGATTCCTGTGGATCACTTCTTCAACGTTCGTGGCGTAGGAACTGTGGTTCTCGGAAACGTTGTCGAGGGAACGATAAGAAGACATGACCAGCTGAGGGTCCTGCCAGGAGAGAAGACGGCTCAGATCAGATCTATACAGAAGCATGACGAGGATTTCGAGAGCGCAAGCGCGGGAGAGCGCGCCGGTCTAGCGCTTAAAGGCGTGGAGGTTGATGATTTGGAGAGGGGCATCGTGCTGACCACAAATCCCTCTGTCAAGGTATCCGATAGCCTGAGAGCAAGAGCCGAGCTTGTGAAGTACTGGTCTACGCCCTTGAAAGAAGGAATGGTGTTGCATCTCGGCCACTGGATGCAGTATCTGCCAGCTAGAGTTGAATCGTCCAGCGGAGACCGAAGGAATCCGGATCTGGTCTTGTCTCTGGAGAAACCGCTCGTCCATCTACCCGGAGATAAGGCGCTGATGACATACCCCGAGGGAGGAAAGCTGAGAATACTGGGAATCTTGGGGCTACCATGATGCAGCTTACTATCAGTGTGCTGTGTTGAATAATGTTCAGAAATTCAATAGCAGAGGACCAATCCATACGAATAAAGATCTTGATAAGAGTCGATATCTAGCGACCATATCGCCCAGAATTATTCAACGCAGCTATCAGTGCGCTTCATTCATATCCTGAGCGAATCGGTTTGCAGACTCCAGGGCATTTATATAAAATTTATTCGTGTACTCCTTCACCATTCTTCGCGAGGAGAACCTCGGCGCTGTGCTCTTTATGGCCTCCTTCATCACTCTGACCCATCTGTGCGGCACTCCATCGTTGTTCTCAATTCTATAGTATAGCGGGACTATCTCACTCTCGAGAAGATCGTAGAGGCGGGATGCATCTCTCACATCAGCATCTACGCCCTCGGCACCCTCGAAGGCCCATCCGTTTCTGCCGTTGTAACCCTCCAGCCACCAGCCGTCGAGGACGCTGAGCTGTGGAACCCCATTGATCATAGCCTTCATGCCGCTGGTGCCACATGCCTCCAGTGGCGGTTGCGGTGTGTTCAGCCAGAGATCAACCCCATGGACCATGTACTGGGCGAGCTGCTCATCGTAGTCCTCTACGAACGCGATCCTTCCTCCAAAGCTGGGATCTTTTGCCACATTGAACACATTCTGTATTATCTGCTTGGCCGCATCATCAGCTGGATGTGCCTTTCCTGCGAAGATTATCTGAACGGGCATGTCTTCATTGTTCAGAATCCTCTTCAGGCGCTCCAGGTCCTGGAGTATCAGAGTGGCCCTTTTGTAAGTGGCGAACCTTCTGGCGAAACCTATTGTGAACACATAGGGATCGAAGAGAACGCCTGATGCTACAATGATCTTGGGATCTGCATTATCCAGCGACCAGCGGAGGCGTGCGCGCTCCCGTATTGTCGTGATCAGCCTCATCTTTGCCATGCGATGAACGGCCCAGAGCTCTCTATCGGGTATATCATCCACCAGCTCCCAGATGGATGGGTCGTCGTGCTCCTCCATCCACCCCAAGCCGAGATATCTGTTGAAGAGATCCTCCATCCCCTGATCGAGCCAGGTGAGCACATGCACTCCATTCGTGATGTAATCTATAACTTTGCCGTTCGACTTGAGCTCTGAGAGGAGATGCTTCCACATAGATTCCGTGACCTCGAGATGTCTCCGGCTCACGCAGTTCCTGTAAAGAGACATTCTCATTGCGAATGCGGTCATGTTGAATCCAGCTTTGGGGTTTGCGGGGTCGATCCCCAATCTGAAGAATTGTTCTCTATTTAGACCGAGCGATGGAAGGTATGCATTGAAGTATTTCTCCATTAGATAGAACGGAAATATATCGTGACCTGCAGGGACCGGAGTGTGCGTGGTGAATATCGTTGTGCTCCTCACGTAATCGATCGCATCCTGGTAGCTCAGTCCCGTCTCTATAAGAGATCTGATCCTCTCGAGGACTGCGAATGCCGGGTGTCCCTCATTGAGGTGCAGGACGAGGTTCTTTATGCCCAAGCTCTCGAGGACGCTCATGCCGCCGATCCCGAGGACGATCTCTTGGCGGAGCCGCTGCTCAGGGTCTCCTATGTAAAGGCGAGATGATATCCCTCTGTTCCAGGGGTCGTTCGCCTCGACATCCGTGTCCAAGAGATACAGGGATATCCTGCCGATCCTGAGCTTCCAGACCCCGAGGTATATCGGCGGCTCTATAACAGGAACCTTCACAAGCAACGGGTTCCCCTTATCGTCCAGGACTTGCGCTATCGGGGCATGCTTCTTATCAAGAATCTCGCTCTCGCTAGACTGCCAGCCATCGGGGGAGAGCCGCTGTCTCAGGTAGCCGCCGGGGTACATGAACCCAACGCCTATGACAGGCAGCCTGAGATCGCTGCATTCCTTGAGGTAGTCTCCAGCAAGGAAGCCGAGACCACCGGCGTAAAACGGCATCGAGTGATGGAGGCCGTACTCAGCTGAGAAGTATGCTATGGGCACGCCCATCGGGTTCTGGATCTGAGACGGGAACCAGCCGCCCTTCGCCCTCATCTCAGACCTGAATCTTGCCATAACGGCATCGTAATGTCTCAGAAAGTGTGGATCATCCGCAGCTCTCTCGAGGGTGGATCTGTCGATCTCGTGGAGAAGCTTTACGGGGTTGTGAACGCTGAGCTGCCACGCAGCGGGATTGAGCATGTTGAAGAGATCTCTGGCAGGATGATGCCAGGACCACCACAGGTTGCATGCAAGCTCTCCCAGCCCGTTTATCCTGGCCGGCATCCCTTGAAACCTATCCATCGGCTTTTGCCCTCCATGGGCGGAGTCCGCATTGATGTTAATTAACCTTGCCGTAGATATGCCATATTGTGCGAATATGAATTGTATTCCGCGTGACGACAAACATGACCAGGAAGTCAAAAATTTTTTATTTCATTCTACAGAATATTGAGCATGCCTCGGCGAAAAGGATCGGCGATGAAGAACACAGGCACACTTATAGGTTACGAGGCCGAGCTGTGGCGAATGGCCAATGAGCTGCGTGGCTCGATGGACGCAGCCGAATACAAGCATGTTGTCTTGGGCCTGATATTCCTCAAATACATCTCGGATGCATTTGAAGAGATGCATGCGAAGCTGGAAGCAAAGCGCGATCTGGGATGCGATCCGGAGGATCCGGATGAATACAGGGCTGAGAATGTCTTCTGGGTGCCGCCAGAGTCACGCTGGTCACGTCTGAAGGAGAACGCCATGCAACCCAGTATTGGCGAGATCGTGGATGAGGCAATGGTCGCAATAGAGCGCGATAACCCATCTCTAAAAGGTGTTCTCCCCAAAGATTATGCCAAACCCTCGCTAGACAAACGCAGGCTTGGTCAGCTGATAAACATCATAACCAACATACGGGTTGGAGATGAGGGCGCACGGTCGACAGATGTTCTCGGGCGTGTCTACGAATATTTCCTCGGCCAGTTTGCGATAGCTGAGGGGAAAAAGGGTGGGGAGTTCTACACGCCAACCTGTGTAGTCAGGCTTCTTGTTGAGATGCTGGAGCCGTTCAAAGGTCGTGTTTACGATCCGTGCTGCGGCTCAGGCGGCATGTTTGTTCAATCTGTAAAGTTCATCGAAGCTCACGCAACCGGAAACGGAAACGGTGGAAAGGCACGAAGCCAGATCAGCATATACGGTCAGGAGTTGAACTACACAACATGGCGTCTCGCTAAGATGAATCTGGCGATTCGAGGAATAGACGGCAGGATCGAGCAGGGAGACACGTTTCATAACGATCGCTTCCCCGATCTGAAGGCGGATTTCATACTGTCGAATCCACCATTCAACATGAAGGAGTGGGGCGGCGAGCATCTGCGCCAGGACAAACGCTGGGGGTTCGGCGTCCCTCCGGTGCGGAACGCCAACTTCGCCTGGGTTCAGCATATAATTCATCATCTGGCGCCGAACGGTGTTGCCGGATTCGTTCTAGCTAATGGCTCGATGTCATCCAGCCAGTCGGGCGAGGGAGAGATTCGCCGTGCCATCATCGAGGCCGATCTGGTGGACTGCATGGTGGCGCTGCCGGGCCAGTTGTTCTACTCCACGCAGATTTCCGCCTGCCTATGGTTCCTGGCACGGAACAAGAGGAACGGCAAATTCAGGGATAGGAGCAGCCAGGTGCTCTTCATAGATGCTCGCAGAATGGGGGAGATGGTTGATAGGGTTCACCGGCAGCTGACCGATGAGGAGATCCAGAGGATAGCACGCACCTATCACGCCTGGCGTGGTGAGCCAGAGGCCGGCGAGTATGAGGATGTGCCCGGGTTCTGCAAGTCGGCGACGATCGAGGAGATCCGGAAGCACGGATATGTGTTAACGCCGGGCCGGTATGTCGGCGCTGAGGTTCGAGACGAGGACGAGGAGCCCTTCGAGGAGAAGATGAGACGGCTCACCGCCACCTTGCGCGAGCAGATGGCAGAGGCGCGCCGTCTGGACGAGGCGATCTGGAAGAACCTGAGGGAGCTGGGATATGACGGGTGAGTGGCGCACAGTAAGATTAGGTGACGTGGTGGAAATCAATCCAGATAGTATCCAGATAGTATCAATTCCAACTGGCCATATTCTTACATAAGGTACATTGATATTTCGTCTGTGGGCGAAGGCATGATGCTTGAGCTCCCAAAAACAATGAGCTTTGCCGAGGCCCCAAGCCGTGCAAAGCGCCTCATTCAAGAAGGGGACACTGTCATTTCAACCGTGCGTCCTGGTCGCCGCTCAATGTTCTACGTGAAGCAGTCTGATCCAGATTGGGTTGTCTCTACTGGCTTTGCTGTCCTGCGACCTTACAGAGAAAACATCGAACCGCGTTATCTGTATGCTTGCGTATTCGACAGAAGATTCACTGAGTTTCTCGTCAAAAGGGAAAAGGGAGCTGCCTATCCAGCCGTGTTGCCGGAAGACATCGCAGATGCTGTTATCAATCTCCCTCCCCGAACAGCGCGCTATCGCCCACATCCTCGGCACGCTGGACGACAAGATCGAGCTGCTGTGTTGAATAATGTTATATCCCATCACCACGATTGTTGATTGGAGACAGTAGCGATGAATGGGAATGAAGCATCAAAAGGTCGCAACTGGCGGGAATATAACGAGTCTCTGGTTAAACGCGGCGAGATGTATTTGACCTTCGACTTTCTGGAGAGCTGGGAAAGAGATCTTGAGGAGCTTAATCGCGGCAAGCTTGGGAGGAAGTATG
>FWPV01000340.1_pt1 | contig 153266 bp, 145 predicted proteins | sample 2228371 | NCBI WGS metagenome assembly FWPV01 (sample SAMEA103939776, study PRJEB20133) | metagenome
GATCGCCTTGGTCGCGGGCAGAAAGCGGGTGCCGAGACCGGCGACGGGAAAAACGGCTTTGCGGATCGGTTTCATGGGCAGCGGCTTAGCCTCGAAAATTGAACCAGTCATGAAGGGTTCGAGCAAATGGGTGGCTGACGGTTTATTCGGTATCGCTCCGTCGGGGGGGGGGCGTCGCGGGGGGCGAGGGCGGTCGCGGCGGTACAGCCTGTTAACCCGATCAGCACATATGCGCACTATCCCGCGCCTTGCGGGCCTGCTAATGTCGGCCAGTCGCAAGGACATCGGCAAGCCGGACGGCGGTACTGCCACGGGAGGGCATAAGGTGGAAACTTTCTGGGACTGGATCACCGTCTTCGCATTCGCCGGGCTGGCGACGCTGCTGCTTCAGCGCTCGGCTGAAGAAGAGCCGCGGGACCAGCTATGGCAATATGCGCCCCCAGCGGTCGGCTGCGCGGTCGTGAACTATATCGGCAATGAAGGCTATCATTTCCCGGCTGCGGTCCTGTTTGGTGCCGTCATCGTCTATATTTTCAAGGTGCTGAAGGTTCCCGTCCCTTTCCTCAAATAAGGCCCGGTCGGCGCTTTATTCGCCGGGCAGGTCAAGGCGGCCATCGACAACTTAACATCGGCGAAACAATCCGGTAAAGGTCACACCCGGTCTCTTCGGGGGACGCGCGAAGACAACGGCCGCGCGATACAAGGCGACAACGGGCTATGGCAAAAGGATCCGGCCTCGGCGAACGAGGATGCAGCGTCGCGGCGGAGTGCGCCGACCGGCCGTCGCGTCGCCGGTACGGCGCCAGTCTGGGCCTTGCGGGTTTACGCCGATGATCGAGATTGCCGAACCCGGGAAAGGCCGCGGGCGCGGCCGCGCGGCGGCGCCTGAAACCTCGCAATGGTCGTTTGTACCCGCGCCGATCGGGGCGGGCGGCGGCTTTGTAACCGGCGTCGATATCGCGAGCGACGGCTCGCGCATGGTCTGCAACACCGACGTGTTCAACGGCTATATCCGCGAAGCCGGCGATGCCGCCTGGCGCCACCTCCTGCGCCAGGACAACCTGCCCGCGGCCGATTATGATCCAAGGCCCGACCATGGCAATGTGCTCCGCGCGAAGTCGGCGGCAGGCGCCAACAATGGCAGCTACTGCACGCGCATCGCCCCCTCCGATCCGCGCACCATCTACACCGCGTGGAACGGGCTTCTCTACCGGTCGGACGATGCCGGGGCGAGCTTCCGGCGGACGGGGCTGCCGCCCAAGGCGTTCCTTGCCGATACCGGGCCGTCGCGCCGCTTCAACCGGTCGATCGACATCCACCCGCGCGACCCGGCCCGGTTGCTCGTCGGCACCAACGGCGATGGCTGCTACGCATCGGGCGACGGGTTCCGGACCTTCCAGCGCCTCGAGCTGCCCGACACCGCGAATGATTTCAGCGGGACGCCGGGCCGCTATCTCGTTGCGTGGGGCAAGGATGGCAGCGCCTGGGTTCATGTCTTCGGGGTCGGTCTCTACCATTCGGCTGCCGGTATCGGGGGGCAGTTCCTGTTCGCCGGCGGTCCGGCCACCGCATCCTGTCTCGTCGTCGCCGCCGACGGGGCGGTCTATGTCTGCCAGTTCAGGACCAGCGCGACCCAGATCCCCGATGCCCTGCATGTCCTGCGCGACGGGACCTGGCGCCGGGCGCCGGGAACGCTCAATGCCGACCAGGTCGCGGTCAGCCCGTTCGATCCGCTGCATCTTGTGTGGGTCAACGAAAATGGCGGCGAGTGGTGGCAGAGCCGCGACGGCGGCGCGAGCTCGACCGATTTCGGTAACGAGCAGCGCGGGCAGGGGGAAAGCGACTGGCTGTCCAACAGCGACAAGGCGCTCTTTCCGGCGCAGCTCCTGTTCGACCCGGTGCGCCAGGGGCGCCTCTGGATCGCCGAAGGCGTCGGGATCAACTATTGCGATCTGCCGGCCACCCCGGGCCGTCCGGTGATCGTCCAGGACTTCAATGCCGGGATTTCGGAATTTGTCGCGACCTGCGGGCTCTCGGCCGCGGCGCAGGCCACCACCTTGCTCGGCGTCATGGACAAGGGGGTATGGCAGGTCACCGACACCGCAAACAACGGCTGGACCTACAGTCCTCCCCTGGGCCGGACGGTCAACACGAGCGCGATCGCCCATCTGCGCAGCATCGACAATGCGCTCGACGATCCCGACTTTGTCGTCGGTCTGTTCCAGCAGGACGGGGGCAATGGCTGGTCGGAAGACTGGGGCCGCTCCTTCACCGCTTTTCCTCCGCCGGCGGGCCGTCCCGGCTGGGCGCCGGGCGGCGATTGCGCCGTCTCGACGCGCGACAATATCTTGATCGCGGAAGGCAATCGCGGCGGCGCCTGGTGGACGAAAAACGGCGGCCGCAGGAGCGAGGACTGGCATCCGGTCGCCTTCGGCGGCTATTCGCCGGTTACCGAATGGCTCAATGCCTATTATGTCCACCGCGACTGCATCACCGCCGACAAGACGCGCCCCGGCGTGTTTGCCGCGCTCGTGAACAACATCTACAAGCTTGCCGACAACAGCGATGCCATCGGCCGCGATATTGCCGGACTGTGGCTCAATCGCAATGGCGGCGAAGGCGACTGGGAGCAGCGCATCAAGGGGACGATCGCGGCGCTGGGATCGCAGCAGCATTCGCGAAGCCAGTTCTGGCAGGCGCGGCTCGCCTATGTGCCGGGGCATAGCGGCGAACTTCTCTACGCCAATTGTGAGGGCAGCAACCGGTACGACCAGCTCCTGTGGCTCCAGGACGACGGCGCCAGGGTGCGCGGGCTGCCGGCCTATCGCCTGAGCGCCTTCGACTTCGGCATGCCGGCCCCCGGGTCGACGCGCCCGGCTGTCTATTTTTACGGGCTGTCGGGCGGCATCCAGGGCCTGTTCGTCAGTTTCGACTGGTTCGCAACCAAGCCTCTCCTGATCAGCCGGTTCCCGAACAACAGCATCGACAATGTTGCAATCGGCCTCGGGCTGGTCGCCGACATGCACCGCTTCGGCCGCTGCTACCTCGGCTTTGGCGGCAATGGCTGGGTGCGCGCCGACCTGCAAGGCGGCGCTGCTGCGGCGCTGGCAACCCAATCTCCACATTTTGCGGCTATGCCGGCAGCCGAACAGGCAAGGGCATGACAAAATTGGACGCGAAGCTTTCTCCGGACAAATATGTGCAGCGCGGCATTGACGATGCCGCGGGCTCCGGCGGCTATTTTCTCGCCACCGCCCGCGACAAGCGCACCTTCCTCTACCTCTTGTCCCTCCTGCTCGACATCCTGTCGCTCGTCGCGGGATATCTGGTCGCGTTGCAGTGGCGCGACGAACAATGGCTCGCAGCGGGCGGCCAGTCGATCATCTACATCGCGCTGCCGATCTTCATCATGTTCGAAATTGCCCGCGAGGCGCAGGATAGCGAGACCCTCGCGAACCGGCTCACCGCAATCCAGCGCTCGCTTGGTGCGCTCGGAGCGACCGCGATCGTCGTCATCGGCATGGGCTTTCTGTTCAAGTCCGAAGACATCTCGCGGCTTGGCCTCGCGGTGACGTTCGGGGCAGCGGCCATATTCATCATTGCCTCGAAATTCCTGATCGACGCCCTGGCCAAAAAAATGATCGGCGGCGCGGTCGTATCGACAATCCTCATTCTGGACGGACTGTCCGCAAACCCCGAACCGCACGCCGATGTCGTCGACGTGACGCGCGACGACCTCTGGCCCGACCTCGATCGTCCCGACAAGATCGACCGGCTCTCGCGGCTCATCTCGCCCTATGACCGCGTCATTGTCGCATGCCAGTTCGACCATCGTCCGGCCTGGGCGACCTTCCTCAGGGGACATGATGTCGGCGGCGAGATCCTCTTCGACCGCGACCATCTCCACGGCGCGGTGGCGATCGGTCAATATGACGACCGCGACACGATCATTCTCTCGCGCGGCCCGCTCAATCTGATGAACCGCATCCAGAAGCGGGCGCTCGATCTGGTGGTGGCGAGCCTGGCATCGATCCTCCTCCTCCCACTGCTGTTGCTGGTGGCGCTTGCGATCCGCCTTGAATCGCCGGGACCGGTGCTGTTCCGGCAACTGCGCGTCGGTCAGGGCAACCGGCAATTTCGCATCTTCAAATTCCGTTCGATGCACGTCGAGCGCAGCGACGCCGACGGTCACCGGTCAGCATCGCGCAGCGACGACCGGATCACGCGCGTCGGCCGCATCATCCGCCGCACCAGCATCGACGAATTGCCGCAGCTGCTCAACGTCCTGCGCGGCGAAATGAGCATGGTCGGCCCGCGGCCCCACGCCTTGGGCTCGACGGCGGGAGACGAGTTGTTCTGGCACGCCTCGCAGCAATATTGGCTGCGGCACGCCCTCAAACCCGGTATCACCGGCCTCGCCCAGATCCGCGGCTTCCGGGGCGCCACCGAACAGGTCGAAGATCTGGCGCGCCGCGTCCGCTGCGACCTTGAATATCTGCAGAACTGGTCGCTGTGGGGCGATATCGCGATCATGCTCAAGACGATCCGCGTCGTCATCCACAAAAATGCCTATTAATTTATCCCGGCAAGCCCCGTGACAGGCAACGGCCGCGGCCGTGCCGCTTCGGAACAGCCCATGCCGCGCGGCGCCGCACTGCCGGTTGGCAGCGCCGGACGATTCTTCTAGGCGTCGTCCATGCGCATTGTCGGCATCTTGCTCGTCCTGCTGTCGATTCCGGCGTTCATCGCCTGGCTGCGCCAATTTCCGCGCCAGCGCAAATGGGCCTATCTCGCCATCGGGCTGCTTCCGTTCATCATCGGCGCCTTCAACCTCGATGCTGCGCTGCTCAATTGGGACGGCTGGCCGGGCTATGTCAAAGGCATGGTGGTCTCGCTCCTCGACACGCTCGCCTTCGCCATCCTGATCACCAGCAGACGCCCGTTCACCGGGCTGCCGCTGCTGGGCGTCTTCATCTTCTATATTTTTGCAGCCTGTGTGTCGGTCGCCGCCTCGACCCTGCCGATGAGCTCGGCCTTTTATGCCTTCCAGCTGTTCCGCGTCCTCCTTGTCTTCGCCGCTGTCGCAAGCTTTGCCGGCCAGCCGGGCGCGGTGCGCTGGCTGTGCATCGGCCTCGCGCTCGGCGCGATCTTCCAGGGCGTGATGACCATCGAGCAGAAATTTTCCGGCGCGGTCCAGGCCAGCGGCACGATGGGGCACCAGAATCTGCTCGGCCTGATGCTGCATTTTGTCACCTTGCCGCTGCTCGCGCTGCTGCTCGCCGGCGAGCGCAACAAGCTGATCATGCTGGGCGTGCTCGCCGCGCTGATCGCGGTTGCGCTCGGGGTGTCGCGCGGGGCGATCGGCTTTGTCTCGCTCGGGATCGTGCTGCTGTTCCTGCTCTCGATGCTGCGGCGGCCTACTGCGCACAAATGGAAGATCGTCGGGCTTGCCGTGCTGGCCATGGCCGTCGTCGTCCCGGTGACCGTCTCCAGTATCCAGGAACGCTTCGTCAGTCGTTCGGTATATGAGGGGCCGGATGGCGAACGGCTTGCGTTCGAACGGGCCGCAAAGATGATGTGGGACGACCACCCGCTCGGGGTCGGCGCCAATCAATATGTCGTGACCGCCAATGCCCAGGGCTATTCGGCACGCGCCGGGGTGATCTGGAACTATGCGAGCCGGTCGACCAATGTGCACCATCTTTACCTGCTGACCGGCGCCGAGATGGGTTGGCTGGGCCTCGTCGCACTGCTCGCGTTTCTGGCCTGGCCGGTGATGCGAGGCCTGCATTTCGCCTTCCGATATCGCCGCGACCCCCGCGGCGACATCGTGCTCGGTGCGAGCGTTGCGATATTCGTGACCGCCTTGCACGGCCTGATCGAATGGGTGCTCGTTACCGGCCACGCGCAATATGTGCTCGCGATCTCGATGGGCATCATCGCCGGCAGTATCCGTCAGCATCGCCGCGACCTGGCGGCGCGGCGACAGGCAAAAGCGGCGCACCGAACGGCGGCGCCCGCGGTGAAGCGCAGTTTCGCCAGATGATCGATGCGAGCCTGCGGCACGCCGCGCAGCGAATATTCGGATCTGGCGGCGCCTTCGCGCTGCATGCCCACGCGCGCGCGAGGCTGCCAGGTGGCTGAGCCCGACACATCTGCCGCACCGGCCGCCGGCCGCTGGTTCGCCGCGGCGCGCGGCATTGCGGGAGCGCGGCAGGGGCTTTTCGGTGCCGCCGGCTGGATCACGCTGACCTATATCGCGCAGCAGTTCCTCCGCCTCTTCTCCAACATCGTCCTCGCCTGGCTGCTCGCTCCGGCCCTGCTGGGCACGATGCTTCTGATCAACACGCTGCGCACCGGCGGCGAGCTGCTGACCGACGTCGGGGTCGGCCAAAGCATCGTCAACAACCGGCGGGGCAACGAGCCGGCCTTCTACAACACCGCCTGGACCATCCAGATCGTGCGCGGGCTGATCCTGTTCGTCCTCGCGATGCTCCTCACCGTTCCGATCGCGCGCGGCTACGATAATCCCGAACTGCTGATCCTTCTCCCGGCGGTGGCGCCCGTCTTCATCCTCACCGGGCTCACATCGCCGTCGCGTTTCCTGCTGCAAAAGCGGCTCGAAGTCCGCAAGCTCGCGCTGTTCGATCTGGGCTCGGCGGTGTTCGGAGCGCTCGTCCAGATCGCGCTCGCCTATTATATGCCGACGATATGGGCGCTCATCTGGGGGTTGCTGATCGGTACCGCGGTCCCCGCTGCGGCGAGCTTCTTCCTGATCGACTGGCGCTCGCACCGTTTGCGCTGGGAAGGGGAGGCCGTCCGCGCCATTCTCCACTTCGGCAAATGGATATTTCTGTCCTCGCTCATCTACTTCCTCGCGATGAACTTCGATCGCCTCTATTTTGCAAGCGCGGTCTCGCTGACCCTGCTTGGAATCTACGGCATTGCGCGCACATTCGCCGACACCGTCACCCAATTTTTCCAGCGCGTCGGCAGTTTGCTGATATTTCCCAAGGTCTCGGCCACCGCCCAGCGCGGCTATGATCTCCAGCGCGCGATCCGTCCGGTGCGGCTGGCCACCTTGCTGCTCGCGGCGGTCGGTCTCGCCTTCGGGATCGCGATCGCCGACATCTTCGTCTATTTTGTCTACGACCCGCGCTATCACGCCGCCGGGCTGATCCTCGCCATCCTGCTTTTCGGCAGCTGGTTCGGCATTCTCGCTGCCATCGCCGACGCCATGATGATGGGGGTGGGAAAACCCGCCGGCGTCGCCTTCAGCAACGCCGGCAAGCTTGCCGTCATTGTCGTCGCGCTGACCTGGGTTCTGCCGCGCTACGGAATGAATGCCGCGCTCTTCGCTTTTGTCTTCGCCGACGCGGCCCGATATGCGATGCTTGCCTGGCAGAAGCGCAGCGTCGGGCTGAGTTTCCTTCGCCAAGATGCCGCGTTGACAATATTGTTCGTCCTGTTGATCATTTTGTTTCGCGAAGCCACGATGCTGGCGGGATGGACCACGGGGGTCGAGGGATGGCTCGAACAGGCGCGCCGGCCATATGAATAGCAACCCCAAAATGGGTGTCGTCGCGATCGGTCGCAACGAGGGCGAGCGCCTGAAGCAGTGCCTGCGCTCGATCCCCGACAACATTCCCGTGGTCTATGTCGACAGCGCGTCGAGCGACGGCAGCGCCGCCTTCGCGCGCAGCAGGAACGCAATCGTCGTCGAACTCGATCTTGCGACCCCCTTTACCGCCGCGCGGGCGCGCAATGCCGGCCGCGATGCCCTTCTCGGCCAGTGGCCGTCCCTCAAATATATCCAGTTCGTCGACGGTGACTGCGAGTTCGAACCGGAGTGGCTTTCGCAAGCCTTGCAGTTTCTCGACAATGAGCCGTCGGTCGCGGTGGTGTGCGGGCGCCGCCGCGAGCGCTATCCCGAACGCAGCTTTTACAACCGGATGTGCGATAGCGAATGGAATACGCCGATCGGCGAGGCCGATGCGTGCGGCGGTGATGCCATGTTCCGCGTATCGGCGCTCGCCCAGCTGCGCGGCTATGATCCGAGGATGATCGCGGGAGAGGAGCCCGAGCTTTGCCACCGCCTCCGCGGTCTTGGCTGGCGGGTCTGGCGCATCGATTGTCCGATGACCATCCACGACGCCGACATGCACCGGCCGCGGCAATGGTGGCGACGCACCATACGCAGCGGCTTTGGCTATGCGCAGGTGTGGAACAAGACCCGGACGGGGCTTGGCGAACCGCTCTACGCGCGCCAGCTGGTCAGCGCGCTGTTCTGGACGTTCGGAATTGCAGCGATCGGACTGGCTGCAGCGCTGGTGCTTGGCCCGCCCGGACTGCTTGCGGCCCCCTTGCTGTGGGTTATTCAACTGGCGCGCCTCGCGCGGCGCGGCGGGCTCATGTGGGCTGGCCATCTGCTGGTCGGCAAGGTCGCCGAGACAATCGGCATCCTTCGCTTCCTGGTGAGCAGCCTGCGCGGGCAAAGCCAGGGGGCGATTTTTTACAAATGATCCGGATCGCTTATCTGGTGAGCGATTATGGCGCGCCGTCGCATACCTTTGTCCGCCGCGAAGTCGCCGCGCTGCGAGCGCAGGGGATCGAGATTATTCCCTTCAGCGTCCAGCGCGGCGAGGCGGGCACCGCCGAAGCCGAGGCGCTGCTCGGGCGCTCGCCCTTTGCCTATCTCGGAGCGCTGGGCCGCGCGCTGCTGACCCGGCCGGTGCGGACGGCCGCCGTCTGGCGGCTGGCCCTGCGCCACCGGGCGCCCGGCTGGAAAGCCTTGCTGTGGACCCAGTTTCATTTCACCGAAGCCGTGCTCCTTGCCGCGATGCTGGAAGCGGCAGCCGTAAAGCGGCTGCACGTTCATTTCGCGAACAGCGGCGCGACCGTCGGAATGCTCGCCGCCGAGCTCGCGCGCCTTCCCTGGAGTCTGACGCTTCATGGCATCTCCGAGACCGATTACCCGGCCGGGCTGCTGCTCGCAGCGAAGATCGAGCGGGCTTCGTTCGTCGCATGCGCCAGCTATTTCATGCGCGCCCAGGCCATGCGGTTGGTGGACGCGGGGCACTGGGCGAAGATGGACATTGTTCGCTGCGGGATCGAACTTGCGGCCCTGCCGACGCTCCCGCCGCCCGCCGCCGGGCAGGCGGCCCGGATCGTCTGTGTCGGGCGGCTTTCCCCTGAAAAAGGCTATGACGGCCTTCTGGGCGCCTTGGCTGCGCTTGCCGCGAGCGGCGCCGCGTTTGAAATCGACATCGTCGGTGGCGGCCCGCTGCTCGAAAATCTCCGGGGGCGGGCGGCGGCGCTGGGACTTGCCGACCGTGTCCGCTTCGGCGGAGCGAAGAACGAAGCCGACACGCTGGCCGCGATCGCCGCCGCCGACTTCCTTGTCCTCCCGAGCCTCATGGAAGGCCTCCCGGTGGTGCTGATGGAAGCCATGGCGCTCGGCAAGCCGGTGGTCGCGAGCCGCGTCGCCGGCATTCCCGAACTGGTCGAAGACGGGCTGTCCGGCTACATGTTTGCGCCGTCGGATTGGGACGATCTTGCCGCGCAACTGGCGCGAATGATCGCAGCGCGCGGCAACTGGACCGCGATGGGGCGTCGTGGCCGGGAGCGGGTCGAGGCGGGGTTTCGCGCCGAGGATGCGGCGGCGCAAATGGTGCGGCTGTTTACAGCTTCGCCCGGCCCCTGAACCGGGTCGGGCCTGTCCATCGGCGGCCGCACGGCAACCCGGGCCTACCAGTAATCGGCCGCATTCTGGCGTTTCAGGATGCGGTTCGCGCGCAGTCCGGGCCATAGCCCGAGGAGGCTCGCCGCCACCGAAAAGGGCAGGCGCACGAGCAGCGAGCCGAAACTGACGCCGCGCAGATTATGGAGGCGCCAGGTCAGCAACCGGGGCGGCAAGACCCAGTTTTTGCCTGCAACGCGGCTTTCGACCAACCGGCCCACCCATTGAGGATCGCGCTCATTCTGGTCCCGGATAAATTGGCCGACATGCTCGCTGTGTACGCCGCTCCACAAAAACTCGCAGATCCAGCCGTTGATGATCGTCCCGACCGTCATGCGCGTCTCGTGGCGGAAGAAACCGGTGATGGAGTGCGCTTCGAAATAATGGGTCGGGCGGGGTACCTGCGCGATCAGCCCGATATTGGGCAGCCGCGAGAAGCCGTCGGTGTGAATCATCGCCGAAAGCAGGCCGTCCTCGCCGGGGGTCGGGATCGGAAGCCAGATCTTGCGCAGTTCCGCCATACGCGCGGCGTAAAGCGAACCGTTGATCGCGTGCGATGTAACCGAATGCTCCGAAACGATCAGCGAAAAGCGGTCGACAAGCGACTTGCGCGATTTTTTGGCAATATCCTTCACCGGCTGACCCGACACGGCCAGCAGCGACGGCGTCTCGACCAGCTGCGTCACCACCTCTTCGAGCACCCGGTCATCGACCAGTTCGATGTCCGCATCGACAAAAATCGCTATGTCGCTGTCGGCGTCGAGCAGCTCGTGGACCGCGAGGTTCCACGAGCGCGCCTTGCCGCCGAGCGGCGTGTCGTGGATCAGCAGCTTCGTCGTCGGATGGCGTTTGAAAGCGGCCCGGAATGCCGTGCCCGCGACCGACGCCGTGTCGTCGGTGCAGCCATTGGCCACGACGACCACCTCGAACCGGTTCGGCGATGCAAACAGCGTCTGGTTGGCAAGCTGCGCCGCGAGCCGCCCGATGACATCGCGTTCGTTGCGCGCGATCACGCAGATCGAGAGTTTCAAGTCCTGGACCATCGTCGCTGCTCTAGCATGCCGCACCCGTGCTGCAATCCGTCACCGGTCGCTCGCTCGCGCGCCCCGGCGCCGAGGCGGTGTCGCATTCGAGCGACCGGCGGCGGCGCAAGCGCACCGGACAAATGGGGTGGTGACGCATGCGTCATGCGGACCGGCGGCGTGCCTGGCGTTCCGGCACTGGAAAAATCCGGCCCGTTCGCGGTGATCGCGCCGGGGAGCGCTGCGGCAGGTTCCGGGTTGATGCCATATCATTGCACGCTGCTACCCTCGACACGCAGCTGATCCGCCGGATGGCGGCTGCGTCAACGAGGATTTGCCGGATCGCCCGCATGCCCCTGTCCGGGCAGGGAGGCCGCTATTCCCGCTCCGACCCCTCGTCATAATATTTGCCGTAGTTCGGTCCGCCATAGCCATAGCCATAGCTGTCGCCGAGGCCGCCGCGATAGCGGTTGAGGATCGAGCCGACGCAGGGCGTGGGATAGAGCATCGCCATGACATCCTGCACATGACGTTTCGTCGTCTTGCCCGAATCGACGACGAGGACGAAGCTGTCGAGCTGGGCGAGGCTGATCATCGCGTCGTCGTTGGCGAAGGCCGGCGGGAGGTCGAACAGCACGATCGCGGCATCGCTCTGGTCGCGCAGCATCGCGATCAACTGCGAAAATCGCTCGCCGGCAAGCAGTTCGGCGGTGTTGTTCGCGCGGCGGATCGCCGGGAAGATGCAAAGGTTGGTGCCGTCGATGCGGCGGCCGATCGCGGCGAGGTCGTCGACGCTGCCCTCGAGATAGCTCTCGATCCCGAACTCGGGCTCGAGCCCGATCTCCTCGGCGAGCGAGGCGCGCCGGATGTCGAGATCGACGAGATAGACCGGCTCTTCGACGACGCGCGCCAGCGAGCTTGCGAGGTTCATCGACAGAAAGGATTTGCCCGCGGCCGGCGTGGCCGAGGTGACCCCGACGAGGCGGTGCCCCTCTTCCTTGAGCTTCTTCGCAAAGCTGGTGCGCAGCAGGTTGAACGGGCGCGCGCGCGCATCGCGCGCATCGAAGCCGACAATCCGGTGCTTGCGGATTTCGGTTACCGGCGGGGTGAACACGTCCAGCCGGTGGCTGGCGAGCAGGGCCGGTGCGGTGGCGGGCGGTGGGTCGGCTTCAGCCATGGAAGAACCTTTTGAACAGCCGGAATTCAGCGCCGGAAGCGCGACGGAAGAAAGCGGCGCCAGCCCTGCGGACGCTTTGAGGTGACCTCGATGACCGGGATGATGCCGAGCGGCGGCGCTCCGAGGATTGCCTTGAGCGCGGCAGGATCGCGGATCGGGCGCAGCAGGAATTCGACCGCAAGCGCCAGCATGAAGCCGAGCCCGATACCGCCGCCAATGCCGATCGCCGCGATCAGCAGGCGATTGGGCCAGCTTGGCTGGTCGGGAATGACCGGCGGCTCGATCACCGAAAGCCGCTCGGCCATCTGTTCATCCTCGGCGCGCACCCCGGCGCGCGCCGCCATCAGCTGGCTTTGCACCTCCTCATAACGCGTGTTGAGCGCGGTCAGCCGCTGCTGCAGCTCGCCGAGCTGCTGCTGCACCAGCGGCGCCCGCGCCTGCGCGGCGAGCTGCGAATTGACCTGGGCGGTCTCGCCTGCCTTGGCCGCACGCAGCGCGGCAATCTGGGCATTGTTGAACTTGATCTGCTCGTCGAGCGTATCGAGCGGCAATTTTGCACTATTGTCCTTCGCAAGCTTCCTTGCCTCGGCGAGCGCCTGTTTGGCGATCACGACATCGGGGTGGGTTTCGGCATAGACCGCCCGCGCCGCTGCCAGCCGCTGCTCGGCGGCGGAGACCACCGGATCGCGCTGGTCGCTCGTCTCGGCAATGTTGCGCTGCTGCAGGAGCAGCTGGTTGTCGCGCTGCAGCGCCGCGATCTGGACGTCGTAGCTGCCGGTGCTGCCGCCCATGATCATCGGATTGCCGGCAAGCACATTGCCGTTGCGGGCGTTGATCTGCGCGATCTGCGACTGGAGCGCCGAAATTTGCGTTTCGAGACCGGTCGACTGGTCGGTCAGAAACTGCACCGTGTTGGTTGCCTGCTCGGCATTGCCGCGCGCGTCGAGTTGCAGCACCCGGTCCATGAGATCCTGTGCGACGGCCTGCGTCTGCTGCGGCTGCGAATATTCATAGGCGAGCTCGAAGGCGATCGCGCGATTTTCGGTGGCGCTGCCGCCGGGAAGCGTCATCTCGGTCGGGGTCAGCGTGATCGACTCGCGCATCTCGTCGAGGATTTCGGACAGCGGCGTGCTTTGCCGCTTGCCGGCGTAGAGGCCGTGCCGCTCGATCAACTGGATGAGGTCGGGACGCGCGGTGATCTGCTGGCGGATCGCGGCAATCCGGCGATCGACCATATTGCCGCTGTCGAGACCGATGACCTCCTTGGGCAGCTGCGGCGATTCGACGAGCATGATCGCGTTCGCCCGGTAGGTCGCCGGGATGAGCAGCGCCGCGGCCGCGGCCGCGACAATGCCGAGCAGCGCAGGGACGATGATGAACCAGCGACGCTGTGACAGGATGACCGGTAACTGCTGCAGGAAATTGCCGCCGGTACCGCCTTCTTCGCCCGGCGTGTCAAACATGATTTCATCCACTAGCGGCGTTTCCCCAGCTTGAAGGTCAGGCCGCCCATCAGCGCGTAATTGGCGCGGCGCGGCAGCACATCGTCGAAGATCTTCGAATAGCTCGGCGTGACCGTGAAAGCGATGCGGTCGTTGAGATCGCGGCTGTAGGTTGCCGACGCGCCGACAAAATCGGTCACCCGCACCAGCGGCAGTCCGGCGCCGTCCTGGTTGGTGCGCCCGTAGCGGGCACCGAGCGACAGGCGATCGACGCGGCTGAGGCGCGCGTCATAATTGAGCGATGCGGTGGTCACCGTCGAGACGCCGCCGAGCGCGGTCGGCTGCGCGCTGCGGCCCGCCGACAGGCACAAGGCCCGGTTGGCAGAGCGGTCGCAAAGACCGATATTGCCGGCGAATGTCACGCGCTCGCTGTACCCGCCGCCGATATTGGTGCGCACATAGGAGATCCCGGCATCGGCCGAGACGCTGACCCGGTCGCTGAGCTGGTGCTGGACGCCAAGCCGCGGCGAGACGATCTTGCTGTCGCCCGTCCGGCGGCCAAGATAATCGACCGCGCTGAGCTGCACGCCGACGCTGAGGCTCGTCCGCAGCGCGACCTGCCGCTGGTAATCGACATAGGTTGAGGCGCTGCGATAGTCGAACCCGCCATTGCCGTCGATATAGGTGCCCGCAAGCTCGACCCCCGCGCCGACGGCGCTGCGCTCGTCGATCAGATGGCTGATCGAGACCCCGGTCTCGATCGACGTGATCCGTGTCCGGGTTCCTGCGAGCGTGGTATCGATCACCGGCAGCCCGGGAGGAAAGAGCGGCACGGTCCCGTCATCGGGCGTTCCGGCAAAAATCAGCCCGTCGCGCGTCGCCGAGCGCGACGTGCGCGCCGCGGCGGAGAGCCTGAGCTTGGTGCGCGGATCGAGGTTCCGCACCGTCGCCGCATCGAGCGCCGCGGACACATCGGTGCCGTAACGCTGCAGATATTGGGTGAGCCTGAGATCGCCCGACAATCGCGTTTCGCCGAGCTCGTCCGCGACCAGCAGCGTCGGCGAAACGCCGAGCGTCACCGAGGCGGCGGACCTTGCCGGCGCAAGCAGGAACGGGTTGCTCGAGATGCCCCCCGTTACCGACACATCGGCACTGAGTTCGGGCTCCGACTGCGCGGCCGCCGGAACGGCGCCCAGCGCGCCAGCTGCCACCATCATGGCCGAGATGAAATTCCGCATCTGCTGAGCCCCCCTTGGCATCAACGCACGATGACCGTGTCGCCTGTTTCGATCTGGACGATGCCCCCTGCAACGTCGCGCGTGTCGCCGGCCACCCGGAACAGCGACGCCAGCTTCACATTGAGCGTTCTGAGCTGGCTTCCCGCCTTGCGGATCACCAGCACATTGTCGAGGTTGGCGAACTCGGTCGGCCCGCCGGCCATGCTCAAGGCCTCGAGCACATTGACATAGCGGCCCGGGCTGAAGGTGCCGGGTGCCTTGACCCGTCCCATCACCGAAAACTGCATGCCCGACGGCACCTCGACCGAGACCGTGACCTGCGGCACCGCGCCGACATATTGCGCGCTGAGACCCGTCGTGATGAGCGCCTCGACTTCCGACGGCAGATAGCCCTGCGCGCGGATCTGCCCGACGAGCGGGAATGCGATCGTGCCGTCGGGCAGGACCTTGACCTTGCGCTGCAGCCGCTCCTCGCCCCACACATAGATTTCGAGTTCGTCGCCGGCATTGATGCGATAGGTCGACGCGGCGGACGGCCGGGGCACCTCGCGCGGCGGCGCTGTGGCGGGCGCAGGCGCCGTGACGGCGGGCGCCGCCGCGGACTGGCCGGCATCCGTTTCGGCCGTCTGTGCCTGCGCCAGCGGCGCTGCGGCCATCGCCGCGGCAAGCGCCATGGTAAGCGAGCGTCTAATCATTCAGGAACACCTCGAGTGAGCGGTCGACAGTCAGTTATCGGGCACTATAAGGTGGCCCATGCTCTTTGGCTACCTCGTTAACCCTCGGTTTTCAGCGCCCTTGACCCAGTCTGGGATCGCCCCGCGACAGGCTGCGGCGGCTGTTTCGCTGGCGCTGCTGGTCGCGCTTCTGCTGCTGCTCGGCGGTTGCGGACGCTCGGACACCGATGCGGCCGCGGACGCGGCACGCGCGCAGGCGCTCCTCGAGCAGCGCCGCATCGCCGAGGCGCGGCTCGCGATCCGCGACGCCATCGAGGTGCGCGATGACGAACCGCAGTTCCACATCCTGCGCGGCCGGATCGAGATGGCGGGGCAGTCGCTGTCGGGCGCCTTCGACGCCTACAGCGACGCGATGTCGCTCGATTCCACCAATATGGAAGCGCTGCAGGCGGTTTCACAGCTCGGCCTGCAGACCGGCAATTTCCGCCAGTCGCTCGAAGCGACCGACGCAATCCTTGCCCTCTCGCCCGACGAGCCCGGCGCATTGCTCATGCGCGGACTGCATGCGGTCATCCGCAAGCGTTTCGACGAGGCCGACGGCTTTGCCGACCGGATCCTGGCCCGCAACCCCGCCGACGAGGGCGGCGTGATCCTCAAGGCGCGGATCGCGGTGCGCAAGGGCACGCCCCAGCGCGCGCTCGAGGTGCTCGCGCCCTATGGCGCCGCCAAACCCAATACTGCAGGCGTCGTGCTGACGCGGCTCGAAGTCTACCGGGCGATGCGCGATGCGGCCGGGATGCGCGGCCAGTTTGCGCTGCTGCGCACCCTCGTGCCCGACAACCCCGACCTGCGCCTCGACGAGGCCAATTTTGCGTTCAAGGACGGCCGCGCCGCCGACGGCCATGCCGTGCTGGTCGCGCTTCTCGCCGATCCCGCCATCGAACGCGGTCCGGTCGCGAATGCGCTCGCCCTGTGGCGCGAATATTCGGCCGACGGACCCGGCGACGCCGCGCTTGCGTCAATCGTGCAAACCGGATCGGCGGCGACGCGGCTCGCGGTGGCCGAGTTTCTGGCCTGGCGCGGCCGTCTCGCCGCAGCGCGCCGGCTGGCCGAGGGCACCGGCGCCGGCGAGCGCGCCGCGCTCGATGCGCTGATCCTGTCGCGCGAGCGGCGCTGGAGCGCGGCGGAGCAGCGCAGCACGGCGATCCTGGCGCGCGACGAGACCGATTGTCTCGCGCTCACGATACGCGCCGAGGCGCGGCTCGAGGCCGGCGACCCGGTCGCGGCCCAGCGTTCGGCGCAGGTCGCCGCGGCACAATGTCCCGCGCAGCTCCAGGCGTGGAGAGCGCTCGCCGCCGCCTATGAAGGGCGCGAGGATCTCGACAATGCGCGGCGCGCCTGGCGCGAGGGGGTCAACGCCAACCGGCAGGACGCCGAAATGGCGGGGGCGGCGGTCGCCTGGCTCCTGGCGCGCGGCCAGGACCGCGAGGCGCTGGCGGTCGCGCGGCGGCTAAGCCATGATGCGCCAGCGCTGCTCGGCGGCTGGCGCCTCTACCGCGCGACCTGCGACCGGCTGAAGGATCCCTGCGCCGCGACCGCCACCGCAGGGCTGCGCGACGCCGCGACGCTCTACGCGATCGACCTGCCGCCGGGGCAGGCGCTGCCCAACGGACTGTTTGGCCGGATCATTGTCCGGTGACCCGCCGCGACGCGGCCCGCTGGACCTTTCTCGATGTCGCCTTCGACCGGCTCGAGCCGGTCGCTGCCACCGCGCGGGTCGTCGAACTCGCGCGCGGCGATCGCTTTGCCTATGTCGTCACCCCCAATGTCGACCATATCGTCCAGCTCGAGCGCAGCGGCGATCCCGAGCTCGTGGCGGCGTACCGCGATGCGGCGCTTTGCCTCTGCGACAGCCGCATCATCGCCCGGCTCGCCCGCTGGTCGGGCGGCAGCCTGCCGGTGGTTGCGGGCAGCGACCTCACCCGCGAACTTCTCGCGCACGCACTCCCCGCCGCAAAAATTGCGGTGGTTGGCGGCGACGCCGCGCTGCACCGCAAGCTCGCCGACCTTTATCCGCGCTTCACCTGGGTCCTTCATTCCCCGCCAATGGGCGTGCGGCGCAATCCCGCGGCACGCGCCGCCATTGCCCAATTTGTCGAGCAGAGCGGCGCCGATGTCGTGTTTCTCGCGATCGGCGCGCCGCAGAGCGAAATCGTCTGCGCCGAAATCGCCGCGCGCGGCCGTGCGCGCGGCGTCGCTTTGTGCATCGGCGCCTCGCTGGAATTTCTGACCGGTGCGAAGCAGCGCGCGCCGCGCTGGATGCAGCGCGCCAGTCTCGAATGGCTCTACCGTCTCGGTAGCGAGCCGCGGCGCCTTTGGCGCCGTTATCTCGTCGACGGTCCGCGGATTTTTGCGATCTGGTGGCGCTGGCGCCGGATCAATCGTCCTCGCTTGCGCGCCGGGTCCGGTTCCAGCCCGTCTGGCGGCGCGTGAAGAAGCCGATGTAGATCGGGATCTTCCACAGCATGTAAAGCGGGACAAGCAGGAGCGCCTTGAAGGGGAGCTCGTCCCGCCCGTGGCGCCACCAGGCGGCCAGCAGCAGGGCGACGTCGAGCAGGAAGACCGTGGCGAGCAGCTGGAACGGCAGCCAGTGATCTGCGGCGGCGGCCGCGGCAGCGGTGAAGCCAAGTCCGGCCAGCGCGAGCAACATCAAAAGCGCGAGCGGCGGGACCAGCAGATGCGCGCCGAGCGCCGCGCGGTGGCGCGAGGCGGCGGCGATGCCGCCCAGCAGCATCGGCAGTCCCTGCCGCGCTGCGGTGCGCAGAAAGCCATGTTCCCAGCGGCTGCGCTGCGCGCGGCTGTTCGCAAGCGCCGCTGCCGGGCTGGTAACGCGGGCGCCATCGTCGAGATCGACCGCGATGCCCTCGCGCGCGAGCCACAGCCCGAGGCCGAGATCCTCGACCGCATCGCCGGTCGCGAGCGGCAAGGTGCGAAACAGCGGCCAGGGGAATGCCATTCCCGTGCCGAACAGCAGCGCGCCGCCGCCGATGCGCACAAGCCCGCGCGCGCGGACGAGATTCTTGACCATCATGGCAAAGTTCGAGACCGCGACGATCGGCGAGGCGGTGCCTGCGGCGGTCAGCAAATTGGCGGCCTGCACCGGCCTCCCGGTAGCGATGGCGCGTGCCGCGAGGCGCTCGGCGCTGCCTGCCATCAACCGGCAGTCGGCATCGACGACGATCACCGCATCGGGCGGGTCGGCGGCGAGTTGGCCGCGCCCGAAGGCCAGGGCATAGCCCTTGCCGCGGTGCTGCGGATCGGCGCGCTCGGCGACGCGCGCCCCGGCGGCGCGTGCCGCGGCCGCCGTATCGTCGGTGCAATTGTCGGCAATCACCAATATCGCCGCCGCCGGCGCGGCGGCCTGCAGCGCGGCCACGGTGGCGCCGATGTCCTGCGCTTCATTGTGCGCCGGGACGAGCAATATGATGCGCGCCTCGCCCGTTGCAGCGGCTGCTTCCGGGCGCAGGGGCCGCAGCCCGAGCAGCAGTTCGCTGCCAAGATAGAGCAGCGAAAGGGCGAGGGGGAGCGCGACGAGCCAGGCGAGCAGTGCAATCATGGGCCATCCGGCTGTAGCGGCTCGCGCCGGAACGGCAAGATTATGCCGCTCGCCTGTCTCAATTCGCCACGAACGCAATTGAGCGCTTTGCAAGCCCGCCCGCACCCATTACCGGAAGCCCAAGACATTGGGGGAACGGGTAATTATGACGCGTCAATATTTCTCGGCCCGCCGGGTACTGGTCACCGGCGGCGCGGGTTTTGTCGGATCGCACCTGATCGACCGGCTGATTGCCGCCGGCGACGAGGTATTGTGCGTCGACAATCTGTTCACCGGCGCCAAGGCCAACATCGCGCATCTGCTCGGGCATCCGCGCTTCGAGTTCCTGCGCCACGATATCTGCTGGCCGCTTTTCGTCGAGGTCGATGCGATCTTCAATCTCGCCTGTCCGGCCTCGCCGATCCACTATCAGCATGACCCGGTGCAGACGACCAAGGTATCGGTGATTGGGTCGATCAACATGCTGGGGCTGGCGAAGCGGACGAAGATTCCGATCCTCCAGGCATCGACCAGCGAAGTCTATGGCGATCCCACCCAGCATCCGCAGACCGAGAGCTATTGGGGCAATGTCAATCCGATCGGCCTGCGCAGTTGCTATGACGAGGGCAAGCGCTGCGCCGAGACCCTGTTTTTCGACTACCACCGCCAGCATGGCATCAAGGTGAAGGTCGCGCGCATTTTCAACACCTACGGGCCGCGCATGCACCCTGCCGACGGCCGCGTGGTCTCGAATTTTGTCATGCAGGCGCTGCGCGGCGAGGATATCACCATTTTCGGCGATGGCTCGCAGACTCGCAGTTTCTGTTATGTCGACGATCTGGTCGAGGGGCTGCTGCGGCTGATGGATACGCGCGACGGTTTCACCGGGCCGGTGAACATCGGCAATCCGGTCGAATTCACCATTCGCGAACTCGCCGAGCTGGTCATCGAGATGACCGGATCGCGCTCGAAACTTGTCCAGCTGCCGCTGCCGTCGGACGATCCCACCCAGCGTAAGCCCGACATTACGCTGGCCCGCGCCGAACTTGACTGGGAGCCGACGGTGCCGCTTCGCGCCGGGCTCGAGAAAACGATCGCCTATTTCCGCCAGCTAGCCAATTGACCCGCGCTCGGCGACCAGCTCGCCGATGAACGCCCGATATTGATCGGCGATCCTGGCCCAGGAAAAGCGCTCGATGCCTTGCGGCTGGCCTTCGCGCAAACGTCCGCGCGCCAGCGCCGCCGCGAGCGTGTCGACCAGCACCGGCTGGTTTTCGGTGTCGCAAAGAAATTCGCTGCTGTCGCCGAAGATCCAGCGCAGACGCTCGCTGTCGTGACCGACAACCGGCAGGCCGCTCGCCCACGCCTCGATGAAGACATTGCCGAAGGACTCGAGCAGCGACAGATGCAGAAAGGCGTCGGCCGAGCGGTACAGCGCCGGCATGTCGCCCGCGGCAAGGCTCACCCGCTTGAATCGGCCCGGCAGCAGCTGCGCTGCCAGCGCCTCGCCTTCGCTGCGCAGCGGCCCGTCACCCGCCACGACGAGATAGGCATCGCCGAGCTGGCTGACGGCACGGATGCCGTCGAGCACCCGCTTGGTCTCGATAAAGGCGCTGACCATCAGCACGATCGGCTTGTCGGCCGGGAGCCCGAGCCGGGCGCGCTCGTCGGCACCCGGCTGGAACCGCTGGAGATCGACGCCATTGGGGACCAGCGTGCAGCGCCATTGCCTGCGGTTGCGCTCGAGATAGTCGGGGTTGGTGCAGACGAGCCCGTCGCAGCGGAAGCTGCGATATTCCGAGTTCTTCGCATAAGCCGGCCAATCGCCATTCTGGGTGACGAATATCTGCAAGGGGCGCCGGCGCGACGGGCGCCGCAGCGCCCAGTGGGTGAAGGGGAAGGAACAGGTTACGACCGCGTCATAGTCGCCGGGCCGATAGGCTGCGAGCAGGCCGGGGACGAAGCTGGCATCCTCCCACGCCGTTTCGCTGCGCAGCGGCGGGAAATAGGGAAAGCGCTCGAAACGCTCGCGGCCCACCGCGGCGACGCTGCGATACGCGTAAGCGGCGTTTTCGCGCGGCGGCCCGGCGCCCATCACCATGACGTCGTCGCCGGTGCGCGCCAGCGCATCGGCGACCGCGAGCAGCGCGACTTCGGCGCCGCGGTCATAACGGTGGAACCCGGGGAGGGCGAACAGCAACTTCATCGCATCTTGGCTCCGCTGCGCCTGACCCCGAACAGGGCGGCGAGGATGGTGGTTCCGCCCAGCAAGGCCCAGAGCCAGCCAAGGACCGGCAGGCCGCGCGCCTCGCGGTAGAGAAAATCATCGATACCGCCGAGCGAGGCGGTGTCGACCAGAAAAAGCAGGGCGCTGAGCAAGGTTGCCGTCGCGGCGCCCGTATTGGAACCCGCATCCGTTGCCCCGCGTGTCTTTGCGAGCAGCATCAGAACGGCCGCGGCAAGCAGCAGTAAGATCGCGAGGGGAAGCATATCGAGCCTCGCCGGCACGTCGCCGATACTGCGGGCGATCGCGCTGGGCAGATCGTGCCGCCAGCCCAGCGCGGCCTCCAGCGCGAAGCCGGTATTCGCGAGGCCGAGCAGCGGCCATGGCCGCGTGCCGGCAGCGAGACAGGTCGCACTTGCGAGGCCGAATGCCCAGATACCGATCCATTGCACCAAGTCCATCGCGCACCCTCCCATGTGCCGTGACCATTGTGCATCGCCGCTCCGTGCGCGGCCCCTGTATTGGAGAAAGCGCTGCGGGCGCGATCATAGCCTGATTTTCGCCAACAGGCGAGGTTGCGTCTCCGGGCGCGGGAGACATCGGTCCCGCGCGCCCGGCGCGCCATTTTTTTGGTGCAGCCGCGCGAGCCTATTTCTTGGCGGGAGCGGGCTGCGCCTTATCGGCCGCCGGTGCGAAACCGTCCTGATATTCGATCTTTGCGGTCTCGCGGCTCTGCTTCAGGCGCTGCTGCACGGTCTCGGTGGGCTTTTGCTTGCGCAGCGCCTGGACCGCGAGCGGCCGAGCCTGTTCGGTCGCGACGGGCTCCGAGCGTTCGCCCGTGATCACGCCGACCGTCACGACGCCATTCTCGGGAATGACAAACGGCTCGCCCGGCGGCAGCGCCCGGATTTGCGCCATTCGCTGCTGACCCAGCGACGCCGCGTCGACCAGCGGCCTGTCGCGGCGAAACTGGATCCCCATCTGCTGCAAGCGCGCGGCGACCGCGTCCATCGAATGATCATTCTCGAGCGCCTTGAGCTGGTCGACACTCTCGGGGAGAGCGAACTGGATGCGATCGATCGTCAGCACCTTGCGTTCGGCGAACATCAGCGGATTATCGGCGATGAACTTGTCGATTTCCTGCTGGTCGGGAACCTTCAGCGCCCGCTCGGCGCGCTGCCCCATGAGCTGGACGAGCAGCGCGTCGCGCAGCTGGCGCTCGCGCAGCAGATAATCCGGGGTCTTGTCGATGCCATCCTCGCGCGCGGCCTGGGCGAGGAGGCGGCGCTCGACGATGCGTTGCAGCGCCGCCTGCTGGACGACCTTCTTGTCGACCCCGTCCGGAACCGGCGTGCTGCCGAGCTCGGCGTTGATTTCCTGCAAGGTGATTTCCTCGCCGTTGACGACGGCGGCGACCTGACCGGTCGCTTCCTTGCCGCAGCTGGCGACGAGCAAGCTTCCAAGGGCGACGGCAATTACAGCGCTGCGCTTCATCATATTATCCTCTAGCCTCTGGTCCGAGCAGCAAACGCTGCATTTTGGGATTGGAATTTTCGATAAATGTGCGGGTGAACCCCGACAGCAGACCCTGCGCCTCGCGCGCGTCGATGCCGAGCGCCGAGACCCGCATCATCATGCCGTCGGGTATCTCGCCGGCAAGATTGGCGCGCATCACCGCGAAGCGTTGTTCGCTCCATTTGCGGGGATAGGCCGTGCCGAGACGCGTAAAATAGGCGACCTGCTCGACCCTGTTCGGTGCGGTTGCGGTGAAGAAATTTGCCGGGATCGGACGCCCGTTGGCCTCGAGCGTGACATCGCGGGTCGGGGTCAGTTCGAACCCCCCGACCGGATAGCAGAACTCGGGACGGTGGACCTGCAACACGCCGTCCTGGGCGTTGTTATAGGCGAGGAGCAGCATGACCGGCGGCAGGTCGGGCGCGACGAAGACCCGCGTGACCAGATTGTCGTAGAGCCGGTCGCTGAGCGCGTCGGGCGGCGGCAGGACGACGCCGCTTTGCGACACTTCCTCCCAGGCGCCGAAACGCTTCGGCACCCAGCCTTCGAATATCTCCTCGGGGACCACCGGGTTGGCAACCGCCGGCTGCCGGGCGAAGGCAAGCGCCGACGCGCCGGCGAGGGCCATGCCAAGCATCATGTTGCGCCGCGAGAGCGCGGCTGGCGGCACGGACTGGTCGGGCTTAGCCATGTCGTGCCTCGCTTTCCGGCTTCTCGGCATAGCGATCCCACAGCGGTTTCAGGACCAGGTCGAGCGCGAAGATCGTCGCCAGCGCGATGGCGAACATCACGATGCCGGCGAAATTGTGGAGGAAACCCTGCGCGGCCGCTTCACCCGCGTGGTAGGTCAGCAGGATCAGGATCAAAACGCGAAAGAAGTTGGCGACAAGCGCAACCGGCACGATGAGGAGCACGAGCAGGAGCGCGTAGCGCCACCGCGCCTGGTGGCGCATATAGATGTAGAAGAGCGAGATGGCCGACAGCGAGATGATCGAATTGATCCCCGAACAGGCGGCCGCAACCAGCAGTTCATACTGGCCGATATAGATCCGCACCCCTTCGCCGCCGATCGGGTAGCCGAGCAGCGATAGGAACCAGATCGCGGCTTCCGAAAGCCAGATCTTCATCGGCACGGTGATGAAGGCGACCAGCGTGTCGGGCGGCGGAAAGATGAAGGCGAGGTAGAAGAGCGGAAACCAGAGGCGCTTCATCACCTCGAGGCCGACGATGCTGTACAGCACGATGAGAACCGCCGCATACATGAGATATCCCTCGATCTCGACGATCTGGGTGATGCGGGCAAAAATCTGGAGCGGGACGAGGACGGCGAGCAGCGACCAGACCGTGCGCGACGGCGCCGGCGCCGCGAGATGCGCGACCTCGCGCCACCGCCGGTGGAGCAGCCACAAGCCGGTCAACAGCACGATCGGGCCGTGCGCGCCTTCCTCGCCGCTCCAGGATTGCTGCACCACGAACATCATGGTGGGCACGGCGAACAGCGCCAGCCCCGCCAGGAGCACGATCGTTCCGGCTGATATCTGGCCCGGAATGCGGCCAGGCTCTCCCCCGGCGACTTTTACATTGGCGGCAGTGGCCATTTTTTACCCGATTACTGGCTGTTTCTCCGCGGGATATAGCAATCCACCGCATCTGCCAATCCTTCCGTCGCATCGCGGCGTGTCGGCATGGCACATATTGCCGGTCGGCTGTCCCGGCGTGGACCATCGCGATAGATAATCAGGCGCGCATCGCGGCCTGATCTGGTGTAGGCGGCGTGACGATGGATGTGACACCCGATTCCGCAAGGCGCCGCGCTGCGTGGCGTCAGGTTGGCATTCTGCTCGTGACGGCCGCGATCGGCGGTGCGATTGCGGGTGCCCTGATCCCCCTCCTGTTCAAGTCGCCCGAGGCCGTCGAACCTCCCCCTGCGACCGGATCGCAAGCCGCCAGGGCCGCGCCGCCATTGCTGTTGCCGCAGGATATCAAGCCGATCTCGGCCGAGGACGCGATCGCGGAAAATGAAAAGCTGCCATTCTCGTCGGCGCCTGTCGAGCGCGCCCCGCCGCTGGTCGTGCCGCTCAATGCCGCCCAGTTCGTCGGTCGCCGCTCGGCGATGGATTGTCTCACCGCGGCAATCTATTACGAGGCGGCGCAGGAATCGGAGACGGGCAAGCGCGGCGTGGCGCAGGTGGTACTCAATCGTGCCCGCCACCCCGCCTTCCCCAACAGCATCTGCGGCGTGGTCTACCAGGGGTCCGAGCGGCGCACCGGCTGCCAGTTCACCTTCACCTGCGACGGCAGCCTCGCGCGCCAGCCGTCGCGCGCGGGCTGGGATGCGGCGCGCCGCGTCGCGCTCGCGGCGCTGTCGGGCTATGTCGAGCCGCGGGTCGGTATGGCGACCCATTATCACGCCGATTATGTGGTGCCTTACTGGGCGCCGTCGCTGGCCAAGATCACGAAGATCGACCGCCACATCTTCTATCGCTGGTCCGGCGGCTGGGGGCGGCGAGCCGCGTTCAATCAGTCGGTGAGCCAGGAGCAGTTTTTTGACGACCAGCCGCAAATCGAGGCACTGATCGCGCTCGATACCGAGCCGACCCTGTCGGCGCCATATGCGGCGCCGGTTTCGCGCGGGCCGCGACTGGCAGCCGACGAGGCTGCAGGTTCGCTGACCGGCACCGAAGCTGCCGTGCTCCCGCGCAATGTCGTCGCCCCTTCGATCAGGGCCGACGAAACGCCGGCGAAGCTGGCCGCGGACAGCGCGACGGGCAGTCTCAAGGTCGACTGAGCCGCGGCGGGAGCGGCGAACGCCTGCTGCCAGTTATGGGCAAAGGGGTCGCGCCCGCGCACATTGCCCGGCTCGCTGTAGCGGCAGACGAGGATTTCCTCGCGTTCGCCCTGGGCGATGGCGCAGCCAACCTCGGCCGATCGGCCCCAGATCAGCTGGGTATAATGCGACACATCCTGCGGCCGGCCGGTGCGGCTGTTGCTCGGGAACACGCCGGGGACAAAATATTGCTTCTCGGCGATCCAGAGATCGACCATCGCTTCGGGGCGAAAGGCGCCCGGCGTTCCGCCCCAGATATTCTCGCCCTCGAGCGGACGCCCCGGCACATTGGGCGAATGTTCGAACCGTCCCGTGCTGGCCAGATGGTTGGCCCAGGCTTGCGCACGCCGGGCGAGATCATCATTCCAGCGCAGCGCCGGCACACCGGCGAGCGCCCGCTCGCGGTTGTGGCTGTCGAGGAGGCGATCATGGAGTCCGCCGAGGCGGGGCTGGGCACCGGTGAGCAAGGTCGCGGCAACCGCGAGAAAGGCAATTTTTCCTGACGTTTTGACAAACTGCGCCATAGTGCACCCCCAAGAAGCAGGGGGTGGCCTACTTCCGAACGGACTAAGGCCAGATGGCAGTTATTGGTTAAGATCGGATTAGGATATGACGGCGGCCCGCGCGCGCGGCGCTTCGGCCGAACGGACCACCTCGACAAGGTCGCCGACCCTGGCGGCGTCGAAGAGCAGTTCGGCAAATTTGTCGGGGAGGCCGATGCAGCCATGGGTCGCGCGTCGCCGCGACATCGGGCTGCCGTGCAGCGCCACTCCGGTATCGGTAATGAACAGCGAGAAGGGCATCGGCGCGTCATAGCTGCGCGAATGATAGTCGCGGTGCTTGGAGAGGATCGGAAAACGGCCGAGCGGGGTTTCCATCGTGTCGTCGCCATAGACGATGACCGCGGTGCCGATTTCATGGCCGTCGCGGAAAACCGATATCAGCTGGGTTCTAAGGTCGACCCAGATCGTCAGCGGTCCTGCGCCCGCGCCGTCCTCGTTCCACTGGAACTCGCCGTGCCGCATCTGTCCCTCGGTCCGCAGGAGCGAGCGCACCCCCGCCGGCAACAGGCCGCTGCGCCGCGCCTCGACCTGCTGCGCGGGTGAGAGGATTTCGCGCAGGCTGGCCTTGCCGCCGGGCACATTTGTGCCGGCCGAGGCGGCAGGCGTCGCGGTTGCGGTGAGTTGGTGCGCGCCGAAGTCGGGGGCAAGGAAGAAACCCGCTGCCACCGCCATCACGACCAGCAGCGCGGCAATCAGGCCGCCGCGCATCATGCCGCGCGCAGCGTGCTTTCAGCAAAAATCTTGCGGCGGCGGCGCATCGCGGCCGCGCAAAGCCAAAAGCCTATGAGCATCGTTGCCCAGGTACCCGGTTCGGGCACTGCCGGAACGGGTGTCTCGGGCGGCGTTTCGGTCCCTGGCGGTACCGGATCGCCGGGTGTGGTCGACGTCGGAGGCGGCAGAACCGCTCCGAACCCGCCGGGTGTTCCCGGTGTGCTGACGCCCCCCGCGGGCGCTCCGAGCGAGCCGAGCGGGAGCAGGTCGGAAGGCGTCGGATCGCCAAGCGCGATCGGTCCGGGCGACTGTCCCAGCTCGTTCAGCGATTCTTCGGGCGGTGTATCAAAAATCTTGCCAAGCGCGCGCTGTTCGGGCTCGCCGCTGTTCATGCGCCGTCCGAGGAGCCGTTCGGTCAGCGAAGGCGCCTTGCTGACCTTGCCCTTGAGCAGGTCGGTCTCGGTGCGCTCGCCCGGCGAACGTCCGAGAAAACGGTCGAGTGCATCGCTGGTCTGGGCGAACAAGACGCCCCCGTCGCCGTTGAATGCCGGGATCGTTACCGACGCCGTGCCAAGCAGCAGCATGGCGAGCGCCATTGCAGCCACACGGCGCTTGTTGCCGATAAATGAGACCACCCGTTTCATATCAGCGCGCTAGCGCAGATATTACATCGCGTGAAGATATTTGTTTCGGCAGCCAGGGTGGCTGTCCCGAACGGGAACAGCGCCCCGGCTCCCGGTAAATTCTGCGCGGAGCCCGCCAACGAACACCGGACACATCCGAAACGCTACTTAATATATTGATATACAGCGATATAATAAGAATCTGAATCTAAGGGGGCGCCAACCGCGCATATTCGATTATGACGCATGGCATCTATTGTCGGCGGCCGGGCGCCGGTTGCACATGCTCCGAGCGGCGATCCCGCACACCATAATTTTGTTAAATTTACTTATGCAGGATGCGGCGCGAGCCTGCGCAGGCGCGACTCGATTCGCAGTGCCGCGGCGCCCGATCGAGGAAAGCCGAGGGTGCCGGGTTCGCCATGTCACGACGGCCGGCTGGGAGGCGGGCGGGAGCGGCGGCTACCGCGCGCCGCTAGGCTTTTGTTAACCCTGCGCCGCGACAATGGCGCGATGATCATTTCGGCATTTCTTCAGTCACCCGCGTCCGACGGCGACACGCCGCGCAAACTCCGGCGCAAGCTCCAGCTCGAGGTGCCGGGCGCCCAGGCCGGCGGCGAGACGCTGGCGGTACGAATTCACAACATATCGCAAGGCGGGATGCTCATCGAATGCGATGCCCCGCTCGCGGTCAATGACAAGATCGATGTCGAGCTCCCGCATGCGGGGGTCGTCACCGCCAAGCTGGTCTGGACCAGCGGTTCGCTCTTCGGCTGCCAGTTCAAGGCGCCGATCTCGACTGCGGCGGTCAGTGCGGCAGAGCTGCGCGCGGTGGCGCTTCCGGCATCGCAGGACGATACACTGTCGCTCGCGGGCGCCGATGCGATAGCCGTCGAGCCCGGTCCCGCCGGGCGACAGGCGCAACGTTTCGGCGCCAATCTCAAACGCTTGCGGATCGCACGCGGTCTCAGCCAAGCCGATCTCGCTGCCGCGCTCGATGTGAGCGCGCCGTCGATCTCGGGGTGGGAAAAGGGCAGGGCACGGCCCAAAGCCGACCGTTTGACCGCGCTGGCCTCGCTGCTCGGCGTTCCGGCGTCGCAGCTCCTCGCCGACCTGGCCACCGAACCCTATGAGGATCTGATCCTCCAGGGCCGCGAACGTATCGCGCGCGCCACCGGGGCAAGTCCCGACAGGATACGCATTTTCATCGAAATCTGAAGGCTATTCGGGTTAACGTGCGCGACCGCGCGACCGCGCGACCGGGCGGCGCTTCCAAGGCGCCGCCTATGGGTGCGGGGCAGGGGTCTGCACCGTGCCGGCCGTCCGAGTCGGGCGTTCCGCGAACCGGCGCCCCCGCTGGTTCCACCACCGCTCGTAGTAAAATGTCGAGAGATGGGCGCAGGCGAAGGTCGCGGCGAACAGCAGCGGCCGTTTCGCATATTTGGTCAGGGTGTCGCCGGCTCCGAGCCAGGTGGCCGCGAAGATCGCGTGAAAGACATAAAGCGCGTAGGATGTCTGGGCGATGTAGACGGTGATGCGGCGCTCGGCGAGGGCGCGCATCCAGGCGGGGGCGTTGTATAGCGACGCGCCGATCATGACGGCGCAGATATAGGGCCGCAAATAGGCCAGATAGCCGGTGCGCAGGTCGGCGCTGGCAAACAGCAGCGCCAGCAGCAGGAAGATATTGGGCCGTGCCAGCAGCAGGCGGGCGCGCTGGCCGAGCCAGCCTTCGTAAACCAGCGCGAGGGTTGCGCCCGCGAGGATCTCGTCCGCCCGGAACCAGGTCACGATCGACATCGGTTCCTGCCAGTAAATGCGGGCCAGCGTGATCGCGAGGCAGGCCAGCGGCACGATGAGGAGTGCCCGCTTGCCGCCGATCGCGACCAGCAGCGCGATCGAGAGGTAAAATTGCACCTCGAGGCACAGGCTCCAGAAATGCGCCCCTGGCGGCACCAGCGCGTCGGGCGGAAGATTGGCCACGAACAGGAAGTTACCGGCGATCTCGCCGGCGCTGGCACCGCCCGCGACGAGAAAGGCGAGGAGCATGCCGAGCCAGGCGAGGGGAACGATCCGGGCCAGCCGCCGGATCAGGAAGCGGCGGATATTGCCGTCCTCGATCAGAAAACGGGTAATCAGAAATCCCGAGAGCGTGAAAAAAATCACCATCCCCGTCGCCGCAACCGGCGCATTCAACTGCCAGCCCGAAGGGCCGATCGGCAGCAGGTGGCCCGCCAGCACCAGCAAAATGCACAGCGCCCGCCAGCCGTCGAGAAGCGGTAGATGCTCCAGCGCCTGTTGCGCGTCCTGGCCTTGCGTCCTCATTGCCCACCCTCGCCGCGAGATGCTCCAACGCTACGAGCATTTTGCAATCTGTCTAGCGCGTTGACCATAAATTGTGCGGCAGCGCCCGGCATTCCCCGCCGCCGCGCGCCGCCGACATGCCATCGGGCCTCAATAGGTGAAGAAGGACGTGCGCCAGGGAGAGAGGGTGCGGACGAAGATGATATCGGTCTGGACGAGGTCGATACCGTTGGGCCGGATGAAGCCGGCGAAGTCGAATGGCGAGAAGCCCCATTGCAGCATCTTGTCGAGCACCTCGCCCATAAGCGGCGCGCCGGCGTTGTAGGGCAACAACGCCGTCTCGAGCTGCACCACCTCGCACCGGCGCAATGTTGCCTGGCCGCCCGACAGAATGTCGAGTTCGGCGCCCTGGACGTCGATCTTGAGAAAGAGGCTATTGCCCCGGTCGCCGATCACCTCGTCGAGGGTCCGGGTTTGCATCCGCACTTCACGCCGCGCGACATTGCTGTTTTCCGCCCGCAGCGACGAGCCCGTCTCCATTTCATAGAAGATCACGTCCTCGCCCGCCTGACGGCCCAGCACGCCGGAGACCAGCGTGACATCGCCAAGGTCGTCGCAAACCTGCGTCAGCGCGGCTATCTTGTTCGCCTGCGCTTCGACCATCGTCACCGGGCAATGGTCGAAGACCGACCGCGCCATGCGCGTCCAGTCGCCCTCATAAGCGCCGACGTCGATGATGAGGTCAGGCGAAAAGCCCCGTGCTTTTAGTCGGGTATAAGCCTCCACCTCCAGCGAGGGGGTTGGCGCGACTTTCAGGAGTCGCTTGATCAGATTCTTCATGTCGCCCCGATTACCTCCAGCCCACCAAGTTCAGGCATATCCGCCTCATCTTCCAGATCCCCGCATATCGCACGGACCCGCATCGGGGTTTCGCGCCGCCCGCTTGGCCCGTGCCGGACATGCGCGCCGACCACGAATTTTTGCAAGGCACAAATTCATCGAGCGGCGAGCGCTCCGGATTGCAAGCGCCTCCTCGCGCGGCACGATTTTGTGCAGTCACGGGACTTTGCTCGCGCGGGCCATGGGCGATCGAAACCAGCCAGCGGATGGCGGCCCGTCGAAGGGAAATTCTCGCAGCTACATTTCGATCTGGATACGGACCTTGTCTTCATCGACACCCGCAGCAAGGGCGATCGACCGGCGGGCCTGGTCGACCTGGGTTCGAAATCCGGTGCGCTCTTTCAAACCGAGCAGGTCGGACAGCGACACCCCGAAGATTTTTGCCATGGCGTCCATGCGATCGGGCCGCGGGCGGCTGCGATCTGCCTCCCAGGCGCTGACCGCGGGAACGCTCACCGAAAGCGATTTGGCAAGCTTGTCCTGGGTCATGCCCTTCGCGCGGCGCAGCTGCTGCATGCGTGCGCCAAGGCTTGCCGGGGCGGGAGCCGCTGACAGGTCGCGCGCAGCCGCCTCGGCACCCAGCGAAAGGATGAGGTCGAGCGTCGCGAGCGGCAGGGGGGCATCGAGGTCGCAAGCGATCAGGCGGCCCCCCACCCACGCCACTATTGCCTGGCCGTCGATCCGGCTCTCCGACGTCATCAGCGTGATCGAGGCGCCGATCGCGAAGGTCGCACTGCTTTCAAAGACGAGGCCGCGCTCGGAGAAAGCGAGCACCCGCACCTGGACGTCGCCAGGTTCTTGCGCCGGTTCGTCGAACCGCAGACAATATTCGGCGATGTCGCCATCGGCGTCGGTGGCTTTTTGCACCCAGGCGCGAATGCTCATCGACCATCCTTCGTCTGTACGGCGGCCCGATCGAAGTTCCGGAGGTTGAACCAGCGGCTCGCCGGCAAATGCGGCGGTTTCGACGCCGGGATCCGCTGTCCGAACAGCAGACTGCGGTGCGCTCTCTTTGGCGCGAGCGCGATGACCGGATGCGCAGGAGCGCTCCGACCGCAAAAAAGATCGCGGGTAAACTGCGGCCGAGCGCCTTGTCGCGGCAATCGGGAGCGAAGATCAACTGTCATGCTTCTTCTTACAACATCCTCAAGCGGCCGTAAGGCTGATTTTGAGCCGGCCATCGGTTGCCGGTGCCGCCTTGTCGCAGCCTGCCGCGCGCTTGCCCGCCGCGCGATACCGACGCTTATCGTCTGCTGCCGATTTGTCGGGAGTATAGCGCTGCTGCCGCCGCAATGATCACGATCCCGGCCATCTCCTGGATCGAGCCCCAGGGAAAAAGACGGCTGCCGCGCCCAAGGAGTTCGTCGAGATGATGGAAGGACGCAGCCCGCATGAGAATGAACAGTCCGAGAAATCCAAGCCCCGCCAGCGCGAGCCGAACCGCGCCATGCGCACGCCGCAGCCACCAGAGCAGCGCGGTGCCGGCGATCAGCGCGAAAGCCGCAAGGCCGATGACGAACGCAAACTGGACCGGGCGGTGGTCGCCGTACCAGCCATAGGCCTTGGCGTGCGCGCGCCCGATAATGGTGAGGAGCGTCTGCAGGTCGAGGAGTTCGTTGACCGCAAGAAAGACGAGCAGGACCGACGTCGCCCGCCAGAAGCGGCGCTCGGGACCGCTGTTGTGACCGGCGGCGCGGAGAGCGGCGCGGCGGGCGAGAAAAGCTGTACCGAGATAGGCGGCAACCGTGATCCAGTCGGCGAAATCAGCGTTTGCGATCGAGGATCGCCAGCTGTCGACGTTCATCATGGGCGTGCTGTACCTTGCATGACGCTGGTCTAGCGGCGCCATGCCGCGATGCAAGGCGCCGGGTTATATCTCAGTCACGATCGCCCTGGCGCTACCGCCCGTCGTCCCCCGCAGCATATCGTGGCATTTGACAGGAGAATAAGGCGGAGCTGCCTTCTCTCCTAAGGTTCGCCCCCGGACACCTACGATCGGCTGTCTTTGTCGGATCGATCCGCCACGCCCCATTGCGGAAACGTCCGTAAGGCCGCAAGCCGCGCTTTGTTTCGTCGCGGCACATTGGCAAGCCCGGAAGGAAGCGGTGCGGCTTCAGCTGAAACGACGACGAAACCACCCCCGCTTTCTGGGGACGATCGGTGACTGTCCGGAAAGCCGCACAAGGTAGTTGCCCAGTATCGCCGCTTGCTGCTTGGTCATCAGGATCCGAAACAAATCGGGATCGTGGTTCTTGGCGGCTTCCGAAGACTGAACGCTTTCGAGCCGCAGCATTATGCGGTCACCTGCATCGTGATGTCCCCACCCTACCAGTGCCCCGAAATTCTCCATCATCTGGCGTTCCCCCTGACGAAAATGGGCGACTGATTCCGCTCGCCTGCGACGAGTAGATATCAGGACATCAGGCGAATGTCGTCAAACGGCAGTATGCGTCGTCGATCCGAACGTCGGACACGAGGTTGCTCGTTGCAGCAATTGCGAAACAGCGCTCGAAAAGGAGGCTCGATGGGCGTCGAAGAGCGCTCCCGTTTTTCGGATATGATGCTGGTTTGCCGACGATAGATTTTTGACGGTGCCTGAGGCGGCGGTCGGCTACGGTTTTCGAAGCGCCAGTTGACGGTGCGGGTCTCGACGATATCGCAGCGGGGGGTGACGGTAGAGCCGCACGGCGGTCATAGGGGATCCCGGGGCACGGCAGTCCAGTCGCCAAATACAAGGTTGGTGGTGACGATGACGGTGGTGCGCTCGTAAAGCTTGCCGGTGGCGTGGAGCAGCAACAGCCCTCCCGCGTGGGCGCATGGAAACCGGGTCTTATCCCGGGCTCGTTGCACCAGGACCTCCGAAAATTGCTTTGGCCATGGTGCCGATCGTCGGGCGCGCCGTCCAATTAAGTGGCGGTGGAGCGGTGGACCCGCAATTTGGGTCAATCATATTGCCAGTTCGTCGCTGGCCGGGGCGCGGGCTCGCTCGGCGCAGCGTCCGCGGTGCCCGCGAGCAGGTGAAGCTGCGCCTCCTGGGCGGTGGGCTCGGAACCAGTCGCTTCCGCATATCGGTTCGGCGAATGAAGCGTCGTTTCGGGCGGCGGCTCGACGCATCCGCACATCAGCAATGCTGCCAGCACTGTTCCCGGCAACCGGTATCGCACGGCATCCTCCCCGACGCAAAGGACGGAAACATGAGCATTGTGTAGCAGGTTTTGACAATTTCAGCGCCGTAAGTTGTGTCCGAAGCGGTGATTAATCGATCCGATACCTTGTCGTGCTAGGTCCTTGGTCTGTGACCTGGAGGCCTCCGGCCAAAAACCTCGGTGAAAGCGCGTGACGCTTGGTTGATCGTCCGGTTGCAGTGCCCCGCCTCGTTGCGCAGGTGGCTGCATGCGCATGCGACCGTGCCGCGGGGCGCGTTTGGAGGGGAGTGAGATTGCCGGAACCCAGCGACGTCATTTCCTTTCGCGGACCGCTGGCCAAAGCCGAGGCCGTCCTCGGGGCCGTGCGCGCCGGCGAGCGTGACATGGCGGCGATCGCAAAGGTGAGCGGGGTCCGGCCCGCTACGGCTGTGCGCGTCGCCGCCTTGCTCCGAGATATGCGTCAGATTGACCGCCTGCACCGACATGGTCCCTTGATCTTGCTGCCGGTTTTTCAGCGCAGCAGTATTGCCGACAGCGAAGTGCGGCGCGCGGAATGACCGGGGCTGCGGACTGGCGAGGAAGGGACCCGGGCGATTGGGGAGGGGCCTATGGATGACGAAACACCCGGGGTTGCGGCCGCACTGCAAGCCGTACGCGACCAACTGCTCGCGCAGCTCGCGGCGCTCGACCGCCTCGGCGAGCGCATGGCGGCGATCGAGATCTGCTCGGCCATCGAGATATTGAACGAACGGATCGGTGAGTCGGCTGGTCAGGCCGAACTCGACCGGCTGGCCCGCAGGTTTTTCGGCGACTGACCTCGCCGGTAATCGGCCCCGAGGCCGTGTGCAGCAATCGGGCCAGCGGCAGCCGCTCAGTCGTCTGCTGCCGACCCTCTTACCGGCACTTCAGTTCACCCCGATCGATTGCCCGGCCAAGCAAGCCCCCGCCAGCCGCGCCGACGATCGTGCCCACCGTCCGGTCGCGTCCGCCATCAAGCTCGCGACCAACGAGGGCGCCGACAGCAGCGCCGATAATCAGCCCCGTGGTGCCATTGTCCCGGCGGCAATGATAACGACCGTCGTCGCCGCGCCAGATGCGATCGCCGCTGGCAAGCCGCCGCGGTTCAAGGTAGCGGCCGTCGCGGTCGTAGAGTGCGCGGTCCTTGGCGCGTTTGCCGTGGGCGGGCGCCCAAGGCGGCGGATCGGCCCATGCGGCCGGCGCGGGAACGGCGAGGGCACTCACCAGCGCTGCAACAACAAGCCTCTTCATAGCCCATCTCCCTACTCAATGCACCCGACCCGCCACAGCGCGCAAGGTGCGAACGGTCTTGACAACGTCAACGTTCGTCCGGTCGCCGGGTTCCCGCCCGCCAAGGCGGTCGACCATGTCGCGAAATCAAGCCCTGACGTTCGAGATGAACGGCGGCGCTACCGACGATCCGGGATTTTGCCCTCGATCATGTTGGACTACGATGGCGACAAAGCAAGATGCGAAATGCGCCGGACCCCGAAAGGTCCGGCGCATCCTCTTGTGGCGGGGCAAAATCACGCCCGGGGGACCGCAAGACACATCGGCCATCAACCATGCCATGCTGACAGAAGTTGGTTAATGATCTGCCAAAATGGCAAGCCGAAGCTGTGCGGCGCCAGATTCCTGCCCGATACGAAGGCCGCGGTAAGCGGCTCCCGCCAATTCGGAACCTTTCTACGAGCGTTGTGCGGGTGCAGCGAGGTGGCACTCTGACACCTCCATTCCGGTGCGCTCGAAGCGAACGATACTGTCACCGACTCGTCATGATTTGAAGGCATTTGCGGGGACACCCCGCGTCCAATGCGACCTCGGGACGCGGGGCAACTTTTCGCGCGTCAGGGGCGATGCCGCCTATTGCGACCGCCTTAGGTCGATGGGTTCGGCCGGAGACATGTCGATGATCTGGCCGGGCACCATCGTGGCAGACTTTCCGGTAATGAACGCCGATGTTTAGCACATGTCGCGTCCATGTTTCATGTGTGGATCATATCAGCTCTATTTGTTCTACGGGTGAATCTTTCACATAACTGTCATGGCCTGTCGGCAGACCGTCGGTTACCGCGGCTGCGCCAGTCTAATCGTTGACCTGTCAAGCGGTCAGGAAAAAGCTTTTGGTCGGCCTTTCGTACCCCTTCCCGTGTATGTCTTGATCTCACCCTACTTTTCGTACCGCCGATCAGTCGTCCCGTACCCCCTTTTTTACGTGCTGGATCGATGCCATGCAGTGCGCCTTGAGATCGAGCCTGCCCCGAGGACGGCAGGGGTCGCGTTGATCGGGATATTCTCCGGGTCATAAACTCTTAGCGCATCCCGCCACCCAGCCCATAACGGTTGACGAGCATTATGCCGCGCATATCCCGGTGGTCATCAATTGGCCACGCCCACAGCCGTTAGAAAAATTGAGCAGGAGACCCACAATTCTCTCGTCCGTCAGCCAGCATAAACCGGCAAAAAAACTCGGGGGGTGCTCGTGGCCGGCCTCATGATCGCTAGCGCCAATAAATGGGTCCCGACCCTAAACGAGCGAGCTCGAAAACATCCTACAGATCGCCGGTACTGATCGTAATCGGTGCTACCCATATCCAGCGAGGACCTGTTTCGTTATGCCGAGAGATATTTGTTCAGCGTGTCGTGGAACTGCCGGATTCGGATTTCCTGATAATCGCCAAGCTGCACCTTGCCGTTTTTGGAGCAATGCAGGCCTTGCTGCACGAAGGGCAGGTTGTCCATATCCTGTTCGAACACCGCCGCCAGTCCGCCGAGCTGCTGCGCCTCTGTCCAGGGCTGGTCGAGACGCAGGAAGGTCATCGGAACCCCCCGCGGGATCGGTTCGCCCCTTTTTACCCGTGACAGGATGCGCACTTCCATGATGCAGCTATCGGGGGTCTTGCCGGGGCGCCAGCGGTAGATGATATTCGGCATGAAGCCGCCCCAAGGCGAGAAATTGGGGAAAACATTATAAACCAGCGCGTCGATCAGTTCGGCATCGGTCGCGTGGTCGAGGCTGTACCCCGCCTGCTGCGAATAGGCTTCGCGCATCTTGGCGCCGAGCGCGGCGCGCGCGGTCAAGCCGTCTGGAACCTGAACGGCGTAGGGGTCGCCCTCTGGGTCGTAATTGTCCGACGAACGGCCGTTATATTTGATGAATTCGTCGACGATCCACTGCTGCGATTTCCCGTCGGGGTCGAGGTGCGGGCTGAGCACTCCAAAGGGAACGTGATTGACGTTCACATTGTCGCCCCAGAACCAGTAGGCAGCATTGGCGTCGCCGGTAAACGGCAGGATCTGCGGATGGGTGATGACGGTGTGCCACGCCTCCATAAACGCCTCGGCGGTCACCTTCCAGTTCGCGGGGACTTCCTTCGCGACCCAGATGACCGTGGTGCATTCCTCATGCTTCCACTCTTTGAAATGGTCGGGAAGCGGCGCCAGATATTCCTCGAGCGTCGGGCCGCCGCGTTCTTCGCGAATGAAGATATAGCCGCCCCAGCGGCCGACTTCGGCATCGGGCAGCGCCATGTCCGCCTTTTTCAGATGCTGAAAATCCCATTGGCACGGCATGTGCGAAAAATTGCCGTCCTTGTTCCACGTAAAGCCGTGAAACGGACATTGAAACTGGTCGGCGTGTCCGTCTTCGGTGCGCAGCTTGCGGCCGCGATGCAGGCACACATTGTGAAAGGCGCGTACCGATCCGTCGTCCTGACGGCTGATCAGCCACGAGCGGCCCGCGTTTTCAAACACCGTATAATCGCCGGCTTCGGGAATATCCTCCTCGCGCGCCGCGAATTGCCAGACATAGGGCCACATTTTTTCGCGCTCCAATCGCGCAAATTCCTCACTCGTGTAGCGCGCGGCATCGATCGCGTCGGATCCCAGGTAGCGATAACTCTCCTGCGTCAGAAAATCGGGTGCAGGCCGCGAATCCTGGGCCATCAGATCTTCCCAGCTGGTGCCGGGGCAGCGGGCCTTCCCGCCCATTTTGGGATCGATATCGGCCATCACGCGCTCTCCGGATTCTCTGGGTTTGTTTCGTCCACATTGCCCGCTGTCGCGTCTTGCGTCACCCCGCTGAAATCATAGGTTCGGTCGACCCGAAAATCGGCCAGTCAGCATATCGGGAATATAGGGAGAGATTGCGTGTCGAAACGGCTCGAAGGAAAGGTCGCGCTGGTCACCGGCGGGACGAGCGGCATTGGCGCGGGGACGGTGCGGCGTCTGGCGCGCGAGGGCGCCCGCGTGCTGTTCACCGGCTCGAAGGCCGAAGCGGCGGCAGCATTGGCGGGCGACACCGGTGCGACCTTCATGGCGCACAAGGTGCAGGATGCCGAAGCCTGGCCTGCCCTGATGAGCGCGATCGCCGACAAGTTCGGACGGCTGGACATCGCCTTTGCCAATGCCGGCACCGAACAGGGCGACGCGAGCGTCGAGGACATCGGCATCGACGGCTGGAACAATGTCGTCGGGGTCAACCAGACCGGCGTGATGCTGACCGTCCAGCACGCCATCCGTGCGATGAAGAATAATCCCGATGGGCCCACGGGGGCGATCATCATCAACAGCTCGATGAACGCGCACCGCGCGATGGGCAACTTCGTCGCCTATTCGGTCAGCAAGGCGGCGGTCGTGGCGCTCGCCAAATCGGCCGCCGTGCATTGCGGCAACCAGGGCTATCGCATTCGTGTCAATGCGATCCTGCCCGGCGTGGTCGAAACCGCGCTCATTAACAATCTGATCGAAACGTCGGGCGCGCCCGAAACGACGCGCGCCGCCTATGAAGGCATGTCGCCGCTGAAACGCATGGCGAACGTCGACGAGATTGCGGGCCTGGTCGCCTATCTTGCCTCCGACGAGGCGGCGTTCATTTCGGGATCCGAATATGTGATCGACGGGGCAACAACGGCAGGGATGATGGGGGTATGAGCGATCTGGGCGCACAGCGGCTGACCGGCAGGGTCGCCTTCATTTCGGGGGGATTGCGCGGCATCGGCCTTGCCTGCGCCGAGCGGTTTCTGGCCGAGGGGGCCGAGGTCATGCTATCCGATCTCGATGCACCCGACAGCGATATCGCGCGCGACGTGATGGCCGTTCTGGGGCAGGCGGCGAGCTATCTCCAGGCCAATGTCACCAGCGAAGAGGATTGGGAGCGCGCGCGCGCCGCGGTGCAGGAACGCCACGGCGGGCTTCACATCCTCGTCAACAATGCGGGAACCGACCTGACCGGAGCGGTCGAAACGCTCAGCATGAAGGACTGGCGCCGGATCATGGGGGTCAATCTGGACGGCGTTTTCCTGGGCGTGCGTGCATTCGTCCCGATGATGGCCGAAAGCGGCAAGGCGGTGAAGGGCGGGGCGTCGATCATCAACGTCAGCTCGATCATGGGGATCGTTGGATATAATGAGGTGTCGGCCTACAACGCGTCCAAAGGCGCGGTGCGCATGTTCACCAAGGGGATCGCGGTCGAATTCGCCCAAAAGCAGATGGCGATCCGCGCCAATTCGCTGCACCCCGGGTTTGTCACCACCCCATTGCTCGACGCCGGGTTCCAGCGGTGGGTCGACAGCGGTTTCGCCGAAAAGAAGCAGGATCTGATGGACGCGGTATCGGGCGCGACGCCGATGGGGCGGCTCGCCGAGCCCGCCGAACTTGCCGCGGGGGCGTTCTTCCTCGCCAGCGCCGACAGCGCCTATATGACCGGCGCCGAGCTGGTCATGGACGGCGGGTGGACCGCGCAATGACGATCGCTCTGGACAATGTCGTCGCGCTCGTCACCGGCGCCAATGGCGGCATCGGCCGCGAATTGTGCAAATCGCTGAAGGCCGCACGCGCCATCGTCGTCGCGACCGACCTTGCCGACGACGCGCCGGAGGTCGAATGCGACGCCTATTTCCGCCACGATGTCACGAGCGAGGCCGACTGGCAGCGCATCGCCGACGAAATCGCGCGCCGCTGGGGCCGTCTCGACGGGCTCGTCCACAATGCGGCGATTTCGATCGTCACCCGGATCGAAGACAGCCCGCTCGCCGAATGGCACCGCGTCAATGCGGTCAACGTCGACAGCGTCATCATCGGAACGCAGGCGATGTTGCCGCTGCTGAAGGAAGGCGGCAAGGCGCGTCCCGGCGGCGCGTCGATCGTCAATTTCTCGAGCGTCGGCGGGTTGCGCGGCGCGGCATTCAACGCCGCCTATTGCACCAGCAAGGCCGCGGTAAAGATGCTGTCGAAGTGCATGGGCGCCGAATTTGCCGCGCTTGGCTACAATATCCGCTGCAACAGCGTTCATCCCGGCGGCATCGATACCAATATGCTGAGCAGCATCCTGAAACGCTATGTCGAACTCGGGGCGGCGCCGACGATCGAAGCGGCCAAAGCGGGCGTGACGGCCGCACACCCGATTGGCCGCATGGGGCGGCCCGACGAACTGGGCGGGGGCGTGGTTTACCTCCTGTCCGACGCCGCCAGCTTTGTGACATGCAGCGAATTTGTCATCGACGGCGGATTTTCGCAGGTTTGACGCGATATATTGGTTACCGCTTCAGACCGGCAAGATCGCGAGCTGCATCCGGCTGAATTTCCATCCGTCGTCGGTGCGGCGCAGATCGACGTCATAACGCGCGCGGACGTCGATCTTGTTGCCGTCCTTGAGGTGACTGAACGCGTGGACATAGGCGGACGCGACGACGCCTGCGCCATCCGCCGAATGAACTTTGATGTTACCGACAAAATGGACGTTCCGCTCGGTCGCGGCAAATGTTTCCCGAAAGAATTCGGCGATTTCCGCGCGGCCGGCATAAGCCTGCATCCCGATCGCGCTCAGGTCATAGGCGGCGTCTTCGGTGAAAAAGGCGGCGATCGCTTCGCCGTCGCCCAGGGCATCGGCCGCATAGGCAAAGCCGATAAACAGGTCCTGGATCGCCAGCCGGTCCTCGGTGGAAAGCTGCGTCACCTCACACCCGGCCTTCGACATAGTCGTTGAGCAGTTCGTGGAAACGCTGCACCCGCTTTTCCTGATTGGGTAGGATGCAGCCGCGGAAACCGCGCGAATTGAGGCCGAGCTGCTGGCTGGTCCCGATGCTGAGATCCTGATCGGCGACAAAGCCCAGCGTCTGCCCGTCGCCGTACCGGCTGTGCCGCGCCACCGCATCATGCTTGAGCGGGACCGGGCCGATCGGCGTTTCAACCTCGCGCATACCCGCGACGGGAGGCACGAGGATCCAGTGCTGGAATATGCATTTCTCGGGGTCGGTGGGGTGCGGTTCGGTGCGCAGGATCTGGCACTGTTCGGGCGACATGGTCAGCGTCACATTGGGGAACATCGTGCAGTGGAAATAATCGACCAGCTGCTGGTCGGTCATATCCTTGTAATTGGTATAGCCGCGTTCCGGCCCCAGCTCGCGCTTCGCCTTGATGATCGCCGCGCGCAGATCGCTGGTGCGCCCCTTGAAATCGGCGGGATCGAGCCCCCAAGCCCGCGCGATATCGTCGAGCGGCGCGGGCACGTCGCCCGATTCATAATCGACGCGGGTCGTCGCCTGATGCCCCTTCATCCACATCGCATTATGGCCGCTGTCGTACATTTCGAACAGGGTGTCGGGCAGGCCGTCGTTGATGAAGGTCGACAGTTCCGGGTGGATTGTGGGCAGGTGATAACTCTCGTTGAAATTGTCACGGATGATCTTCCAGTTGAAATCGCAATCGGCCGACAAGTTGATGACGCGCACCCAGTTTTCGAGGCCATAGCCTTTGAGCCGTTCGGGATAGGGGTCGAGCCATTCGAGCAAGGGCTTGGCATTGTCGTCCATGCACCACCACACGAACGGTCCCCAGGTTTCGCAGCGCAGCTCGACCAGCTTGACCTTGCCGCACGGGCTGCCGCCCTCGAAATCGTCGGGATCCTGCACATGGACCAGCGTCCCGTCGGGGTCGAATTGCCAGCCATGGTAGCTGCAGGTGATGCGCGGCGTGCTGCCGGCATCGCCCAATATCAGCCGGTTTCCGCGGTGCGGACAGCTGTTGTAAAAGGCCTTGATCGTTCCGTCGGCCTGTTTGACCATGACGACCGATTCCTTGCCGAAATTGTGGCGAACGAAATCGCCTTCTTCCTCAAGCTCGGCGGTGAGGCCGCCCAGATGCCATACGCGCGGCCACAGCAGGTCGCGTTCCTTCGCCATCCAGTCGGCGGAAATATAGCGATCGGCGGTGATCTTGTCGCCGCGCACAGGCTGGTCGAACCCGACCGCATAGCGCGAAGGTGGGGAGGCGACGTTCATGGCTTGCCCATATCCTCTCTCAAGCTGGCCAGTTTCTCGTCTGGCTGAAATCTTTCCCGCGCCGGCCGCCCCGATTGGTGGTGGGGTTCTGTTCGTAAAAGCCGTGGTCGGCCGGCTGGTCGGTTACCCAGTCGGTAATGAGCTTTCGCCGCGCGATGCGCCACTCACCATTTTTACAGGCATAATCGTCGATATAGCGCCCCGAAATGAACAGGTCGCGCGGATTGCCCGCTTCGTCGCGGGCGCCGTGCCATGCCTGGAAGTAACATTCGCCTGTTGCGGTCTCGCCTTGCACTTCGATCCGGACCTGCCCCAGCATGTGATGGGTGGCGTCCATCGCGGCGAGCAGTTCCTGCGCGAACGCCACAAATTCGTCGACCGGTCCCGCCATCAGCCCGACATCGACAAAGGCGTCGTCATGGAACGCGGATCGCTGCAATGCGGGGTCCAGCCGGTCAAGGCCGCGCATATAGCGATGCACGGCGTCGGTAATGTCGCGCCGCGCCGCCAGATCGCGAACCTCGGCTTCGAGGTCGAAAGCCATCAGGCGGTTTCCCCATTGTCGATGACGATATTGGCGCCGGTGATGTGCCGCCCGTCATCGCAGGCGAGATAGAGCACCATATTGGCGATATCGATCGGCTGGCCCATCCCGTGATTGTCTGTCTGCTCGCGCCCCGGACTTCCTTCGGGCAGTTCGGCGAGCGCCTGCGCGGTCATCGGCGTGACAATCCCGCCCGGCGCGATCGAATTCACTCGGATGCCATATTTTTGTTCGCGGCAATGGATGGCGATGCTGCGCGTCATCCCGATGATGCCGGCCTTTGCGGCCGAATAGGCGGGAATGGCGCTCAGGCCCTTCAGCCCGGCAACCGACGCCATGTTGATGATCGATCCGCCATTTTTTGCCATCAACGGGATCGCCGCCTTGCATCCGAGAAAGGTGCCGTCGAGCATCACGTCGACCTGCAGCTTGTAGGCGGCGAAGGACAGATCCTCGATCGTCGCGAAGCGCACCAGCCCGGCGTTGTTGACCAATATGTCGAGCCGTCCAAAGGCGTTGGCGGTTTCGGCGACGACCTCGCCCCAGCGGCCTTCGTCGCGGACATCGTGATGCAGATAGAGCGATCCCGGGATTTCGGCGGCGACCGCGGCGCCCAGTTCGTCCTGAACATCGGTAATCACGATCCTGGCCCCTTCGCGGGCGAGCACGCGTGCATCCTCCGCGCCAAGGCCCGATGCGCCCCCGGTAATCAGTGCAACCTTGCCGTCCAGTTTTCCCATGTTTCGCTCCCTATTGCGTGGCGAGGCATTCGGCGCCGTCGGGAAACGCAAACCAGCCCTGCGCGCTCTGCGTCCAGTAATGCAGCGTCGGGGTGAGGTCGGCGGTCTCGTCCAGCGTTCCGGCCTTGATGAAAATAACGTCCTGCGCCTCGGCCGCGGGCGTGTCGGTGATGATCGGCGATCCGCAGCGGCCGCAGAATTTCCGATACACCGGGTGCCCGCTCGCACCTTCGTCGCGATAGGGCGTCAGCTCGCCCGTCAGTTGCAGGGCATCCCGGCGCACGACCCCGACGACCGACAGCGCCGATCCGGCCTGCTTCTGGCAGTGGGTGCAATGGCACGTGACGAGGGCGAGCGGCGGCCATAGGGTTTGGTACCGCACCGCGCCGCACAGGCAGCCGCCCTGACGCATCGCCATCAACGATCCCAATCCAGTACCAGCCGGTTGACCTGTGCGACCAGGCCGCCCGAGATATTCGTATCGGCGTCGGCGGCGACGCGAAATTCGGGAATGCGTTTCAGCCATTCCTCGATTGTGATCGCAACTTCGGCGCGTGCCAGCTCCTGCCCCGGACACATATGGGGGCCGCTCCCAAAGGCCGAATGGCGTCCGCGGACGCGGCCGAAATCGACCGTCATCGCGTCGGGATTGATCGCCTCGTCCAGCCCATGCACCTGCGTGGGGATGCAGACCATATCGCCTGCCTTCATCGCAACGCCGCGATAGGTCATGTCATGCTTGACCGTGCGGGCGATGATGACCAGCCCGAAACGGCGGAACAGTTCGTGGACGCCGGGCATGATTGCGGCGGGATCGGCCGCCAGCGCGCGCCGCGCGTCCTGATCGCGGGCGAGATGGAGCATCACGAAACTCAGGAAATTTACGACCGTATCGACCCCCGCGATCAGCACCTGCGTCACCAGGGCCAGGGCTTCGTCGTCGTCCAGCTGCCGCCCGTTCATGTCGGCGGTGATCATGTGGCTGATCAGATCGTCGCCCGGGTCGGCGCGACGCGCGGCGATGATCGGGCCGACATGATCGAAAAAGGCCTGCCGCGCCTCGGCGAAGGGCATCACCGGGGCGGGCCGGGTCATGCACTCGGCCCACAGTTTGATTTTCGGCGCATCGGCCATCGGCAGCCCGACGATGCCCATGAAGATGCGGATCGGAAAGACCTCGGCATATTCGGCGGTGAAATTGCATCGCCCGTCGGCTACAAAAGCGTCGATCAGTTCGGCCGCAGTGGCGCGCAGATGATCCTTGAGGCCGCGGATCGCCGACGGCGCGAGGCGGGCGTTGAGCAGCAGGCGATAGGGCCGGTGCTCGGGCGGGTCGATCGTCGTGGGGATCAGCTTATGCTGTTCGCCCACCGATTTGGGCAGCACGATGATGCGGTTGGAAAAATGTTCATGGTCGGACTGGACCTCGGCCAGCACATCGCCGCGCATCGCGATCCAGTGCCCCTCGTTCTGCGGCGTCCAGATGATCTCGGGGCTTGCGTCCTGAAGCGCCTTCCAGGCGCCGTGAAAATCGGCCTCCTGCCCCGGCAGGGCATAGATATTCACGTCGCGGATGCGATCCGCCGGAATGTGGGAGGGGATATGGGAGGGCGCACTCATCGCGCTGTTGCGCCTTGCATCGGCATTGTCGACCTCTCCGTCCAGGCCGGAACCGCTGCTCTTGCAGCGTATTCTATCGACAGCAGGCTGTCGAAAATTGGCCGTGTCAGCCGAATTTATGAGATTGCCCCGCCGCCATTCCTACTGCGCTTTTAATTAGTCAGCGCGGGCTCGGCGCCCTCGGCACCTTTTCCTCACACATTGGTCAGTTTCTCGGTTTCCCGCGCTGCGCCAGTTTTGCGATGGTCGGGAGAGATGACATGAACGAGGCAGTCCGCCACCCCCTAACGATGGACGGGCGCGATCCGTCCAACCTGCGCGGCGATCCGATCACCGGCGATCGCTATTATTCGCGCGAGTTCGCGCAACAGGAGTGGAATCATCTGTGGACGCGCATCTGGCACGTCGCGGGACGCACGGCCGAATTGCAGGAAGCGGGCGATTATGTCGTCCATAATTTCCTGAAGGAATCGGTGATCTGCATCCGGCAGGACGACGGGTCGGTCAAAGCCTTTTACAACAGCTGCGGCCATCGCGGGATGCGGATGGTGCGCGAGGCATCCTCTGCCGACAGCATCACCTGTCCCTATCACGGCTGGCGCTGGGGCAAGGACGGGGTGCTCGAGTTCGCACAGGACGCCCATGACTTCCCGCAGGGCAACCCGTGCGGCAAGCGCAAGCTCAAGGAGCTACGCTGCGACATATGGGGCGGCTTCGTCTGGTATTGCATGGACGACAGCGCGCCCTCGCTCGCCGACTATCTCCACCCGCTGCCCGACATCTATCGCGCCTATCCGATGGACACCGCGGTGCGCGTCGCCTGGTATCGGATCCAGATCAACGCTAACTGGAAATTCGTTACCGACAATTTCAGCGAAAGCTATCACACCCGCACCGCGCATCCGCAGGTGCCGCCATGGATCGACCAGGACGTCGATACGGCGCGCCACGAAATGTGGCCCAACGGTCATGGCCGGACGGTGCAGCCGATGCGGCCTTCGCTGACCGACCGGCTGCCCGAAGGCGTGCCGCATTTCTTCGACGACATATTGCGGATGTGGGACATCGACCCCGACAGCTATGCCAGTTTCGAGGCCAAGACGATGCAGGGCTGGCTCGACCTCAAGGCCGCCAAGCGTCGGCTCTGGAAGGAGCGCGGCTATGTCCATTATGAACATATGGACGATGAGCAGCTGACCGACAGTCCGCATACGGTGATCTTTCCCAATGTGACGATCAGCTTCCTGCCGGACAATCTGGTCTTCTTCCGGTCCGAACCGCATCCCGACGATCCCGAGAAATGCTATTTCGACCTGTGGTGCATGGCGTTTCCGGTGGCGGGGCAAGCGGTGGTCGAATCGATCATGGCGGGCCCAAAGCCGCTGAAGGAAGCTCTGATGTGCGAACATCGATCGTTCGAAGGCGGGCGCGGGATTCCCGAGCTTGCCGGGCAGATTGTCTATCAGGACATGGAATTGGCGGAGGATATGCAGGCGGGTATGCATTCGCGCGGATATGAGGACGCCTATATGCCCGCGCAGGAAACGCGGGTGCGATTCTTCCACGAAGTGATCAACGATTACATCGAAGGGCGAAAATAAAGATGGCCAATGTAGCGATCACCGGCGCCGGGCGCGGCATCGGGCTGGAGCTGGTGCGGCAATATGCCGAAGCCGGCGACCGCGTTTATGCCCTGTGCCGTTCGCCGATGACGGCGGACGCCTTGAACGCGCTGGCGGCGGCGTCCGGCGGGCGGGTCAGTGTGCACGCGATGGATGTCGGCGACGATGCGTCGGTCGATGCCGGAGCAGTGGCCACCGGAGATGGTCCGATCGACGTCCTGCTCAACGTCGCCGGCGTGGTCGGCGGCGACAGGCAGGGGTTGGAGGACCGCGCTTGGGACGATTGGCAGGATGCGTTCAACATCATGATCATCGGCCCCTTGCGCGTGATGCAGGCGTTCCTGCCGCGCCTGCCCTCGGGCGCAAAGGTCATCAATATTACCAGCCAGCTTGCGGCATCGACCTGGCCCTATGGCGGCCACTACGCCTATAGTGCGGCGAAGGCGGGTCTTAACCGCATGATGCGATCGGTTGCGCTCGATGTGAAGGACCGCGGGATCGTCGTCGGTCTTGTCCATCCGGGCTGGGTGCAGACCGACATGGGCGGCGCCGCGGCCGAAATCACGCCGCAGGAAAGTGCGGCGGGCATTCGCAAAGTCACCGCCGACTGGACGCTCGATCGATCGGGCGATTTCCTGAAATGGAATGGCGAAACGCACCCCTGGTAGGAGGAACCGCATGACATTTTCCGGGCCCATCGAAGATCGGATTCAGATTCGCGAACTCATGGACACCCACGCGCACGGTGTAATGACGCGGGATGCTGAGCTGTGGGGCTCGATCTGGGCGGAGGATGCGTCCTGGTCGCTGCGCGACTATCCCGATCTGGGCGATTTCGTCGGACGCGACGCCATCGTTTCCGCCTGGGCGGAATCGATGAAATCCTATGGCCTGGAAAATTGCACCAAGCCGATGATCTATTTCATGCAGCCGGGTGCCATCGAGGTCGACGGCGACCGGGCGAGGGCGGTGGCCTATACGATCGAAATCTATGACCAGCCCGGCACCGGCAAGCGCATCCACGGCACCGGGCGGTACGACGATACGCTGGAAAAGCGGAACGGCAAATGGCTGTTCACGCGGCGCGAATATCAGATCATGCTGGAGGAATAGGGGGCGGCATCGCCGAGGCCCGCTCCTCGACCGTGAAGGTACGGATCCGGTCGCGGTCGAACAATCTCTCTTCGTCGGCGACGATTTCGGCCATGGTCGCCTCGTCAGCCATCGCGGCAAAGCAGGCGTCGCGGGTCGCGGCGTCGGGGAAGTCGATTTCCATCACGACATCGGCATCCTCGTGCCGGTCTTTGCCATCGGTCGGATGGAGGAAGCGGCGGATATAGCGCGTCGCATAACCCCCCAGCACCTTCTCGCCGATCAGTCGGTGATGCGCTTCATAATAGGCGATGAAATCGGCCTTGCTCATGCCCGGGCGGCGCTTGAGCAAGGTGATGAGCGTGACGGTCATGCGCTATTCTCCCCGCGGCGCGCCGCGCGCGCTGGATCTGGAATGGAAGCTTCTACATCTTCGGCTTCGGCAGCGTGGGATCATCCTGTAGATACCAGTTCACCCATTCGTGGAAGAACTGGTTGCCGCGTTCGTTGCGGCCAAAGATCAGCTCGTCCTGCGCGCCCGATTCCAGCCCCTTCTGGATTTCGAGGCCGATCAGATAATCTTCATTGTACGTCACGTCGCGAAAGAAGTTGATCGCCGCCTCGGCATTGGCCCGGTCGTCGTCGTCCTTGATCGGATCGCGGCGGAGGTAATTGAGCACGGTGCGGTTGCGGTCGGGGGTCGGCCCCGGAAACAGCTGCGCGATCTGGGCAATTTCCGGCGCGATGAAGGCCGAAACATTCGGGAACAGGATCCGGACGAAATCGAATCCGTTATTCTCCTGGCTGCCCCAATCCGCTCGCGGGATGTCCTTCAGGTTTTCGGCGATGGCGTGATGCGGAAATCCGATCCGCATACTGGCGCCGAACCCTTCGTAATGCATCCGATTCGACGGCGTGCGCGGATGGATCGTCTCCGGGTGAAGCGATGCGAAATGATATCCTTCAAGATAGCCGTCGAAGGCGATCTTCCAGTTCGCGCCTTCGATCACGCGCGAGCCGAGCCATGTCCAGTTGCCGAGGTCCAGCCCGGCGAAATCGTCGAGATAGCCTTGATAGAAATCGTCGAGGTCCATCGTTGCAGCGGGCGACAGGCAGACGAAGATCATGCCGGCACGCTCTTCGCAGGGCAGCTGGCGCAAACCGCGCTGCGACTTGTCGACTTCGCCGAATTTCGATGCTTCCGAAATGCCGATCAGCTTGCCGTCCTGGGCATAGGTCCAGCCATGATATTTGCAGGTGAAGCGCGGGCAGTTGCCGTGTCCGTCGTTCGCCACGGGCGCCCCGCGATGCGCACACACGTTCAGGAAGGCGCGCACCTGTCCTGCCTTGTCCCGGGAAATCAGCACTGGCATCCCCGCGGCATCCATCGCCTTGTAGTCGCCGGGGTTCGGCATTTCGGCCGTGAACGCCAGCATGAGCGGCACGCGCTTGAAGATCAGCTCCATCTCGGCCGCCCACTGGTCGGGGTCGACATAGGCGCGCGAGGGAACCACCAGCGTGTCGTCACCCATATAGGTTTTCTTGTTCTCGACATAATCGAGCAAGATTTCGGCCACGTCGCCGATCTGCCTCTCGCGGTCCATTTCTCTCTCCTGACCCGTTGTTTTGGCATTGGAGCAAAGCTGCGTGCGGACAACAAGCTGGGACAGGTCACAGGTGCCTCCCATTTTGGACAATAGGCCTGGCGGTTTTTTGGGGGCAGGGGACGGGCATGGAGAGAGCAACTGCACCCTGGAGCTGGCTGAAGCCACCCGCGCCGCATCACGCCGAGTTTGCCGCAAACGGCAGCTGGGCCAACCGGACCCTCGCGGACTTTGGTTATGAGCTCGCCGCCGCCGATCCGGACTTTGTGCAATTCCTGTCCGGCGAGCAGCCGATCACGCGCGCGGCGCTGCTGGCAGACGCCGAAGCGCTGTCGGTGGGCCTGGCCGACCTGGGGCTGATTGCGGGGGACGTCGTCAGCTTTCAGATGCCGAACTGGATCGAGGCTGCGGTTATCAATCTTGCGGCCGCGATCTCGGGTTTCGTCGTCAACCCGATCGTGCCCATCTATCGCGATGCCGAGGTCGGCATGATGCTGGCCGATTGCCGGGCGAAGGCGTTTGTCGTCGCATCCTCCTTCCGCAATTTCGATTTTGCGGCGATGGCGGACCGGCTGCGACCGGGCCTCCCCGATCTCCAGCATGTGATCGGCGTTCGCGGGGCAGGCGGGTTGAGTTACGAAGCGCTCGTCGCATCGGGGCGCGGCCGCAGTTTCGACCGCCCGCAGGTCGATGCCGGCGCGGTCAAGATGCTGCTCTATACCTCGGGCACCACGGGCCGTCCGAAGGCCGTGCTTCACAGCCACAATACGCTAACCCGCGTGCTGGTCCGGAGCGCGCGGCATTGGGGATTGAAAGCCGGCGATGCGATGGTGATGCCGTCGCCGGTCACGCATGTATCGGGCTATGCCAATGGGCTCGAAATGCCATTTGTCGCGGGTTCGCGTACAATATTGATGGAAGCGTGGAGTGCCGCCGATGCGCTGGCGCTGATCGAGGCGCATGATGCGGTCGGCACGGTCGCGGCGACGCCCTTTCTCACCGAGCTGGCGGCCGCCGCGGTCGCTGCCGGCACGCGATTGCCGTCGCTGCGTTTCTTCGCTTGCGGCGGCGCCGCGGTGCCCCCCGACGTCATTCCGGCGGCGAACAAGGCGTTCGAGAACTGCCGCGCCTTTCGCGTCTTCGGCAGTTCGGAAGTGCCGCTGGTCACGCTCGGCTACCCCGCCAAGGAGGACGAGCATCTGGCCGCCACGACCGACGGCGCGATCGTCGATTATCGCGTGCGGATCGTCGACGATGCGGATCGCGATCTGCCCGTGGGACAAGAGGGCGAGATACTGGCGCGCGGACCGGCGATGTTCATGGGCTATGCCGACGAACAACAGACGCGTGATGCCGTCACCCCCGACGGATATTTCCGCACCGGCGACATCGGCTGCGTGACGCCTGAAGGCGGAATTCTGATAACAGGGCGAAAGAAGGATCTCATCATCCGGGGCGGCGAGAATATCAGCGCCAAGGAAATAGAGGACGTGCTGCACACGCATCCTGCCGTGCAGGAGGCGACGGTCGTTGCAATGCCGCACGACAGGCTTGGGGAAGGCGTATGCGCCTATGTGATCCTCAACGGAGCGGCTGACGTCGCTACGCTGGCGGCGCATGTCGAGGCGTCGGGTCTGGCCAGGCAGAAAATTCCCGAACGGTTCGAGTTCGTCGACGATTTTCCGCGCACCGCATCGGGGAAGATCCGCAAGGATAGGCTGCGCGCCGATGTGAAGCAGCGGCTTGGGGACGAGGTCAGGGCTGAGCCGTAGCCTTGGCGATGCTCGCCGCGATTTCGTCGTTCGTCGGGTTTCGGCGCAGGGTCAGCCCGCCGTTCACCTGAAGATTCTCGCCAGTCATGAAACATTCGTCGCTGGCCAGGAAAACGGCCGCGGCGGCGATGTCGTCGGACGTCCCGTAGCGGCCGAGCGGATAGCCCGCGACAAAGGCTTCGAACAGGCCGGGCACTGTTTTCGCCTCGGCGGTCATCGGTGTGTCGGTAAGCCCCGGCGAAATCGAATTGGCGCGAATGCCTTCGCCACCGAACTCGTTGGCGATGCAGCGGATCACATGATCGACACCCGCCTTGGTTCCCATATAGGCGGCATGGTCGTTGAGCATGATTTTCGCGGTCGCCGAACTGATCGTGATGATCGACCCGCCGCGGCCCCCAAGCGATTTCGCCATCTTGCGGATCATCGCCTGAAAAAACTGGAACGGGCCGATATATTGCAGTGCGGTCATCGCCTGCAACTCGTCGCGCGTCGTATCGAGGAAGGGCTTGAGCAGCCCCCAGCCGGTGGCGTTCACGGCAATATCGATGCCGCCCATTGCCGATACCGCCGTGTCGGCCAGCGTCGCGATGCTCGTCTCGTCGGTCAGGTCGCAGGGCGCCCAATGGCACGCTGTTTCGGCGGCAAAGACCTGGAGCACTTCGGCCGTGCGGCCCGAAACCAGCAATTCGGCGCCTTCGTCCAGGAAACGGCGCGCCATCACCTGGCCCATGTTTCCGGCGCTCGACGCGCCCAGAATGATGGCCTTCTTGCCCGCCAGACGTCCCATTGCGCTCTCCTATCGCCTTGATGGCTGTTGCTATCATGCCGGTCTGTTCGGCCGGTCCTGTTCAAAAGGGGAGTGGTTGCTTTACGGCGCCAGCTTCAAGGTCGTGGAATGACGGGCAGCGAGGAGAGAGATGATGGATCTGGGATTGAAGGGGCTGAAGGCCATTTTGGTGGGTGCCAACGGTGGTATCGGACGCAAGGTGGCCTTCCAGCTCGTCGCCGAGGGCTGTCATGTCGCGGTGTGCGGGCGTAGTCAGGAAAAAGTCGACAAGATCGCCGGCGAGCTTGGCGACAAGGGCGTGACCTTCCTTGCCGAAGCGCTCGACGTGACCGATGCCGCTGCGGTTCCGGCGTTTGTCGATCGCGCCGCGGCGGCGCTTGGCGGCTGCGACATCTTCATCAGCTTCACCTCGATCAACCTTGGCGAAGACAGCGATGCCGGCTGGCAGGCGCTGCTCGACAGCGACATATTGCCGATGCGGCGCGGCATTGCGGCGGCACGGCCCTATCTCAAGGACTCGGACAATGGTTCGATCATCTGCATGAGTTCGACCGGCGCCGTCGAAGAATTCATGGGCGTGCAGCCCTATAATGCGATGAAGGCGGCGGTGATGGCCTATTCGTCGGCGCTGTCGCAGACGCTGGCGGCCGAGGGAACGCGGGTCAATTGCATCACACCGGGCCCCGTGTGGACCGAGGATGGGCCTTGGGCGCATATCAAGGAAAATATGCGCGAATTCTATGACGGGATTGTCGCCCAGATTCCGCTGGGTTCGATGACGTCGGGCGAAGAAATGGCCAAGACCATCGCCTTCGTCGCGTCGCCAGCGTGCAAGAGCATGACCGGCGCAAATATCGTCGTCGACGGCGGCTTTACCAAACGGACGCAGTTCTGATCGTTGCGCGGTAGGCGCCGGCGACCAGCCAAAGGAGAGGGCGGATGGGCACTGGAGTCCAAGGCATTCACCACATCGGCATTTCGGTGCCCGACATCGCCAAGGCGCGCGAATTCTATATCGACCTGCTCGGCGGCGTCGAGGAAGTCGCGCCGCTCGAGTGGCATGACAATCCGTTCATCGACGAGATTGTCGGTTTGAAGGATTCGGCGGCAAAACAATTCATGTGCCGGCTCGGCAACGCGCATCTGGAGATTTTCGAGTATAGCGAGCCGCGATCGGCCCCGCAGGATCCCGATCGCGGAGTCCATAATTTCGGATACACGCATTTCGCGATCCAGGTCGACGACATCCTCGCGACCCACGCCCGCCTGCTGGAAGCCGGCATTCGGGTCCACGCCCCGCCCTCGATGGACGGTGTGACCGTGGGCGATGACGGGCGCAAGCGCGGCTATGCCTCCACCTATTGCCGCGACTGGTTCGGCAATGTCTTCGAAATCATGGAAATCCACGAAAGCGACGAGATGAAGCCGATCTGATCGCCCTCAGGCGATTTGCAGGATCAGCTTGCCTGTATTCTCGCCTGAAAACAGCCGCATGAACGCGGCATAGGCATTTTCCAGACCGTGCTGAATATCCTCGTCGAAGCGCAGCTTGCCTTCGGCGGCCCACGCCGCCATCTGCGCGCCGCCCTCGGCGAACCGGGGGACATAGGCGCTGATGAGGAATCCGGTCATCGTCGCGCGGTGGACCAACAGTTGCCAGATATTGCGCGCACCATGTTTTGGGCCCGCCTCATTATATTCGCTGATCAGCCCGCAGATCAGGATGCGCGCTTCGTCGGCGAGGTTCATCAAGCCCGCGTCGAGCACGTCGCCGCCGACATTCTCGAATATCATGTTGACGCCCTCGGGCGCGGCCGCCCGAATGTCCGCGGCCAGTTGGTCCATGGATTTGCCGCGGTAGTCGATCGCGACGTCATATCCGTAATCGTCGATCAGGCGGCGACACTTTGCGGCGCCGCCCGCAATACCGATGGTGCGGCAGCCCCTGATCTTGCCGATCTGTCCGACCACCGACCCCACCGCCCCCGCGGCACCCGACACAAGCAGCGTTTCGCCCGCCACGGGTTTCAGGCCGTCGAGCAGTCCGAAATAGCCCGTCAGCCCGACCGCCCCCATGCCGGAGAGGAAATGACTGGGCGATCGAACGCCGGAGATGTCGATCGGCGCCGTAAAGCCGCCCGGACGGACCACCGAATAATCTTCGAGCGCGTTGAGGCCCATCACCCAGTCGCCGACCTTGAAATCGGGGCTGGCAGAGGCGTGTACGACGCCCACGGTCGTCGCGCGTACCGGATCGCCGAGCGCGATGGGGGGCATATAGCTTGGTGCATCGTCCATCCAGCCGCGCTGCGCCGGGTCGAGCGAGGCAAAATGATTGCGCACGACAAAACCGCCGAGTTCTGCCTCGGGGACGTCTTCCTGTACCAGGCTGAAGTCTTCGGGCGCAGGGTCGCCGTGCGGACGGCGGACAAGCAGATAGCGGCGGTTGATCGGCATGGTCCTCTCCTCTGCCGATGATCCTCCACCTGTCACCCAAATGCCGCACCTGTAACAAAGGGCAGTATTGGAGGAAATGCGCGGCGCTAGAACATCTCGCGATAATTGAGCCCAAAGCGCTCAAGCCACGGGAGACGATAAAAATGGCTAGATATTCTTCGCTGCGTCGCTGTTGCCTGTCGCTTGCCGGCACGAGCGTGCTGGCGTTTACTACCCCGACTTTCGCGCAGGAAGCTCCGGGGGCAGAAGAAGCCGACAGCAACGAAATCATCGTCACCGCGCGTCGCCGCAATGAATCTCTGCAGGATACGCCGGTCGCGGTGACCGCCATCAACGCCTCGATGATCGCCGACAAGGCAGCGGTCAACATCGGCGACCTGACCGGCGCGGCGCCCAATCTGCTGATTACCAACCAGAACTCGGGGGCGGCGGCGGCCAATCTTTCGATCCGCGGCCTGACCTATGCCGATGTCGAAAAATCGCAGGAACCGACGGTGGGGGTTGTCGTCGACGGCGTTTTCATCGGCACCTCGACCGGACAGTTTTTCGATTTCTTCGACATCGAACAGATCGAAGTGCTGCGCGGCCCGCAGGGCACCTTGTTCGGCCGCAATACGATCGGCGGCGTGATCAACATCCGGCGCACCCGTCCGACCGGCGAGTTCGGCGGCAAGGTGGAAGCGTCCTACGGCCGATTCAACACGCTCGCGACGCGTGCCGTGCTGAACGTGCCGATCATCGACGGGACCGGCCTTGCCGCGAAATTCTTCTATTTTCACAACGAAACCGACGGATGGTATCGGCAGAGCCAGACCGGCGAGCGCCGCGGCTTTTCCAACAATGAAAATTTCGGCGCGTCGTTCAGCATCGAGCCCGCTGGCAGCGGCCTCGACGCGCTGCTGACGGTCGAAAAACAGGTGCAGAAATTCGATCCGGTCGTGTCCAACCTGACCAATTCGACCGAATTGTTCTGCGGCCTGATCCCCGCCCAGGAGTGCAACCGGAACGGAACCGACGATCTTTACACCGTATTCGGGCTGCCCAATGTGGGAACCTATTCGGCGCCGTCGGTGACGTTCGAGGTCAACTATGATCTGGGCGGCGTGAAGCTGACCTCGGTCAGCGGCTTTCGGAAATCGACCGAAAACCAGACCCAGGATTTCGACGGTTCGTCGACCGACCTCTATTATGTCAACCGCGCGCAGGATTATAAGCAATGGAGCCAGGAACTGCGCCTGGCAGGCGATATCGGCAGCAGCTTCGATTATGTCGCGGGCGTTTATTACTTCAAATCACGATATAATCTGACCCAGCATACACGGTTGTTCGCGTTCAACCCGACGGTCGATCCGCGCGTGTTCGATACCAATCCGCAGGATGTTCAGGGCAGGACGCGGTCCTATGCCATATTCGGCGACTTCAACTGGGCCTTTGCCGACCGGTTCCGCCTGTCCTTCGGCGGCCGCTTTACCAACGACAAGAAATCGCTGACCAATGCCTTCGGCGGCGTCCAGATCGGGCAGGGCGAAGACAGTTTCAAGAAATTCACGCCCAAGGTCGGAATCGACTGGCGCCCCGACGACAATACGATGCTCTATGCGTCCTGGTCGCGCGGGTACCGGTCGGGCGGTTTCTCTCCGCGCGCGGGTTCCGCGGCGAGCGCCAGCATCGCCTATCAGCCGGAGACCGTCGATTCCTATGAAGTGGGGGCGAAATTCGACCTGTTCGACCGGATGCTCCAGCTCAATCTCGCGGGCTTCTATTCCAAATATGAAGATCTGCAGCAGAACAACACCTTGTTCTGCGCCACCTGCGCGACCCAGAACGAAACCGTGACCTCGAACGTCGGCTCGGCCACGATCAAGGGTTTCGAGATGGACTTCACCGCCCGGCCCGCCGAAGGGTTGCGGTTCACCGGCTCGCTGGGGCTGCTTGATTCCAAGTTCAAGGATTTCGTCGTCGGCGGCATCTCGCCGGTCACCGGGCTGGTCATTCCGTTCGACTATTCGGGCAACGACCTGATCTATAACCCCGATGTCACGGCGTCGATCGCGGCGGATTATACCATCCCGACCGGCTTCGGCGAAGTCGTGGCCAATGTCGGTTATCGCTACATCGGCCGCTACGACCAGCAGATTTCGACCGCCGGTCTCACGGGCGATACCACCAACGGTCCGGTCACCGTCACGGGCAACGATCCCCGCGTCCGCACCGATGCGCAGAATCTGCTCGATGCCAGCCTGACGACCCGCTTCGATCTCGCGGGGACCGAGGCGCATCTGACGATCTTCGGCCGCAACCTGCTCGACGATCGCGGCATGACGCACGGCTTCACGGTCGCCGGGCTGTGGTCCTTCGGTACCGCGCGCGAGCCCAGAACCTATGGCGCGACGCTGGGTATCAAATTCTGATAAATAGGGGGGACGGGGGACCGCGGTCATATCCGGCCGCAGCCCCTCGTTTGGCTTCGGAGGAAAAATGGGACGTTTAGCCGGAAAGATCGCGCTCGTAACCGGAGGGGCCTCGGTGCCCGGTCTGGGTAGCGCAACCGCGATCCGCTTCGCCGAAGAAGGCGCGACCGTGTATGTCACCGATCGCGATGCCGAAGGCGCCGAAACGGTTGCTGCGGGCATTCGCGCATCCGGGGGCGAGGCGCATGCGCTGACGCATGATGTGACGAGCGAAGCCGATTGGGACCGGGTGATGGCCGCGATCGACGCCGCGCACGGCCGGCTCGACATTCTGGTCAACAATGCGGGGATTGCCGTGCTGCGGATGATCGAGGAATTCACCACCGACGACTGGAAGCTTCAAAACAATGTCAATCTCGACAGCGTTTTCTACGGCACGAAGCGCGCGGTGATCGCTATGCGCAAGGCGGGGCAGGGCGGGTCGATCATCAACATCTCGTCCGTCGCCGGCATCGGCGGCGTGCCCGCGTGCAGCGCCTATGCGGCGGCGAAGGGCGGCGTGCGCATCTTCTCCAAGGCAGTCGCGATGGAAACCGCCAAGGACAAAATCCGTGTCAACACGGTGCACCCCGGCATGATCCTGACCAACATGCAGGGCGTGGCGCTGGAGGACAATGCCGACAATTATGACGCGACGCTCGCGCTCGTTCCGATGGGCTATATGGGCGAACCGCTCGACATTGCGAACATGAACCTGTTCCTGGCCTCTGACGAGGCCCGCTACATTACCGGCGCGGAAATGGTCGTCGACGGCGGGATGATGGCGCACTAATCGGTTCGCACCACCCAGCGAAGCGCGTTTTCCACCAGCCGCCGATAATGCGGGCTGTCATAGGCTAATGGCCCGTCGCCCGGCTGAATATAGACGAGGCGGCTCTTCAGCGCCATTTTCGCCCAGCCGATCAGGTTCGAACCCGGCGGGTGGTCCCACCCTTCATGGTCGAACATATGACCATGGATGGCGCGATCGGCTGACCAGAAATGATCGCGCGTGAACCTTGCGGAGCTCCGCAGCAGCGGCGTCACCCCGTCGTCGAATATCTCGGCGAGATAAAGCTCGTCCTGCATCGCGAAGCTTTGCGGCAGGCCCGCCGTCACCGGATGGTCCGATGCCAGCTCGGCCCGATAGTCGACATCGTGTCGATAGCCCGAATCCAGGCAGAGGGTGCCGCGCACTATCTGCGGTCGATAGAGGAAGCGACCGCCCAGCCAGTCGCCATATTCATCCCATGTCGGCCACCCCGCCAGCGCATGGTGCAGGGCAACGACCCCTTTTCCCTGTTCGAGCAAGGCGCGGAAGCCGACCCTGAGCGCATCGGGCGGTTCGACCATCGCGAGCGGCCCGTCGATGCCGGAAAAGTCCAGCCCCGGCATATCGTACAGCACCAGCGCATCATAATCGCGCATTGCGTCGGGGTTCATCAATTGGGCCGCCGCCGGCTGGTCCACCATCGTTGCCGAAATGCCGGGCATCGCCTGGAACATCGCATCGAATGCGGTGCGGTCGAACGGATGACCGCGCACCGCCACCAGACAGCGCAGCGGAGCATGATAGTCGATCGTCGGCATCAGCCGCGAACGTCCACCACCACCTTGCCCAGATTCTGGCCGCGCATCAGCCGTTCAAAGGCCACCAGGACGTTTTCAAGGCCTGCGGTTTCGTCATAATCGCCAATCAGGCGGCCTTCATCGTACCAGCGTTTCAGCGGGGCGTAATAATTCGCCCCTTTGGCGAGAAAATCGGGCAGGAAGATACCCTTCACCGTCAGGCGCCGCATCAGGATCTGGTCGAAGCGTGCCGGACCCGGCAATCCCTTGCCCGCCGTATAGCCTGCGATCAGGCCGCAAATGCCGATGCGCCCGTAATGCGCCATGTTCGGCAACGCGGCGTCGAGCAGGTCGCCCCCGACATTTTCGAAATAGACGTCGATCCCGCCGTCGATCTTTGCCAGCTCGTCGGCGACGTCCTGCGTCTTGTAGTTGATCGCGGTGTCGATGCCGATCGTGTCGGTCAGCCAGCGGCATTTGTCGTCGGAACCGGCAATGCCGATGACGCGGCAACCCATGTTGCGCGCGATCTGGCAGGCAACGCTGCCGGTTGCGCCGGCCGCGGCCGACACGAGCACGGTTTCGCCTTCTTGCAATTCGAGGACATCGACCAAACCGCAATAGGCGGTCCAGCCATTCAGCCCCAGCGCGCCGAAATGATCGCGCATGTCGCGGACCGTGGAATCGAGCACCATCAGACCCGAAAGCGCCGGATCGACCAGCGAATGCGAGGCCCAATGCCCGAACCCGCGCACCATGTCGCCGGGTTTGAACCCCGCGGCGCGCGATTCGACGACCGGCCCCAGAAACTGCCCCTGCATCGGCGTGCCCAACGGAATCGGCGGCGAATAACTGTCCTCGCGTGCGGTCATCCACACCCGCACGCCAGGGTCCATCGACAGATAATCAGCGCGGACCAGCACCTGTCCGTCGCCGACCTGCGGCAGCGGTGCTGTTTCCAGCGAAAGCGCCGCGGCATAGTCGTGCCCCTCGGGCCGCGCGTTGAGACGCCAGAAACGGTAATCGGTCATCGAATGGCCTTCTTCATGGCTAAGTTCGTCAGCTAAAGCAAAATGGCGTCTGACCGCATCGGAACAGACGCCACTTTACAACCCTTATTCACGCCGCGTCAGAACTCGACCTGAAGTTCCACGCCCCACGTCCGGTTGGGAACGCGATCGCCGAACCAGAACACCCCGGCTTCGCTCGAGCGCACGACCCGGGCACCCTTGTGGAAGGCGTCGTTGACGAAGGCCGACAGCTTGTAATCGGTGCCGCCGCCGAACTGCCCCTTGTAGGTCAGGCTGAAATCGGTGCTGGTGTGCGCCGGGATGATTTCGCGCCGATACCCCAAGATGACCGGGCCGACCAGATCCTTGCCCGACTCGGTTGCATATCTGGCAAGATATTTGACATTGGCGCCCAGGATCAGCTCGTTGCCGCCCGATCCCAACGGGATCGTATAGTCGGCACCGACGCTCCAGTTCCATTTCGGCGCGTAGCGCAGATTCTTGGTGTCGCTGATGTCGGCGCCGGTGCCGTCGAGGAAGGCCAGATATTTCCCCTTCAGATAGCCGCCCGACGCGCGCAGATTCAGATAATCGGTCGGCACATATTGCGCCTCCACCTCGACGCCGCGGAACCGCGCTTTCGACGCATTCTCGACAAAGGTAATGGTCGAAGCGGGGATCAGCGGGTTCGCGCGGATCTGGTCTTCCTGCTTGTTGTCGTAATCGGTCTGGAACAGCGTGAGATTGAACAGCGCGCGATTGTCGGCAAATTTGCTGCGAAGCCCGATTTCGTAGCTGTCGACGCTTTCCGGCTCATACGGCCCGATCGTTTCGGGTAGCGAGCCGGGCCGTCCGTTCCAGCCGCCCGACCGGAAACCGCGCGCCCAGGACACATAGGCCATGACGTCTTCCCCGAACTTCTGATCGATCGACACGCGCGGCGTGAAGCGGCCAAAAGTCAAAACGGGGTCAGTGCACGGCGCATAAGTGGAATTCGGATCCGGGCAGCTGTACGGCGGCGACGTATAGGGCGCCGGTTTGTTCACGCGAAATTTCTTGCGTTCGCGCGTATAGCGGCCGCCAAGCGTCAACCGCGTCGTTTCGCCAAGCTTCCAATAGGTTTCCGCGAAGGCCGCATAGGAGGTGACCGTCTGTCCGGCGCTGAAGCTGTCGACCAGATTGGCCGGATCCTGGGTGCCATCGAACAGGAATACGTTCTGGACGTCCAGACTATATTTCGACCGGAAATAATAAAGTCCGGCAACCATGTCGAATATGCCGCCGAGGTCGGTTTCGACGCGCAGTTCCTGGCTGAACTGCTCGCCGCGCAGCTTGCGGATCGGATGGAACAGCGCAAAACCGGGCGCGGGGCGCTCGCCGATGTTGTCGATGTCCAGGCTGTCGCGGTTTTTCCAGTAACCCGTCACCGACACGATGTCGAACGCACCGCCGCTATATTTGGCGTTCAATGTCCAGTTGTTCGCGGTGAGCGGCACCTCGAACGGCAAATCGGCGAAATGCGTCGTGAAGTTGCTGTCCTCATAGGCGGCCTGGTTGTTGGTGTAGCAAAGATTGAACGCGTCGCAGGCGAGCGAACCCGGCAGCGAATAGTTCACCAGCTGCGGATAGTTCGAACGGTCGCGCAGATGTTCATAGGACAGCAAAGCCTCGAAATCGCTCGACGGCGTGAACAGCACCGCAGCCGTAATGCCCAGCCGGTCCAGACCCGGATCGCGTTTGCCGGTGAACGCGCTGCGCGTAAAACTGTCGCCGTTGATCGAAAAAATGCCGACCTTTGCGGCCAGCACATCCGCGACAACCGGCGCGTTGAAGACGCCCTTGAAATCGTGGCGGCCATAGGAACCGACGGTCGCGCTCAATTTGGCGCCGAACTCGCCGGTCGGGCGCGAGCGCCGGACGTTGATGATGCCGCCGATCGTGTTGCGCCCGAACAGCGTGCCTTGCGGTCCGCGCAGAACCTCGATCGATTCGACATCGAACATGTCGACCAAGGCCCCGGTATTCGACGCCATGAAGACGCCGTCGATCGACGTCGCCACCGCCGGTTCGAATGATCGCTCGATATCGGCAAAGGTCAGGCCGCGGATCGACGCCGACAAGGTCGCGCCCGAAAACTGCACCTGGCCCAGTTGGACGTTGGGCATATATTTGGCGACAGAGCGAATGTCGGGCACGAACCGCTCTTCCAGCGCTTCACCGCTGATCCCGGTCACGGCCACGGGAACATCCTGGACGTCCTCGACGCGCCGACGCGCCGTCACGGTAATCTCGCGCAGGCCGCTATAGCCCTCTTCGGCCTGGGCTTCGGTTTCCTGCGCGACCGCCGGAAGACTGCACAGACATGTCGCCGCCAGGGCACTCGCTTTGATGACGCGGCCGTATCGGCCGCGGGACGCTATCGTACCACGCATATCAACCCCCTCCACTCGTCGTTCGAAACCTTGTCGAATCTTGTTATCGGGAAGGGATATGCAGTGCCGATCGCACTCATAACTGGCCATTTGAGCAGTCGGCGCTCTAACTATCCAAAAGGACAGGTGCAGGACGCCGTAGGGGAATCCGGCCCAATGAGCGGCTAGATTCCCTTTGGTGCTTGCTGGCGATGGACGTTGCGGAACGACCGGCTGGAAAACAGCCATCGGCCGTCCACCTTCACACATTCGTCGGAATAGCAGCCCATGTCGCGCATCGTCATGCCGTCCTTGTCATAAACTTCGGATGTATAGCTCCGCATCGTCGCCCGGTCGCCGTTGACCTCGATGGAACCGGGCCAAGCCCGGAAACGGATGCCGGGATAGCCCTTCATCGCCTCGGTCCACATCGCGACGATCGCTGCCTTGCCCTTTGTCGTACCGATTTCGGGATAGTCGGGCAGCGACCATTCGCCATCGTCTGCCCACGTCGCGGCCCAGTCGCCGGCGTTGCAGCGGCACACGGCGTCGGCATAGGCTTCGAGCAGTTCGCGAATGGCAAGCCGGTCTTCGGCGGGGCCGGTAAAGGGCATCGTCTCTCTCCTTGGGTGGTTGGCGATCACCCTAGGGAGAGAGCCCGCCGTGCGAACCTGTGGCTTAGAAGAGGGTCAGAAGGTGACCGGCAATTCGTCCATGCCCGGCGCGTGATCGGGAATGCAAACCTCGATCGCCCCGTCCTGAACGCGCAGCGGAAAGGTGCGGAGGCCGGGATACGCCCCGCCCACGCAGGCGCCGCCGTCAAGCTCGAACCGCGCCCCGTGCAGCGGGCACATGATCATGCCCCGACGGATGCGCCCGTTCGACAGCAGCGCTGCCTGATGCGTGCAGCGGTCGTTCACGGCGAACAGTCCGTCATCGGTGCGACCGACCAGCACGTACCAGCCGGCAATTCTGGTCGCCAGCTTACCTTCCTCCGGAAATTCCTGCTCGGCGATCAGCCTGTGCCATGTGCCGTTCATGCCTGCGCCGCCTTCCAATCCCGCTTGATCTTCTTGGCGAGGCTCCATTTGTGAACCTCGGTCGGGCCATCGTAAATGCGGAAGGCGCGAACCTCGCGAAACACCCGCTCGACGATCGTTGCATCGGTGACGCCCAGTCCCCCCATCACCTGAACGCAGCGGTCGGCGATCCGCATCAACGCTTCCGAGACCGCCACCTTGGTCATCGAACTTTCGACCGTGCCGAGTGAGCCGGTGTCGAGCACGCCCGCGCACCAGTCGATCATCAATTCGGCCTGTTTCAGGTCGATCATGTTTTCGGCGAGCATGAACCCTACACCTTCATGGTCGATCAGTGTCTTGCCGAACGCCTCGCGGCGATTGGCATAGTCAGTCGCAATCTCATTGGCGCGGATGCAGCAGCCCAGCCAACGCATGCAGTGCGAAAGCCGCGCCGGGGACAGGCGGATCTGGGCGTATTTGAAGCCTTCGCCCGCTTGCCCGAGCATCTGGTCCGCCGGCACGCGCAGGTTGTCGATCGTCAGCGTGGCGTGGCCGCCGGGCATGGAATTGTCGATGGTGTTGGGCACATGGTCGATGCGGATCGCCGGATCGGGCAGGTCGACCAGGAACATGCACGCGCCATCGTCCGATTTGGCCATGATGATGCCGACCTTTGCCCCGTCGGCGCCGGTGATGAAACTCTTGCGGCCGTTGATGATCCAGTGATTGCCGTCCATCCGGCAGGTGGTTTTCATCATCGACGGGTCCGAACCGGCGCCGCCATCGGGCTCGGTCATGAAGAAAGCCGACCGGGCGCGGCCCTCGATCAGCGGCTTCAGGAAGCGGGCCTTGATGTCGGGGCTGCCGACGTGCCCCAGCAGATACATATTGCCTTCGTCGGGCGCGCTGGTGTTGCAGGCGAGCGGCCCCAGGGGCGACAGGCCCGATTTTTTCAGCACATATGCGGTTTCCAGCTGAGTCAGATGCGATCCGTCGGGCAGGATGTGCGGCGTCAGCACGCCCGCGGCGCGCGCCTTCGCCTTCATCTCATCGACCAGTTCATCGGTCGGCGCGCCATGATGGTCGCGGCGCGGATCGTCTTCGTAGGGGACGATGGTTTCGCGAACAAAGGCTTCGACGTTTTCGCCGATCTGGCGTGCGCGTTCCGAAAGGGACATGGTCATCTCGATCAAAGTTTGCCGTGCGTATCGAAGTGCCGCATGATTGTCTCGCCCAATCCCGACGCCCCGCCAGCGATGAGCGTGGCCTTGTCCGAAAGCTGCGCCATGCGTCAGACCGGCAGCGGACGGGGATTGCCCGCGACGTCATAGATTTGCAAGGTCGAAGCCTGCATTTTCGGCGCATATTTGGCGAAGAATTCGGCGATCCACGGCATGGTGAAATGCACGCCCAGCGCCGCGTCGTCGCGCCATTGTTCGACGACGTTGACCAGCCCCGTCGCGGCATCCTCGACCAACAGCGAATAGAAGGTGCAGCCGTCCTCGGCCCTCACCCGGTCGATCATCGCGGCGACGTCTGTCTCGAACTCCGGGATGCAGGCGGGGTCCAGGTTCATCGTGCCTTGAACGAAAATCATATCTCTCTCCCTTGGTTCCCGCCTCCTTTAGTGCGTCGCGCGCCGGCAAAGTGCTAGCCATATCGCTAGGTGCCGGGGATGGACGAAAACGGGGACAGTGGTGCCGGGAGAATTAGCGCCATGACCATGAACCACGAACAGATTTTGCACCTCGTCGACGATCTTTACGCCGCGACCGGCGTGGGCGATTTCGACAAGGCCGAGGAATTGCTGACCGACGATTTGCTCATCACCGAAGCCGACTCCTTGCCGTTCGCCGGGGTCTATCGCGGCCGGACCGCGCTGCGCGACCTCTACACCAAGGTGATGGGTATGATGGATGTTGCCGCCCTGAACCGCGTGCAGACCACCAGCGGCGGCGATCATGCGGTCACGATCCTGTCGTTCGAATTTGCCGATCCGGCACTCGCCCCCGCGCATCTTTGTGAAATGTTCCGCTTCCGCGATGGCAAGATATGCGAGATCCGGCCCTATTATTTCGACCCGGCGCCCATCATCGCGGCCTGTGCGGCGAAGGGCAAAGCGTGAATTGAACCCGCAAGCGGGAGCGGAATCGCATGAGCCAGTTGGTCGACGCCGCCGCGATGCCGCCTGCCGCCGCGGTCAAGCAGGCGGATTTTTCGCTGGCACAGGTGGCCGCGGTCGTTGCTCTGGGGATCATCGCCGGGGTGATCCCCGCGTTGCAGCCGATATTGCTCGGCGGCCTGTATGAAGCAGGGCAACTGACCGCCGAACAGATCGGCCGCGCCGGAATGCTCGAAGGACTGGGCATGTTGCTCGGGTCGTTCCTTGCGACGCTTTTCCTGCCACCGAGCGGACTGCGACCGTGGAGCATGGCGGCGCTGGCCGTCATGGCGATCGCCAACAGTGCGACCGCATTTGCCTTTGGCGATATCATCCTGTTGCTCCGTGCGCTCAGCGGCGCCGCCGCCGGGCTGGGTCTGTGGGTGCTGGTCGGTATGCTCACGCGGGCCAGCGACGGCGCGCGGCTGTTCGCGATTTACGTAACGGCCCAGGCCATCATCGCGACCCTGCTTTCGTGGGCGTTGAGCCTGCTGGTGCTGCCCAATTTCGGGATTGCCGAGGGCTATTGGCTCATCGGCGCGCTATCGTTGCTGCTGTTCGGCCCGGCCGCCCTTTTTATTCCACGCAACTATGTTCCATTGGCCGCGGGCAGGGTCGTGTTGCCGACCGCACCCGGATTTGCGGGTTTGGCGGCAATCCTCTGCTTCCTCGCCGGAATATTGGCGCTTTGGGTTTATTTCGTGCCGATCGCCGCCGAACTCGGGCATGATTCCACGATCGCCGGACTGATCGTCAGCAGCGCGATCGCGGTGCAGATCATCGGCGGGCTGTGCGCGATCTGGGCGGCGGGACGCTGGCCGGGCGCGCATGTCACGATTGTCAGCGCGTTGGGCGCTGCGGCGTCAATCGCGGCCCTGCTCTATCTGGGCACGCATGTCGCGATGCTGGTGATTGCGACATGCCTGATCAGCTTTTTCTGGATGTTTGCGCCGCCCTCGCATCTGCCCTTCCTGCTCCGGCTGGATCCGGCTGGGCGATCGGCGGCGTTCATCAGCGTGGCGCAGCTCGGCGGGTTGTCGGTCGGCCCGCTGCTCGCTTCGATTGCGATCGATCGCGGCGGACCGGCAGCGGCGGGATGGATTGCGATCGCCCTGCTGCTTGCCGGTGCCGCGATCGGCCTTGTCGCGACCCGGATCAGCCGCCCGTAAACAGCCTTTCGGGCGCTTCGATCAGGCCTTTCAGCGTTGCCATGAACTGCGCGCCGACCGCGCCGTCGATGGCGCGGTGATCGCAGGACAGCGACAGCTGCATCCGGCTTTCGAACGCGCCCTTGCCGTCCTTTTGCTCAGCGAAAACGCGGTTGATCCCGCCGACGGCGAGGATCGCCCCCTGCGGCGGGTTGATGATCGCGTCGAAATGGTCGATGCCATACATGCCAAGGTTGGAGATCGAGAAGGTCCCGCCGTCCATGTCGTCGTAGCCCAGCTTGCCTGCTTGCGCCTTGTCGATCAGCGTCTTGGTGGCAGCCGCAATCTGTTCGATCCGCATCAGGTCGGCCGACCGCACGATCGGCGTGACGAGGCCCTTCGGGCTGGCCACGGCGATGGATATGTCGGCATGGGCAAAGCGATGGATGGCGTCGCCGTGGACCTGGATATTGACGTCGCGGTGCGCGGCGAGCGCGAGGGCGACGGCACGGACCAGATAATCGTTGATCGATGCCTTGACGCCCAGGACCAGATTGGCGGTCCGGCGCAGCTCCAGCAGACCGTCGACGCAGACCGCCATATGCAGGCGGAAATGCGGGATCGTCTGTTTCGACGCGGTCAGCCGCTGCGCCACGACCTTGCGGACCTTGTCCATCGGGACAATTTCGGGCCGGTTTTCCCCGGCGACGAAGGGCGCGGCACCGCCTAGGCCGACGAGGGCGAGCACGTCGTTCTTGCTGATCCGGCCGCGCGGGCCGGTGCCCGAAATCCCGTTCAGGCTGATGCCGTGCATTGCGGCGATGCGAACGGCGAGCGGCGAGGCATAGGTCCGCTCGGTCGGGGCGGGCACCGCCAGCGCGCCGCGCAGGCGCGGGGCGACGGCGGGGCGGCTCGCCTGGTGGACATCCTGATAGGTGATGCGTCCGTGACGGCCGCTGCCTTCGACGGTGGCCAGATCGAGCCCGAGATCTTCGGCCAGCTTGAGCGCCTCGGGACTGATCGGGCGGTTGGTTTCGATTTTGACCCGCTGCTTGGGCGCGTCCTCGGCAGGGGACGGGGATGGCGAGGGCGCAGGCGCGGATGCGCCGCTACCTGCCTTGGCCGCAACGCTGGTGTTGGCCGCCTTGAAATTGGCAATGAAGGCAGCGACCTCCTCATCGCTCGCCTCGGCGTCGGCAAACACCGCAAGCAGGACGCCGACATCCTGCGCGTCGCCGCCCGCCGGCACGATCAGGCGTTTGACGACGGCGTCATATTCGGCCTCGACCTCGTTCGTGATCTTCGACGTTTCGATCAGGCAGATCGTCTGTCCTTTGGTAAGGGCGTCGCCTTCCTTCACCATCCATTCGGCGACGGTTCCCTCGGTCATTTCGATGCCCCATTTGGGCATGGTGAATGCGCGGATATTGGCCATGGCGCGCGTCCCTTATTTCCAGGCCAGCGTTTTGCGGACGGCGGCCTCGATCTTGTCCGCGCTCGGCAGATAATTGCTCTCCAGCTCGCGCGCGAAGGGGATCGGCGTGTGCGGCGGCGTCACCATCGCGGGCGGGGCCTTCAGGCTGGCAAAGGCCTTTTCGGCGACCAGCGCGGCGATATCGACCGCGAGGCCGCAGCGCGGCGGCGCTTCGTCCACCACGACAAGCCGGCCGGTGACTTCGACCGAATCGAGGATCGCTTCCTCGTCGAGCGGACTGGTCGTGCGGAGATCGATGACGTCGCAGCCGATGCCTTCGGCAGCCAGCTTGTCGGCCACCGCGTCGCAGAAACCGAGCAGCAGTCCGTTCGAAACGATCGTCACATCCTCGCCGGCGCGCGACAGGCGGGCATGGCCAAAGGGAATCATGAATTCGGGATCGTCGGGCACGTCGCCCGACGTGCCATAAAGCGCCTTGTGCTCGAGGAAGATCACCGGATCGTCATCGCGGATCGCGGTGCGGAGCAGACCTTTGACATCGGCGGGGGTCGACGGGATGACGACTTTCAGCCCCGGCATCCCGGTCAGCATCTGATGCACCGCCTGGCTATGCTGCGCGGCCGCGTTGAAGCCCGCGCCCCATGCCATGCGGATCACCGCCGGGCATTTGGTCTTGCCGCCGAACATGTACCGGAATTTGGCCATCTGGTTCCAGATCTGGTCCAGCGAAACCCCGATGAAGTCGGCAAACATCAGTTCGGCAACCGGGCGCTTGCCCGACAGCGCGAGGCCCGCCGCCGCTCCCATGATCGCGCTTTCGGAGATGGGCGTGTCGATCACCCGGTCCTTGCCGAATTTGCCGAACAGGCCGGTCGAGGTCGACCAGATGCCGCCGATGGCTTCCGGCCCGCCGGGGGTTCCCATCCCGCCGACAACATCTTCCCCCAGCACGACGACATTCTCGTCGCGCTCCATTTCCTCGAACAAGGTGCTGAGCACTGCGTCGCGGTACATCATCTCTGCCATGGTGGTTTCCGCCCGCTTAGTAGGAGATATAGACGTCGGTCAGGACGTCCTCGGTGGTGGGCCGGTCAGCGGCGCGCGCTTCGATCACCGATTGTTCGATCAAATCCAGCACTTCGGCATCGACGGCGTCGAGATCGGCGTGGGTCAGCAGGCCGGCTTCGGTCACGCTGCTCCGGAAATTCTTTAGGCAATCGCGCTCTGCACGAATACGCTCCAGTTCGCCTTCGCCGCGATAGCGCTGCGGATCGCCCTCGAAATGGCCGAAGAAGCGTTCGGTATCGAATTCGACCGCGGCCGGGCCATGGCCCGCGCGGACATAGTCGAGCACCTCGCGCATCACCTCGTGGACCGAGAAAAAGTCCGTGCCGTCGCCGCGCCAGACCTTCATGCCAAAGGCTTCGGCGCGGCTGGCGATGTCCTTGGTCGTGCCGACGGCATATTCGAAGCCGGTGTGTTCCGAATAATGATTATTCTCGAACAGGAAGATGCACGGCGCCTGCGTGACGACGGCCAGATTCATCGCCTCGAACGTCGTGCCCTGATTGCACGCCCCGTCGCCCGAAAAGGTGATCGCGACCTTGCCCTTGCCGTCGAGTTTTGCCGCCAGCGCGGCCCCGACGCCGATCGGCGACCCCGCGCCGACGATGCCGTTGGCGCCCAGCATCCCGACGTCCGCATCGGCGATGTGCATCGATCCGCCCTTGCCCTTGCAGGTGCCTTCGCGGCTGCCCCAGATTTCCTTCATCATGCTCTTCACATCGACGCCCTTGGCGATGCAATGGCCGTGACCGCGATGGGTCGACACGATCTTGTCGTCCGAGTCGAGATGCTCGCAAACACCGACCGCGACCGCCTCCTGCCCGCAGTAAAGATGGGTGAAACCTGCAATCTCGCCGGTCATGATTTCTTCGTGAAGACGTTCTTCAAATTCCCTGATGATCTTCATCTGGGAATAAGCTCGAAGCAGGGCTTCGCGGCTCAATTGCATGACCTGATTCCTCTCTCACATTCTTGCGCGCGCGTCTCAGCCAAGGCCGAGCACCGTCTTTGCTATGATATTCGCCTGTACTTCGTTACTGCCGCCAAAAATCGTCCACGCCCTGCTGTTGAGGTAGCGCGGAGCCGCCAGTTGCGCCTCCAGCGAATGTACGGGGGGCCCGGCATTGCCGCCGTTGACCGTCCGCGCCATGTCGAGTTGCAAGCCGGCATCGCCGAACAGGTCGACGGCGAGGAGGTCGATGTCCTGCCGCGCGGTCGATGCGATCAGCTTGGTCAGCGATGTCTGGGGGCCGGGGGGGCGACCCTTGGCAATGTCGGCCAGAATCCGAAGCTCGATGACTTCGAGCGCCTCCACGTCCAGCCGGGCCTTTGCCACGCGCCGCTGCCACGCGGCATTGTCGCCGAGCATACCGCCGTGGCCGTCGGGTTCGCTTTCCGCCGCCCGCGCTATGGCATCGAGATCGGCAATCAGCTTGGGTGCGTGGCACGAACCCCCGCGTTCGTTTTCGAGCAGGAACTTTGCCACGGCCCAGCCGCCGCCCTCTTCGCCGACCAGATTTTCAATCGGGGCCTCGGCATTGTCGAAGAACACCTGATTGACCTCATGATCGCCCGCCAGCGTCAGGATGGGGCGGACCGTGATTCCGGGCTGGTCCATATCCATCAGCAGGAAGCTGATGCCCGCCTGGCGCTTCACCTCCGTATCCGTGCGGACCAGACAGAAGATGCGGTTGGCGTGGTGCGCGTGCGTGGTCCACATCTTGGTGCCGTTGACGATATATTTGTCGCCCCGCCGGACGGCACGGCATTGCAGCGACGCAAGGTCGGACCCCGATGCGGGTTCGGAAAAACCCTGACACCAATAATCTTCGCCCGACAGGATGCGGGGAAGGTAAAAATCCTTCTGCGCCTGATTGCCGAAACGGTAAATGACCGGCGCGACGAGCTTCAGGCTTAAGGCCGTGATGTTGGGGGCACCCGCCAACGCACATTCTTTCTCGAAGATATAGCGCTGCGTCGGTGTCCAGCCCGTCCCCCCGACCGCTTCGGGCCATTGGTATCCGAGCCATCCCTGTTCGTTGAGGACCGCGTTCCAGCTTTGGCCGATCTCGGGTTCGACAAAGACGGTGGGCGATATTTTCGCGCCGTCGCGCACATGCTGCGGCAGCTTGGCGTGCAAGAAGGCGCGCACTTCGTCGCGGAACGCCAACTCATCGGGGGAAAAATCGAGGTCCATTCAGCGTTCCAATATCGTCACCGCGGAGACACCCGGCGCGCCATACACATGGCTATATGCGGTGTTCGGGTTGCCCGGCACCTGCCGGCTGCCCCCGTCGCCGCGCAGTTGCACGACATTCTCGTAAACCTGCCGCAGTCCCGATGCACCGATCGGTTCGCCGCAGGCCAGGCAGCCGCCATCGGTGTTGACGGGCAGTTTGCCGTCGATCTCTGTCCAGCCTTGCGCGATCCATTCCTCTTGCTCGCCATCGTTGCAGAAGCCGTTTTCGGCCATATGCATGATTTCCGCCCCCGCTTCGGTATCCTGCAACTGCGCGATCCGAATGTCCCCGGGTCCGATGCCTGCCTCGGCGAAGGCGGCGGCCGAGGCGATGTTGGTCGCTGATCCGCCGCGTTCGATGTCGATGCTCGGCGCGAATACTTCGAACGATCCCGGCGGACGCGTCCGCATCGCTGCCGACTTGAGACGGATCAGCGGTTTGCCCAGTTCACGCGCCTTTTTCTCGCTCGCCAGGATCAGGGCAACGCCCCCCTCTGCTGGCGAGCAGAACATATATTTTGTGTAGGGATCGCTGACCATCGGCGCGTTCATGATGTCGTCCAGCGCCACGGGCTCACGGCGCCAGGCATGGGGCGCGTGGACGGCATTGCGGAACGCCTTTTCGGGAATACGCCCCAGCGTCTCGGATGAAATGCCGTGATCGTGCAGATAGCGAGCGGTCTTCATCGCAAAAAATTGCGTCGTGACCATCAGGCCCGCTTCGCCATACCAGTCGGGCAGGTTGTATTCCGACGGCATCGCGTTGAACGCGCCGCGCGGATGCTTGTCGAAACCGACCGCAAGGCCCAGATCGAACGCGCCCGATTTGATCGCCATCAGCGACGAAAACAGCGCGGAGCCACCGGCCGCGCAGCCGTTGCGCACGTTGATGAACTGCACCCCCGTCAGGCCCAGCCGCTCGACCATCGTGTCGGGATTGCCCGCCGCGTCCGATGCGCCATAGGCGAACTGCATGTCGGTCCAGTCGACGCCGGCATCGGCCATCGCCTGCCGCACCGCAAAGACGCCCTGATCCAGTCCCGACAGTCCTTCGGTGCGTCCAAAGGGGTGAATGCCGATCCCGACGATGCACACATCGCCGCTCACGTCGGCACCCCCACGGGCCGAAAGGCGGGAATATAGGGCGAATCCGCTGCGTCGGGATCGAGCGGGATTGGCGACATTTCCAGCATCATACCAATTCGGATCGCGTCGAACGCGACGTCGGACAGCCGCGCCTCGACGATGGTCTCGCCGTCCAGCGCGATGTAACCGACGGGCCACGGGCGGAACGCTTCGGGTCCGGCATAGGGCGGCGTTTTGGGGCGATAGCGCTGGATGGTATAGCTCCAGAGCGTGCCCTCGCGCTTCAGCGGATAGGGTTCGAAGTCCGCATTCGCCGGACAGGGAAAGACGATGCGCCCGGTCGCACGATTCCGCCCGCCGATCAGTCGCGGCGGCGATTCTTCGGTAAACAATCCTTCGGCAATGGCTCGCATCGATGATTCCTCTTGCCGCCCTTAAGCCATTGTTTGCCTCCGAATGTGACTCGTCAAAACGATAGGCTGCGTCGAAGCCCGCAGGTGGCACTGTGCGCGGGGGAGAAGGCCTGTGGCAGAGATTTGGGATTATATCGTCGTTGGTGCGGGTTCGGCGGGTTGCGTCATGGCCGAACGGCTGAGCGCCGATGGCCGATCGCGCGTGTTGGTGCTTGAAGCTGGCGGCGCCAATGATGGATTTTGGGTGTCCCTGCCCAAGGGCGTGGCAAAGCTTGTCACCAACCCGGCGCATGTCTGGATGTACCGGGTCGACGAACCGCGCGAGCCGGGCGGGCCAGGCGAATTCTGGATCCGCGGCAAGGGGCTGGGCGGATCGTCGTCGGTGAACGGCATGATCTGGAGCCGCGGCGAACCGGCCGATTATGATGCGTGGGAGGCGGCGGGCTGCACCGGCTGGAACGGCCAAAGCATGACCGACGCCTTTCTCGCGCTCGAGGATCATGCCGCAGGCGGCGGCCCGTTGCGCGGCGAGGGCGGTCCGGTCCATGTCGATCCGGCGATTCACCGCTACCCCCTGTGCGACACGATGATCGCGGCTGGCGAAGCGTTGGGGATGAAGCGTGTCGACGATCTTAACTCCGCGACGGGTCCGCGCGTCGGCCTCTACACGCATAACATCCGCAAAGGACGACGGCAGAGCGCCGCACGGACCTTTCTCGACCCGGCGCGCAAGCGGGGCAATGTCCGTGTCGTCACCGGCGCGCTCGCGGAGCGCGTCAGCTTTACCGACGGGCGGGCGAGTGCGGTCGAATGCATGGTCGATGGCCGGCCTGAAACATTTCATTGTGCAGGCGAAATCATCGTTTCGGCGGGCGCATTGGAAAGTCCGTTGCTCCTTCAGCGATCCGGCGTCGGTGCTCCCGACCGGTTGCGCGCCGCGGGAATCACGCCGCTGGTCGATTCGCCCGATGTCGGCGAGCGGATGATCGAACATCTGGCCTTTTCGATGCCTTATCGGCTGACCAAGGACGTCGGCAGCCACAAAAGCTTTTTCGGCATCGGCGCGGCGTGCGCGATGTTGCGCTATCTGACGACCCGATCGGGCATTTTGGCTACCGGGCCATTCGAAGTCGGCGCTTTCACCAACGTCGCGCATCCCGATGGCCGGACCGATCTGCAACTCTATCTGGGCGGTTATACGTTCGCGATTGCCGACGACAATAATCCGGTGCCGCTTGACAGGATCGACCCCCGCCCGGGGATCACCATTTACGGCCAGCTGCTCCGTATGACGAGCGAAGGCTCGATCCGCGCGGCCGGTCCGAACGCCGCCGATGCGCCGCAGATCCTGCCGAATTGGTTGACTACCGAGCATGATCGGCGGTCCGCGATCGCGACAGTCCGGCTGATGCGGCGTTATATGGCGAGCGAGCCGTTGGCGGCGGTCGTCGGCGAAGAAATGGTGCCGGGGAAAGAGGCGCAGAGCGACGACGAACTGCTCGCTGCCTTCCGCCGCCTGTCGACATGCGGCCTCCACGCGATCGGCACCTGCCGGATGGGAGCCGACAATCGCGCCGTCGTCGATCCGCAACTGCGCGTCAAAGGCGCACGGGGACTCCGGGTGGTCGATTGTTCGGTGATGCCGGGGCATGTCACCGGCAACACCAACGCGCCCGCGATGGCGGTAGGACTGCGCGCGGCGGCGATGGTGCTGGCCGACCGGCCCTAGGGTCCTGACTCTAACTGCCGAGCGAAATATAACCCAGCTGCGCGGCCTTGAACACGGTCTGGCTGCGGTTCACCGCATCCAGCTTCACCGAGGCATTGTGAATATGGAAGCGCACCGTCGCGCGGCTCCGCGACATGATCATGCTGATCTCCAGGTCGGTCTTGCCGACCGCGGCCCAGCGCAGGCACTCGACTTCCCGCTTCGACAGGCGCGATCCCGGTGGCAGGCGCTGGATGTTGCCCATGGCATGGACATAGCTGGAGATGAAGGTGCGGGCATAGATGCCGAACGCATCGCCATAGGCCAGATATTCATCCTGCAGGTCGGTCTTTTCCGGGTCGAGCGGATTGAAACTGACCGCGCCGATCTGCCCGAACGGCAGGTTGACTGGCACCACGATCGCGGCGCGCGTCATCGCACGGACTTCGAAATTGTTGAGGTCGATGGCGTCGAGATAGGGGTTCGGCTGGCGCGTACGAAAGCCTTCGGCATTGGCCCAGAAGGGTTCGCTTTCGAACCGGCACGCCGAAGTCAGCGGCGAGTCGAGCGCAATGCGACTGTTTTTCCACCAGGTCTTGTCTTCGGCGGTCCAGCCGAAAACGTCGCGCGCCAATATATTGCCGTCGGCATCGACGGGCGTGCGCTTGTCGGCAATGTCATGCGCGGGGGCGATCCGCACGTCGGCGATCTCGGTGATGATCCGCTGGAACGCCTCGGCCGCGCGGCGCACGTCGGCCGGACCGTCGATGCGGACGGCATCGATCTTTGCGACAGAAAATAGTTCTGGTCCATCCGCTCCCATGCGGGGCCTCCTAACCCGTTGCGACCCAGCTATCAATGCCTCCTAGCCTTTTAGGGAGCGGCCCCGGCCTATCGAAGCGTTCTACACAGCCAGAACGAAATGGAGAGGTTTTCTGGCGTGAATTTTGATCTTAGCGAAGACGATGAAATGCTCAAGGCGCTGGCCGAACGCTTCGTGGCGGAGCGCTACGACCAGGAACGCCGCCGCAGCTATCAGGCGTCCGATGCCGGATTCTCCTTGGAAAACTGGCGTCTGCTTGGCGAAATCGGGCTTATCGCAGCGCTGTTTGAACCCGAGGACGGCGGGCTTGGCGTCGGTTATCCTGGCCTGGCGACAGTGTTCGAGGCGTTGGGTGCAGGACTCGTCGTCGAACCACTTGTCGAAAATGCCGTTGTTCCCGGCAGCCTGCTTGCGGGCATTGCACCCGCCGCGCTCAAGTCCGAGTGGCTTCCCAAACTCATAGGCGGCGACGCGCGGCTTGCACTCGCACACCGCGAACTTGCGGCGCGGCACAATCTCGCGTGGGTCGAAACCAAAGCACAGCGCAACGGCAGCGGCGTTGTGCTGTCAGGCGCGAAGTCGCTGGTTCCGGCGGGCGAGGGCGTCGATGCCTATCTGGTGAGCGCAAGGGTGTCCGGCGCAGCGGACGATCGCGAGGGGATCGCGCTGTTCCTGGTCGATGCCGGCGCCCCGGGACTGGGCATCCGGCCATGGCAACTGGTCGACGGATCGGTCGCGACCGCGTTGACGCTCGACAATGTGACGGTCGCGCCCGAGCATTGCATGGGCGGCGGACTGGCGGACATCGAAAGGGCATACGAGCGCGGCGCATTTCTGAATTGCGCTGAAGCTTTTGGCATCATGAAGAAACTTTATGCCGACACGCTCGACTATCTCCGCACGCGCACCCAGTTCGGCACCTCGCTCGGCAGTTTCCAGGCGTTGCAGCACCGGATGGTCGCGCAATATGCGAAGCTGGAACAGGCGCGCGCGCTGCTTGATCTGGCGACCGCGACGACCGAACCGCACGCGCGAAGCCGCGCGGTCCAGGGCGCCCGCGCCTTCATCGCCGATGCCAGCGTCGCCTTTGGGCACGAGATGATCCAGATGCACGGTGCGATGGGCGTTACCGACGAACTCATCATAGGCCACGGGCACAAGCGCCTGTTGATGCTGTCGCGCTGGCCCGAGGATGCGGACGCCGCGCTCGATCGCTATGCGGCGGGCTGATCAGCCGGCTGCCGATCCTTGAGCCAGCCGATACCGCGCCGCAAAAGATCGTAAAAGACCGGAAGATTCCATGCGCAGCGGTCGACGGTCGGCCACCAATCCATCATCGGCTGCAAATCATAATGCCCCCGGCAATGGCCGAGCGTGTTGTACAGCACCGCGCCCTTGCCATGATCCTTGATATAGAACACCGGATGCGTTCCCGGTGCATCCGCCGCCTCGACAAAGCCGGTGCCCTCTTCGGTACATTCGGTTTCAAGGAGGACGTGCAGCGCGCCATGCAACTCCATATGATACAGCTCATCCTCGGTATCGAACGGCTCAATCCCCGCGACCAGCGGGTGGTCGGGGTCGGCGACGGTCACTCGATAGGGGGCGATGGGCGGGTGCGAAATGAACTGGCTGCCGAGCAAATCCATGTGCAGCGGTGCCCAGCGCGGCGCATTCCACAGTCCTGCATTGGGACCGCTATCAAGAAGGCGCAGCACCGAGTTGGTCCCATGGAGGGCATACCATCGCCCGCCCTTGTGCAGCCATTCGCGCAGCGCCTCCTGCGCCTTCAACGACGGCGTGACGTCGCAGGTGTATGTAATGAGAATATCGGCGGCGGCGATCGCATCGACATTCTCATAATCTTCGAAAACCCGCGTCCGCACCGCCGGATCTTCGGCAAGGAGCTTGAGTAGCTCCAGCCGTGCAAAATCCATATCGTGCCAGACGCCGCCACAGATCAGAACGCAGTCGATACGAGGCGGATGGGGTTCGTCGGTCAACGGGACTGTCCTTTCAGCATGGACGGTCAGATTGAGCGGATTTAGTGGCAGCAATCAATTCGCCTTTTGGTCAGTGCGCAGCGGCGCGGAGCGGTAAATTTGGCCTTTCAGATCGCAAGATCCGCCGGTCAGCTACCCGTGATCGCACTAGAAGCCGATCATTGTGTTGAAAGAGTTGTAGGCGTATTGCCGCCCGCAACTGCATTTGCCGCCGAGTGCAAGGAACGGCCGGCTTGCAGTTCCAACTTGGTCCACGACCCGAAAATATCTTGGGCACCATAGCCGACATAGGCCGCGACCAGGGCGTCGGCCTCGCTGAAGCCGGCACGCGGCTGCCCCTCGATTATCTCGCGGGGCAGGCGCGTATTGGCGCTCAGCGTCAGCCACCGGCCACCTCGGTACGCAAGCGATATCCTACGGCGAGCTCGTTGATTATCAGCCTGGGCTGTGACGGATCGGTTTCAAGTTTTTGCCGCAAACCGCGGATCGCTATCCGAAGATATTCGACCCGTTCGGTATGCGCCGGTCCCCAGACCGATTTCAGCAATTGTGCATGGCTCAGCACACGGTCCGGTCGGCGTGCAAGTTCGGCCAGGACCGAATATTCCTTTGGCGTCAGATGAACCTCCTCGCCGTCGCGCAGCACCCGGCGATGTTCGAGGTCGATCCGCACCCGGCCAACATCGACGACCGCAGCCTGATTGTCGGTTTGCGCGATGCGCTGGTGACGCAGCGCGGTCCGGATGCGTGCGAGCAGCTCCTCGGTATCGAACGGCTTGGTAACATAGTCGTCAGCGCCAAGATCGAGCGCAGTGACCTTCTCGGTGCTGTCCTCGCGCGCCGACACGACGATCAGCGTCGCGGTCGAGCGCCCTCGCATCGGTTCGATGAGTTCAAGCCCGTCGCGATCGGGCAGGCCCAGATCGAGCAGGACGATGTCGGGACGCTCGATGTCGAGCAGCGCGAGCGCCTGGCGGGCGTCGGCTGCCTCGACGACATCGTGTCCGGCGCGTTGCATCGTCGCCTTCAGCAGCCGCCGGATATGCGCGTCGTCCTCGACGACTAGGATTTTGGCAGCCTGCGGCATCGCCGCTTCCTACCGCGCCGGAAAGCGGGCGTCGAGCGAGCGATTGAGTTGCAATACATGTACGTGGCGCTCGCCCAGAAAACCGAGCCAAGGCCGTTCGACGGCTTCCCTTACGAGCGCGCGGATGTCGCCTTCCGCCACGCCCCGGGCCAGCGCTACCCTGGCGACCTGGAAAAAGGCCGCCTCGGGGCTGATATGGGGGTCCAGCCCCGAGGCAGAGGTCGTCACCAGGTCAGGCGGGACGGGAGAGCCCGGTGTCGTTTCGGAAAGGGTGGCAATGTCGCGCTGGACGCGCTCGGCCAGCGCTTTGTTAGTCGGACCAAGGTTGGATCCTGACGAGGCGCTGGCGTCGTAGCCGTCGCTGCCTGCAGCCGAGGGGCGACCGTGGAAATAGGCGTTGCTCGTGAAGTTCTGGCCGATCAGGTTCGAGCCGATGATGCGGTCACCGTCGCGGATCAGGCTGCCGTTCGCCTGCTCCGGAAACAGCGTTTGGCCGATGCCGGTGAGCGCGAGCGGATAGGCGAGCCCCAACAACGCCGCGAACAAGAGCGTCAGTGTGAGCGCCGGACGCAGCGCGGATTTAAGGTCGGAGAACATCATATTTCCTTCAGGCGAGGTTGAGGCCGGACACGGCGAGGTCGATCAGCTTGATCCCCACAAAGGGAGCGACGAGCCCGCCGAGCCCATAGACCGACAGGTTGCGCGCAAGCAGCGGCCCCGCGGGCATCGGTCGGTAGCGCACGCCCTTGAGCGCCAGCGGCACGAGACAGGGGATGACGAGCGCGTTGAAGATGATCGCCGACAGCACCGCGCTTTCGGGGGTAGCAAGACCCATGACGTTGAGGACGCCGAGGCCGGGATAAAGTGCGACGAAGATCGCCGGGATGATCGCGAAATATTTGGCGACATCGTTGGCGACCGAAAAGGTGGTCAGAGCGCCGCGCGTCATGAGCAATTGTTTGCCGAGCCCGACGACCTCGATCAGCTTGGTGGGGTCGCTGTCGAGGTCGACCATATTGCCCGCCTCGCGCGCTGCCTGTGTCCCCGTGTTCATCGCGACCCCGACATCGGCCTGCGCGAGCGCGGGGGCGTCGTTGGTACCGTCGCCACACATTGCAACAAGCCGGCCCTCCGCCTGTTCGCGGCGGATCAGCGCCAACTTGTCCTCGGGCGTCGCTTCGGCAAGGAAGTCGTCGACCCCTGCTTCGGCAGCGATCGCCGCGGCGGTCAGCGGATTGTCGCCGGTGATCATGACGGTGCGGATGCCCATTTTCCTGAGCTCGACGAAGCGTTCGCGTACGCCCGACTTGACGACATCCTTGAGGTGGATCGCCCCGAGCAGCCGCCCGTCCCGGATCACCGCCAGCGGCGTGCCGCCGGCGCGCGCGATCTCGTCGGTGATGCGGCGCATCTCCTGCACGGCAGGCGATGCATCCTCGAGCGGAAGCGCCTTCAGGATGGAATCGACGGCGCCCTTGTGGATGGTCACCCCGGCGACGGTCACGCCCGACAGCCGTGTCTGCGCGGTAAAGGGGATGATCTCGGACCCGGCGGGCAAGGCTTGAACGCGGATCGCATAGCGATCGCGCGCCAAGGCAACGATCGAGCGGCCTTCGGGCGTCTCGTCGGCGAGGCTCGCGAGCAGCGCGGCTTCGGCGAGCATGTCGGTGTCGACGCCGACCAGCGCGCGAAATTCGCTCGCCTGCCGGTCGCCGATCGTGATCGTCCCCGTCTTGTCGAGCAGCAGCACATCGACGTCGCCCGCGGCCTCGACCGCCCGGCCCGACTTGGCGAGCACGTTAAAGCGTACGAGCCGGTCCATTCCCGCAATGCCGATCGCGGACAACAGCGCGGCGATGGTTGTCGGAATGAGGGTGATCAGCAGCGCCGCGAGCAACGCGACGGGAATGGCGCCGCCGGCATAGGAGGCGAAGGCGGGGATGGTCGATACCGCGATCAGGAAGATGATCGTTAGCCCGACGAGCAGAATGGTGAGCGCGATTTCGTTCGGCGTCTTGCGCCGCTCGGCGCCTTCGACGAGCGCGATCATGCGGTCGAGAAAGCCCTGGCCCGGTTCGGCGGTGACGCGCACCTTGATCCGGTCCGAAATGACGCGGGTGCCCGCGGTCACCGCGCTGCGATCGCCGCCCGCCTCGCGGATCACCGGCGCGCTCTCGCCAGTGATCGCAGCCTCGTTGACCGAGGCGACGCCTTCAATCACTTCGCCGTCGGCGGGGATGACGTCGCCCGTCTCGACGAGGACGATCTCGTCCTTTTCGAGCTGGGTAGCGGAAACGAGTTCATATTCATCACCGACGCCGCGTAACAGCTTGGCGCGGAGTTCGGCCTTGGTTGCGCGCAGCGATGCGGCCTGCGCGCGCCCGCGCCCTTCGGCAAGTGCTTCGGCAAAGGTCCCGAAAAATACCGTCAGCCAGAGCCAAAGCACGAGCTGAACCTGGAAACCCGTCGACAGGCCGGGCTCGCCGAGCGCGAGGAGCAGGGTCAGCAGTGTCGCGACGCTCGCGGTGACGAACATCACCGGATTGCGCGACAATTCGCGTGGATTCAGCTTCTTCACCGCATCGCGCATCGCGGGGATGACAAGGGCGGTGCTGAACATCGAATTGGGTGCTGTCATGATCGAATCCGTCAGAAAAGCTGGCCGTTGATCATCGCCAGATGGTCGGCGATCGGGCCAAGGGCGAGGCTCGGAAGGAAGGTAAGGCCGCCGAGAATCAGGATGATCCCGACGAGCAGGCCGACCCAAAGCCCTCCTGTGGTGGGGAAGGAGCCGCTCGACGCCGGGACGTGGCGCTTGGCGGCCAGGCTGCCAGCAATGGCGAGCACGGAGACAATCACGAAGTAACGCCCCAGCCACATCGCGATACCGAGCAGGCCGTTGTAAAAGGGCGTGCCCGCCGACAGCCCGGCAAATGCCGATCCATTGTTGCCGGCCGCCGAGCTGAAGCCATAGATGATCTCGGAAAAGCCGTGCGGCCCCTTGTTGAGCGGTCCGGCGAGGCCTTGCGGCAGGACGCTGGCAAGGGCGGTAAAACCGAGGATGGTGAGCGGCATGATGGCGACCGCGAGGACCGCGAGCTTGACCTCGCGCGCCTCGATCTTCTTGCCGACATATTCGGGCGTCCGGCCGACCATCAGCCCGGCAACGAAAACCGCGAGGATTGCGAAGAGGAGGAAGCCGTAGACGCCCGCACCAACGCCGCCGACGACAACTTCGCCGAGCTGGATGTTGAACAGCGGAACGAGGCCGCCGAGCGCGGTGAAACTGTCGTGCATGGCATTCACCGCGCCGCAGGATGCCGCGGTGGTAATGACCGCGAACAGCGCCGAGGCGGAGATGCCGAAACGCACCTCCTTGCCCTCCATATTTCCGCCCGCCGCGCCCAGCTGGTGCAGGATCGGGTTGCCCGCGGCTTCCTGCCAATAGGCAAGCGTCACGGCTGCGGTGAAAATTATGCCCATGGCGGCGAGGATTGCCCAACCCTGGCGCGTGTCGCCGACCGCCTTGCCGAAGCACCAGGTCAGGCCAACGCCAATCGAAAAGATCGACAGCATCTGGACCAAATTGGTGAGGGCGGTGGGGTTCTCGAACGGATGCGCGCTGTTGGCGTTGAAGAAGCCGCCGCCATTGGTGCCGAGCATCTTGATCGCTTCCTGGCTCGCGACGGGGCCGAGCGCGATCGTCTGCCGAATGCCTTCGAGCGTTGTGGCATCGACCGACCCCGCGAGCGTCTGCGGCACGCCGCTGGCGATCAGGAAGACCGCGTAGACGACGCAGAGCGGCAGCAGCAGGTAGAGCGTGACCCGCGTGACGTCGGCCAAGAAATTGCCGATCGTCTTCATCTCGCGTCGCGCAAAACCGCGAAAAAGCGCAAATGCGATGGCGATACCGGTCGCGGCCGAAAGGAAGTTGTGGTTACCAAGCCCGAGCATCTGGGACAGGTTCGACAGCGTCGTTTCCCCGCTATACCATTGCCAATTGGTGTTGGTGGCAAAGCTGATCGCGATGTTGAACGCGCCGTCGGCGCCGACGCCGCCGAAACCCTGCGGGTTCCCAGGCAGCACGCCTTGAAGTCGCAACACTGCATAGGTGAAAAGCAGCAGCATGAGGTTGAAGAGCAGCATGTGCAGCGCATAGCGCCGCCAACCCTGTTCCTCGGTCGGATCGATACCCGACAGGCGATAGAAGCCGCGCTCGACCGGACCGAGCAGGCGATGGAGCGGGGTGGCGCGCCCTTCGTAAAGTGCGAATAGCCATAGCCCCATCGGTTTGGCGAACGCCGCGGTCAGCGCGATAAAGGCGAGGATCAGCGCCCAGCCGGAAAATGTCATCGGTCGGCTCCGTTAAAAGCGTTCGGGGCGCAGGAGCGCAACGATCAAGTAGACAAGGAGGGCGGCGGCGGTCAGGCCTGCGAGCAGGATCGGCGTGGTCATCGTGTCACGCTCGCTCGCACAGGTGTGCATAGCCGAGAGTCAGCGCGCACAAGGCGCCGAGCAGCGCGAGCCATATGAAATCGGACATATCGGATCTCCGGCGAAGGCCCGCTGTTGCCGCGGGCCAGGATAGGATTGGCGCCGGCTACGCCCATTCGCCGTAAAGTTTCGCGGGCGAATTTTCGCGTTGGCGTAAAGTTTCCATAAAGTCGGTGGCTATCGGCGTGGCGCGGCCCTTTGTGCTCGGCTAAACCCCTGTCATGCCCGCTGCCGCACCTGCCCCCGACAAGAAGCCGTCGCCTGAAGCGCTGCTGCGTCAGGCAAAGCGCGAGGCGCGCGGACGGCTCAAGATTTTTCTCGGCGCAGCCCCCGGGGTCGGCAAGACCTATGCGATGCTCACCGAGGGGGCGGCGCTGGCGCGCGACGGCGCCGATGTCGTCATCGGCGTGGTCGAAACGCATGGCCGGGCCGAAACCGAAGCCCTGGTTGAAGGGCTCGAGGTCATCCCGCGGCTTGCGCTCGACTATCGCGGCCACCAGCTTGCGGAGATGGACCTTGATGCGGTGTTGCGGCGCAAACCCGCGCTCGCGCTGGTCGACGAATATGCCCACACCAATGTCGAGGGCAGCCGCCATCCCAAGCGCTGGCAGGATGTCGACGAACTGCTTGACGCCGGGATTGATGTGTTCACGACGCTCAACATTCAGCATGTCGAAAGCCTCAACGACGTCGTCGCGAGTTTCACGCGCGTGCGCGTCCGCGAGACCATGCCCGACGGCGTGTTCGAGGGCGCCGAGATAAAGCTCGTCGACCTGCCGCCCGACGAACTCATCGAGCGCCTAAAGGACGGCAAAGTCTATGTGCCGCAGGAAGCGTCGCGCGCGCTCAGCCATTTCTTTTCCAAACCGAACCTGTCGGCGCTGCGCGAAATGGCGCTGCGCCGCGCCGCGCTCAGCGTCGACCGGCAGATGCTGCACGATCTCGATGCGGGCGGGGTCGCGGGAACCTATGCGGCGGGCGAACGGATTCTGGTCGCCATCAGCGAACAGCCCGGCGCCGATGCGTTGGTCAGGACGGCCAAGCGCCTCGCTGACGGGCTGAACGCGCCATGGACCGCGGTGCATATCGAAACGCCGCGCAGCGAGACATTCGACACTGAGGCACAGCGGCGCATCGCTGCCGCCCTTGCGCTGGCCGCAACGCTGGGCGCGACGATCGCCACCGTGCCGTCGGAAAATGTGATTGCCGGCCTGCGGGGGCAGATCGAGGCGCTGCGCGCAACGCAATTGATCATCGGGCGCTCGCAGCGCAGCTGGTGGTTCGAATTGCGCCACGGATCGGTGGTGGAACGATTAATTCGCGAGGCGAGCGGGTTGGCGGTGCATGTCATTCCCTCACCCGAAATTGCGGCAGCGCGTGGACATAAGGGTTGGATGCGCGGGTGGGGGCTGCCGGGAAGCTATGGCGTCGCGCTGCTCCTCGTCGCCGCAACCACAGCGCTTGCGAAGTTCAGCGAACCCTGGATCGGAACCGGCGCGGTCGATCTGCTGTATCTGGTCCCTGTCATCGTCGTTGCAACGCTCCATGGCCTGCGGCCGGGCTTGTTCGCCAGCGTCACCGCGGCGCTCGCCTTCAACTTCTTTTTCCTCGACCCCCTGTACACTTTCACCATTGCCGAGCCGCAGAGCGTCCTGACGGTCCTAATCCTCACGGGTGTTGCGGCGGTGATGAGCAATTTTGCCGGACGACTGCGCACCCGCGCGCGGATTGGCGTCCGCAGTGCGCAAGAAAATGCGTCGCTTGCGGCCTTTGCGCAGATGCTCGCGCGCGCGGCCGACCGCGAAACGACCGCTTCGGTGACGTGTGACGAGGTTTCGCGCTTGCTTGGGGTACGCAGCGTGGTGCTCGCCAACGACGACGGCCTGCTGCGGCCGCTCGTCACGCGACCGGCCGATGCGCATATTTCGCCGATCGACCAGGCGGCGGCGGAATGGGCGTGGACCAGCGGCGAACCGGCGGGACGCGGGACGAGCACGCTCGTTGCCTCGGACTGGCAATTTCATCCGCTCAAGACCGGGCTCGGAGTGCTCGCCGTGCTTGGGGTTGCAAGCGACGATGGACGCGAACCGGTTTCGCCGGGCAAAGCGGCCCTGTTGGCGACGCTGATTGGCCAGTCCGCGCTGGCGCATGAACGCCTGCACCTCGAGGATGAAATGCGCAGCCTGTCGGTGCTGGAAGAACGCGACCGATTGCGCGCGGCGTTGCTCTCGTCAATCGGGCACGATCTGCGCACGCCGCTTACCGGCGTCACCGCGGCGATCGAAGCGATTGCGGATGATCATCCCGACGCCGCGGCGCTGCCCGTTGCGCGCGCCGAAGTCGCCAGACTACGGCGCTTTCTCGATAATCTCCTCGAACTCGTCCGGCTCGATGCGGGCGGCGTCAAACTGGATCTGACCCCCGTCGACCTCACCGACGTCGTCGCGGCCGTGGTTCACGATCTCAAAGATTCCCTGCGCGGCCACCATATCGACTTTCAGGTTCCGGCCGGCCTGCCGCTCGTTCGGATCGACGAACGGCTGCTCCATCATATCCTGCTCAATCTCCTGGCCAACGCCATACAGCATGGGGGTAATTCCGGACCCATCGGCATCATCGGCCGGCGAACCGCCGATGCGGTCACCTTGACAATCCGCGATCGGGGCGAGGGGCTGGAGCCGGGAACCGAACGGACGATCTTTGATACTTTCGCGCAAGGAAAAGGCGGGGACCGGCACGGCGGCAGCGGTCTGGGGCTCGCGATCGCAAAGGGATTTTCGGATGCGCTCGGAATCGGAATTGCCGCAGCCAAGCATCCCGAAGGCGGCGCTGCATTTACACTCGGTTTCCCTGATCGATTGATTTCCAAAGCAACTGACCAGTCCTGAGCGTTTCTCCGAGGGTCCCATTTGGCCGCAGGAGAAGGAACATGGGAAGATCGGCGTCGGGGGTTTTTTACGGCCAAGTCCTGCGCACAACGCAGGACGAAAAGTAGCGGCACCGCGTTATTTGTGCGGGGGATCCCCTGCATTTTTGGAAAGTGCAACGCCGATCCCACCATCCGCGTGAAATGCGACGAACCGAGCCATCTTGCTCCATTTCTGCACAAGAATTTAAGCACTTGGTATCATTTCACAGCCCAAGAAGCGGGCATGGTCCAAAGAGGGGCAACTTCGGGAGCAATCCTATTGCGCCGTCTGGCGTTGGCGTCGGTTTTTGTGGCCGGCGCGTGCCTGGTGCATCTCGGCGCCGACGATTTCGCTACCTTCGCGCTTATCGCGGCCGCCGTTGGATGCGGCTGGGCCGGATCGGCTTGGCGGCATGACTGGCAATTATGGCGACTGTCGCAGCGGATGGAGGCAATTTCGGGCGAGGGGCAGAAAATTGCCATCGCAGAGCGGCTGGCGGAAAATGCCAAAGGTCTGGAGCAGGCGCTTGCCACGATCGAGCGCCGTCTGATCGAGCGCCATGGTGTGAGCGGCCTGCCCACCCGCGAACCGTTGCTTGAACAAATGGAGCGCGATGGCGCGGGCGTCCTTGGCACATTCGCGCTTGATGACTTCGAGAGGTTGGCGGGATTTGATCCCGACCTTGCCGAGCGAGTGCTGCTGGAGATCGTTGCGCGCATCGTCCGCATGATTCCGGCCGAACGCCTGATCGCCCATGTCGATCAGGGCCATTTTGCCATCTGGTACGGCAAGGACGTCGATCCGCTGCTGGCACGCTCAGAGATTGATGCCATTGCCTATGCGCTCGGCGGGCAAGTGAATATCGACGGACGCGAGATCCTGCCGAGCATCGCGACGCGCTGTGCGGCTTTGGTGGAGGGCATAACACCGCAGCTTTTGTTGACGCGAACACTCGCTTCTTTCGCACTGGAAGACATGCAGGACACCCACGAGCTCAGCGATCAGGCGATCGCGCAGGTGCGGCAGCGCTATGCCATGGAGCAGGAGCTGCGCGGCGCAATTCAACGGAATGAGTTCGAGCTGCATTTTCAGCCGTTGATAGACGCGCATTGGCAATGCGTAACAGGCGCCGAGGCGCTGATCCGCTGGCATCACCCCGAGCGCGGCAGCGTCCCGCCTTCGCTGTTTGTTCCGATCGTGGAATCTGCCGGGCTGGCGGAACAGGTCGGCATGTGGGTTCTCAACGCTGCTGCGCGGCAAGCGAGCGAATGGGATGGGGGCGCGGCAGGTCCGTTAAGGATCGCCATCAATGTCTCTGCCAACCAGCTTCACGACGCGAAGTTTGCCGAATTTCTTGGCCGGACGCTGCACAATCATTCGCTCGACCCGGCATGTCTGGAAATCGAGCTGACGGAGGGTGTGGCGAGCACCGACGACGCGGACCTTGCACGCCTGTTCGCTAAGATCAGGGCGCTCGGCGTGAAGCTCGCCATCGACGATTTTGGTACCGGTTATTCAAGCTTCAGTACGCTCCGTCAGCTGACGTTCGACAAGATCAAGATCGATCGCGAGTTCGTGACCGAGGTTCATCGGCGGCCGCAAAGCCAGGCGATCTGCCAGAGCATCATCGCGTTGGGGCGCGGGCTCGACATTCGTGTTCTGGCCGAAGGTGTTGAAACCGCCGAGGAATATCGCTGGCTGTCGCGGCATGGTTGCCGTCATTTCCAAGGCTATTATTTCTCGCGGCCGCTGGCGGCCGCGGATTTCCTGAGCTTCGTTAACGACCGGGCGCGCCTGGCAACGTTGCTCCAGTTGCCCGCCGACCTCCCCCAAATCGAGAGAATCATTTCATGACTGTCGCCACCACCACCCGCTCGCGCCTTTTTTTCCGGCGCGCCATGGTCTTCGCCGCTGCACTGGCTTTGGCGGGCTGCGCTAGCGGCCCGAAACCGGGCGCGGTGCCGACGCCAGCGAGCGGCGCACCGAGTATCGAAGCGATTGCGGAACATCTGAATCAGGGCGATGTGTCTGCAGCGCGCAAGCTGATCAAGTCGGGGCTCAAGCGCGATCCCAACAATCCGTCGCTTGCGCTGCTCCGCGATTCCATCACGCGTGACCCGGTCGAGCTGCTCGGGCCGCAATCCTTTGACTATGTTGTCCAGCCTGGCGACACGCTGGCCGGCATTGCTCAACGCTATCTCGGCAATCGACTGCTGACCTATCAGCTGGCCCGGTACAACGGCATCGAAAAGCCGACGACGCTGACCGCGGGACGGACGCTGCGCATCCCGGGGACCAAGCCGGCACCGCCGCGCCGTGCGGCGACACCCGCACCAGCAACACCATCTGCGCCGCCCGCACCGCGCGCGCAGCCGCCCAAGCAGGCGGTTGCGCCGCCCGCCATCCGCAGTGATCCCGCCGCTGCTCGCCAGTTGCGGACGCAGGGACTGGCCGCGCTCAATAAAGGCTCTGCCACGCGCGCGGTACAGTTGTTGCGGCGCGCGTCGGCGCTCGACCCGGCAAATGAGGTGATCAAGTCGGATCTGGCGCGTGCAGAGCGGATTGAGGCGACCGTCCGGTCGCGCCGCTAGCGATGTTTCAACCTTCGCCCGCTAAATGGTGCGTTGAAGAGAGTGCCGACTGATGAAATCGCTGGGACGCTATAATATCGAGGGCCGCTTGGGCGAGGGCGCGATGGCCGACGTCTATCGCGCGGTCGACCCGAGCATCGGTCGCAAGGTTGCGATCAAGGTGCTGAAGCCCGAATATGCGCGCAATGCTGGACTGAACATCCGTTTTCTGCGCGAAGCGCGCGCGGCTGGCGCGCTGAGCCATCCCAATATCGCCACCATTTACGAGGTCGGTGAAGAAGAGGGCACCGCATATATTGCGATGGAGCTCGTCGAAGGTCAGCCGCTCGACACGCTGCTGCAGAGCAATGGACGGATGCCCTATGAACGGGTGCTGGTCCTCGGCCAGCAGCTCGCGGGAGCGCTCGCCTATGCGCACCGGATGGGCGTGGTGCACCGCGACGTCAAACCTTCGAACATCCTGCTGTCGCATGACGGCCGTACGGCAAAGCTTGTCGATTTCGGCGTTGCGCGCATCGATGATCCTGATCCCGAGGGGAACGCCGACCAGTTGGCGCAGACCCAGTTCGGCCAAATGATCGGGACACCGCGCTACATGAGTCCCGAACAGGCGCTCAGCCTTCCCGTCGATCATCGCTCGGATCTGTTTTCGCTCGGCATCGTGCTGTACGAAATGGTGACGGGTAAGGCAGCGTTCCCGGGCATCGGTCTCGCGACGCTCGCGATCCAAATCGCGCAGGAAAGGGTCGAGCCGATCGAGCGGTCGGCCGGCGATTGTCCCCCGGGACTACGTTTCATCATCGACAAGCTGCTGTCGAAAAAGCCCGAACAACGCTTCCCCGATGGGGAAGCGGTCCGCAAGGCGATCATGCGCGAAATGAGCGCGCGTGAAGAGAGCGCGGTGCCGCGGCGAGGCCTGTCGCTGCGCGTCAAACTGCCTTTGTTGCTGGCATCGGTCACCTTCGCGGTACTCGCGATCTGTGGATCGCTGATCAGCGCGCGCGAAAACAAGGCGTTCGAGGATATGGCGGCGGCATCGGGCCGCACGATCGCAGCCTTTGTCGCGAGCAATGCCGGGGTGGTCGCGGTCGACAATGCCGGGCTGCCGGCGGATCAACAGGATTGGGGCGCCTTGCAGGCGTTTGTCACGAGCGCCAGCGAAGATCGCGAGATTCGCGCCATGACGGTCGTCGATGCCAACAACATCGTCCGTGCCGCGAGCGATGATCGCCGCATCGGCGCGCCTTACGCGGCGCCGCAGCAAGAGGCGCGCGTTGGCGCGGTCAATGGCGCGGTGGTCACCTATGTCGGCACGGGCCAAGACGAGGGGATGCGGATCGTGCAGCCGATACGCTACGCGGGCGCGAGCTATGGCAAGGTCGATGTTGTCGTCCGCACCGAGGCGCTTGTGGCCGCCACCAACAACACGCGCTGGTTGCTCCTCATGCTGTCGCTGGTCGTGATGGTGACGGTGATGCTCGTCGGCTATTTAAGCGGCGCGGCGGTGACGCGGCCGCTCGGGCGGCTTCGCAAGGCGCTCGACGAGGCGGCGACATCGCGCTTTGCGCTGCGTATTTCGCATCGGCGCGGCGATGAATTTGGCGCCGCATTTGACGCGTTCAACCGGGCGGCGGGCGCTGCCGAAGAAAAATTCGCCGCGGGTGCGGCAGATGACGAGGTGTCAATGCTTGCAACCCGAATAGCGGAGCCGACTGCCGTCCCTGTGCCACAGCGGCAAGTCGCCTGAAGAAAGTACGCGTCATGTACATGTTGCAACTCTTCGAACGCGGCGACGAAATCCATCCGGTCGATGCCCGGCTGCTGCGCGAAGGCGTGCTGCGGGTTGGCCGTGACAAGAGCGCCGATTGGTCGATCCCCGATCCCGACTGCGCCCTGTCGCGCACCCACTGTGAATTCGCCGTCGGCGCCGACGGGCTTACCCTGCGTCCGCTCGGTACAAACGGGGTCTTTGATGCAGTCACCGGCGAACGCCTTGCCGATCAGACCGCGATCGCCGTGTCGCTGCCGTTTGCGATACGACTCGGTGACTTTCGCATTGTCGCATCCGAAGCGCCGCACGGCGATATCGCGGGTCACGAAACGCGTACCATGGTGCTGACGCCGCCACTTGGCGATTCGATCGACGTCCCCAGTGACTGGATCGATACCGCGGGTGCGACGCGGCCAGGCGGGCCGACAATCACAACCGGGTCGCTGCTGGATGCTTTTTGCGAAGGGGCCGGCCTTGATGCTTCGTTGCTCGCGCGCGAGGATCCTGTCGAGATCATGCGCCGCGTCGGCGGCGTGTACCGCCAGATGGTCCTCGGCGTTGGCGATTTGATGAGCGAACGCGATCACGCGCGCTCGCACTATCAGATGACGCGGACGACGATCGGCAGCGCGAATAACAATCCGTTCAAATGGGCGCCGACGCAGCGATTGGCAATCGATCTGATCCTCGGCGGATCGCACGGTTTCCTCTCGGGCCCTGCAGCGCTGCAATCGTCCTTTCGCGACATCAAGCGCCATCTGGTCGCAACCTTTGCCGGGCTGCGCGGCAGCCTGCAGCAAGCGATTGCATGCTTCGATCCCGATAGCCTCCACCGCCAGCCACCAAGCCGGTCCTTGTTCCAGAACAAGGCGGCAGCCCAGCTTGACGAGCTGGCCAAGCGGCATGCCGATTTGCTTGACGAGATTGAAGGCAAAAAATCGGGCGTGCTCGATCGGGCCTTTGTGCAGGCTTACAATATTGCCGACGTCGCCGTGACGGACGACCGCGAATGAATTTTCTCGGGATCTTTGGTCGCGGCACAGCCCGAGCCATCGATGGTGGGACCGCCGCAATCGAATCCGTGGCTGTGACCCACGTCGGCCATGTCCGCGCCGTCAATGAAGACCGTATCCTTAATGTGCCCGATGCCAAACTTTGGGCGGTCGCGGACGGGATGGGCGGCCATCAATCGGGCGATGTTGCGGCGCAAATCGCCATCGATACGCTGGAAAATCTTGCGAGCAGCGGACAAGCTTTATGTGGGGACGATATTCTGGACGCGATCCAGTCCGCAAATATGCAGATCTATGACCGCTATGCCGATGCCGAACGGCGCAGTGGCACGACCATCGTGGCAGCCTTGCTCGTCGATGACCGGCTAGAGATGTTCTGGGCGGGGGATAGCCGTGCCTACCGACTTCGCGGCGGAACATGGCAACAACTGACCCGCGACCACAGTGTCGTGCAGCAAATGGTCGACGCAGGGGCGATATCCCCCTCGGCCGCGACCCATCATCCCCAATCCAATGTGATTACGCGTGCGCTGGGGGTGGATCGGGAGGTCACCGTCGATCGGCGGGTGACCTCGGTTGTTGCGGGAGACATCATAATGCTTTGCTCGGACGGCGTATCGCGGACCTTGGGTGACGGCTGCATCGGTGCCCCGACGATGGGCATGCTGGCGCAATCGCTGCTCGACCAAGCCTTGCTGCGCGACGGTACCGACAACGCCAGCCTGATTCTGATCAAGACCTGATTGAAGCTATTGTCCAGCCAACGCGCTTGGCCGACTGGCCGGCGGCGACGTTGAAAGCTCCCGCGAACGCCAGAATGGCTTACGAGATCCCCGACGACATTCGGCTATCTTGCATTATTGCGGCGCGGCGACCGACTGTCGTTGGATGAAGGTCGATCGAAGCACCGCCGCGCCACCGTCATCGACCTGGCTTGCGACGGGAAGAAAGTCGGGCACCAGCGTCCTGGCGGCGCGCACCCCCATTTCTCGGATCGGCCAGCGCACGGTGCTGAGCGCGGGCCAGATGTGCGTCGCGGTCGGGCTGTCGTCGAAGCCGATGATCGACAGCGCGCCAGGGACGTCGATGCGCTTGGCATGCGCGACGCTCATCACCCCGGCGGCCATTTCGTCGTTCGAACAGAAGATCGCGGTCGGCGGCTGCGATAGCGACAGCAAAGCCTCGCCCGCCTCAATCCCGGCGGCGTAGCGGTAATTGCCCGGCGCGTTATAGGCGTTCGGCAGGTCGAGCCCTGCTTCGGCCAGTGCTTCCATAAACCCTTTTTCGCGCTCGGCGGCCGACCGGAAACCTCCCGGTCCGCGCACAAAGCCGATGCGGCGATGCCCGAGCGCGATCAGCGCGCGTACCGCTTCGGCAACCACCTCGCGGTCGTTCGACGACACGCAATGCTTGGCATCGTCGAGCGGCGCCGACCCGACTCGCACATAGCGCACACCTAGATCTTCGCAGAGCGCGGCAAGCTCGTCGTTCTCGGAGATCGGCGGCAACAACAACGCGCCGATCGGCCGCTGCTTTTCCAGAAAGGTGCGCACGTCGTCGAGCATCCGGTCCGATCCGCGATCGACTGGGCGCACGAGCAGCGCCAGGTCGCTGTCCTTGATCGCGTCGAGCACGCCCTGCTGGAAATTCAGCACCGTCTGGGCGTTGGGATTGTCGTGGAGCAGCGCGATCAGGAAATTGCGCCGGAACGCCAGCGCACGCGCTTGCGGGTTGGGAACAAAACCCAGCGTCTCGATCGCCTGCTCGACCGCCTTGCGCGTCTTTTCGGTGAGGAATTCGGAGCGGTTGATGACGCGGCTGACGGTCTTTTTCGATACCCCGGCGAGCGCGGCCACATCATTGATCGTCGGCTGCTTGCCGCCCGGCCCCTTGGTCTGTGCCGCCATATGCCTTTTATCCTCTGCGGGTTCGGGCTGCTGTCCCGCCATTCGCCCTGTGTGATGGGCGTTCGGCGCCCTGAAATCAACCGCGACAACTGCCATCTGCCGAAAACGGATACCGGTGTCTAGGCCAGCCTCGCAATCCGATTGGCATCAATATTGACACCGGTTACCAAGATGTCTAGCTTGTCGCTAAATCCAGCAAAGGAACCGCATCATGAAGATCGCGCTGATCACCGAAAACAGCCAGGCCGCCAAGAACACCATCATCCACGACGCGCTGACCACGGTCGCCGAGCCGCTGGGACATCAGGTGTTCAATTACGGCATGTATTCGGCCGACGACAAAGCGTCGCTGACCTACATCATGAACGGGCTGCTCGCGGGCATCCTGCTCAACTCGAAGGCCGCGGATTTCGTCGTGACCGGTTGCGGCACAGGCATGGGCTCGATGCTCGCGTGCAACGCGATGCCGGGGGTGTTTTGCGGGCTGGTGATCGATCCGACCGATGCCTTTCTGTTCGGCCAGATCAACGACGGCAATGCAATTTCGATGCCTTATGCCAAGGGTTTCGGCTGGGCTGCCGAGCTCAACCTGCAAGATGTCTATCGCAAATTGTTCGATGGCGAACGCGGGCTGGGCTACCCCAAGGAGCGTGCTGAAATCATGCGGACGAACCGCGGCATCCTGAAAGATCTCAAGGCGGCGTCGTGCCACGACATGCTGACGGTGCTGAATACGGTCGACCAGGACCTGCTGCGCGCCGCGATCGCGGGCGAGAAATTCGCAGAATATTTCTACGCCAATTCGCAGGACGAGGCGATCAGCGCTTATCTGAAGAGTGTTTCGGCGGAGCCGGCGCTCGCCTGACATGAGCAAGTTGTTTGACCTTTCGGGCAAGGTGGCGCTCGTCACCGGCGCCAATACCGGCATCGGGCAGGGGATCGCGCTTGCGCTCGCCGAAGCGGGCGCGGACATTGCTGCCGCGGGCCGTTCGGCCGCAGACGAAACGGTCGGCAAGGTGCGCGGGCTGGGCCGGAAAGGCGAGAATTTCAGCGCCGACCTGTCGAGTGCGGGTGCCGCGCAGCCGCTGGTCGATGCGGTGCTCGCCGAGTTCGGACGCATCGACATCCTCGTCAACAATGCCGGGATCATCCGCCGCGCCGACGCGGTCGACTTCACAGAGGAAGATTGGGACGCGGTGATGGACACCAATCTCAAGACCCTGTTCTTCCTCTGTCAGGCGGCCGGCAAGCACATGATTGCGCGCGGATCGGGCAAGATCATCAATATCGCCTCGATGCTGACCTTTCAGGGCGGCATTCGCGTGCCGAGCTATACCGCGTCGAAATCCGGGGTCGGCGGGCTCACCAAGCTGCTCGCCAACGAATGGGCGGCAAAGGGGATTCAGGTCAACGCGATCGCTCCCGGCTATATCGCGACAAACAACACCGCGGCGTTGCAAGGCGACGCGACGCGCAACCGCCAGATCATGGAACGCATTCCCGCCGGGCGCTGGGGCGATCCCGGCGATATCGGCGGCGCAGCGGTGTTTCTGGCGTCAAGCGCGTCGGATTATGTGCAGGGCCATATCCTGGCCGTCGACGGCGGCTGGCTGGCGCGGTAGCAACAATCCAGGTCGTTTGTGCTGAGCTTGTCGAAGCGCCGTCCTGTCTTCTAGAGCTCAAAGAAAAGAACCGCCCTTCGACAAGCTCAGGGCGAACGGAGTTGGGGATGGCGCAAGGCAAGCTAGTCTTTTTCGGCGAACTGCTGATCCGCCTGACCGCACCGGGCAACGAACTGCTCATGCAGTCGCCGTCGCTGGCGCTGCACGTTGGTGGGGCGGAGGCGAATGTCGCGATCGGGCTCGCGCATCTCGGTCACGACTGCGTAATGGTCAGCCGTGTTGCCGATAATGCGCTGGGCCGCGGCGCGGTGGCGGCGGTGCGCGGCGCGGGCGTCGATTGCACCGCCGTCACCAGCGGCCCCGGGCGCATGGGGCTCTATTTCCTCAGCGTCGGGGCGGGACTGCGCTCGTCAGAAATCGTCTATGACCGCGCCGGGTCGAGCTTCGCGGCAACCGGCGCCGACGATTATGATTGGGACGCGCTGCTTGGCGGCGCGCGCCTGCTGCACCTCTCGGGCATCACCCCCGCGCTCGGGCCACGTTTGGCCGAAGCGGCGCTCGCCGCGGCGCGCGCGGCCAAGCGGCTGGGGGTGCCGGTCAGCTTTGACGGCAATTACCGCGCGATGCTGTGGGAAGCGTGGGACAGCGACCCGCGCGCGGTGCTGTCCGAACTGATCGGCCTGACCGACATCCTGTTCGGCAACCACCGCGACCTTTCGCTGGTGCTCGGACAGGAATTCAGCGGCGAAGGCGAAGACCGGCGTCGCGAGGCTGCCAAGGCGGGTTTTGCCGCCTTCGCGGGCCTCCAGCTGATCGCCTCGACCGCGCGGCACACGGTTACCGCCGACCACCACCGCATCGCGGCGCGTGTCGATCTGCGCGGCGGCGGCCACCAGACCGACGAGATCGATGTCACCGGCATTGTCGACCGCATCGGCGCGGGCGATGCCTTCGCTGCCGGGGTGCTCCACGCGCATCTGGCGGACGGCGATGCGCAGGCGATGGCCGAAAGCGGCCTCGCGCTCACCGCGCTCAAACATTCGTTGCCCGGCGATGCGAGCCGCTTCGGGCAGGCCGACATCGACGCCTTCCACGGCGGCGGACTCGATGTCCGGCGCTGACCTGATCGGCCGCCGCGCGCTACTGGCTACGGCTGGCAGCACGCTCTTTCTTTCGGGGCTTGTGCGCGCCGAGATTGTGACTCCAATCCATCATATCGGGGCAGTCTGCGCGCCCGACGGTTCTTATCGTTCAGATAAGCGTCGCAGCTTTGGTGACGGCCAGTCCTTGGGCTTCACGGGTATCCGCTATGGCCGTGCCGCGCGTTTTCGTGCACCGGTCGCGGTGACCAGTGCCGAGCAATTGCGCGGCGACGTCTTTGGTCCCGCCTGCCCCCAGACGGGCAGCCGTTACCAGCCGCAGGACGAGGATTGCCTGTTCCTCAACGTCTGGACGCCCGACATCGAACGGCCAGCGAAGCGCCCGGTGATGGTCTATTTCCACGGCGGCGCCTATTCGACCGGCAGCGTCACCGATCCGGTCAACGATGGGGCGCGCCTCGCCGCGCGCGGCGATGTCGTGGTCGTCACCGTCAACCACCGGTTGAACGCGCTCGGCTATCTCTATCTCGCCGGGCTCGATGCGCGCTTTCCCGACAGCGGCAACGCGGGGCAACTCGACCTGATCGTTGCGCTCCAATGGGTCCAGCGCAATATCGCGGCCTTTGGCGGCGATCCGGCCAATGTCACCGTCTTCGGCCAGTCGGGCGGCGGGGCGAAGATCGCGACGCTGATGGCGATGCCCGCGGCGAAGGGGTTGTTCCACAAGGCGATCACGATGAGCGGGCAGCAGGTCACCGCGTCGGGTCCGCTCAACGCGACGAAGCGCGCGCAGGCGTTACTTGAAAAGCTCGGCAAGGATGTCGATCCGGCGACGGTGCCGGTCGAGCAATTGATCGCGGCGCTGTCGGCGACCGATCCCGTGCTCGGCGGCGGGGTCTATATGGGGCCGGTGCTCGACATGACGCATCTGACGCGCCACCCCTTCTGGCCCGACGCCGCGCCGCAGTCGCTCGCTATTCCGATGATGCTCGGCAATACGGTGATGGAAACGCGCGCCTTTTATTCGCCGGACGGCAAACAGCTTGCCGGGCTGGGTTTCGACAATCTCGCGGCGCGCATCGCGCCAGAAATGCGGATCGACATCGAACCGTCGTGGGTCGTCGCGCAGTTTCGGGCGCGCTATCCGGCCGCCGCGCCGCTCGAACTGTTTCACCGCATCGTCACCGCGGCGCGCAGCTGGCGCGGGCAGGTCGAGGAGGCCGAAGCGCGCGCGCGGGCGGGGCATCCGGGGTTTGTCTATCAGCTCGATTTCGAGGCTGCGAAGCACGCCGACGATATTGCGCTCAGTTTCGGCACGGTCGCTGACCCGACCCCGGCGCAGCAGGCGATGAGCGACCGGATGATGGACGCCTTCGTCCGCTTTGCGCGCACGGGCAATCCGGGCTGGCCGGCTTATGACCTGGCCAAGCGGCAGACGATGATCTTCGACACGGAAAGCCGGGTCGAAAATGACCCGCGCAAGTGGGAGCGCGAACTCTTCGCGCGGGTGCCCTATATCCAGCCGGGCAGTTGACGGGCATTTGTATCTTTACATCGTCATCCCGGCGGAGGCCGGGATCTCACCGGTGCGTAAGGTAGTGTGGTCGAGATCCCGGCCTCCGCCGGGATGACGGGATGGTCAGACGATCCCCTGCGATCCGAGCCAGTTCCACAGCAGCTTGGGCCAGATTGCGACTGGCAAGCCAGCGGTCTTCATCAACCCGAAGCCATGCTCGCCGCGCTCGAAGAAATGCGCTTCGACGGGCGCGCCGATACCGCGCGTCGCTTCGCGGAGCCGCACGCTGTTCGCGACCTTGACGACGCTGTCATCCTCGGCGTGGAGCAGCCACAGCGGGGGCTGGTCCGCGCGGACGTTAAGCTCGGGCGAATAGAGTTTCTCGCGCGCCGCATCGGGATTGGCGCCGATCAGTTTCTCGCGGCTCACCGCATGCGCGATCGCGGGGTCCATCGACACGACGGGATAGATGGCGGCCAGCGCGTCGGGACGTGCGGGCAGCGCGTCGGCGGCGTCGACCGGATCATAGACCTTCGCGTTGAAACGCGTGAGCAGGCTCGTCGCGACCTGTCCGCCCGCCGAGAAACCGCCAAAGGCGACACGCGCCGGATCGAAGCCGTCGAGCTTCGCGCGGCTGCGCACCAGCCGCACCGCGCGCTGCGCATCGGCGAGCGGGACATCGGCGCCGTTCGTCCAGCCGTCGCCGGGCAGGCGATAGAAGAGGACGTACACGGTGACGCCGCGGTCCCTCAGCCAGCGCGCGAGCTCATAGCCTTCCTTGTCGATCACGACATAGCGATAGCCACCGCCGGGCGCGAGGATAACCGCCGCGCCGTTGGGCTTTGCCGGGCGAAAGACGTCGAGACGCGGGCGCGTGATCTTCTCGAGCATCCGATCGCTGGCGTTCGGATCGTCGCTGCGCTGGACGACCTGTTCGACGAGCCCGGACGGTGGCTTGATATGGCCGCCAGGCCAGAGTGGGATACTCGCGTCGGGCGCCACACCGGCGGGCCGCGTCCATGCCGCCTGGGCTGCTGCGGTTGCGAACGGCAGCGCGAGGCTCGCGGTCAGCAGCGCACGGCGGTCGAGCGCCATCCTAGTGGGGCGCTTTGTTCGGATAGGCGATAATCAGCACCAGCGGTTCAGCGCCGGTCTGGCGGATGCCGACCTTGGCGCCGCTGTAGAGCCACGCCGCCATTCCCGCTTTCAGCTGCTTCTCCTTTCCATCCGAATGGACGACGCCAGTCCCCGACAGGACATAATAGATCTCATCATGATCGATCGGGTGGATGCCGATAGCGGCGCCGACGTGCAGCGCGCGTTTGCGGAATTCGAAGCTGCGCGGCGCGGGGATGGCATCGCTGATCCGGTATGCGGTGGACATGCCGATCGCGCCGTGCGGCGGCGCTTCCTCGCGCACCGTCGCGGCCTCGTCGATCACGATCATTGCGGGGGCGTCGGCCCCGGCGAGGAGCAAGGCGGCGAGCAGCATCGTCACGGACCCGTCCGCGAAGCGCGGTCGCGCGGCGACAATATTTCCTGCGGCATCGGCGCGCTCTGGCCGGGATAAAGCCCCGACCGCGGTTCCATCGTAGCCAGATCCCAGGCAGCCTCGACGAAGGGCGCGCGCACCGGCGGGGCGACCTTGGGATAACCGCTCACTTCCTTCTCATCGTCGATCACCTTGCCGCGCCCCTCAGCCACAAAGAACAGCACCCTTATCTCTTCGGCATCGCGCGCCCACGGCCGCGCCCCCGCGCTGGCCAGCACCGATGTTTCGACATCGCGCACCGGCAGGATCTTGTAGCCGGTCAGCGGCGCCAGCGGCGCCTTGGCGCGGACTAATTGCGCGCGCGTCTCGCCATAGCGGCCGAATTCGGGCAGCGGCTGCCCATGGCGGTCGACGAGCAGATTGTCCTTGCCATAATAAGCGAGATCGCCGTCGCCGCCGAGCATCAGGAAGGGCAGACCGGGGTCGGTATCATTGCCACCGCGCATCACATTGCCGACCGCAGTAATCTCGCCGGTCACATATGGCTGACCGACCCATTCGAGGTTCATCAGGTTGTAATGCACCGCGCGGTGCTGCGGGTTATAGATCAGATTGTTGACCATCAGCGCCTGCGCGCCGCCCTTGATCAGCGGGTTGCGCTCGACGTTATGCGCCCAGACGTTGCGGTAAAAAACGATGCCGGTGGCATTGTCGTGGATCAGCGACCCCTTGCTATGCTCGCCCTTGGGATGGCTTGCATCGGCCAGCCCCTCGGCGGCGAGGTTGTTTGAAAAGGTGATGTTGCGGCTGGTCCCCGCGCGCCATTCTTCGACCGTCTTGCCGGTAAAGCGCGGGCCGGACGCGGACATATTTTCGTCGATCCCCCACATGAGCGTGCAATGATCGACGATGACATTATGTGCCGCGACAGTCGAAAAAGTGTCGGCTTCCCAGCCGCTGCGTTTCGGTTGCCCATCGACCCCGGTGTAGATGCGCAGGTGGCGGATCACCACGTCGTGCGCCTTTATGTCGATGCCGGTGCGGATGAGGGTGATCCCGGGTCCGGGTGCGGTCTGCCCAGCGATGGTCAGGAACGGATGGGTGACGCTGATCGTCTGCCGCGCCATGTCGATGACGCCGCCGACCTCGAACACGATGATGCGCGGCCCCGGCGTTTCAATCGCCGCCTTCAGCGACCCCGGGCCATCGGGCGCCAGCGTCGTGACGCGCAGGATCTGGCCGCCGCGTCCGCCCACCGTATGCGCGGCTGGGCCGACCGCCCCGGGGAAGGCAAGCGGCGCCGGATCGGCGGCGACCGCCGGGCTTACGGGCAGCGCAAGCGCCAGAAAAAGCACGTAAAACCAAGGTTTTTTGGGCATCCTGTCTCTCCGGTTCATTGGGGTATTGACACGGCTGTTCCAATCCCTCTATCTTCCTGACACCGGTTACCCCAATCGGTCAATGACAAATATCTCAAGGGAGAGGGGATAGGGCAGCCGGTCGCAATCGCGACGGTGTCGTCATCACTCTCAAAAATATTCCGGCCAGGCGATCGCGCCGATTTGTCTGGCCTCGTAAAGTAACCGGTGTCATTTCTTGCCAAGGCAGGAAAGGCGGCCGATCAAGGGAGGGATGATGATGGCTATTCACGCAATGCGGGGCGTTCGCACTTTGACCAAGCTGGCGTGTGGCGCTTCGCTTGCTGCGCTGGTGGTATCGCCGGCCTGCGCGCAGGGTGTAGACGCCGCGGCGCCTGCCGACGAGGCTGCCACCCCGGAGGACGAAATCGTCGTCACCGGATTTCGCGCCTCGCTCGGGCGCGCGCTCGACGTCAAGCGCGAGTCGGTTGCCGCGGTCGATGCCATTGTTGCCGAAGATATCGCCAAATTCCCCGACCAGAATCTCGCCGAATCGTTGCAGCGCATTCCCGGCATCACCATCCAGCGCGACGGCGGTGAAGGGCGCGGTATCACCGTCCGCGGCCTAGGGTCGCAATTCACCCGCGTTCGCGTCAACGGTCTTGAAACCGTCGCGACCTCGACCGACGGCGCCGCGGCAAACCGCGACCGTGCGTTCGACTTCAACGTGTTTGCGTCGGAGCTGTTCAGCTCGATCGTTGTTCACAAGACCGCATCGGCCGAACTGGACGAGGGATCGCTCGGCGCGGTTGTCGATCTCAACACCGGCAATCCGCTCGGCGGCAAGCGCGGGTTTACCGCGGCGCTGTCGGCGCAAGCCAGCTATAACGACCTGTCTGAAAAGACCGGTCCGCGCGTCGCCGGTCTGCTGAGCTGGGTCAACGATGCCGGAACGTTCGGTTTTGCAATGTCGGCTGCTTATTCGGACCAGAAGACGCTTGAAATGGGCAACAACACAGTGCGCTGGGCGCAGGCGCGCTTCGATTCGGTCAATGGCTCCCCCTGTTTTACCACCACCGCAACGAGCGGCATCGGGGTTGCCAACTCGGGCGGCGTTTATACCAACGGCCGCTCCGCCGCGTGCGATTCGGTCGCGCTCGCCTTCCACCCGCGCATCCCGCGCTATGGCGAGATCGCGCACGACAGGAAGCGCCTCGGGATCACCGGATCGATCCAGTTCGCGCCGACCGATGCGACCAGGATTTCGCTCGACGGGCTGTTTTCGAGCTTCAAGCACCAGCGCCGCGAGCGTTGGGGCGAGGTGCTGCTGCGCAGCAACGAGCGCTCGATCAATGTCCGCGACTATGTGATCGACGGCGATAACAATATGATCTCGGCGACGCTCGACGACGCATGGGTGCGCACCGAACATTATCTGCGCCAGGCCAAGACCGAATTTTATCAGTTCGGCGGCAGCTGGGATCAGGGCGTCGGCGATAGCTTCCGTTTCACCCTGCTCGGCGGCCTGTCGAAATCGACCGCGTCGATCCCGCTCGAAACCACGCTCGTTTTCGACGACCGCGACGCGCAGGGCTATCGCTACGACTATACCGACATGGCGCGTCCGGTGCTGACCTTCGGCACCAGCGTCACCGATCCGGCGAACTTCCAGCTCGCCGAAATTCGCGATCGCCCGTCGGAGGTGGAGAACAAGTTCCGCACGCTGCAATTGCGTACCGAATGGGATGTCGCTGATGGCTTCACGGTCAAGGCGGGCGCGGTGTATCGCCGCTTCGATTTCGCCAGCATCGCCTTCACGCGCGACACCGTGGTGTGCGGCAATGGGGGTGTCGATCGCGTGCTCGGCACGCTGACCTGCTCGCCGTCATCGGCCTTTGGTCCCGCGGCGATCTATGGCTTCCCCGTAACATCGTCGCTCGCCGAATTGTTCACGCTCGGCAAGGCAGGGCAGCCCGCGGGGACGACGACCCAGTGGCTGGTGCCCAACCTTCAGACGGGGACCGATTTCACCGGCCTTTATAATCGCACTCCGGCGCTCGACGCAGGCAACAACCGCGCGGTGCGCGAAGAGGTCAAAGGCGGCTATCTGCAATTCGATGCCAAGGGCGAACTTGCCGGCCTGCGCTATGCGCTCAATGCCGGTGTCCGCTATGTGCACACCGACCAGACATCGAGCGGGCTCAGCAGCGGAACGGCGGTGACGGTAAAGCGCAGCTACGAAGATTGGCTGCCATCGCTAAATCTCGCGCTGTTCCCGCATGACGACATCATCATTCGCGCCGCGGTGGCCGACGTGATGACGCGCCCGACGCTCGGCAACCTGACCCCGGGCGGGACAGTCGACGGGTTCAACTACCGGATCAATTACGGGAACCCGTTCCTCGATCCCTTCCGGGCAACCTCCTATGATCTGGCATTCGAATGGTATTTCGCGCCGCAGTCGATCTTCTCGGTTGCGCTGTTCAAGAAGGACATCGCAAGCTTCCCGGTGGCGACGACGACCAGCGGAACCTTTGCTTCGACGGGATTGCCCACCTCGATCATTCCGCCCAGCAGCCCCGCCGCGATCAACCCTGAAGGCCAGCTGTGGACGATCAACTCGATCGGCAACGGCGAGGGCGCGAAGCTCAAAGGCGTCGAGATTTCGTTGCAGGCACCGTTCAAATTCCTGCCGGGATTTCTGTCGAATTTCGGCGGCATTGCCAACGCGACCTTCGTCGACTCCGACGCCGACTATACGGTCGCGGGTCCGTCGGTGGTCCCGGGCGGCGCTAATGTCTCGGCGGTCCGCAACGGCACGCTCTTCAACCTGTCGAAGCGCGCCTATAACGGCACGCTCTATTATGATGACGGCAAGTTCAGCGCGCGTGCCTCAATCAGCTATCGCAGCCGATATGCCGATGCCAACAGCGGCACCGGGAATGTATTCGAAGGCTATGGTTCAACGATCAACGTCGATGCGTCGATGCGCTATGCGATCACCGACAATATCGAACTGTCGATCGAGGGCATCAACCTGACCGACGAATATCGCTATCGCTTCACCGATATCGATGCCGACCGCAATTACGAGAATAATCACTTCGACCGCACCTTCCTGTTCGGTGCGCGCGTCAAGATTTGATGCGTCACAAAAGTTAGTCCCGGTGAGGCCCGGTCTTCGCTTGCGGGGGCCGGGCCTTTCTTTGTCAAGGAAAGCTGAATGACCGATCGCCGCGAAATGCTGAAACTGGCCGGGACGGGACTGGGCGGTGCGATGACCGGCGTGTTTGGGCTAGCGGGAGCTGCGGTCGCGCAGGCCAAGCCTGTCGGTTCTGCCCCGCCTTGGGCCAAGGGCTTCGATGGCCAGCGCAAGGCCGATCTTGGCGACGGACGCTTCCTCAATCCGATCATGGCCGGCGACCATCCCGATCCGTCGATCCTGAAGGATGGCGCCGACTATTACATGACCTTTTCGACCTTTGATTCCTATCCGGGGCTGGTCATCTGGCATTCGGGCGACCTGGTGAACTGGCGCCCGATCGGCCCCGCGCTCACCCGTAATATCGGGTCGGTGTGGGCGCCCGAATTGTGCAAGCATGGCGGACGCTATTTCCTCTACATCCCGACCAAAGGCCCGAACACCAGCTGGGTGATCTGGGCCGACAGGGTCGAGGGACCGTGGAGCGATCCCGTCGACCTGAACCTGCCCGACCATATCGATCCCGGCCACGCGGTCGGCGAAGACGGGTCGCGCTGGTTGTTCCTGTCGGGCGGCGACCGGGTGCGTCTGGCCGACGACGGCCTGTCGCGGATCGGCGAGCCCGAACATGTTTACGATCCCTGGCGCTATCCACCAAACTGGGTGGTGGAAGGTTTTGCGCCCGAAGGGCCAAAGATCACGCGCCACGGAAAATATTTCTACATGATCACGGCGGTGGGCGGGACGGCCGGGCCGCCGACCGGGCACATGGTGATCGCCGCCCGATCCAGGTCGATACACGGACCTTGGGAAAACTGTCCTGCTAATCCGCTGGTTCGCACAATATCGGCGGCGGAAAAATGGTGGTCGCGCGGTCATGCGACGCTTGTCGAAGGACCGGCGGGCAACTGGTGGAGCGTCTATCACGGTTACGAGAATGGCTATTGGACGCTCGGCCGTCAGGCGCTGCTCGATCCAATCGAATGGACCGATGACGGCTGGTTCCGCATGACCGGGAGTGACCTGTCGCAGCCGATCGCAAAGCCCGAGGGCGGGACGGTTGCCGGCGCGCATGGCATGGCGCTGTCCGACGACTTCAAGACCCTGGCGCTCGGATCGAAATGGAATTTCTTTAAGCCTGCGCCCGACGAGCGCAGCCGGGCGCGGGTCGCGGATGGGGCGCTGGTGCTGGCGGCGCGCGGCAAGGCACCGTCGGATTCCCCGCCGCTGTTGCTGATCGCGGGCGATCAAGCGTACCGCTTCGAATGCGATATCGAGATTGCGCCGGGCGGCACCGCGGGGCTGATTCTGTTTTACGACGAGCGGCTCTATTGCGGGCTGGGTTTTGACGGCGAACGCTTCGTGACGCATCAATATGGCATCGAACGCGCGCGCCCCGCCAATCCGCACGGGGTGCGCATGCGGATACGTGTGACCAATGACCGCCATATCGTCACCTATGATACCAGCGGCGATGGCGGAGCGACGTGGGTTAGGTTCGACCGCGGCATGGAGGTGTCGGGCTATCACCACAATGTCCGGGGCGGATTCCTGATGCTCCGGCCCGGCCTTTATTCGGCGGGGGCGGGGGAGGCGCGGTTTCGCAACTTTACCTTCCGCGCGCTGGACTGATAAGGCACACGCGGCCTCCAGGTCGCGATGTCGCGCTCGGCGTCGTCCGCGGCCATGGTAGCTGGCCCGCAGCAATGGCAATGACGGATCGGGCGGCGTTTCGCGGCCGGCGTGAGCTATTCGCTTGCTTTTGACACCGGTGTCTCTTAGAGTCTTTGGCGGAAGAGGGAAATCACAAAGATGACGGCAGCGCCCGACCAGAACCATATTGCCCGTGCATTTCTGGCTGCGCGCGCGAAAAAGACACCGCTTACCATGTATCCGGGTGCGATGCCGCAGACGATGGCCGACGCCTATGCGATTCAGAGCGCGGCGATCCGCCTCGACGGGCGGCGGATCGGCGGATGGAAGGTTGGGCGGATCGCCCCGGAGCTGGCCGAGCGCTTCGGCGGTGAGCGTATCGCCGGGCCGATCTTTGTTGACGAAATTGCGTCCGATGGCGCCGCGATGCCGGTCTATGCGAGCGGCTTCGCCGCTGCCGAGGCCGAGGTGCTGCTGTGCCTGGGCGATGTCGATGACCGCGATTATGACCTTGATTCGGTCCGCGGCTGCGTGACCGAGGTGCGCACCGGGATCGAGATCGCCAGTTCGCCCTTTCGCGACATCAACCGCCACGGGCCGGCGGTCACCGCGTCGGACTATGGCAATAACAAGGGGCTCGTTCTCGGCCCGCCGATTGCCAACTGGCGCGACCGCGAGCTTATGGCGATGTCGGTCGAAATGATGATCGACGGCGTGCCCGTCGGAGCGGCGACGATGGAAAAGATGCTCGACGGGCCGTTCGGGTCGGCGTTGTTCCTGATCCGCACGCTGCGCGAACGCGGCATTGCCATCGCGCCCGGTACCTGGGTTTCGGCCGGCGCGATCACCGGCATTCACGAGGTGCGGCCCGGCCAGCGCGCCGAAGCGCTGTTCGACGGAAAGATCCGCGTCAGCTGTTCGATTACCGGCTAACAGAGCAATAACGGGAGAAGATCATGGCACAGGCAGTTGCAGAAGGAGGTGCGGCGGCGCCGGTGCCAAGGTCGGGTCGGTATCGCTGGTTGATCGTCGCGGTGCTATTTGCCGCGACCACGGTCAATTATATCGATCGCACCATGCTCGGCCTGCTCGCGCCCACCCTCGGCGACGAACTTGGGTGGAGCGAAAATGACTATGGGAACATCGTCACTGCCTTCCAGGCCGCTTATGCGCTGGGCTTCCTGTTGATGGGTTGGTTGATCGACCGTTTCGGTCCCAAAATCGGCTACACGATTGCGATTGCGGTGTGGACGGTCGGCCATGTCGCGCACGGCTTTGCCTCGTCGGTCGCTTCTTTCATGATGGCGCGTATCATATTGGGCGTCGGCGAAGCGGGGCATTTTCCCTCGGTCGTCCGCGCATCGAGCGAATGGTTTCCGCAAAAAGAACGCTCCTATGCGATCGGCTGGGTCAACAGCGCGACGACGATCGGGGTGATCCTGACCGCACCGACGATCTGGTTGTTCATGGTGTGGATGGGTTTCAACTGGCGCGAAACCTTCATCTATTCCGGCCTTTTTGGCGTCGTTTTGCTGCTGCTGTGGCTCTGGCTGTACAGCAATCCGCGCGAAAGCGGAAAGGTCAGCGATGCCGAACTGGCGTGGATCGAGCATGACCCGCCCGAACAGGTGCAGCGGCTGGGTTGGAGCGCAATCGTCACCAAGCGCGAGGCCTGGGCCTATGCGATCGGCAAATTCCTGACCGACCCCGTCTGGTTCCTGATGCTGTTCTGGCTGCCCAAATATTTCAGCACCACCTATGATGTCGATCTGAAGGTCGTGCTGCTGCCGATGATCATCATGTATCTGCTGTCCGACGTCGGCAGCATTTTTGGCGGCTGGGTGTCGTCGAAATTGATCCAGACGGGCCACAGCGTCAATTTCGCCCGGAAGGTGACGATGCTGGGCGCGGGCTGCTGTGTCCTGCCGCTGCTGTTCGTCTCGGGCCTCGAGAATATGTGGCTGGCGGTGGTGTTGATCGGCATCGCGCTGGCCGGGCATCAGGCCTTTTCTTCGACCATCCTGTCGATCCCGCCCGACATGTTTCCGAAACGCGCGGTGGGATCGGTGATCGGCCTGGGCGGCTTTGCGGGCGGCGTCGGCGGCATGATCATGGCGAAGTCGACCGGGCTCGTGCTCGACGCGACGGGCGGCAACTATACGGTCATTTTCGCCGCCTGCACCGTCGTCTATTTCCTTGCCGTGCTCGCGATCCACATTCTCAGCCCGCGGCTCGCTCCCGTAACCGTGGAGGCGGCGAAATAGAACGATGAGCCACCCGGCCCCTCGCTGCGGCCATCATAATCTCGCCCTCAACGAGGGGTTTTGGCTCGAGGTTCACGCCGTGGCTCGAGGCATTGCGCGGGAGGTTATGGTTTCAGATATTGGCTCGGCGGCACACCAAAGGCGCGGCGGAACATTGCGGCGAAGCCGCTGGGGCTGTCGTAGCCGACTTCGTAGGTCACCTGCGTGATCGACGCCCCGGCGGCGAGGAGCGACAGCGCTTCCATTAACCGCACCTGCTGGCGCCACACCGCGAGCCCCATGCCCGTTTCCTGCTTGAAACTGCGCGTAAAGGTGCGGCGACCCATGGCGGCGAGATTGGCCCAATCGTCGATATCGCGCGGGTCCGACGGGTCGCCAAGAATCGCGTTACAGACGCGCAGCAGGCGCGGGTCGGTCGGCATCGATACCTGATAGGGTGCGTTGGGCATCAGCTCGATTTCGTCGAGCAACAGCCCGATGATGCGCCCTTCGCGGCCCGCGATGTCGTAAAGCGGCGGAAAATCGACGACTTCCAGGATCAGCGATTTGAGGAGGTTCGACACTTCAAAAACGCGGCAGGTTCGCGCCTCCTCTCCCGGCGCACTCGGCAGATATAAGGTGCGGAGCGACACCGGACCGCGGCACGCCACCTCGTGCCGCATTCCTGCGGGCAGCCACACCGCGCGCTGCGGCGGGATGACGAAGCTGGTTTCGGGCGTGCGCACCGACATCACGCCCGCCGACGCGTAGAGAATCTGAACATGGTCGTGGCTGTGCATCGGATCGACGAAGCCGGCGGGATATTCATCCTGCAGCGCGATGACCGGGCGATCGAACGAAAGAACGTCGACGCTGTGTTTCATGGCCCATTCTCCACAAATATCAGCTGAACCTACTCTATAGGCCACGTTGGGCACTGGCCAGCGGCAATCGGGCTAATGGCCTGCGTCATGTGGTGTTTGGCCCGAACGGTCGATAGGAAAACGGCGTCAAAAGCTATCAGGATGGAAAGAAGCGCTCCGGGGAAGGAATATCGAGGATGTCGAACGGCTTGAATGCCATGCAGGACGACTTGGTCGACCCCGATATCCGGCGTTTCGTCGACGCGATCAACGCCGCCTACGTCACCCACGCCGCGCCGCCCGGATCGGACATGGCAACGCGTCGCGCGGTCGCCGAGCGGGTCCGAAAGCCGTGGCGCGAGGGCGGCCCGATCATGGCCGAAAGCGTCGATATGGACATGAACGGCATCCGCCTGCGGCTGCACCGCCCGGTGGCGGGCGCGGTGCTGCCGGTGATGCTGTATATTCACGGCGGCGGCTGGACCCTGTTCAGCATCGACACCCATGACCGGATAATGCGCGAATATGCGGCGCGCGCGGGCATCGCGGTGGTCGGCATCGATTACAGCCTGTCACCCGAGCACAAGTTTCCGGTGGCGCTGAACGAATGTTCGGCGGCGCTCGACTGGATCGCGGCGCATGCGGCGCGGCTGGACCTCGATGCCGAACGGGTGATAATCGGCGGCGATTCGGCGGGCGCCAACCTATCGGTCGCGACCTGTTTGCTGCGCCGTGAAGCGGGCCGGTCGCTGCCCGCGGCGATGATCCTCAACTACGGCGCCTTTGCGCCCGAACATACGCCGAGCTATGCCCGTTTCGGACAGGGCGACTATTCGCTTGAGGCCGATGAGATGGATATATTCTGGGACAATTATGTTGCCGACCCGGCGCAGCTTGCCAATCCGCTCGTCGCGCCGCTGCGCGCCGATCTCAGCGGGCTGCCGCCCACCTTCCTCGCGATCGCCGAGTGCGACATATTGGCCGATTGCAACCATGGCTTCGCCGCGCGGCTGACCGAAGCGGGTGTCGCAGTGGAAAGCCATGCCTATGCGGGCGCCACGCACAGCTTCCTTGAAGCGATGTCGATTGCGCCGCTCGCGTCGCGCGCGCTCGATGATCAGGCGGCGTGGGTCGGCAGGATAATCGGGCATGTCGCACCCGTTTGATCCGCGCGATCCCGCCGACAGCGCGCGGTTGATCGCCGATTATCCGCTCGGCTGGCTGGTATCGCGGCCGTTTAACGCCAGCCCGTTGCCGCTGCTCGCGGAGACCGGCGAAGATGGCAACGTCGCCGCGCTGTTCGGTCACTGCGCACTCACCAACCCGCTGGTCGCTGATTTTCGCGCCGATCCGCATGGTTTGATCCTCTTTAACGGTCCCGCAGCCTATGTTGCGCCGTCGCTGGTCTCAAAGCCCGACTGGGCGCCGACATGGAATTATGCCGTCCTGCGCTACCGGGTCGAGGTCGAGTTTGTCGGCGACGAAACAAAGGACGCAATCGAGCGACTGGTTGCGGCGATGGAAGGCAGTAATTGGTCGACCGATCGCCTCGGTCCGCGCTATGCCCCGATGCTGACACATATCATCGCCTTTCGTGCCCATGTCCGCAGCGCCGAGCCCGTCTTCAAGCTCGGCCAGGACGAAAGCGCGCAGGGATTCGCCGAAATCGTCGCGCGCCACCCCGATCCGGCGCTGGTGGCGTGGATGGAAGGACAGGCACAAAGGTGAAGCTATTCTTCGACGACCGGCAGGCGAAGCATGCCCCGGAACGCGAGTTGCACAATGGCGAGTTTGTCCCCTATGCCGAGAATATCGAGCGGCCGCGTTCGATCGTCGCGGCGCTGCCTGACTGGCAAACGGTCCGCGATTTCGGCATGGCGCCGCTGCTGGCGGTGCATGACGCCGACTATCTGGCCTTCCTCGAACGCGCGTGGGACGGCTGGCAAGCGGCCGGGCGCAAGGGCGATGCGATTGGCTACAGCTTTCCGGTGGTTCGGCGGCGACCGCTGAAATTCGGTCGGATCGACGCCGACATCGGCGCCTATAGCTTTGACGCCTCGACGCCGATTGCCGCCGGAACGTGGGAATCGGCCTATTGGTCGGCGCAATGCGCGCTGACCGCGCTCGATCGATTGAAAGCCGGCGACCGCAGTGCCTTCGCGCTGTGCCGCCCGCCCGGCCATCATGCGGGCCGCGATTATATGGGCGGCTATTGCTACCTCAACAATGCAGCGATCGCGGCGCGTCAGGCGGATAGGCTCGGGCTGGGGCCGGTCGCGATCCTTGATGTCGATTATCATCACGGCAACGGGACGCAGGACATCTTCTACGAAGACGGTAGCGTCTTTTTCGCGTCAATTCACGCCGACCCGGTGACCGATTACCCCTTTTACTGGGGTCATGCCGACGAGCGCGGCGAAGCCGCAGGCGAAGGGACGACACTCAACCTGCCGCTGCCGCGCGGTACCGACGGTGCGGCCTATCGCCCCGCGCTCGACACCGCGCTGCGTGCGATTGCCGATTGGGGCGCGCGCTGCCTGATCGTCTCATTCGGTGCCGATACGCACAGCAACGACCCGATCTCCAGCTTCAAGCTGGAGCGACCGGATTATGTCGAAATGGCGGCAGCGATCGCGGCGCTCGATCTGCCGACACTGGTCGTCATGGAGGGCGGTTACGCCGTCGGCGACCTTGGCCCGAATGTTGCGGCGTTTTTGTCGGGTTTTGAGCGCTGATGCGTTGTCATGCCCACTGCAGAGCCGCAATCCGGACGCACCGGCGCTGCCCTGTGGACCGTGGGGGAGGATCGCGATGAACGGGCCTGGTAACAAGGCGCGGCGGCAGTTTTTGGGCGCCGCCGCTGCGACCGCGCTGCTGCTCGGCGGTCGGCCGCTATGGGCCAACGCCGCCCAGGGCAAACCGCGCTGGCCGGCCATCACCCCGCCGCAGTCGCCGCGCGTGTCGCATGTCATTACGCAGCTCGGCCGCACCCGCGACGACGTTTATTCATGGATGAAATTCATCCCCGCCGACGGCGAACGCGATCGCAGCAACCTGCCGGAACCCGTCGCCAAAATGCTTGCCGACGAAAATGCCTATGCCGAAGCCGTGCTGAAGCCGGTCCGCGCCGCGCAGGACATGTTGGTCGAGGCGATGCTGGCGCGGTCGGCGGGTGTCGTCGCCGCGCCCGCACTCGAACGCGACGGCTGGGCCTATTCGTCGGCGATGCCCGCGGGGGTGACGCACCCAATCTATAGCCGCCGCAAAAGTGGCGGCGCAGCCGAGACACTGGTCGATGAAGGCATGCGGGCGGCGGGCCAACCCTACTTCCGCAGCACCGGCCATCAGCCGAGCCCCGATCACCGCTATTTCGCCTGGGCCGAGGATGTCATCGGCAACGACCGCCACCGGATCGTCATCCGCGACACGATCAGCGGCGACGTGCGCACCCTCGTCGACAAGGATGCCTATGGTTATGGCGGGCTGGTCTTCGCCCCCTCTTCGCAGTGGCTGTTCTGGATCTGGCGCGACGCGCGCAACCGGCCGACGCGGCTCTATCGCACCTCGGTCGACGGCAAGACCACCGCTCTGGTCTATGAGGAAAAAGACCCGGCTATCTTCATGGGGGTGAAGCGCACCGCCGCCGACGGCTTCGTCGCGCTGACGCTGTCGGGTCCCGAAACCGCCGAAGTGCGGCTGATCCCCGCCACCGATGAAACGGGCGACCCGCGCGTGGTATGGCCGCGCCGAAACGGCGTGCGCTACGAAATCGACGAGTGGGACGGCGCGCTGGTGGCGACAACCGACGCCGACGATGCGTTCGATATGCAGCTGCTGCGCCTCGACCCCGGCGATTTTCATACGATCGCCACGCTCGTCCCGCACCGCGCCGGGACGCCGATTTTGCAGATCCAGCCCTTCAAGGCTGCGCTGGTACGGCTGGAGCGCGCCGATGGGCTGCACCGGCTGGTCATCCAGCGCGCCGACGGCAGCGAAAAAAGCATCGCATTTGACGATCCCGCTTATGCGATCGAACTGCCCGGCGAACAGGCCTATGCCGCCGCCTCGGTGATGATCGTCCATGAATCGCCCAAATCGCCGCGGCGCTGGATCGCAGTCGACCTTGCCAGCGGCAAGCAGACGGTCGTCCAGCAACAGCAGGTCGCGAATTTCGATCCCGACGATTATGAGGTCGAGCGGCTGATGGCCCCCGCGCCCGACGGCGAGATGGTGCCGATCACCCTGTTGTCGCGGCGCGGCATGGCGAAGAACGGCACAGCGCCGCTGCTGCAATATGGTTATGGCGCCTATGGCGTGAACAGCGATCCATTGTTCTCGATCCCGGCGCTCGCGCTGGTCGATCAGGGCTGGCGCTATGCGATTGCGCACGTCCGCGGCGGGTCGGAGAAGGGGCGGCGCTGGTTCCTCGGCGGGCGCAAATTCGCCAAGCGCAACAGCTTTACCGATTTCATCGCCTGCGCCGAATATTTGTGCGCCCAAGGCTATTCGGCGAAAGGCAAGGTCGTCGCCTATGGCCTGTCGGCGGGCGGGCTGCTCGTCGGCGCCAGCATGAACATCGCACCGACGCTGTGGGGCGGGGTGATCGCGAAGGTTCCGTTCGTCGACATGCTCAACACGATGAGCGATGCGAGCCACCCGCTGGTGCCGCTGTTCCGTCCCGACTGGGGCGATCCGCTCGCCGAGGGCAGGGCATATGATTATATCGCGTCGATCTCGCCCTATGAGAATGTCCGCGCGGCGGCTTATCCCCCGCTGCTGTGTACCGCGGGGCTCAAGGACGACCGCGTTCCCTATTGGGAACCGGCGAAGCTGGTCGCCGAGGTGCGACATCGCTCGACCAGCGACAATCCGGCGATGCTGCTGACCGATATGGACAGCGGCCATCAGGGCAGCGCCGACGTAAAAAGCGAATATGGCGAATATGCGCTGTTCTGGGCCTTTGCGATGCGCTGCACCGCTTGAGCCGCTCCCATGTGCGGCGCCTGCGTCGGCGATAATGCGTCGCAATTCGGCCCATTGGAAGCGATCTGCGGCCCAAAGACGCGCGAGTGCGCATCTTTGACGTGCTACATCGCCGGCAACATGGGTCGTCGCAAACGGCGTTTGTCGACAGCTACAACGGAATGGAGTTCCCCCATCCATCTCCGCACCGGCGATCATCGCCGCTGAACGGCGACTCTGACGTGTTTTGGTCGTTTAACCATTGGGGCATAATCATGCTGCCTCGTTTTCGCCGTTCCGTTTCGGGCCTTTCGCTGTCTGCCGCCGTGCTGGCCTGCGCTGCCGTCCAGCCCGCGCTGGCGCAGACGAGCGAACCGGTCGGCGAAGCTGACGACAGCATCATCGTCACTGCACAGCGCGCCAACCAGACGCAGGTTGCGCGCGGCGGCAATGTCGGTGTGCTGGGCGACAAGGCAGCCGAGGATGTGCCGTTCGTCGTCAAAAGCTTTAACAGCGCGCTGATCTTGAACCAGCAGCCGCAAAGCCTGGGGCAGGTCCTGGAAAATGATCCGTCGATCCGGACGTCGAACGCCTTTGGCACCGCGGCCGAGGTGTTCGTCATGCGCGGCTTTGTGCTGTTCTCCGACGATGTCGGCTTCAACGGGCTGTACGGGCTGACCCCGCGCCAGCTCGTCGCGCCCGAACTTTATGAATCGGTCCAGGTGCTGAACGGCGCAAATGCCTTTCTCAACGGTGCGGCGCCCGGCGGGTCGGGGGTCGGCGGCAGTGTCAACGTCATCCCGAAGCGGGCCGGTGCGCGCGACCTGAACAGGGTGACGCTGAACTATGCCGGCGACGAACATTTCGGCGGCAGTTTCGACTTCGCCCGCCGCAGCGCCGAGGGCACACTGGGCATGCGCGTCAATGGCGCCGCGCGGCGCGGCGAGCTGAGCGTCGATGGCGAGTTTCGCAGCGCCTATGTGCTCGGCACCAGCTTCGACTGGCAGGGCGAACGCGCGCGGCTGTACCTCGACCTGGCATTCCAGCGCATGCATGTGCGCGGCTTGCGCCACAAAGTCGGGGTGTCGACGGTGATCCCGCGCGTTCCGGGTGCCAAAACGAACTATGCGCAGCAGTGGCAATATGGCACCCAGCGCGACCTGTTCGGCACGATCCGCGGCGAATTCGACCTCGCCGACAATATCATGCTCTACGCCAGTTTCGGCGCGCGCGACGGGTCGGAAAAAAGCGTCGCGATCAACGCCGTCGATGTGACCAACCCCGTGACCGGCGCCGCGACCGGTTCCAATGCCCAGTTTACCCCGCGTACCGACAACAACGAAGCGGGCGACGTGGGCTTGCGCGGCAAGTTCGAGATTGCCGGGATGAGCCACGAAATCAATATCGGCGGGTCAAAGGTCTGGCAGGTGAGCCGCAACGCCTATCAACGCTATTTCCCGTTCGCGACCAATATCTATGATCCCGTGCCGGTGCCGCAGCCGGGGCCGAACACCGTGGTCGGCGGCGATCTGAACGATCCGTTCCCGGTGCTCCGCAACCGCTTCACCAGCTTCTTCATCTCGGACACGATCGGGCTGCTCGACGACCGCATCCTTTTCACCGCGGGCCTGCGGCGCCAGACGATCAAGGTCACGCGCTATTCCTATTTCGTCGAGGGACAGGTCACTGCAGCCTATGACGAGTCGGCGACGACCCCGGTATTCGGCCTGGTCGTAAAGCCCGTCACCGGGCTGTCGCTCTATGCCAACCGCATCGAAGGATTGTTGCAGGGTCCGGCGGCGCCCAATCTGGGCAATGTCATCAACGCCAACGAAATCTTCCCGCCGACGAAGTTGGTTCAGTACGAATTGGGAGCCAAGCTGGGTCTCGGGCGTTTCAACGCCTCGCTGGCGCTCTACCAGATCGAACAGCCGAGCGCGTTTGTTCGCCCGATCACCCCGACCCCGACGAGCGGGCCGACCGATATTTTCGCGCTCGACGGCGAACAGCGCAACCGCGGCCTGGAACTCGCGGTCGACGGCGAGCCGGTCAAAGGATTGCGGATTATCGCCGGCCTGTCGGTGAACGACGCCGTGCTTGCCAACACCGCGGGCGGGGTCAACGAGGGCAACAAGGCGCCGGGCGTCCCCGATTACACGATCAACGCCAATGTCGAATGGGATCTGCCCTTTGCGCCCGCGCTGACGTTGACCGGGCGCGTGGTGCATACCGGGCGCCAGATGGTCAACGCGACCAACACGCTCGAACTGCCGACCTGGACCCGCTTTGACCTCGGCGCACGTTATGTGCTGCAGGTCGGCGACAATCCGGTCACGCTGCGCGCCAACGTCGATAATGTCGCCAACAAACGTTATTGGGCCTCGGGCTTCAACAGCTTCGGTACCGCGCTGCTGCAAGGGTTACCGCGGACATTCAAGCTGTCGGCAACGATCGACTTTTGATGCAAATTTCGGGCTGATTATGCGCCGATTGGCAAGGCGGAAACACAGCGTGCGGTGACCCCCGTCGCGCTGTGTTTCCGCTCGTCCAACGGCCGCAAAAGGCGGCATGTTTATATTGCCGACCTTTGACTTGTCGTTTGCCATTGCGAAGCGATCGCCCTATGGCCATCGTGATAATACGGCGCATTAACATTCGAGTCACCCCGGCATGCAGCGCTCGACGATCAAGACCTGGTTCCTGATCCACAAATGGACGAGCATAGTCTGCACGGCGTTCCTGCTGATGCTGTGCGTCACGGGGCTGCCGCTGATCTTTCACCACGAGATCGACGAATTGACCGAGGAGACACCGAGGTTCGGCATGCCGGGGGTCGGATCGTCGGGCGATGCGCCGGGCCTCAGGCCGCTGGACGAAATGCTGGCAAAAGCGCTCGCGGCGCGCCCCGGCGAAGTCCCGGTGTTCATGGCGTTCGACAACGACCAGCCGTCGATGACGATCACCACCGCGCCGCGCGCGGACTCGCCCGCGGCGGATATGACGATCCAGCTCTTCGATCGCTCGACCGGCGACAAGGCCGGCGCGGTCGACGAGCGCGGGGTGATGCACTTCCTGCTCCAGCTCCATACCGACATGTTTCTCGGCCTGCCGGGCATGTTGTTCCTAGGGCTGATGGGGTTGTTCTTCGTGATTGCGATCGTCTCGGGCGTCGTCCTTTATGCCCCCTTCATGCGCAAGCTCGACTTCGGCACCTTGCGCACCTCGCGCAGCCGCCGCGTCAAATGGCTCGACTATCACAATCTGCTCGGCATCGTCGCACTGGCGTGGATGACCGTCGTCGGCGCGACGGGGGTGATCAACGCGCTCGCGACCCCGATCTTTCAATATTGGCAGCTGACCGAGCTCGCCGAAATGACCAAGGCCTATGCCGGGAAGGGCGCGGTGCCACCTGAACGCTACGGTTCGATCGACCGCGCGATGGCGGCGGCGCGGCAGGAAATCCCCGGCAACAATCCGCAATTCATCGCCTTCCCCGGCGGCGCGTTCAGCAGCCAGCATCATTATGCTATTTTCTTTCAGGGCGATACGCCGCTGACCGAACGGCTCCTGACCTCGGCGCTGGTCGATGCCCAAACCGGGCAATTCACCGACGCACGGCCGATGCCCTGGTATGTGAAGGCGCTGGCGTTGTCGCAGCCGTTGCACTTTGGCGACTATGGCGGGTTACCGCTCAAAATCCTGTGGGCGATTTTGACTGCCTTCACGATCGTCGTGCTGGGCTCGGGCCTTTACCTCTGGCTCGGCAAGCGCCGCGCCGGGACCGACGCGCTGGTGCGCGAGGTCGAAAGCGGCGGCCGGATCGTCCCTGCTGAATGAGCCGGCGACGCAGCCTTCGCGCGATTTTTGCAATCCCGCTGCTGCTGGGGCTTGTCAGCGTCGCCGGTCTTGTCGTCGCGCTGACCGGCGACGGGCTGCGCGATGCCGCGTCATGGGCCGCACTGGCCATTCCCGTTTTCGCCGTCGGCTGGGCGATGCACGCGCGCCGCGGCTGAAGTGCAAACCGGAACGCTGCCTCGGTGCCCCGTCAATTCGCCCGTATATCGGGCAGTCCCGACCCGCCATTTCAGCCCGCGCCCTGTCAAAGATGCCGGATCTCTTCGGGGCTGTTCCACCAATTGTCGTGCAGGCCGTCGCAATAGGTGACGGGTGCCGTCACCAGTTCCTCGACCGAAAGATCGTCGATGGCCGCTACCCGGACAGAAACAAAGGCGCCGCCGAGCTCCTCCAGATAGCCGCTGCCGTGGGTTTGGGTGCCACAGGTGGAACAGAATTTGTGGGCAACTTCGAAGACGTCGGAGGTGCGGGCATAGGTGGTGATGGCGGCTTCACCGGCCAGCAGCTCGAAATCGTCGGGTTTCAGGCCGCCGATATTCCAGTTGCGCTGTTTCCAGCAAAAGCGGCAGTTACATTTGCTGGTGCCCGAACTCGGATCGAGCTTGACCCGAAACGTCACCGCTCCGCAGTGACAGCTGCCGTGATACCAACGCTTCATCTTTTTTCCTCGCTTGTAAAAAGGGGGCCGCGCCGCCGGTCAATTGCCCGGCATCGATCGTGTGATTTCCGTCGCGCCGAACCAGGCCAGGGCCGGGCGAATGCGCTCGGGCGCGGCCGCGCCGACTGCGGTTTCGAGCAGCCGGTGGTTCTTGTAGCTGCCGATAATCATGATCCTTTTGCCGGGATTCGACCGGACGACGTCTATAGCGCGTGCGGCCATGAAATCGTCCCATTCGCGCTGGGCCGCGACAAATGCGGGGCCAACCAGCGCGAACTGGGCCGCCTGCAACCCGGCGACGATCGATGCCGTGGTTTCGTCATGCACATCCGTCGGGGTTCGCCAATGGGCCAGCAAAATATGGTCCATCTGCGCCTCGAAATGCGATAGCGCCGCCGATCCGTCCGGATCGCGCGACCGAAATGCGGTAAAGGCCACACCCGCAGCGCCGCTGATCGCATCGAAGGTCGCGCCGCCGGGCTCCATGGCTACGGCTTTGACATCGCTGCGGGCGAGGAGTGGCCAGACGACCGCGGGATATTCGGGTCGGCCGGGCGTTTCCTTGCGTTCCGCGAGTTCGTCGGGCCGGACTTCCAGCACGAGTATATCGGGCGCGAACGACCGGATGACGGCGCCCAGCCGGTCATATCGGAAGCCCGGTTCGCGTTCGTGCAGCGCGTGGAGTGCGCCGATGACGATGACCTGATCGGCGGGTGCTGTCGACCCGGCGGCCGACGCCGATACGGGGGACAGGAATAGTGTGACGATTGCGAAACAATGCTTGAGCCACATATCTGAAAAACCCTTGTAAGTGGTCGTGTGGCGGCGGTTTTCTCCCTTGGCAGCCGCGTGGCGAGCGCCGATCGGTGAACGGGACCGCCCGGTCGCCGAGCGGGTTCAGAACGGCAGGTGCGCGGTGACGTTGGCACGGTAACGGCGGCTGAGCCGCAGCGTCCGCCCGTCGACAAGGATCAGGGCAGCGTCGCCGCGGCCCAGCCGCCGCACCTCGCGCACCCGGTCGATGCGCACGATGGCGCCGCGATGGATGCGGGCGAATTGCTCAGTCGGCAAGCGCCGGGAAAGTGCGGTGAGCGAGTCGTCGGCAAGCAGCGTGCGGCCGTCTACGTGGAGCTCGGCATAGTCGCCGGCGGCGGCAATCCAGTCGATCTGGCCGAGCGGCACCGATTCCAAGCCGCCAGCGCGGCGTACCCAGAAAAGGTCGTCGGCTTGTGTCTCGGGCGGCCGCGCGGAGGGAGCGGCGGTGGCTGCCGCGCGGCGATGCTTCCGCACCGCTGCAGTGACGCCAAGCGCCAGATAGGCGAATAGCGACGTGTCGATGTTGGCCAGCAATACCGATCGTGCCATGGCGAACGGCGTCGCAGCGGCTGTGCCGTACACCGGCCAGAACAGGAGGACGAACAGGGCGATGTGGAGCGCGGTGGCGAGCGGGTAGCCGACCACCCACAGTGCCAGCATCGGGACGCGTCCCGCCCACGACGCAGCGATGCGATCCATCAGCTTCAGCATGACCGGCGCGAGCAGCCCCCACACCGCGAAGATCGCGGCAGTGTATCCGAAGGTGGGCCACCAATGCTGTACGCGGTCATGGTAAAGCGCAAACACATAGCCTTGCGCAGCGCTTGCGAGGCTGACGACCAGCCATATTGCGGCGCCGATCAGCACGGCCCGCAACTGGGCCGCGCTGACGAACCTGCCCGGCTTCGGCATGGCGACCGTCACCACCGCATGGCGGCGCGCATCGTGACGCGCCCTGCCGTGTCACGCGACCAAAGGCGGACACCATCGTCCTCTCGCGCCATACACAGGTCAAAGGGCGATACGTCGGTGAGCGGCGCTTCGGCCCGGAAGCGGAAATGGCGGGGGGTTTTGCCGGGCATTTCACGCAGCGCGTGATCGACAAGCAGCGTGGCGATCAGCGGTCCGTGCACCACGAGCCCGCCATAACCTTCGACATCCTGCGCATAGCCGCGATCATAGTGGATGCGGTGGGCGTTGAAGGTCAGCGCCGAATAACGGAACAGGAGGACCAGATCGGGCATAACGCGGCGAACGGCGTCGGCCGGTTCCGGTTCGCTTTCGACGGGGTCGACCCGCGGCGGCGCTGACGCTGCCGTCGCCGCAGCGCGATAGACGAGATCCTGTTCCTCGCGGATTGCGGCGATGCCGTCGGCAAAAATGTTGTGGCGCAGCGTCACGAACAACAGGTCGCCACTCGCGCCGCGCTTGGCGGCGATCGTGTCGATCGTCGTCGTGCGGACCAGCGCGGCGCCAACCGCGATCGGGGCGAGGAAGTCGATGCGGCCACCCGCCCACATGCGACGCGGCAGCGGGACCGGCGGCAATAAGGAAGCGTCATCGCGGCGCGGATGACCATCCTCGCCAATCGCCGACTGGCGCGCATCGGGCAGGAAATATAGCCAATGACCGAGCGGCAGCACCGTCGCCGGAGCGGCCGGATCATGATCGAGCAGCGCGGCCAGCCCGGCGAGCGGTGCCGCCGCGGCCACGTCGTGCCGGGTTTCGCTGCGGCCTATCCAGGCGGAAAAATCCTCCATGGCTCAAAAGCTCTTCGGCAGGCCCAGCGCGTGGGTGGCAACGTGGCTCAGGATCAAATTGGTGCTGATCGGCGCGACCTGGTAAAGGCGCGTTTCACGAAACTTGCGCTCGATGTCATATTCTTCGGCAAAGCCGAAGCCGCCGTGCGTCTGGATGCACATGTCGGCGGCATACCAGCTGGCTTCCGACGCCAGCATTTTTGCCATATTGGCTTCGGTGCCGCCATCCTGGCCAGCGTCGAACAGCCGGGCCGCCTTGTCGACCATCTCTGCCGCAGCAGCAATCTGGACATAGGCGCGCGCGATGGGGAACTGGACCCCCTGATTTTCGCCGATCGCGCGGTCGAACACGTTGCGGTCGCGTGCGTAAGCTGTCGCCCGATCGACGAAGAAACGGCCATCGCCGATACATTCGGCGGCAATCAGGATGCGTTCGGCGTTCATCCCCGACAGGATATAACGAAAACCCTTGCCTTCCTCGCCGATCAGATTGGCGGCGGGAACCTTGAGGTCGTCGAAGAACAGCTCGGTCGTCGCGTGGTTCAGCATCGTGCGGACGGGTCGAATGGTCAGCCCGTTGCCCACGGCCTCGCGCAGGTCGACCAAGAGCACGCTCATCCCGTCGGACGCCTTGGCACAATCGTCGCGCGGCGTCGTCCGGCACAGCAGGATCATCAGGTCCGAATGTTCGGCGCGGCTGATCCAGATTTTTTGCCCGTTGACGATGTAATGCTCGCCTTCGCGCTGCGCGAAAGTCCGGATGCGGGTGGTGTCGGTTCCCGCGGTCGGTTCGGTCACGCCAAATGCCTGCAAGCGTAGATCGCCGCGCGCGATGGCGGGCAAATAGGATTGTTTTTGCTCGTCCGATCCATGTTTGAGCAGCGTGCCCATCGTATACATCTGGGCGTGACAGGCGCCGCCGTTGCAGCCCGATCGATGGATTTCCTCAAGCACCGCGGTCGCCGCCACGAGCCCGAGACCCGACCCGCCGAATTCTTCGGGGATCAGGACCGAGAGGAATCCGGCTTCGGTCAGAGTGCGGACAAATTCGGTCGGATAAATGCGGTCGCGGTCCAGTCTTTGCCAATATTCGCCTGGAAAATCACCGCATAAACGGCGCACCGCCTCGCGGATTTCGGGGTAATTCTGCGCTGCAGTTTCGACCATTGAAACGGATTCTCCCGGGTGATTCCGTCATCCTTAGGATGCCGGGGGGCAGCGCGCCACGATGAATCGGCGGCGCGAGCACCCCTTCCATCGTGATGCGTCATCGGGTTATGAGGCGCGCGGTCGAGGAGGTTGCATGGCCGAAGCTTTAGATTTTATGCCTGATCGGCGCGGCGATTTCGGATGCTGCTTGCTGGCCTACCGGAAACGCGACGGGCGCTCGCAATTGAGCCTCGCGCTCGACGCGGGTGTGTCGTGCCGCCACCTCGGTTTTCTGGAAACCGGCCGGGCGCGGCCGAGCGCCAATATGGTCGCCCGCCTAGCCGACGCGCTCGGTCTGGAAAGTGCCGAGCGGGACCGGCTTCTGCTGGCGGCGGGATTGGCGCCGCGCTCCGCGAACGGCCTGTACCGCGGCGACGCGGTTTGCGAAGCGGGCGCGCTTGGCACGCGAGCGCTCGATGCCGCGGTGGCGCTGGCCGCATCGACCTCGTCGGCCCGATCGACCGAGATTGCGGCCGGATTTTTCGGGGAGATGGGTATCGGCCACTTCATGACCGGCACCTTGCGGGGGTCGCCAGGACGCTGGGAAATCCAGCGCGACGCGGGCGGCGTCCCTGCGGCCGCGTGGCTGGAGCATAATTATACCAACCGTTATCGCAACACCGACTATCTGGTGCGCGCGACCGCGGTGCGCAACCGCGGCTTTTTCTGGAGCGACATTCCGCCCGAAGCGATGACCGGGGAACAGCGCCGGATCCTGGCCGAAGGTCGCGACTTCCGGATCAACAATGGATTCGTGCTGCCGATCCCGATGGGCGACGGTTCGGTCCGCGCCTTTTCGTCGTGGTCGGAACATCTGGATGCCGATCCCGCAATGCGCGTCGCGGCATCGCTCGTGGCGCGGGCGCTGGTGGAAAACTTACACGACCTGGCGCACTTACTTGCCAGGTAATCGCGCCGCGGCCAAACGGGTGCCATCCTGATTGGACAATCGACAGGGGGGATTATGAACCGACGCGACGTTTTCGCTGCCACTTTGGCAGGAGGCGCGGCGGCGTTGACTGGCATGGCGGCGCCGTCGGCGATCGCCGCGACACCCGGGGCTGCGACTACGCCCAATTGGGTAACCGCACGCGACGGAACGCGGCTGTATGTCCGCAGCTGGGGCAGCGGTGCGCCGATCCTGTTCCTGTCGGGATGGGCGCTCTCGTCCGAGATGTGGGCCTATCAGATGGCGGCGCTGTCGGAACGGGGCTTTCGCTGCATCGCCTTTGACCGCCGCGGCCACGGGCGGTCGGACGATCCCGGTCAGGGTTATGATTATGCGACGCTGGCAGGCGATGTGGACGCGGTGTTGACGGCGCTCGATATCAACGGTGCGACGGTTGTCGCCCATTCGATGAGCGGCGGCGAGATTTTGAGCTATCTCGAAAAACGGGCGACTGCCCAGCGGGTGGCTCGCATCCTGTTTCTGGCCACGACCTTGCCCTGTCTCACGGCCAAGCCTGACAATCCTGCCGGGGTTCCGGCGGCGGCATTCGACCAGATGCGGCAGCAGTTCTATGCCGATTTCCCGCAGTGGATCGAAACGAACAGCGATCCTTTTGTAGTGCCGGAAACCAGCCCGTTGATGCGCAGCTGGATCAAGGACATTATGCTGCGGACATCGCTGCGCGCGATCGTCGACCTCAACCGCGCGATGACGTCGGCCGATTTTCGCAGTGGGCTGGGCGCGGTGACGGTGCCGACGCTGTTCATTCACGGCGACAAAGACGCGTCGGCGCCGCTGGCGCTGACGGCGCAGCCCGCGTCCAAGCTGCCGAAACAGGCGAAATTGGTGGTCTATGAAGGCGCGCCGCATGGGTTGTTCGTGACGCACATCGCGCGGCTCAACGCGGATATCGAGGCGTTTGCGAGGGGTTAGATTGCGCTGATGCCATCAGGTCGCCGCGAGGAGCGCCAGTATCACGCCGGCGGCCACCAGCAGCAGTCCCGCGACTTCGTGCCAGCGAACCTGATCGCGAAGATAAAATCGCGCAAATCCGATGGTGAAGATGACCTCTACCTGACCGACGATCCGGACCAGCGCCGCGGGCGCGGCGGCGAAACCGATGTACCAACAGCCCGACCCAAGCGCCGAGAGCAGGCCGACCTGCACCGACGTCCGCCACGAACGGACGATGGCGCGCAACGTAGCGCGGTCGCGCGCGATCACCCAAGCCAGGTGGAGCACGCTCTGCATCGCCATCACGACGACAAGCGTGGCAAGCGCCGATCCGACAAGATCGACGTCGACCAGTTCGGCCGTGGCGAACTTGATGGCGATGGCGGCCGCGGCAAACATCGATCCCGCGGCCAGTCCGCAAAGCGCGGCGGGCTGGCGCAGCGACTGGCCGACCTGGCGCAGCGTGATCCCTTGCCCGACCAATGCCAAGACCAGAACGCCTGCGACGCCGATGAATATGCCTAGCCAGGCGAGCAGGGGCAGGCGTTCGCCGAACAGCAGCGCCGTGACCAGCGCCACCTGGATCGCTTCGGTTTTTGAAAAGGCGGTGCCGACCACGAAGCCACGATGGCCGAACGACATGATCAACAGGATGGTCCCCGCCATCTGGGTCACCGCGCCGATTGCCGCGAACAGCCAGAAGTCGGCCGTTGGTTCGGGGATCGACGCTTCGATGATCGCGAGCCATATCCCGGCGAAAATGACGGCAAAGGGCAGGCCGCAGAGATAGCGGACAAGACCCGCGCCGCTGACGCTCAATTCGGCGCGCAATCGCTGTTGCAGCGCGGTACGCCATGCCTGAAAAAGGCCGCCGAGCAGCGAGGCGGGCAGCCAGATCGCGTTCATACCGGGTGATCCCAGTTCGATTTGGCAGTGATGGCAGCATCGCGGATGAGGCGGCTGCCTTTGCTGCCGCGTCGGACGGCGAGCGGTTTCGCACGCTGATGCAGGCTGGTCCTATGGTTCTCGCGATACATCGATGCCGCCTGCTCTGTGCCGCACAACGAACGGACTGCGCGTGATGCCCTTGCCGGAACCATGGAGTCCGCTATATAAGTTAGCTTACTAAGTAATTTACTGCGCTAGGCAAGATGAAACGATGAACCGGTCCTCTCCCCGGACGCTCTACGACAAAATCTGGGACGCGCATGCGGTCGCGGACGATGAGGGCGAGACGATCCTCTACGTCGATCTGCACTTGCTGCACGAGGTCACCTCGCCGCAAGCCTTTGCCGGACTGGCGGCGGCCGGGCGGACGGTCCGTCGCCCGGAGCGCGCGCTCGCGCTTTTCGACCACAATGTACCGACTGAAGGACAGGCGAGCGGTCCTGCGGGGGTAACCGACTTAGAGGCGCGCCGGCAGCTCGCGGCACTCGAAACCAATGCCGCGCAATTCGGGGTCGAACAGTTCGCGATGGGCGATCCCCGCGGCGGCATCGTTCATGTCGTCGGTCCCGAACAGGGACGTTCCCAGCCGGGAATGACGATCGTCTGCGGCGACAGCCACACCTCAACCCACGGCGCCTTTGGCGCGCTCGCCTTTGGTATCGGCACGTCGGAGGTCGAGCATGTTCTGGCGACCCAGACGATCCGCCAGCGGCGCGCGCGCAACATGCGGATTTGGATCGACGGCCGCCTGCCGAGCGGCGTGTACGCCAAGGATCTGGCGCTGCACCTGCTGCGCCGTATCGGCGTCGACGGGGCCAGCGGCCATGTGGTCGAATATGCGGGACCGGCGGTCGCGGCGCTGTCGATGGAGGCGCGCATGACCCTCTGCAACCTCAGCATTGAAATGGGCGCGCGGGCGGGTTTGGTCGCCCCCGACGAAAGCTGCTTTGCTTATCTGGCAGACCGGCCCGCCGCACCGCGCGGCGCGGCGTGGGCCGATGCGGCGCAGCGTTGGGCAGCACTCGCCACCGACGCGGATGCGCAATTCGATCGGGAAGTGCGGATCGATGCGCGGGGCGTCGCGCCTATGGTAAGTTGGGGGACGAACCCGTCGCAGGTCGTTGCCGTCGACGAACCGATCCCCGATCCTGCCGCGCTTGCAACCGCGGAGGCGCGGCACGCTGCCGTGCGGGCATTGGAGTATATGGCGCTGCGGCCCGGTGCGCCGATAGCAGGAACGCCGATCGACCGGGTGTTTATCGGGAGCTGCACCAACAGTCGGATCGAGGATCTCCGGGTGGTCGCTGACATCGTCTGCGGCCGCCGGGTGGCGGAGACGGTCCGCGCGATGGTCGTGCCCGGATCGGGCCTGGTCAAGCGTCAGGCCGAGTCCGAAGGCATTGATACCCTGCTGCGCGCGGCGGGCTTTGACTGGCGCGAGCCCGGCTGTTCGATGTGCGTCGGGATGAACGCCGACCGCTTGTTGCCTGGCGAGCGCTGTGCCGCGACATCGAACCGCAACTTCGAAAATCGGCAGGGGCGGGGGGGGCGGACCCATCTGATGAGCCCCGCGCTCGCGGCGGCCAGCGCGATCGCAGGCCGGATCGCCTCGCCCGACATGCTGGATTAGCGCGTGTCTTCAAAGCGCTTGATGGCTTTCGCGTGGCGGAGTGTGCGGCCGATATCGTCCAACCCCTCCATCAGGATTCGTCGGTCGTCAGGGTCGATGACGAAGTCGATTGATCGGCCCGGCGTCAAGCCGATCCGGCAGGCTTCCAGATCGATCGTGACCGGTGCCGATGGCGCGCTTTCGACATGTTGTCGCAGCGCCGCGCATCGGTCGCCCGTCAGGCGGATCAGCAGAAGCCCGTTCTTGCGCGCGTTGCTGGCAAAAATGTCGCCGAAGCTTGGCGCGATGATACAGCGAAAACCGAAATCGGTCAGTGCCCATACGGCATGTTCGCGTGACGAGCCGCAGGCGAAGTTGCGGTCGGCGATCAATATGCGGGCGTCGCGCCATGGGTGGCGGTTCAGGACAAAATCGCCGCGTTCGCTGCCGTCGGGATGATATCGCAACTCGCGAAATAGATGTTTGCCCAGGCCACTGCGGGTCAGCGCCTTCATATAGCGCGCCGGAATGATCATGTCGGTATCGACATTGGCCAAGGCCAGCGGTGCGGCCACCGCGCTCAGCCGAGTGAATTTTTCCATCGATCGCCTCGACAATTAACTTAGGTAGCTAAGTATATTGTCAGCTTATGCTTGTCCATATCGATGGTACATCGAACGATATTGCCGCATGAATCATAGCGCTCTAAGGTTCGCGCGAAGGGGAAAAATCTTGGCAAAACGGCACGGCGGTTTCCGGCATCCGGCGGAATATTACACCAACCCGGAAAACAGCATCGGCTATCTCGCGCGTATTGTTTTCCGTTCCTTCTCGCGGCTGCTCGAGCGCGGTACGCTGACCCATGACGTATCGGCCGGTCAATGGCGTTTTCTGCGGCAATTGTGGCGCGAGGACGGGATCACCCAGCGCGAACTGAGCGAACGGGTCGGGATGCGCGAACCGACGACCGTCGTCGCGTTGAAAGGGCTGGAGAAAGCCGGCTTTATCACGCGGAAAAAGACCGATGACGATCGCCGCAAAACCTTTATCTACCTGACCCCGCATGCCAAAAAGCTTGAACTGGTGCTCGCGCCGATGAACGCAGAGGTGCATGAGGTGGCGACGCGCGGGATGACCGACGAGGAGGTCGAGACATTGCAGGCGCTCATGCGCCGGGTGATCGACAACCTCGCCGAGGAAACCGCGAAGCTGGCGACGCTGTCGGAAATCAAGGCTTAAATGCCCTCAGCCGTCTCTTGCGGCCCCGGCCGGAAACTGGTTAGTATACTAATCATTTTGCCGGGAGGGACATTTGACCCAGATTGCAGTTATCGTAGGCAGCACCCGCGAAGGATCCTTCAACCGCGCCCTCGCAAGACTTGCTATCGCGGCGCTGGAACAGCAGGGAGCGATCGTCACCGACGTCGATCTCGCCACATTCGACCTGCCGATCTATTCCGCCGCGCTCGAAACCAATGCCTTTCCCGCCGATGCACTTCGGCTGAAATCGCTGTTTGCGGCGCAGGACGGGCTGCTGTTCGTTTCGCCGGAATATAATGGCTCGATCCCGCCGCTGCTCAAGAACGCGATCGACTGGGCCTCACGGCCGACGGGCGACGAATCACTCGTTGCGCTGACGGCGTATCGCGGCAAGGCCAGCGCGGTGATGTCGGCATCGATCAGTCCATTCGGCGGGTTGCGCGGGTTGATGCAACTGCGTCAGATCCTCTCGACGATCCAGACGCTGGTTATCCCCGAACAGGTGGTAATCCCCAACGCGCACACCTCGTTCGGAGACGACGGGCGCCTGAAAGACGCGTTGCCCGCATCGCTGGTCGACATGACGGCCGCACGACTGGTGGCCGTGGCCAAGGCGTTATCGGCCTAGGCTTTTTTTTCGATATTCTCGCCCCAGTCGGCTTCCAATGTCGCCAACAGTGCGTGAAAGCGATCACGGCCCAGTCGTTCGGCAAGCTGGTCGGAAAGATCGTCCATCGCCCGCTGCGCGTCGCGGCGCATGCGCGCGCCGGTTTCCGTCAGCGAGACGATCATATGGCGGCGGTCGTCGGGATCCGGAGCCAGTTCGACGATCCCCAGCTTGACCATCTGGTTGATCGTGCTGTGGATCGCCTGGCGCGAGATGCCAAGGTTGCGGGCAATGTCGGACGGGCGGACGATGCCGCTGACGATATTGGTCATGACCATCGATTGCGGCCGACTGACGTCGGGCCAGCCACGGTCGTGCAGGCGCGATTGCAGGCCTTCGTCGAGCCAGCAGAAGCGCTGGAACAGGGCAATGATGAGCTGGTTGGTGCGCATATAATGTCGACTTTACCCCTTGGCGCCGACGGTGCCAGCACGGTTTAGCTAGAAGAGCCGAGCATACGGCGCAAGGCCAAGCGGCGTTGCAAAGGCAAAATACTTAGTATACTATCTTTTGAAAGCATGGGAGAGACGCTGCATGGACGGGTTGATGCAGAATGTGCCGTTGACGGTCGACCGGATCATCGACCATGCGGCCGCGTGGTATAGCGCGCGCGAAATCGTCTCGCGCGATGCCGAAGGGCGTGTGACGCGATCGACCTATGCCGACGTCCACGCCGATGCGAAGCGCGTGTCGAACGCGCTGGCTGCTGAGGGAATCAGGCCGGGCGACCGCGTCGCGACGTTGGCGTGGAACGGCGCGCGGCACCTGGCGGCCTGGTATGGCGCGGCGGGGATGGGGGCGGTGCTGCATACGCTCAACCCGCGGCTGTTCCTCGAACAGATCGCCTATATCGCGAACCATGCTGGCGACCGGCTGCTGATTGCCGACCCCGCGACCGCCGACCTCGTCGAGCAATTGTTGCCGCAGGTGCCGTCGATCGAAAAGGTGATCTTTTTTTGCGACGCCGCATCGATGCCCGAAACCAGCTTTGCGGCGACCGCCTTCGATGACTGGATCGCCGGGCACCGGGCCGAATATGTCTGGGGCGGTTTCGACGAAAACGCTGCGTGCGGCCTTTGCTATACCAGCGGGACGACGGGCAATCCCAAGGGCGTGCTCTATTCGCACCGCTCCAATTACATCCACGCGCTGATGACCTTGCAGCGCGACGCGCTCGCGCTGTCGGCGCGCGACACCGTGCTCCTCGTGGTGCCGATGTATCATGCGAATGCGTGGGGCGTGGTTTATTCGGCGCCCGCGGTTGGCGCGAAGCTGGTGCTGCCGGGGCAGCGGATGGACGGCGAGTCCATCTATCATCTGATCGAGGAAGAGGGCGTCACTTACTCGGCCGCGGTGCCGACGGTGTGGCAGATGTTGCTCACCTATATGCAGGAAAACGGCAAACGCTTCACGACATTGGAGCGCGTGACGATCGGCGGGTCGGCGTGCCCGGAGTCGATCATCCGCACCTTTCGCGACGATTATGGCGTCGATGTCATCCAGGGGTGGGGCATGACCGAGACCTCGCCGCTCGGCACGGTGTCGGTGCCCAATGCCTCGGTCGCCGCCAAAGCCGACGCCGAGCAGATGGCGTATAAGCTGAAGCAAGGTCGGCTGCTTTGCGGGCTGGAGATGAAACTGGTCGACGACGCGGGCAACCGCTTGCCGCACGACGGCAGAACGCCGGGGCGGCTGATGGTGAAGGGGCCGACGATCGCCGCCGCCTATTATGGCGGCGAGGGCGGCGACGTGCTCGACGCCGAGGGCTTTTTCGACACCGGCGACGTCAGCACGATCGACGGCGAAGGCTATATGCAGATCACCGATCGCGCGAAGGATGTCGTCAAATCGGGGGGCGAATGGATCAGTTCGATCGAGATCGAGAATATCGCGATGGGGCATGACGCGGTCGCGAACGCCGCCGTCGTCGGCGTCGCGCATCCCAAATGGGACGAGCGGCCGATCCTGCTGTGCCAGCTCAAACCCGGCGCGAGTGCCTCGGCCGACGACCTTCGCGCCTATCTCAACAGCAAGATCGCACGCTGGTGGATGCCCGACGACGTGCTGTTCGTCGATGACATTCCATTGGGGCCGACGGGCAAGATCGACAAGAAGGCGATCCGCGCGGGGCTGGAGGGCTATACGCTGCCCTTTGAAGTCACCCGCTGAACCAAAAGCATAAACAGGAGAGAGAAGAATGGACCCGAACGGGATCGAGGGACTGGACGCGCAATTCATCGGGCGGGTGTCGCCGACCGCGCCGCGTATCCAGGCGGGCGGGCATCCGTGCCAGGGCATCTACTGGACCGAGGCGGGCAAGCGGCCAAAGGTCGCGATCATCGCGACGCATTATAACGTCGATTTCAAGGAACATTATATCGCCCCCTGGTTCGCGCGGCGGGGCTTCGGTTTCCTCGGCTGGAACACGCGCTATCGCGGGTTCGAGGACCAGTTCCTGCTCGAACATGCGGTGCTCGACATTGGCGTCGGCATGAAATGGCTGAAAGAGGAAGCGGGGGTCGAGGCGATCGTCATCCTTGGCAATTCGGGCGGCGGCTCGCTGATGGGCGCCTATCAGGCCGAAGCGATTGCGCCGACCCTGACCGACCGGCTGCCATCGGTGGGGCAGGACGCGCTGGCCGCGCTCATCAAGGGCGACCTCTATATCAGCTTCAACGCGCATCAAGGGCGCCCCGAAGTGCTGACCGACTGGATGGACGCGTCGGTGATCGACGAGAATGATCCGACGCTGACCGATCCCGAACTCGACCCGTTCAACCCCGACAATGGCCCGCCCTATTCGGATGCCTTCATCGCCAAATATCGCGCCGCCCAGCGCGCGCGCAACCAGCGGATCACCGACTGGGCGAAGGCCGAGCTGGAGCGGCTCAATGCCGCCGGCATTCCCGACCGCATCTTTCCGATGTTCCGCTGCTGGGGCGATCTTCGCTGCGTCGATCCGGCGATCGACCCGTCGGACCGCAAGCCCAACTGGTGCTATCGCGGCGATCCGGCGCTCGCGAACCGAACGCCCAGCATCGGCCGCGCCAATACGCTGAAGACCTGGCTCAACATGTGGAGCCTCGAAACCTCGCCCTGCCAGGGCCAGCCGCACCTTGCGAAACATGATACGCCCGCGCTGGTGGTGCAGGGCACCGCCGACACTGGCGTGTTCCCCAGCGATGCCCGCAAAATCTTCGATTTCCTCGGTTCGACCGACAAGACGCTCGAACTGATCACCGGGGCGCATTATTTTGAGGATTCGGTCGAGGAACGCCGCAACGCGGCCGACCTCGTCGGCGCGTGGATCCGGGAGAAGCTGTGACGTGACGGCGGACGCCGACATCATCGACGACCTGCGCGCCGCCGGGCTGGTGGGCGAGGGTGATGTCGCGCTCGAGCCGCTGACCGGCGGTGTATCGTGCGACGTGTGGAAGGTCGAGGCGCCGACGGGGCCGATCGTCGTCAAACGCCCGCTCGAACAATTGCGCGTCGCCGCCGAATGGCACGCGCCGATCGAGCGCGGGCAGAGCGAGGTGCGCTGGCTCAAACGCGCGCGCAGCGTCGATCCGGCGATCGCGCCCGAGGTGCTCGCCGAGCTGCCCGGCTATGGTTTCGCGATGCGCTTCCTGCCGGGCGCGCCGGTGTGGAAGGGCGAACTGATTGCGGGGCGCGTCGATGCCCCTTTTGCCGGCGCGGTGGGGCGCAGCCTTGCCGCCGTCCATTCGGCGACGGCCAATAGCGCCGCCGACCGCGACGGCTTCGCAACCGACGCGATGTTTCGCGCGCTGCGCATCGACCCCTTCCTGCTGTATGTCGCGCAGAAGGACGCCGAAATGGCATCAGCGCTATACGCGCTTGCCGACGATCTGGCGTCGCGCAAGCTCGCGCTCGTCCACGGCGACGTCAGCCCCAAGAATATCCTCGTGGGCACGGACGGCCCCGTGTTTCTCGACGCCGAATGCGCCGTCTATGGCGATCCGGCGTTCGACCTTGCCTTCTGCACCACCCATCTGCTGCTCAAAGCGGTGTGGCTCGACGACGCACGCCTCAGCGACGCCGCGCGTGCGCTCGTCGCCGCCTATCGCGCGGGTGTCGATTGGGAGGAAAGCGACGCGCTGCTGAACCGGGCTGGCAAGCTCACCGCCGCGCTGCTCCTCGCGCGCGTCGAGGGCAAATCGCCCGCGCCCTATCTCACCCACCCCGACCACAAGCGCATCGTGCGCGACCAGGCGCGCGCGCTGCTGCTCGTGCCGCTGCCCATCGACGCGCTCGTCGTCCATTGGAAAAGGACATCGTCATGACGTCGCGTATCGCCTCCGTGACCGGTCGCCAGCTCTGGGATTCGCGCGGGCGCCCGACGGTCGAGGCCGAAGTCACGCTCGAATCGGGCGCGGTCGGGCGCGCCATCGCCCCGGCGGGCGCTTCGCGCGGCGCGCATGAGGCGATCGACCTGCGCGACGGCGGTGACGCCTTCGGCGGCTTTGGCGTGGGCCGCGCGGTCGCGGGTATCGGCGCCGAGATTGCGGGTGCGATCACCGGCATGGACGCGCGCGATCAGGCAGCGATCGACAAGATCTTGTGCGACCTCGACGGCACGCCGAACAAGGCGCGGCTCGGCGCGAACGCGGTCGTGGCGGTGTCAATGGCGGTGCTTCACGCTGCGGCGGCGGATGCGCGCGCCTCACTGTGGTGCTATCTCGCGGATGGGAAAAGGGTGCGCGTCCCGCTCCCCGAAATCCAGATTTTCGGCGGCGGCGCGCACGCCGGGCGGCGCACCGATGTGCAGGATTTTATGGTGATGTGTCCAAAGGCGGGCAGCTTTCGCCGCGCGCTCGAGATCACCGACGATGTCTATCGCGCCGCGGGCAAGCTGATGGAAGCCAAAGGCCCGCTGTCGGGCGTCGCCGACGAGGGTGGCTGGTGGCCCAATTTTGCGTCGAACGAGGATGCGCTCGACACGCTGACCAGGGCCATCGAGGCGAGCGGGCACCGTGCAGGCGAGGACGTGTTCATCTCGCTCGACATCGCGGCGAACGAACTGGGCGACGCGGACGGCTACACGCTCGCGCTCGACGACGGACGGCTGTCGGGCGAGGACATGGCGGCGCGCATCGTCGAATGGGCCGGGCGCTACCCGATCCTGTCGATCGAGGATCCCGCGGGGCAGGACGACTGGACGACGATGGCAGCGGTCACCGCGGCGATTGGCGAGCGGGTGCAGATCATCGGCGACGATGTACTCGTCACCAATGCCGATCGTGTGGAACGCGCGGCCGAAGCGGCGGTGTGCAACGCCGCGCTCGTCAAGGTCAACCAGGTCGGCACGGTGACCGAGGCCAAGGCAGCACTCGATGCCGCGGTGGCGCGCGGCTGGGGCGCGATCGTTTCGGCGCGTTCGGGTGAAAGCGAGGACGTCACCATCGCCCATCTTGCGACCGGCTGGGACGCCGGGCAGCTGAAGGTCGGCAGCTTCACCCGCTCCGAACGCATGGCGAAGTGGAACGAAATGCTGCGAATCGAGGAAGCGATGGGTGCAGACGCCGAATTTGCAGGTTTTTCGGCCTTCGCCGGGTCGATCGGACGGGTCGCGGCATGATCGTCCTGCACGCGCGCCCGAGCCCCGGTTTTCGCGAAGCGGTCGATACGATCTTTGGCCCCGGCACCGTCGTTCATGTCGACGAGGCGGCGCCGCTCGACGATGTTGCGAGCGACATCAGCGCGCTGCTCCACGTGCTGACCCCGGTCACGCCGGAATTCATCGCCTCGGCGCCGAAGCTCAAACTGATCCAGAAGCTTGGCGTCGGGGTCAACACCATCGCGCTCGACGCCGCGCGCGATCATGGCGTCGCGGTGTGCAACATGCCCGGCACCAACAGCCAGGCGGTCGCCGAAATGGCGCTGTCGCTGATGATGGCGGTGCTGCGCCGCACCTGTTTCTTCGATGCGCGAACGCGCTCTGGTGAGGGGTGGACCGCCGATCCGGCGGAACTCGACAGCGTGGGCGAAATTGCCGGACGCACCGTCGGCCTTGTTGGCTTCGGCCATTCGGCACAGCGGCTTGCGCCGGTGCTGTCGGCGCTTGGGGCGCGGGTTGTTTACACTGCGCGCAGTCCGCGCGACGTGTCCTATGATTTTCTGCCGCTCGATCGCCTGCTCGCGCAAAGCGACATCGTCTCGCTGCACGTCCCGCTGACTGACGAGACGCGCGCCAGTGTCGATCCCTTCGCGATGAAACGCGGCGCGGTGCTGGTGAACACCGCACGCGGCGAATTGGTCAACGAGGCACGGCTGGTCGAGGCGCTGTCTTCCGGCCATCTGCGCGGCGCCGGGCTCGACGTCTTTGCCGAAGAGCCGCTGCCGCGTGGCAATCCGCTGCTTGCCCTGCCGAACGCGGTGCTCGCGCCGCATATCGCCTGGCTCACCCCCGAAACGCTCTTGCGCAGCCTAACGGTCGCGCATGAGAATTGCCGTCGGCTTGCGGCGGGTGAACCTCTCCTGCATCAGGTGGTCTAATGTCGCTTCCCATCGTCCTCATCACCGGCCAACTGCTCACCGATGCGGTGTGGCAACCTTTGCTCGACGCCTGGCCCGACCGCGATGTGATCTTCGCCGACAATCGGAACAACGACACGATCGAGGGTTTCGCGCAGCGCCTGCTCGACAACGCCCCGCCGAAATTCGCGCTGGTCGCCCACGCGATGGGCGGCTTCGTCGCGTTCGCGGTGATGCGCCGCGCGCCGGAGCGTGTCGCAAAGCTGGCGCTCATCTCGACGCTCGCCTCGGCCGACGGCCCCGCACAGACCGCGCGGCGGCAGGGCTATATCGACCTCGTGCAAAGCGGGCGTTTCGATCAGGTCGTCGAGGAACGCATCCCCATCCTCTTTCCCGAAGAAAAGCGGGACGACGCGCGCCTGCTCGGTATCGCCCGCCAGATGGCGGCCGACACCGGCGCCTACACCTTCCTCGCGCAGCAACGCGCGATCATGGCGCGCATCGACAGCCGCCCGCACCTGCAGGAGATTGCGGTGCCGACTTTGCTGATCTGGGGCGAGCAGGACGGCATCACCACCCGCGCGCACCATGAGGAGATTTTGACGGCGATCCCGGGCGCGCGGCTGGAAGTAATCGCCGGCGCCGGACATCTGCCCACGGTTGAGGCGCCCGAGGTGGTAGTGTCGTTGCTCACCGATTTCATCGACGCTTAATAGTCGTCATTGCGAGCGCAGCGAAGCAATCTCCAGCTATCGGCCTTCCGCAATGCCGACAGCTGGAGATTGCTTCGTCGCTGCGCTCCTCGCAACGACGAGGTCGGCTTAGACCAACTCCGCCCGCACCATCGCGGCGCCATCGACCATCGCCTTCAACTTCGCCTGGCTATGCGCGCGGCTGTGATATTTCATCCCGCAATCGGGCGCGATCCACAGCCGCTCCGCGTCGACATGGCGCAGCGCCGCGCGGATGCGCTCCGCAACCACCTCGGGCGTTTCGACTTCGGGCACTGACAGGTCGAGCACGCCATACATGATCGTCTTGGTGGGCAATTCTTCCAGGATCGCGGGGTCGAGCCCCGGCTGCGCCGCTTCGATCGAGATTACGTCGACGTTGGATGCTTCGAGTTCGGCAAGGAAGTCATAGGCTTTGGGCTTCGGCCCCGTGGCGCCCGCGCCGTGATGCACCATGGCATAGCCGAAGCAGATGTGCAGCGCGGTCGTCCCGCCGACGCCGTCGAGCGCGCGGTTGATCGCCTCGATCGCATAGGCATTGGCTTCCGCAGCGCGCGCCTGCAGATAGGGTTCGTCGAGCTGGACGACATCGACCCCCGCCGCGAACAGATCCTTCACCTCTGAATTGACCGCGTCGGCATAGTCCATCGCGAGCGACCGCGCGTCGGGATAATAGCCATTCTGTGCCTGCTGCGTCATTGTGAAGGGGCCGGGCAGGGTGAGCTTGACCGGCCGCGCCGAATGGCGGCGGAGGAACGCCGCATCCTGCGCTTCGATCGGTGCCACACGGCGGATCGGGCCGGAGACGAGCGGCACCGGATTGGCGTTGCCCGTGCGGTCGATCGCGGTGCCGTGCTTTTCGCGGTCGATCCCCGACAGCGCGGTCGCGAGCCGGTTCGAATAGCTTTCGCGCCGCATCTCGCCGTCGCCGACAATGTCGATGCCCAGTTCCTCTTGGTCGCGGATCGCCATCAAGGTGGCGGCTTCCTGCGCGTCGGCGAGCCAGGGTTCGGGGATGCGCCACAACGTCTCGGCGCGCACGCGTGGGGGCAGACTGGCCTTCAGTCGTTCGCGGTCGATCAGCCAGTCGGGCTGGGGGTAGCTTCCGACGATCGTTGTCGGCAATATGGGGCGGTCGAACAAGGCCAATCCTCTCGCATTTTTTAGCTGGCCAAGCATTTGCTTAGTATTCTATCTAATTCAAGTCGAAACGACGGTTGGGAGAGCGAAATGATCGATCTGGAGGCCATCCGGACGCTGGCGGATATTCCGGCGGCGCAGGCGCGCGTGCGCGGGCAGGCGACGGCGGTAAAATTCGGGACACGCGAAACGAGCTTTGCGGACCTTGACGCCGCGTCGAACCGCATTGCCCATGCGCTGATCGCGGCGGGGGTGGCGCCCGGGGATCGCGTGTCGGCGCTGACCAAGAATCACGACAGCTGGTTTCCGTTGTTTTTCGGCACCGCGCGCGCCCGCGCCTGCTTCGCGCCCATCAACAACCGCCTCGCGCCGGCCGAGATCGGCTTCATCCTGGGCGATGCGGAGCCGAAGCTGTTGTTCGTGGGGGAGGATTTCTTCGACTGCGCGCTCGCGGCCGTGGCAAATTTGGCTGCACCGCCGCGGCTGGTTGCACTCTATGGCGTGCATCCAGCGTTCGAACCGCTCGAGAGCTGGTTAGGCAGCGCTTCAGACGCCGCGCTTCCCGACCCGCCGCAGCTGTCCGACGATGTGCTCCAGCTTTACACCAGCGGCACGACCGGGCTGCCCAAAGGCGTCGTCCTCACCAACGCCAACTACCGCACCTTCCTGGAGGCCGCGACCAAGGTCGATGGCTTTGCCTATGGCGAGGACGAGACGGTGATGATCGTCATGCCGCTGTTTCACGTCGCGGGCACGAACGTCAGCTTTTCGGGGCTGGCGCAGGGCGGGCGGCTCGTGCTGGTCAAGGATTTCACCCCCGCCGACGCGGTGCGGATGCTCCGCGAGGAGGGGGTCGCGCACGCCTTCCTTGCGCCTGCGATGATCCAGATGATGTTGCTCGATCCCGCCGCGGGCGCGGGTGGCTATCCGCAGCTCAAGTCGATCGCTTACGGCGCCTCGCCGATCGCCGAAGACGTGCTGCGCCGCGCGCGGGCGACCTTCGGCTGCGATTTCGTCCAATTCTACGGGATGACCGAATCGGCGGGCGGCGGATCATACCTGTCGCCGAGCGATCATGACTTGCCCGGCAAACTCACCTCGTGCGGCAGGCCCTGGCCCGGTGTCGATATGGCGATCCTCGACGGCGGGGGCCGCGAACTGGGCGAGGGCGAAATCGGCGAGATCGCGATCCGCGGCGGCATCGTCATGAAGGGCTATTGGAACCGCGCCGCGGCGACCGAAGAGACGCTCGCGGGCGGCTGGCTCCATACCGGCGATGTCGGTTACCGCGACGCCGACGGCTTTTATTACGTCCACGACCGGATCAAGGACATGATCGTGTCGGGCGGCGAGAATGTCTATCCGGCCGAGGTCGAAAGCGCGATCATGGGCTGTCCCGGCGTCGCGGACGTCGCGGTGATCGGCATTCCCGACGACAAATGGGGCGAGGGCGTGAAGGCGCTCGTGGTGCCTGCCGCGGGTGCCACGCCCGATCCTGCCGCGATCATCGCCTGGGCGCGCGAGCGGATTGCGGCGTACAAGGTTCCCAAGAGCATCGAGTTCATCGACGCGCTGCCGCGCAATCCATCAGGAAAGGTGCTTCGCCGCGAATTGCGCGCGCCCTATTGGGAAGGCCGCGACCGGGCGGTGGGGTGATGCGAGGGCGCACGTTCGTGGAGTAGGCGGACGTTTCAAATCCTCCCCATCGCAAGTCGATGCGGAGGATTTGATGGCCGTAGCCTGTTGCCCAATCGCAAAAAGAACCCGGCCAGCGGCCGGGTCCAAGCAGATCCCCGGTGGAGTAACAGGGATGTCTATTCGGCGGGCACCGGTGTGCGACCGGTGATCATGCCCTCGGCCTTGGTCCCGTCGGCCTTCATCGGATCGTGCGCGACGTCGCGGTGATCGAACGTCTTGGTCCAGGCGGCAAATTCCAGGCACACGCCGTCGGGATCGAAGAAATAGACCGACCGGACAAAGACGTCGTCGTTCATTTCATCCGAGGATTGCGTCGGCGAATTGTCATGGTTCAACACTTTGGTGACCGGCACGCCCTTGTCGACCAGGCGCTGATAATATTCATCAAACCGGTCGGCCGGCACATTGATCGCAATATGGTTCATCGAACCATGCGCCGACACAAAGCTGCCCTGTGTGGGCAGCGCCGCGGGCGCCGAAATGCCGGGGACGGCAGCGGGCGCGTCGGGGAACCAGAAAAAGGCGAGGCTGTCGCCATTACCCATGTCGAAAAAGAAATGCTGGCCGCGACCGCCGGGCAGGTCGATCGTTTTGGTCAACGGCATGCCCAATATGTCGCGATAAAATTCGACCGTCTTCGCCATATCCTTGCACACGAGCGCGAGGTGGTTGACCCCGCAGAATTCAAATTCCTTGTTGGCAGCCATCATCCGTCTCCTTGTCAATTCATCCGGGCGCTGGGGCGGCTTTTCATCCGCTCGTACCAGCGCTGAACATTCGTCGCCGCGGGATCGATCGGCTGGCCGACCGTTGCCCCGAAGTCGAGAAACGCGAACAACATGACGTCGGCCAGCGACAGGGCGTCGCCCGCGATAAACGACCGCCCGGCGATTAGCGGGTCGAGCCAGCGGATTCCGTCCTGGGCCGTGGCCTTTAACCCCTCCGCCGCTTCGGGCAGGCATCGAAGCCGCGGCTCGAACAGCGGCAAGCCTTCGGCAAAGCGAAAGCCGTTGACGAGTGGTTCGCATATCTTGAGGTCGATGCGGCGCGTCCACATGCGCGTGTCGGCGCGCGCTTCCGGGGTCTTACCGATCAGGGCCGGATTAGGGAAACGCTCTTCCAGATATTCGCAGATCGCAGTGACTTCGGTCAGCACATGGCCATTGTTGAGTTCGAGCGCGGGCGTCTGCCCCGCAGGGTTTACGTCAACGTTATAGGGCGCACGCCGGTTTTCGCCGCCTCGCAGGTCGACGGTGACCTCCGGCAATTCGACACCCTTTTCGGACATGAACAGCTTCACGACACGCGGGTTGGGGCCGACGCTGTTATAGAATTTCATTCTGACCTCTCCCCGCCCAAGTGCCACAATCGCGCATAATTGTCAATTTAATTGACGGTTTTGCTCAAGGTTTATTCGCCCGCAGGGCGCGGCGCGCTCAGGAAGTCGGCGGCGCTGAAACCTTCGGGTGCCGCGATCTCGACGATCGGATCCTCGCGCGCATCATATTCCATGCGCAGCGCGCGGGTGATCACCGCGTGCATGTCGTACAGGCAGGTGATGTAGGTGAATTCGAAAATCTGCTCGTCGTTCCAGAAGGTCTTGAGCTTGTCGAACACCTCGAGCGGCACCCTGCCCCCGGCCTGGCTCAGGCAATCGGCATAGGCGAGCACGGTGCGTTCCTGCTCGTCGTAACAATCGGCGACCTGCCAGTGGGCGATCGCGGCGATCTTTTCTTCGCTAACCCCGAGCCCGCGAAGCGATTTGCAATGCTGTGAAAAGACGAACTGGCTGCCCTTCACCCAGCCCGCGCGCGTCTGGCCGAGCTCGCGCAGGACAGGATCGATCGTGCGCGCAGGATTGCGATAGACGGCGAACCCCTTGACCGCATGTTCGAAGATGTCGGGCGACAGTGCGAACACCGTCCACCAGTCGCCTGGCGTCCCCGTTGCGGTGCCGGGTTCGGCAACCGGATCGCGGTCGCCGAACAGTCGGTTGTAATAGGCGAGGACAGTCTCGTCGGTGACTTCGGAGCGGGGGACCTGACGCAGAACGGGCATGAAAAACTCCTCAGGCGTTCGCAAATTTGCGGAATTCGGCGACATGCGCGCTGTCGAAATATTCGTCGAGCCGTGTGATCCGCCCATTTTCGACCTTGCAAACGATCGCGCACGGCAGGCGGACCGCGACATCGTCGTGAACGCGGACGCCGGTCAGGACATGCTGCTGGACAAAACCGCCCGGAAAAGCAGTGAGCTGCCGGTCGGCATATTTGCGGTCCTTGATCCGCGCCACCATGCCGGTCAGCGTCTGCGCCGTCTGGTCGCGCGTGACGATCAGCTCGTCGGTATTGTGCCAGATCTCGGCCTCGGGGGCGAAGCTGTTTCGCATCGTTTCGATGTCACCCGCCTCGATCGCGTCAAAGAACCGCCGGGCCATGTCGCGGATATCATTCTCTTCGGCCATGTCGCTCTCCTATGCCTTGGCCCCGAACATGCGGCCGCCGTTTGCGGCGATCAGGCCGTCGATGTCGTCGCCGCGATAGTCCGGGTCGGCCGACGGGCCGAACGCCGCCAGCATATCGTCGGTCACCAGTTCGGCCATCTGCTTCCATTCGGGGTGGGTGAATATCCAATAGTCGCCGCGCTCGATCGCTTCGACCACCCGGAGGCCAATCTTGTCGGGCGACATTCCGCCCGCCAGCACCCCCTGCATCGCCTGGCTGGTGGCGGCCGCCGCGTCGGCTTCCTGTTCGACCGGGCGCAGGTCGCGCGTGGTCTCGACGATCCGTGTCGCCGACATGCCCGGCATCAGCACAGATACGCCGACACAGCTTTCGGCCAGCTCGTTGCGCAGTGCCATGGCGATGCCCAGCGTCGCATATTTCGAACTGATGTAAGCGACCGAGATCGGCGGCGGCACGATCGCGACCATCGACGATGTGATGACCAGATGGCCCGGTTCGCTACTGGCCTTCATCGCGCCAAGGAAGGTCCGGCAGGCGTACAGGTGGGCATGGGCGTTGACCGCATAGTTCCAGCGCCACACGTCGGGGTCATAATGTTCGAACGGTCCCGATCCGCCACCGACGCCGGCATTGCTGATGAGGATGCGGACCGCGCCAAAATCGCGGGCCAGTTCCCCCGCGGCGGCCCAACTTTCCTCGCGGGTGACGTCGAGAGGGATCCCCATTGCTTCGGCACCTTGGCGGCGCAAATCGGTTGCCGCGGCTTCCGCGCCCGGGCCATCGATGTCGGCCAGAATGACTGCGGCGCCCCGTGCCGCAAGCGCTTTGGCGGTGGCGAGGCCGAGCCCGCTGGCGCCACCGGTGATGAACGCCGTCTTGCCCGCGACCGAGGTCATTCGGCGAAGTCCTTTTCCAGGTAACGGGTCATGCGATATTGCGCGATGCCGGCCGCCGCGGCGAAGGGCATCAAGGCCATCAACGCCCAGCGCAGGCTGTCGTCGCCATAATCGGGCTTCAGCGCGTCGCTGACGATCCCGGCGAACAGCGGGCCAAGCCCCAGCCCGACGATATTGAACATCAACATGATGACTGCAGCGGCGGTCGCGCGGCTGCGCGGCGGGGTCAGATTTTGTACAAGCGCAAGGGCAGGGGCGACATAGGCGGTGCAGGCGGCCATCGGGATCAGCATCAGCACCAGCGACAATTGCCAGCTGTCGACCAGCAACGCGGCGATGAACGTCGGCACCAGCACCGCGGTCGCCAGCGCGGGTATCGTGCCATAGGCGCGCGCCGAATGTTTGGCCCGGCGGCTGACGAGCCAGCCACCGCCAAGAATGCCGATGCCAAAGGTGATACCGGCCGCCGGCGCGAACCAGGTCGCCATCGCCTCGAGCGGCATTTTCTGGGTCCGCATCAAAAAGGCAGGAATCCAGTTGAGCATGCCATAGCTGACAAAGGCGGCGAGGCCGCTGCCGATCATCACCATCCGCAGCGAGCGGCGGCGGATGAACATTGCCAGGCTCTGGCTGAACGGCAGCGCTTCGTCGGCGGGCCTGTGCGAATCCATGGCGCCGCGCGCCGGTTCGCGCACGAGCCAGATCATGATCGGCGCGATCAGGATGCCGACGATCCCGATGACGATAAAGGCGCCGCGCCAGCCGATATGCGCGGCCGCCCACGCACCAAAGGCGGCGCCGACAAAGACGCCGAACGGACCGTTGCAGGTGAACAGGCCGATCATCAATGGCCGCTGCGCCGGCGGGTAATAGTCCGCGATGACCGACAGCGACGGCGCGGTCCCGCCCGCTTCGCCCGCGCCGACCCCGAACCGCATCAATGCCAGCTGCCAGAAATTGCTGGCCATGCCGCAAGCGGCGGTAAAGGCGCTCCACACCATGCACGATATGCCGATCAGTTTGATGCGATTCCACCGGTCGGCAATCATCGCCACGGGAACGCCCATCGCGGCGTAAAACAGCGCAAATGCCAATCCGGTGAGCAGGCCGAACTGCGTGTCGCTGAAATCCATCTCGGCCCGGATCGGCTCGACCAGCACGGACAAGAGCTGGCGATCGACGAAGTTGATCGTCCCGACGATGAAGAGCATCACCAGCGCGACGTTGCGACGCAGCGCCAGCCCCGGATCGGACGCTGCCGCGCCTGCGTTGACGGCCGTTGCCTCGGTCATAACTCTCCCCAAACGCGCTGCTTTTGTCGATCCGAAAATACTTAGGTATTTAAGCTTATCTGTCAATGTGCTTTACGGTAGCGACATGAGTGCGGGAGAGACAGGATGAAAATTCAGGGCAAAACGGCAATCGTAACGGGGGCGGCCAGCGGGATCGGTCGCGCGACCGCGGTGATGCTGGCGCGGCGCGGTGCGGCGCGGATCAAACTTGTCGATATCGACCAGAACGGACTGGCGGAAGCCGCACGGCTGGTGGGATCGGCAGGCGCACAGGCCGATGTTCACGGGCTGGACCTGTCCGACATCCCCGCGACCGAGGCCTGGTTTCGCGATCATGGCGACGTCGATATCCTGCACAATAATGCCGGGGTGGTGTCGGGTCTGCCGCAGTTTCCCGACGTCGATGCCGCGCGCCTGCAATGGATCATCGACGTCAACATTACCTCGCTCGTCGCGGCGACGCAGATCGCGGTGCAGACGATGAAGGCGCGCGGCGGCGGGGTTATTGTCAACACGGTTTCGACCGTCGCGCTCGGCACCGGTTTCTACGACGCGATGTATGCGACGACCAAGGCCGCGGTGATGATGTTCACCCGCTGCTGCGCATCGCTGAAGGAGGCGTATAATGTTCGCGTCGTCGGAATGTTGCCGGGTCTGGTTGATACGCCGATCCTCGACACGACGGGGGCAGGCGGCAAGTCCGACTGGATGCGGATCGTGCTCGAAAATAACGAGGCCTGCGTGCCCCATGACATTGCAGGCGGCGTCATCGCATTGATCGAAGATGACGGGTTGGCCGGCGGGGACTGGGTTGCCGTACGGCGGATCAACGGCGCGGTCGAATATCAATGGGGTCATGCCGACACTGTTTAGCGGGTCGGCGCCTCGAGCATATTTTTGCCGAACAGGTTCGACCACTGGTCCTCGGTCAGGACGGGGCGCGCGCTGGACAGGTTGGCGGCGTTTTTGACGTCGGTTCCCGCGATCACCGCAGGCCGCGCAGCGATCCGCGCGAACCAGTCAGCCACCGCAGGGAAATCGTCCAGGGTCAACCCGATCGCGTGGATCGCGCGCGTCCACGGCCAGGTCGCAATGTCGGCGATCGAATATTCCTCTGCCAGATAGTCGGCTTCACCAAGGCGGCCGTTGAGGACGTGGAGCAGGCGCAACGTCTCGTTGCGGTAGCGCGCGACCGGATAATCCTGTCCCTCTGGTGCGTAGCGGATGAAATGATGCGCCTGACCCTGCATCGGGCCAAAACTGGCCATCTGCCACATCAGCCATTGCTGCGCCTGGCTGCGCCGGCGCGGGTCGGCGGGGAGCAATTGTCCCGACTTTTCGGCAAGATACAGCAGAATGGCGCCGGACTCGAACACCGGTAGCGGCGCACCGCCGCCGACCGGCTCATGATCGACGATCGCAGGCAGCCGGCCATTTGGATTGATCCGTCGATATTCGGGAGTCAGATGGTCGCCCTCCAGCATATTCATCGCGATCAGCCGGTGCGGCAGGCCGATCTCTTCGAGCATGATCGACACCTTGTGCCCGTTGGGCGTCGGCGTGAAATAGACGTCGATCATCGGCGTTTCCCCAAACAGCTCGCGGCCGCCGCTACCGGTTCCCGGTCACGGGAAGCGGTAACGGCGGCCGGTCGCTGGGACATCGTCAGAATTTGACGCCCGCTTCGATCGCCAGGCTGCGCGCGGGTTCCAGATAATGGATCGAACGCGAGGTATTGGTGATCGGGAAAGGCAGCTGGAATACGCTGCCTGCGGTCAGTTTGTTGGTGAGGTTTCGGCCCACAAAGGCAAGGTGCCAGCGCTTGTCGGCGTCGCTCAGCTGGACGCGCAGATCGACCTTGGCATAGCCTTTCTGAAAGCCGAAGACCGGGCTCTGATTGTCCGAATTGAAATATCCCGACCGGAACGACACGACGCCGGTAACATCGAGTTCGAGCGCCGACGAGATCGGCACCCAGCTGTGCGCCTGAACGCTGCCGGACCAATCCGACACATAGGGCAGCGGCGCGCCGGCGATATTATTCGCCGCGATGCTTGCCGGGCTGGCCGGATTGCACTCGCTGACCGGCTGGGTCGCGAGGCACGCCGCGCCCGGATAGTCGAGATAGCGGATGTCCTGATAGGCGAGCGAAGCAGTGACATCGAAATTGCGCGACGGCTTCAGCACGAAGGTGCTTTCGATGCCTGTCGATGCCGCGCTGGCCGCATTGCCCGTCTGATAGGTCGAGGTGGTGGGGTTATACACCGACACCTGCAGGTTGCTGAACTTGGTGTCGTACACCGACACATTCGCGGTGACTGCGCCGAACGAAGCGCGGATGCCCCCTTCGATATTGCGCGACTTTTCCGGTTCATACTGGAACGTCGCGTCGGTCGTCCCATAGGTGTTCGACACGAAACCGCCCGATTTGGATCCGCGGCCATAGGTTGCATAGACCATCACGTCGTCGCTGATGTCATATTGCGCCGTGATCGACGGATCGACGTTGTTTTCCTTGCGCTTGCCCTGCGCCTGCGTCAGCGGACGCAGGTTGAACGGACCATAGATGCGCTCGCCGTCGAACGTCGCTTCCTTCTTCGTATGGGTATAGCGCAGACTGCCGATGAAGCGGAGGCGGTCGGTGGCGTTCAGGGTCGACTGGCCAAAGACCGAGAAGGATTCGGTCTTCTGGTCGAAGAAGGTCCGCAGCAGGCCGAAATAGTTAAGCGCGCTATTGTTGATGTTGAAGCCGCCGAACTGGTCGAGATGATAGTCGGACGTATCGTAATATGCCCCGACGATGAATTCGAACGTCTGTCCGGTCGGCGACGACAGGCGGATTTCCTGCGAGAATTGATCGAAGTTTTCGGGGTAGCTGTTGTACACTGAATTGTTCGTCACCCCGCCCGGCGGGTTCGGCAGCGTCTGATCAAAAGCGTTGATCATGGCGCTGTCGAACCAGCTGTAGCCGGTGATCGAGGTGAGGGTGTAGTCGCCGATCTGCAGGTTTGCGGTGCCCGACGCGATAAGCGTTTCGCCGCGAATGCCTTCCTGCCCCAGCGCCGAATCTTCGACGAAGCGGCTCTGCCGCAACCGCGGCGCCGTGGTGACGGAATCCGACACGGTAACGCCGCCCTTGATATCCTGGTTGCCATATTCGACGCGCGCGGTGAAATCGAAGTCGGCGCTCGGCTCCCACAGCGCGGTGAAGCGGACGAGTTGCTGCTTCGTCTGCGGATTTTTCTGACCCGTCGCGCGATTCAGAATATAGCCATTGTTGTCGACGATGCGGCCCGCGAGGCGAACGCTCAATGTGTCCGAGATCGGCCCCGACACATGGCCCGAAATCTGGAAACCGTCATATTCGAAATCATAGCTGCCGGTCAGCGATCCTTCGAATTCGCGCGTCGGTGCGGCCGACACGACGCTGATCGCGCCCGCCGCGGTGTTCTTGCCGAACAGCGCGCCCTGCGGTCCGCGCAGCACCTCGACGCGGCCGAGGTCGAAGAATGGCGCCTGCGTCTGGCGGCTGCGGCCGGCGTAGACGCCGTCGATGTAGAGGCTGACGGCTTGGTCGAACGAGAAATTGGCCGGCGGCGAGCCAAAGCCGCGGATGTAGATGACGTCGTTGCCCGCGGTCGTCTGCACGGCGACGTTCGGCACATAGGACGCCATGTCGGCGAAATCATTGACGCCGAGCTCCTCGATCTTGTCGCCGGTGACGACTTCCATCGAGATCGGCACGTCCTGCAGGCTTTGTTCGCGCTTTTGCGCGGTGACGATGATTTCGTTGCTGTAGCTGTCGTCGGTGGCCGCCTGCGCATAGGCTGGCGCGGCGCCGACGGTCATGGCGACGACGGCGACGCCCGTTAGCAGAAACTGGTTGCGAACCTTCATTTTCACCCTCCCATAGAGCCTGTTGTCGCGGTCCCGGGCCAGCGCCCGATCCGTCAATCTGATTGACCCTTAGTATACTAATTGTTTTATGCTTGTCCATAGGCAGAGAGAGGATTCGCAACATGCAGACAGAAAATGCGGCGACTGTGCCCGCGACGCTGGCGACGCGCCACCTATGTACCGCCGAGTTCGAAGTGAGCGGGGGCATCATCGGGATCGGCGCGTCGCCGTTCGGGGACCAGCGGCTCGGCTACGTCAGCGGCGGACGATTTTTCGGCCCGCGGATCAACGGGATCATATTGCCCGGCGGCGGCAACTGGTCGCGGAGCGGGCGGCTGGGCGACGATGCGTCGGTCGGCACCTTCGACGCCCGCGCGGTGTGGCAAACGGACGACGGCGACCTCATCTATCTGAGCTACACGGGCCGGAGCATCATCCCCGACGAGGTGCGTGCGAGCTTCGCCGACCCGGCGGTGCCCGACGCGGATCCCGCGCGCTATTATCTGCGAATCGCGCCGGTGTTCGAAACCGCCAGCGCAAAATATGGCTGGCTCAACGGTATCCTCGCGGTCGGTGTCGGCGAACGAACCGATTTCGGCGTCCGGCATGCGATCCACGAGGTGCTGTGACATGATCGATCTCCACTATTCGGCGACCCCGAACGGGCAGAAGATCGCGATCATGCTCGAAGAAATCGGCGCGCCGCACCGCGTCATTCCCTATGACATCTTTAACGGCGACCAGCTGACCGCCGAATTCGGCCGGATCAACCCCAATCGCAAGCTGCCCGCCATCGTCGACCACGCGCCGCCTGAAGGGGGTGATCCGGTCACCGTTTTTGAATCGGGGGCGATCCTGCAATATCTGGCCGAAAGGTCGGGACGCTTTCTGCCGCCGTCGGGTGCGTCGCGCGCTGTAACGCTGTCGTGGCTGACCTGGCAGGTCGCGGGGCTGGGGCCGATGGGCGGACAGGCGAGCCACTTCCTGCGCTACGCGCCGGCGGGTCAGGACTATGCGGTGCAGCGCTACACGACCGAGCTGAACCGCCTGCTCACCGTTCTCGAAAGGCGGCTGGAGAAGAGCGCCTATGTCGCCGGGGACGACTATACGATCGCCGACATCGCGATATGGCCGGGCCGCGCGTCGGCGTTCGTGATGGGCATGGGACTCGAACAATGGCCGGCGATGCGCGGCTGGTTCGAGCGGATTCGCGACCGGCCGGCCGTCGCACGGGCGATGGCGCGCGAGGATCTGAAACCGCCCGCGAAATATGTCGGGCGCCACCAGCAACTCGACGAACGCGAATGGTCGAACATGTTCGGCGCCGCCAATCAGGCGGCCGTCGCCGACGACTAGCTGTTATCGCGGGGCGTGCTGACGGTCGCCCCACAGGATTGCGCGATGCTCGTCGGTAAAACCGGTCAGGCCGCCCTCGATCGTCTCGGCGCGCGCGACGCCGACCTTGATCCCCTCGGCAACGGCGGGGCGCGTCAGCATCGCGGCGCCCCAGCGATCGACGTTGGGGAATTGCCCGGACCGCTCGATCAACTGCCGGCGCAGATAGGGCAGGGTCGCCATGTCGGCGATGCTATATTCGTCGCCCCCCAACCATTCCGCCGCGCCGAGCCGTTTGTCGAGCACCATTATCAACCGGTCGACCTCGCGACCGTAGCGTTCGATCGCATAGGGATGTCGGTCCTTGGCATAATGGGCGAAATGCGCCTGCTGGCCGAACATCGGACCCACGCCGGACACCTGGAACATCAACCATTGCCAGCAAATCGCGCGCTTCACCGGATCCCGCGGCAGGTAACGCCCGGTCTTTTCGGCGAGGTAGAGCAGGATCGCGCCGGTCTCCCACAGGGTGAAAGGCTCCCCCGCGGGGCCGTTGTCGTCGACGATGACCGGTGTCTTGTTGTTCGGGTTGAGCGCCAGAAATTCGGGGGTCAGCTGGTCGCCGGCGAGGATGTCGATATATTCAAGCTGCCATTCAAGCTCCATCTCGAGGAGCGCGATCGCAATCTTGCGCGCGTTGGGGGTCGGGCCGCCGTAAAGCGTGATCATCGCGTCATTGCTCCCGGCCCAGCCAGCGTTTCAGCACGTCGTCCGTATCCTGCCCGACACCGAGCGGGGCAGGGCGGCGGATGCTGCCCGGCGTCGCCGACAATTTCGGAAACACGCCCTGCATCCTGACCTCTCCCCATTCCGCGTCCGGCACTGTCACCAGCGCGTTGCGCGCGGCGAAATGCGGATCGGCAAGCATGTCCTCGGCGTCGAAAACGCGCCCCGCGGGAACCCCGGCGGCGATCATCCTTGCTTCCAGTTCGGCGATCGTCAGCGTCCGCGTCCATTCGGCGATCATTGCGTCGAGTTCCGCCTGCCGCGCTCCGCGCGCGCGGTGGGTGGCATAGCGTTCGTCGCTCGCGAGGTCGGGTCGACCCATCGCCGCGGCCAGGCGGGCAAAGACACCGTCCTGGTTGGCACCGATCAGAAACTCGCCGTCCTTGCACGGATAGACGTTTGACGGCGCAATCCCCGGCAAGGTCGATCCGGTGCGTTGCCGCTTGGTGCCGCTCGCCGAATAGTCGGAGACGGTCGATTCCATCACTTGCAGCACCGCTTCGTACAGCGCCGAATCGACGATCTGGCCCTGACCGGTCTTGCTGCGGTGGTGGAGCGCCGCCAGCGCCCCCATACAGCCATAGGTGGCGGCAAGCGTGTCGCCGATCGACACCCCCATGCGCGCCGGTGGCCGATCAGCATAGCCGACGATCCCGCGCCAACCGCCCATCGCCTCGCCGATGCCGCCAAAGCCGGCGCGCGCTGAATAGGGTCCGGTCTGGCCATATCCCGACACGCGCACGACGATCAGCCCGGGGTTGGCCCGGCGCAATTCGTCGGGATCGAGGTTCCACTTCTCTAGCGTTCCGGGGCGAAAATTCTCGATCAATATGTCCGCCTTGGCGATCAGGTCGCGCGCCAGTTGCTGCCCCTCTTCACCGCGCAGGTCGGCCGCGACCGAATATTTGTTGCGCGCGATGACGCGCCACCAGCTGGGCTTGTCGCCCTGGCCCCAGTGGCGCATCTGGTCTCCGGTCACGGGCGGTTCCAGCTTGACGATCTCGGCGCCCATGTCGCCAAGCAGCTGGCCGCAGAAGGGGCCGGCGATCAGCTGCCCCATCTCGACGACCCTGATCCCCGCCAGCGCGCCCCCGCCACCCTCTGCCTGCGTCATCTCGTTCCTTTCGGGGCCGGGCCTGATAGAGGCAGGCTTCGCAACCCTTGGCTCTCTATACTTAGAATGCTATGTATTTTTCAACCTGCTAAATGACTTTCATGCTATGGGGCGCAAGATGCTGACAAATCTGCATGTGGAAATGGTCGAGGTCGGCCCGCGCGACGGCCTTCAGAACGAAGCCGCGCTCGTTTCGACCGCCGACAAGGCCGAACTGATCCGCCGCGCGATCGACTATGGCGCACGGCGGATCGAGGTGACGAGCTTTGTGAATCCCAAAAAGGTACCCCAACTCGCCGACGCCGAAGCGCTGGTGACGATGCTGCCCGACCGCGACGATGTGACCTATATCGGGCTGGTGCTCAACCGCCGCGGCGCCGAGCGTGCCATCGCCACGGAACGGATCGACGAACTGGGCGCAGTCTGTGTGACCAGCGACAGTTTCGGTATTCGCAACCAGGGGCAAAGCGCCGATGAATCGCTTGCGGCTGCGATGGAAATCGTTGGGTTTGCAAAAGGTGCGGACCGTTCCGGGCAAATCACCATCGCGACGGCGTTCGGCTGTCCGTTCGAGGGCGAGGTGCCCGTCGCGCGGGTTGTCGAGATGGCAAAGCGCGCCGCCGATTGTGTCCCGCGCGAAATTGCGCTGGCCGATACCATCGGCTGCGGATCGCCGGCACAGGTGGCGGAGATGGTAGGCCGGGTACGCGAGGCGATCGCCGGGTTGCCCGTGCGGGTGCATTTCCACAATACGCGGGGCTCCGGACTCGCCAACGTCTGGGCCGCGGTGGGCGAGGGGGCAACGACGGTCGATTCATCGCTCGGCGGCCTGGGGGGCTGTCCCTTCGCGCCGGGCGCCGCGGGGAATGTGGCGACCGAAGACGTGCTTTACATGCTGGGCCGCAGCCATGTCGCGACGGGACTGGATCTCGACAAGGCGGTCGCGGCAGCTGCCTGGCTGGCGGGCCGGATGGACCGGACGCTTCCGGCCATGGTCGGTCGGGCGCCCGTCTTTCCTGCCCGAACTTAGGCGCGCGCGCTGGCGCTGATATTGCCGCCATAGGCTCGCAGGAAAGTGTCGACGGCGGCTTCGACCCGTTGCCGGGTCGCCTCGGCGGTCGGCGGTGCGCCGAACCGCAGTTCGACATCGCCGAATCCTTTGCACATCGCGGCAAATTGTTCCGCGGCCAGCCCAGGATTGTCTATCGACAACCCGCCACCATCCGCTGCCGCCGTCAAAAAGGCAGTCAGCGCCACCTTCATGCGCCGCGGTCCAGCGTCGAGAAAGGCGCGGCCGATTTCGGGATTGCGTTCGGTTTCGGCGGCGATGCGGCGTTCGAATTGCACCATCTCGGGCCGCGACAGAAAGGCGACCATCGCCATGCCGGTATGCCGCAAATGATCGCGCAAACTGGTCCCGCCTTGCCCTTCGATCGCGAAATGGCCGCGCATCCGTTCGCACTCGCGCTCGATGGCGGCGGTAAACAGGCCCTGCTTGTCCGAGAAGTGATTATAGACGGTGACCTTTGACACGCCCGCCGCGGCGGCGATCTGTTCGATCGCCGCCGCACCATAGCCATATTCGAAAAACGCCTGAGTGGCCGCCACCAATATTGCCTCGCGTTTCGCGAGGTCCGCCGGTCTGCCGGGATTTTTTTTTGTCGCAATTGACAATCTGTACGCTTCCGTTCATTTAAACACTGCCGTTCAATAATGTTCCTAACAGCGAACGGTTGCAAGCGTCGCGGATAAAGGGCTCTCCCCCGATGGTCTGGATTGCGATTCGAATGCTGACCGGCGACGCGACCAAATTTTATGGTCTGCTGTTCGGTATCGCCTTTTCCACCTTGTTGATCACGCAGCAGCTGACGATCTTTGTCAATCTGATCGAACGCGGCGCCAGCGGCGTCTATAATGTTCCGTCGGCGGATGTCTGGGTGATGGACCCCGTCAGCCGGACGACCGACGTCAACCTGCCGATGCCGTCAACCGCGCTCGACCGGGTGCGATCGGTGCCCGGCGTCGAATGGGCGGTCCCGCACCTGCGCGCCGCGGCCTCGGTGCGCACCAAGGAAGGCGATCTGGAAGGGGTGTCGGTGATCGGCGTCGACGACGCGACGCTGATCGGCCTGCCGCGGCGCATGGCGTCGGGTTCGACCAAGGTGCTCGAACGCCCCGATGCGGTGGTCATCGACGATGTCGGCACGACGCGCTTTTTTCCGGAAGGCTATGATCCGGTCGGCGAACGGCTGGAACTCAACGACCAGCGCGCAGTCATCATGGGGGTCGCCGATGCCATCCCGAGCTTTACCAGCCAGGTGACCCTGTACACCCGCTATAGCCGCGCACTCAATTTTGTTCCCGGAACGCGCAACCGGCTGAGCTTCGTCCTCGTCGGCGCCGCGCCCGCGGTCGACGCCAAGACGCTGGCGACGCGGATCACCGAGGAGACCGGGCTCCGTGCACGCACGCGCGACGAATTCGCCCGCGACGGGATCGACTTTATCATTGAGAATACCGGCATTCCGCTCAATTTCGGGATCACGGTCATGCTGGGGTTTATCGTCGGCGTGGCGATCGTCGGCCTGACCTTCAGCCTGTTCATTCGCGACAACATCAAACAGTTCGGCGCGCTGAAGGCGATCGGCGTGAACAATGCGAAGATCCGCCGCATGGTGGCAGCGCAGGCCGCGATGGTCGGGTCGATCGGCTACGGGCTCGGCGTGCTTGGCACGGTCGCCTTCATCTGGAGTTTTTCGAGCAACCCGACCTTCAAGGGCTTTTATATCCCCTGGCAGGTGCCGCTGATCAGTCTCGCGGCGGTGACGATCATCCTGACGCTCACCGGCTGGATCGCGCTGCGCAATGTGCTCCGCACCGAACCGGCGGCGGTATTCCGGTGAGCGACGTCGCCCCCCCTGCTCCGGTCGATACGGCGACCGCGATTTCCACCCGCGGCGTCGTGCGCGACTTCACCGCCGGGCAACAGACGATCCGTGTCCTGCACGGCATCGACCTCGACGTCCGGGCGGGCGAGCTCACATATCTGGTCGGCGAGTCGGGATCGGGCAAGACGACGCTCATTTCGATCATGTGCGGCATATTGTGGCCGACCGAGGGCGAGGTTCGGCTGTTCGGCACCGACATCTACAACCTGTCCGACAATGACCTCGTCGATTTCCGGCTGCGCAATGTCGGTTTCATTTTCCAGCAATATAATCTGATCCCGGCGATCGATGCCGCCGCCAACGCCGCGGTGCCGTTGATCGCGCAGGGAGTCGACCGCGGCGAAGCACGCGCCCGGGCGACCGAGCTGCTCGCCGCGCTCAATATCGGCGATCAGGCGAACAAGCTGCCGAGCCAGCTGTCGGGTGGGCAGCAGCAACGCGTCGCCATCGCCCGCGCGCTTGTTCACCAGCCGCGACTGATCGTGTGCGACGAACCGACCGCGGCGCTCGATGCCCGGTCGGGGCGCCGCGTGATGGACCTGCTGCGCGAAGTCGCGTTGGCCGATGACCGCTCGGTCATCATCGTCACCCACGACAACCGCATCTTCGATCTCGCCGACCGTATCCTTGTGCTCGAGGACGGCCGCATCACCCACGACGGCCGCGACATGCCGAAGGACCATTGACGCCATGACCCGACGCTTTGCCAACCTCAACTTTCCGCGCCAGATCCTGCCTGTCATTGCCTTGCTGGGGGTGGTGCTGGCGGTCGTCTATATCTTTGTCGGATTGCCCGATCGCAGGCTCGAGCCCCCGCAGCAAACCCCGCCGCGCGCAACCGGCGCGCTGGCCAATGGCGACCGCGTCGCCGGGGCAGGGGTGGTCGAACCGTCGAGCGAGATCGTCGATATCGGGACGGCGCTGTCGGGGCTGGTGACGAGCCTGAACGTTCAGCCTGGAACCTATGTCGCAAAGGGCGACCTGCTGTTCCTGGTCGACGACCGCGCCGTTCGCGCGCGGCTGCGCGAGGCGGAAGCGGCGATCCGCGAGGCGCAGGCCGCCATTGCCGAAGCCGATACGGCGCGCACGACGGCGCAGCGTCAGCTCGCGCTGTATCGTCAGATCGACGACCCGGCAGCGGTCAGCCGGACCGAGCTGCTGCGCGCCGAAGGCGACGCCGCGGGCGCCGCGAGCCGGGCGGCGCTGGCGCGGGCGCGGCGCGA